>Ga0302324_100029131_pt1 | contig 10478 bp, 9 predicted proteins | sample Palsa_T0_1_FD_201949 | JGI IMG/M metagenome (GOLD analysis project Ga0302324, IMG submission 201949) | Peat permafrost microbial communities from Stordalen Mire near Abisko, Sweden - Palsa_T0_1 | ecosystem: Environmental > Terrestrial > Soil > Palsa > Peat permafrost | place: Sweden: Abisko... | reverse complement strand
GAGCTTTTGCAGGCTGACCTGATCGGTGAAGTGCTCCAGTGTGACCGGTGCAGGCCCTACGTAGCGCAGCCGCTCGAGCGAATCGATCGACCAGCGCCTGCCCTCCTCGGTAAGCATGTAGCGCATGTCGACCAGGCTGTTGGGATCGCGCGTTCCCAGGTTGTGCAGCAGTTGACGGTCGACGGCGATCTGCACCAGGTCGAGCACCAGAACGTACGGCAGCTTGATGGCGTCAACGAACTGGCGGATGGATTCGAGGCCGAGCGCGTAGATGAGCCTCATCAACAGGCCGAGGAGATCGCTCTCATCAAGGCCCGTGGACTTTATACTTGAGGGCTCGGGCGGAATCTTATGGATAAAGGCTTCGAGATCCTTCTGGGAGATGGCTCCGATGGCCACCAGGTTGTCGCCAAGACGGCCGCCTTCGGTCGACTGGCGTTCGAGCGCCTTGGCGATATCTTCCTCTGTGACCCGCTTGACCCTTAACAGCAGGTCCCCTAAACGCATTCTTACTTCGATGGCGTCCCCCTTTGTAACTCAGATTTCAATTATATTCGGGCTGTTTACACTTGCGGAGAAGCCGGCTGTCCGATCATCCGGGTGCCAAGCTTGCCAAACGAATCTTATAATCAGTTGGGAGATGAGACTATGAGCGACGAGGCGGAGAAAAACGATAAGTCAAAGTTCGACTGGGTAGCGCAGCGTGGGGCATGCACGCTGCCGAAGGTGTTCAAGACACTCAGATTGGATGTGGAGGCGGACGTCAAGGAGCGCAACGCGCTACGCCCCGATAATTCCCCCTATGAGTTTTTGGTAGTGGAGAGCGGCGACAACTTTTCGGTTGTGCTGGAAGCCAAGGAGTTGCAAAGGTCGGTAAAATTCTGCCTTGAAGATCATGCGATTTTAGTTCTCGATCACAACGGCAATCATATGTTTGAAATAATCCTGCTCTTCGATGACCAGGGCAACTGCAGGATGAAAGCAAAGGAAGAGAACCGCGATCCGTGGCAAGTGCGACGGATGGCTCTTGAGGATCTGATGTTCAGAACCAATTAACCCCGGTGCGGACAGGTTTTGGTGTTGATGCATTCGTCGGCAAGGCGCAGGCGCTCGACGGGCCGGCCGCCCACCAGATGCTGCTCGACAATTTCCGCCGCGTCCGATGGCTGCACATGGCCGTACCAGACGGCCTCAGGGTAGACCACCACCGTGGGCCCATGTTCGCATTGATCAAGGCAGAGGGATTTGTTGATGCGCACGGTTGAGCCGAGGCCTGCCGCTTTGGATAACTGCTGCAATTGAGTGTGAAGCTCGCTTTTGCCATCCGCGGTGCAGGATGGGCGGGGCGCATCGGCGGGACGGGTGTTGTGGCAGACAAATACGTGGCGTTGAAATGGGGGCAAGCGGTGTTCCTCCTCAAAGCTGGCTATGGCGCGGGAGTGGGTTGGGGTTTACTGTTACGTCTCATTCCAGAGTAACGTCCCGGGCTGGCAGCGGCTGCGCCGGAGCTGCACCTTTCCACAATCAGATCGCAATCGGGGCTACAATCACCCGCGCCGCCCCGGCTGCATCTGCGAAAATAGAAGCTTGACTATGAGCACGGATAACCTGCTTTCACTGAAAGACGACATGGTGGCCTTCATTGAAGGGCACGGCCTCAAGCGCCTGCCCGGATATGTGACCGAAGATATTCCCTCGATTCTATGGGAGGGACAGAGCAACCCCGACGCGTGGAAAGACTTTGTGGAGATGGCCAAACACGTGGGCGCTCCCTTTGTGACCTTCAGCGAGATGACGCTGGAGCGCGACGAGCTGGAGGCTCTGATTGAAGAAGCCGGCGAGATGAACTTTCCGGATGAAGAGGCAACCGAGCTGGTGGAAGCGCAATGGCTGCGCAAGTACGCCGGCAACCTGGGCTACATTCAGCTGGGCTTTGTGTACCAGGGTCTGATGTTTCTGCACGAGACCACCACCGAGTGGTACGAGCGGTTCCAAACGCTGCTCGAAGACATTGAGGCCTTCCAGGATATCGTGATCGACGATCACGAGCACGATCACGACGAGGACGAGTAAGCGCGGTGAGCGCGGCTGCGGCTGCATCGGCCAAGCGCCCCAATCAGCGCTGGCAACTAGCCGAGCCGCATTTGGAAGCATCGGCGGCACTGGCCAGGGCGGCGCGGCTGCCGCAGGTGCTAGCGGAGCTGCTCGTGTCGCGCGGCATTACAGAGGCTGGCGAGGCCTTCGCTTTCCTGAATCCCGAACTTGCACACCTGAACGACCCGTTGCTGATGCTGGGCATGGAAGCAGCTGTGGCGCGGTTGGAACAGGCTATTGCGCGCCATGAGCCGGTGTTGCTCTACGGAGACTACGACGTGGACGGCACCACCGCAGTGGTGTTGCTGAAAACGGCAATCGAGATGCTGGGTGGGACAGTCTGCTTCCATGTGCCTCACCGGCTGCGCGAGGGCTATGGGCTGCAATCGAGCGTGCTTGAGGCGGCGTATGCAGAAGGCGTGCGGCTGGTGATCACGGTGGACACCGGCATGAGGGCCTTTGCCGAAGCCGAGACAGCGCGCAAGCTGGGCCTGGATCTGATTATTACCGATCATCATTTGCTTGAAGCCAGCGATGCCGTGCCGCATGCGCTTGCCATTCTGAATCCCAACCAGCCGGGCTGTTCTTATCCAGAGAAGGCGCTGTGCGGGGCGGCCATTGCACTGAAACTGGCACAGGCTGTGCTGGAGCGGCGCGACGCGGATCGTACGCGAGAGAAGACGCTGCCGAGTTTCTTGAAGATGGCAGCCATCGCTACGATTGCCGACGCTGTGCCGCTGCGCGGGGAAAACCGGGTGATTGCCACGCTGGGCCTGCGCGAACTGCGCCATCCGGCCGGTGTGGGGTTGCGTGCCCTGTTTGCCGCCGCGGCGCTTGACCCCGCAGCCAAACAGCTTACTGGTTTTGACGTGGCCTTTCGGATTGCGCCGCGCATCAACGCCGCCGGGCGCATGGATGTGGCCTCGGAGGTGATCGAACTGTTTTCGACACGCGACCCGGTGCGCGCCGCCGAACTGGCCGGCAAGCTGGAGCGACTGAACCGCGAGAGGCGCGACACCGAGGCTGCGGCACTGACGGCCATCCAGGCAATGCTGGCGGCAGATGCGGGATTAGCCGTGCCTGAATTGAGTTCCGCGCGATTGCTGGTGATCGATGGGGATGGCTGGCATCGCGGCGTGATCGGGATTCTTGCTTCGCGCGTTGTCGAGCGGACGGCCAAGCCTGCAATCGTGGTGAGCGTGGAAGATGGAGTGGCACACGGATCGGGGCGCAGCGTGGACGGATTCCAACTGCTGGACGCAATCGAGAGCTGCGCGGATCTTTTCACGCGATTCGGCGGGCACGCCTTCGCTGTCGGCTTCGCCATGCCTGCTGAAAATCTTCCGGCATTGAAGCAGCGGCTCCGCGAGTACGCTGAGAAACATCTGCCCGCTGGGGAGCCCGAGCATGTGCTGCGGATTCATGCCGAGCTGCCGCTTGACCGTATCACTCCGGTGCTGGTGGGATGGCTGCGCAAATTGGAGCCGCTGGGCCATGGGAATCCGGAGCCGATTTTTGTGGCGCACAGGGTACGGGTGCTGGGTGCGCCACGCATCATGAAGGAGCGCCACATCCGGCTGGAGATTGCACAGGAGTCGCTAGTGCTGGCCGGAGGGAGTGCGGCCATTCGCGCTGTTGGCTGGGACCTGGCAGGGCGCGCTGCCGCATTGGGCTTGAAACACGGCAGCCTGATCGACATTGCTTACCGCATCCGAGAGAACGATCATCCGGATTTCGGCGGACTTGAAGTAGAGATTGCTGGCATACGGCTGTTCGAGGAAGACTCCGAACGCAGGCAGGCCCACGTGTGAGCGTGGGCCTGAATGGTTGAAAGCGGATTGCCCGCCTTGAAGGCCTTACTTTTCGTGACCCTCCGGCTTGGGTTTCCCTTCCGGTTTAGGAGCCGGCGGATTCCCCTTGGGCGGTGTATACGTCTTGGGCACCGTGCTGTTCTTTGGCGGCGCATACGTATTGGATGGTGTGTTGTTTTTGGGCGGTGTGACGGTGCGCATTTCAGTGTTGTGCGAGCCGGTTACGGAGGCCTGCGTGGTGCTCGGGCGATAGGTACTTGCACCCGTGCCAACCTTGTTGGGGCTGTTGGTTGTGGTCGGCGTGGTATGCGAAACCGGAGGCGCTGTGTGCGCTTCGAGCGGCAGCGGCTTGGCAACGGCCAGAGTCGTCGGGTGTCCACCATTGTTCTTCGCATAGGATGTTGGCGAAGATTGCGCAGATTGGATGTGCTGGGTCTGGAACGTGGTCGGAGCCGTGTGCGTCTCGCTCGCGGCTATCTTTTCCTGCGGGGTAGCCACATGCTGCACGCCACCTGGACCGCCGCTGAATGCAGCGTGGTTGGAGTTGACCACTGTGTTCTGCTGGATGATGGTCTGGTTCACATAGGTATTGTGGATGATGGTGGTATTCACATTGACCACCGCGGTGTTATAGGCAAACGTTCCGCCGCGCCACTCGCCTCCGGCAAAGCCGATACCGAGGTAGCCGCCGCCGTAGTTGATGCCGCCATAATAGCCTACGTGAAATCCCCAGTAGCCGGGATTGTAGACATAGAGGCCGTTGTTCCAGCCCCAGTAACCGGGCGTCCACAAGCCGCCTGAAAATGGCGCCGGAACCCATGCGCCGGGTACCCAGAAAGAGCCTTGGTCGCCGTAGGCCCAATAGCCGGGGGTCCAGATAAGGTTAGGCTCAGGGCATGGCGGCACCACGTAAACGGGGAGTACGGGCGGACCAAAACCGACGCTGATGAACACGCCCGCGAATGAAGATGCGGGGACAAGACAGACAAGCAGGGCCAGCAAAAGCCATCGGGCAGAGCGGAAGAGTCGCATGAAATACCTCCAGGTTTTTCGAATCTGTTGGGTCTGAAGCGCGATTGCGCGTTCAGCCTACGATATTCGAAACACATCCTGCGAGCATAAGTTGCAAATCTCAGGGAAAACTCTGCATGTCGGTACCCAGGAGAACAATAGCGGCTACAGGAATCTTGTGGTCGTAAGCGTATGATTTTGTTGATTTTAAACAATAGAAAAGCAGAAAGGCCCACGGCTGACCGTGGGCCTTTCTGCATGCAAGGGGAGGGCTTAGCGATCCAGCGCTATTTTGGTTTGTCTTCGGGTTTCGGTTCGGCCTTGGGCGCGGGCTTTGGCGACTCCTTGGGCTCAGCTTTTGCGACGGTCTTTGGTTCAGGCTTCGGGGCTTCCTTGGGTTCTGCCTTTGCCGCAGTTTTTGGCTCCGGCTTTGGCGTCACCTTGGGTTCAGGCTTGGGTGCAACCTTGGCTTCAGGCTTTGGCGCTTCGTTGGGCTCGGCCTTGGGCGGCGCGGCCTTCGCAACAGGCTTTGGCTCCGGCTTTGGAGTCACCTTGGGTTCAGCCTTTGGAGTAACGTGGGCTTCCGGCTTTGGCGCCTCTTTGGGTTCGGCCTTCGGCGTGGGTTTAGGCGCGGGCTTTGGCGCTGCCTTCTCTTCTGGCTTTGGCGGCGTCCTGGGCTCGGTGCTTCCCTCGGGCTTTGGCGTTACCTTTGGCGGCGTCTTGGATGAAGTTGTTGTCGCCGGTTTAGCCGTTTCTCTGGGTTCAGCCTTGGGCGCGGCCTTCTCAGGAGCCGTTGCCCCAGCCTTCATGCCTGCCGGGGATAGTGGCTTGGCAACAGCCAGCGTCTTGGGGCGCCCGCCGTTGGCCTTAGCAAACGAAGTTTTGTCGGCTTTGGCTGCGGAAATGTGCTGCGTCTGGACTGAAGTCGGAGGGGTGTGCTTCTGCTTTGCGGCTGCCTGTTCCTGCGGGGTGGGTGCGTGTTGAATGCCGCCCGGGCCGCCGTTGTAGGCTACGTGGTTGGGATTGGCCACAATGCCGGAGTTCACGATGGTCTGGTTCACATAGGTGGTGTGGATGACGGTGACGTCCACCTGCGTAACCGCGGTGTTGTAGGCAAACGATCCTCCACGCCACTCACCGCCGGCAAAACCGATGCCGCCGAAACCGAAGCCATAGTTGACGCCGCCGTAATAGCCGACCGTTTGGCCCCAATACCCTTCATTGAACCCATATTGGCCGTTGTTCCATCCCCAGTAAGGGGGTGTCCATAACGCGCCGCTGTAAGGGGCAGGCACCCAGGCGCCAGGCACCCAGAAGTAGTCCCCATCGTCCTGGGAGTAGCCCCAGTATCCCGGCGTCCACATTAGATTGGGCTGGGGGCAGACGGGCTGCACATAAACGGGCAGCACCGGCGGAGCAAATCCGACGTTGATGCTGATGCCGAACTGGGCGTTCATGGAAACTGGAATGACCAGCACCAGCAATGCAATCAAAAGCAAGCGGGCAGAGAGAAGCAAACGCATACGAAGAACCTCCTGGCTCTTTCTTGCCTGCTCCGCTGTGGAATGGAATCTCTCCGCGCTGAGTCAGAGCAAGGGAATTACTCTGCCAGACTAGCCCGGCCCCGTTTATCGAATCTGGTCAAATGTGCTCTGTGCAACTTTCCCGGCTGCAGGCCAAGGCGGAGAAAGAGGCGGTGCTCGGGGCGGTGATAGACTCAGCCCATGCCGCGCGGTCTGTTGATCACCCTTGAAGGCCTGGACGGATCGGGAAAAACGACCCAGATTCGCCGGCTTGCCGCCTGGCTGAAGAGCCGTTTTCAGGCGGACGATCCAATTGTGACCCGGCAGCCGGGCGGAACGGAGACGGGCGACCGCATTCGAGCGCTGGTTCTGGACTCCCGGCAAACCGGTCTCGCGCCCATGACCGAAATGGCGCTGATGTTTGCCGACCGGGCGCAGGCCATTGCCGAGGTGATTCAGCCGGCTCTGGAGCAGGGCAGAATCGTTGTGTGCGACCGCTTTACCGACTCCACAGAGGCCTACCAGGGTGGCGGGCGCGGGCTGGGCTCCGACGCCGTATTGGAGCTGCATCGCCTGCTGTGCGGCAACCTGCAAGCCGACCTTACGCTGCTGTTGCTGCCTTCACTGGAAACGTCGCTGGAACGCGCACGGCGGCGGAACCAGCGGACATCCGAACAGGACGGCCAGGACGAAGGGCGCTTCGAACAGGAACAGGACGCATTCTACCGGCGCGTTTGGGAGAAATACCGCGAGATTGCGGCGCGCGAACCTCGACGCGTGGTGATGATTGAAGGCGACCTGAGCATTGATGAGGTGCATGAAAAAATCGTGGAAGCGGTGGCGGCGCGGCTGGTGGCTGCCACACCCTCAACGCGCATTGCGCAATAATGACGGGCCTGAAGCTCAAGTCGGCGGCGTTTGGCTGCCTCCGGGTATTTTGCGGCGAGGCCTTATTTCCAGGCGCCCAGCAGCCGCCGCAGAAGCACAATCTGGCCAAGATGGTAGGCGTTGTGGTCGGCGACCACCAGAACTTCGCGCAGAATTGTCTGGCCGCTTCCGTGATGAATTTTGGCGAAAAGATCGGTTTTCTCGTCTTCGACGAGATCGCACATCGCCTTGAGGTCCTTGCGAAAGGTACGGATGCTCTTGTCCCACTCCTTTGCGTTGGGAGGCGCTGCAGTGGCGGGCCAGTAATCTTTTGGCCACTCCTTTTCCTTGTACTCAGGATTGGTTGAAAAGTCCAGAATGTCCCACTGCGCCATCCGCAGGTGTTCCAATTCCTCCCATGGTGAGTGCTCGGCCCCGCGCGGCGTTTTGCCCCGTAGCCTGATGGGAAAATCCTTGATGGCGGTGTCGAAATCCGCATGGGCGTCGCCGCCCTTGAGCAGCTTGATTAAATGCTGGCGGAGGGCTTTGTCTTTTGGCATGGATAACCTTTCGTTGTTGGTCAAAGGGGTTGCAGACCCGAGACACGGGCCTAGCCATCCGATCTATCTCGACTCGTACAGATGAAGAGATTCTCGCACGGTGCAAAAGGATGCCAGCAATTGAAATCAAGCGTGCTGGACCAGCTCATCCTCGCGTCCTCAGTCGAAAGTTCGGCGCATGACTTCCGAAGTGCAACCGCGCCCAGAGGGCACCCGCCTTCGACTCCGTTGGGCGCAAAAAACGCGTCCAACTACGCTCAGGATGATAGCGTTCTTGGAGTCGAACTTCAGGCAAACTACACCGGCCGTTTAACGAGACGCGGCCACATATGATCTAGACTCAAACGGTGAGCACTCGGGATTTCACGGTCAACGCGCCAGCCGCCGATCCTCTCCCGGAATTGGTGCGCCGCGGGAGATACGTTTATCCGCCGGGCCTGCGGATGAATCTGCCCTTTTACCTGTTGCGCAGATTTTTCAAGCCGGGCAATCCGATTCTGCTGTTTGAGCACCTGCGGCGCTATGGACGCGCAGCCCACTACCGCATCGTCTTCAGCGATGTGGTGCTGTTCAGCGATCCGGCCGACATTCGCGAAGTGTTGATCGACAAGGCCGCATCGTTCGGCAAAGACCGCACCCAGAAGCGAATGAAGATCTTGCTGGGCGAGGGCCTGATCACTTCAGACGGAGAAAAGCACAACCGCGGACGCCGCATTGCCGCGCCGGCATTTCACCGCCAGCGGATCCAGCGCTACGCGGGCCAGATTGTGGAGCTGGCAGACGGGCTGAGCAGGCAATGGGAACCTGGCGCGCCGATGGATATCGCCGCGGAGATGATGAGGCTGGCGCTTCAGATCACCGCGCGCACTTTGTTCGACACCGCGGTTACCGCTGAGATTCAAGTCATCAGCGACCAGGTCAACATCATCATGGATCTCTACAACTACCTGGTGGCGCTGCCTCGGGCGGAGCTGCTGTTGAACTGGCCGCTGCCGCGGATGCGGCGGTTTCGGCGCGCGAAGGCGCGGCTGGATGAGGTGGTGGATGGGATGATCCAGTCTCGTCTGGGAGAGGCAAGCCGGGCGGAAGGGAGTGGGAGCGGCGGCCTGGAGCAGCGCGGCGATTTGCTCTCGATGCTGCTGGTCGCGCGCGACGACCAGGCGGATGGCGATGGGCTGAAGCTGACCGCAAGCGAACTCCGCGACCAGGTGCTGACGCTGTTTCTGGCAGGTTATGAAACGGTGGCCAATGCACTGGCGTGGACATGGATGCTGCTGGGTCAGAATCCCACGGCCGAGATGCGGTTGCATGACGAACTGGACGCGGTGCTGAGCGGGCGCTTGCCCACGCTCGAAGACCTGCCACGCCTGGAATACACGGCCATGGTGCTGTCGGAATCCATGCGGCTCTATCCGCCTGCATGGGCCATGGGCCGCGAGGCTCTTGAGGATGTTGCGATCGGCCCTTACCGGCTTCGCAAGGGAACCATGGTCTTGTTTAGCCAATACATGGTTCATCGCGATCCGCGCTGGTTCCCGCACCCTGAGCGATTCTGGCCGGAGCGGTTTACCGCGGAAGCCAAGGCCGCGCGGCCTCGGTTTGCCTACTTCCCTTTCGGAGGCGGCGGACGGCAGTGTATCGGTGAGTCGTTTGCGTGGATGGAAGCGGCACTGGCCCTGGCTACAATTGCCCAGCGTTGGCGGCTGGCTCTGGTTCCCGGTCAGAGGATTGAGCCTCAGCCGAAGATTACGCTGCGGCCGCGCAACGGCATCAGGGCGGTCCCCATGGGGCGAATGGATCGGACGGTTTGAGTTCCAATTCGGTGGCCTGAGCGCGTTCCGTCAAAACTTGACCTGTACGCCGCCCTTCATCACAAACTTGACGTGCTGCAGGGCAGAAATATCCTGCAAGGGATCACCATCAACAGCGATGAGGTCAGCGAATTTGCCCTTCTCTATGGAGCCAATGCGGTCGCTCCAACCCATCAGTTCGGCAGCCACGGTTGTTGCCGCCTGGATGGCCTCGATGGGTGGCAGTCCCAGCTTCACCAGCGACACCAGTTCACGGGCATTCTTTCCCTGGGTATCATCATTCGAGGCATCGAACCCGCACGCAATCTTGACGTGCGCCGCGCGGGCATTGGTGATTTCGTCGCGCAGGGACTGCATCGTTTCCTCCATCTCGGCGCGCTGTTGAGGGTTCTTAGCCTGTTCGTAATCACCCGAAATGGCTGCCGAGGTGGGAACAAGAAAGGTCCCCTTCGATGCCATCAGCGCTAGAGTCTCTTTGTCCACGCGAGTGCCGTGCTCCACTGAATCCACGCCGCTCTCGACCGCGTTGCGGGCGCCTTCGCGCGTGGTTGCGTGCGCAGCAACATGGTGCCCGCCTTTGTGCGCCTCCTCGACAATCGTCTTTATTTCCTCGCGGGTGAGGGTCTCGTGGAAATATCGATCGGTGTTGGGGGAGCCGATGTCGAGAAAGTCCGCGTAGATCTTGATCAGGTCGGCTCCGTAATAAATCTGCTCGCGCACTGCGCGCCGCGCCTCATCTGCGCCGGTAATCATCTGCGCGCCGCGCGGAAAGTCCTTAAGATCGGGCGAGAGGCGCTCGGG
>Ga0302324_100029130_pt1 | contig 10478 bp, 5 predicted proteins | sample Palsa_T0_1_FD_201949 | JGI IMG/M metagenome (GOLD analysis project Ga0302324, IMG submission 201949) | Peat permafrost microbial communities from Stordalen Mire near Abisko, Sweden - Palsa_T0_1 | ecosystem: Environmental > Terrestrial > Soil > Palsa > Peat permafrost | place: Sweden: Abisko... | reverse complement strand
ACTACCGGGGCAGCGCGATGGTCGTCTACGGCCACACCCCGGTGCCCGAGCCCGGCTGGGTCAACGGGACCATCTGCATCGACACCGGCTGCGTCTTCGGCGGCCGGCTGACCGCGCTGCGCTATCCTGAGCGGCAGCTCGTCTGGGTGCCGGCCAGGGCTGTGTATTACGAGCCGGTCCGGCCGCTCGGCGCAGCTGCAGCCGCCTCTTCTGCGGCTGTCGCTGCCCCGCCAGCCGCCGATTTCCCTGCCGCCGGTTTCCCGGCGCCCGGGATTCCCCAGGCGGCCGGGCCTCCCGCGCCTCCCGGGCCTCCCGGGCCTCCCGGCCCTCCCGGGCCTCCCGGCCCTCCCGGGCCTCCCGGGCCTCCCGGCCCAGCCGGGCCTCCCGGCCCAGCCGGGCAGGCGGCTGGCCGTCAGCCCGCCGAGCTCGACATCGCCGACGTCATCGGAAAGCGGATCATCGAGACCCGGCGCGGCCCCGCCGTCACCATCAGGGAGGAGAACGCGGCAGCCGCGCTCGAGCTGATGAGCAGGTTCGCGATCGACCCGCGGTGGCTGATCTACCTGCCGCCGACTATGGCGCCGACCGCGACGTCCGAGCTGGCCGGGCTGCTGGAGCATCCGCGGGAGGCCTTCGGCGCCTACCGGGCCGCAGGCGTTGCCGAGGTGATCTGCGAGGAGAAGCACATGGGCTCGCGGGCCGTGGTGCTGGCCTGCCGGGACCCGGCGCTGGCAGCGAGCCGTTTCGGCATCCCCGACGCAGGCCCCGGGGTGATCTATACCAGGACCGGCCGGGCGTTCTTCCCCGACCCGGCAACCGAGCGCGAGCTACTGGACCGGGTGATCGGCGCGGTGGGCGCCGCCGGGCTGTGGGAGCAGCTGCAGACCGACTGGCTCGCGCTGGACTGCGAGCTGCTGCCCTGGTCGGCGAAGGCCGGGGAGCTGCTCCGGGGCCAGTACGCCCCCGTCGGCGCTGCCGCTGTCGCCGCGCTCGACGCCGAGAGCAGGGTGCTCGCCCAGGCAGCAGGCCGGGGTATCGGCGTGAGCGAACAGCTCGCAAGTGCCCGCGACAGGCGCATCCTGGCGGGCCGGTTCGTCGATGCCTACCAGCGCTACTGCTGGCCGGTGAACTCGGTCGATGACCTGAAGCTGGCGCCGTTCCAGATCCTCGCGGGCGAGGCGGCCGTGCACGCGCTGCGCCCGCACCGCTGGCACCTGGATCTGCTCGGCAGGCTGGCCGACAGTGACCCGGGGACGTTCCGGCGCACCCAGTCGGTGCCGGTCACCATCGGGGATACGGCGAGTGAGGCGGCGGCGACGGCCTGGTGGCAGGAGCTGACCGGGGCCGGCGGCGAGGGAATGGTGGTCAAGCCGGCCGACGTAGTGCACAGCGGCGAGAAGGGACTCGCCCAGCCAGGCATCAAGTGCCGCGGCCCGGAGTACCTGCGGATCATTTACGGCCCCGAGTACACGCTGGAGCCGAATCTGGCCCGGCTGCGATCTCGCGGCCTCGGCCACAAGCGCTCCCTGGCGCTGCGCGAGTTCGCGCTGGGAATGGAGGCCCTGGAGCGCTTTGTCGCTGCCGAGCCGCTCTACCGGGTACACGAGTGCGTCTTCGGCGTCCTCGCGCTGGAGAGCGAGCCAGTCGATCCGCGGCTGTGAGGGACCGCCGCCGACTGCGGCGATCACCGTCTGACCGGAAAACAGTACCTCAGCCGGGCGCGCGGCAGCGCCGGCAGGTGTGGTTGCGGCCGGTGTCGATGCGGCTGGCGTGGTAGCCGGAGCCGAGGTCGCAGAAGCGGGCGGCCACCACGCGCACGCACGCCGGTTTTCACGCCTACACGGCCTCCCCCGCAGGGATTTTTCACGCCTACACGGCCTCCCCCGCAGGGATATTGTGACCATTTCGATTATTGCCCAGACTTAGCCGGATCGTTAGTGTTCCGTCGCAGGCCTCGCACCGTGGCGGGGGACCCGCGTAGCGACTACGCGCCAAAGGGAGGACCTTATGAAAGCTGGCCGGTGGATTGCCCTCACGGGGGCGGCAGGGCTAGCACTATCGTTTATGGCGGGCGCAGCGGCCGCCTCCACAAGCTCACATCCGTCGGGAAGGGTGGCCCTCAAGGGTTCAGCCGTCCCAGCGCAGGAGCTTGCCAATCGGGCCGGATCGGTATCGGCGAGCAGCTCAGTCAGTTTCTACCTGTCGCTGAAGCTACGTAACGCCGCAGGTGCCAAGAGCTTCGTGCGCGAGGTCTCCAGCCCCGGCTCGAAGCTGTTCCATCATTACCTCACCGACGCCCAGTGGCTCGCCCGCTACGGGCCGACGAAGGCCTCGGCGTCGGCGGCGGAGTCGTGGCTGCGCCGCGAGGGCTTCACCGGCATCAAGGTCGGCCCGGAGCGCCTGCTGGTCTCCGCGCGCGGCTCGGCGGCCAAGGTGGAGCAGGCATTTGGCGTCAAGCTGGGCTACTACCACGTCCGCGGGCACCGCGTGCGGCTGGCCGACGGCGCGCTGTCGGTCCCGGTGTCCATCGCCGGCGCCGTGGCCGGCACTGTCGGCATCAACCAGTTCGTGGCCACCACTGACCTGTCGCAGACCCTTGGCTCGGCAGCCGCGAAGTCGGCCAAGCCCAGCCAAGAGCCGACTCCGCCGGCCGGCTTCCGCAACCCGCAGCCGTGCTCGGCCTACTGGGGCCAGAAGACCGACACCGCGGACTCGACGTCCCTGTACGCGCCGTACACCGGCCCGCTTCCCTACGACATCTGCGGATACCTGCCGAGCCAGCTCCGCAGCGCGTACGGCATATCCGCCGGGGCCGGGACCAACGGGTCGGGCGTGGCCATCGCGATTGTGGATGCCTACGACTCGCCGACGCTGCTGTCAGACGCGCAGAAGTACTTCACGCTGAACGACCCCTCGCACCCGCTGAAGTCGTCGCAGTTCGTCAACGTCGAGCCGGCGAGCATCGACGACGTGTCACTCTGCGGTGGCAGCGGCTGGTACCCCGAGCAGGCTCTGGACGTCGAGTCCTCGCACTCGATGGCGCCCGGCGCCACGATCGAGTTCGTCGGCGCGCAGGACTGCACCGACTCTGGCCTGCTGGCCGCCCTGCAGACCGCCATCACCAGCGGCGCCTCTGTGGTCAGCGACTCGTGGGGCGATACGCTCGGCGACCTGTTCACCGACGACACCACCAAGACCGCCTTCGACGACGCGTTCATGCTCGCCGACGCCACCGGCGTGAGCGTGCTGTTCTCCAGCGGCGACACCGGCGACAACTTTGCCGACTACGGCATCGACGCTCCGAACTACCCGGCTTCCAGCCCGTTCATCACCGCTGTCGGCGGCACCACGCTCGAGATCGGCGCTAGGGGCAACCGGGAGGCGGAGTACGGCTGGTCGACGGCCAAGCAGGTACTGTGCACCCCAGCTACCACGAAGACCTGCGGGACCGCGACCACTCCGGTCGGCTCGCTCGCCTTCCAGGCTGGCGGCGGTGGCGGCACGAGCTTCTACTACGCCGAGCCGTACTACCAGACCGCGGTCGTGCCGTCAGCGCTGGCGCTCCGCAACGTGAATGTGACCGGCGCGGCGGCCCGGGTCATCCCGGATATCTCGATGGACGCGGATGCCCAGAGCGGGTTCCTCATCGGTCTCACCCAGACGTTCCCGAGCGGGACGTTCTACAGCCAGTTCAAAGAGGGTGGCACCAGCCTCGCCTCTCCGACGCTGGCCGGGGTGATCGCCGATACGGATCAGGAGGCCGGCGTGCCGCTCGGCTTCCTCAACCCGGTCCTGTACAAGGCCTACGCCGCAACGCCGGCTGCGTTCAACGACATCCTCCCGCCGCCCCACCCGGACGCAACTGCTGTCATCCGGGTCGACTACGCGAACGAGGTCAACCCTTCCAGCGGCTACATCGTGAGCCTTCGGGTGATCGACTACGAGGGCGTCGAGACCTACTGCGACGGCACGGGTAACTGTGCCTCGCGCCCGGTCACGCTCACGACCGCGCCGGGCTTTGACAGCCTGACCGGTCTCGGGTCAGTCGGGTCCAGCTTCATCCAGGACCTGTCCAAGTACTGATCCGCTACCGCCGGGCGCACTGACGGCCCGGAAGATTCGCAAAGGGGGCGACGGCCCGAGTGCACGGGCCGCCGCCCCCTTTGCCGTGTCCAGCCCAGCTGAGGTCCTGTTTTCCGGTCAGGCCCGGGTATAGGTCTCCAGCAGATGGCTGAACTCCCACCTCTGCTGCCGGATGCCCGAGCATGAGTTGCTGTCGATGGCTCCGGGGCACCCTCCGTTGTCACGCTGGATGGCCCAGATGCTCACGAGCCGAAGTCGATGGGCGCTGGCGAAGCGCAGCACCGCCCGAGCCTCGCCAGGGTAGGTCACCTCCGTCTTCTTCGGGAAGTCGTCGATGCCCGGCAGCAGCGTGATGCCCTCCATCCGCCACAGGCTGCGCCCGCTCCGGCCCGGATAGAGCCTGGCCAGCTGCTCGTGCGTGCTGCGCAGCGCGCTGATCGCCTCGGTTCCCATGTCGGTCTTGTGGTTGTAGTAGTCGAAGGCCATGACGTTAACGGCGCTGATGGTGACGCCGTGCGCCAGCGCGCTCTTCAACACGGCCAGGCAGTTGCCAGGCAGCCCCGATGGCATGACGCCCAGGGTGAACACGATCTGGACCCGCCGGTGCCGGCGTGCGGCCCACCTCTGCAGCAGGCCGATAGCTTCGCTTCGCCGCGCGATTCCCGCCCGGTTCCCCAGCGACCGGGCCTCGACATCCATATCAAGGCGGGTGACGTCGTAGGTGGTGACGACGGACTCGTACGCCCGGGCGATCTTCTGGACGCTGGCGCAGGAGTCGGCGATCTCGGTCCCGTCCTGATCGGCGCTGTAACCGCCGAAGGACGGGATCACCGCACCCCCCATCGAGCGCAGCGCGGCGATCTGGGCGGTGTAGCGGCCGCCGCGCGCGACCTGCTGCCGGCGGCGGCCGTTCCAGGCCAGGGTGCAGGAGCCGCGCCGCGGCGTTTGCAGGAACGCCAGAGTGAAGTAGCGGGCACCAGACCTGCGCGCAACCGCCGTGATGCTGTCTTTGGTCCAGGTCTCGAAATACGGAGCGTAGACAAGCCGCGGCAGCTGATCCCCGCCGTTCGCCACCCCGAGCTGACCGGCGCTGCCCACCGCGCCTGCCGTGCTGGTCACTGCCGTGCTGGTCACTGCCGCGCCGGCCGTGCTGGTCACCGCCGCGCCGGCCGTGCTGGTCACTGCCGCGCCGGCCGTGCTGGTCACCGCCGCGCCGGCCGCGCTCGTCACTGGCCCGCCGATCACCGCGGCAGCCACGCCGACGACCAGAGCGGTGCGGGACCAGGATGGCAGCATGATCGTGACGCTAGTCGCCGTCCGGGCCGATTCCAAGACCCACCTGACCGCATCGCTGTCCCTCATGGTTGGTGCCGGCCCTCATGGTTCGGTGCCGGCCCGTGATTGGTGCCGGCCCGTGGTCAATGCTGGTCCGTGGTTGGTGCGGTCCGTGGTCAATGCTGGTCCGTGGTTGGTGCGGTCCGTGGTCAATGCCGGTCCACGCGGCTCAGGTGCCGCCGCAGCGTGTCCGCCGCGGTATTGGTGGCATCCGCCAGGCCGTCGGTGGCAGCGACGAGAATGTTGGCTTCGGGGTCGGCTTCCCGGGCAACGGCCGACTGCAGCTGCCGGAGCGGAGGGAGATCGCCGGGTGGCTGCATTGTCCGCAGCGATCGGGCCAGCTCCTGTGTTGCCAGGGTCAGGCCGTCGGCCAGCCGGTCGAGGTCCTGGCTGCGAGTGTCCGGACCGGCCGCGCCGGATCGGCCGTCCTTCGGCGCCGCAGCGGATCGGCTGTCCTGCGGCGCCCCAGCGCCGCCGCCGCCCCGCGCCACTGCGCCGCCGCCGCCCCGCGCCACCGCGGCACCGCCGCCCGGCACCGACGGCTCCGGGCGGGAGCGGATCGACTTGTGGTGCAGGGCGACGGCGGCGTCCAGGGTGAGGGCGGACTGTGCGAGGCGATGCCCGGCAGAGGTCAGTCCCTGTGCGAGCTCGGCCGTCATCGGCCGCATCGCCGGCTCGTCTGCCAGGCGATCAGCTGACGCCTCGGCGTCGCTGCGGGCCCGGCGAGCGGTCAGCTTCAGTCCGCGCAAGTCGGCAGCGGCGGCCCCGGCGGGCCGCGAGTAGGCACGCAGCAGCGCACTGGCGTAGCTGCCCTGCGCCTCGAACAGGCGCTCGAACTTCTCGTTTGCCAGCGATCCCTCCCACGTCGGCCACAGCACATAAGCCAGCAGGGCCAGTCCGGTGCCGACACCGGTCCCCACCAGCCGGTCCAGCGCCGTCGAGTCCGCCGGCAGCCCGAGCATGGCGAGCAGGATCACCACGAAGTCGGTCAGGAACACCGCGTAGAGCAAGTAGTTCACGGCGAAAACCGAGTAGGCCGCCACTAGTGAGACCGCTATGCCCGCCAGCAGGAAGCCCGTGCCCGCGCGCGCCAGCAGCACGGTGGCGACGCCCAGTCCGGCGCCGAGCACCGTCCCGGCTGCTCGCTGCAGGCCCCGGTAGAGGGTGGAGCTGTAGTCAGGCCGCAGCACGATGAAGATCGTCAGCACGGCCCAGTAACCGTGCGGAAGCCCGGATGCACGCACCAGGGCCTCGGTTGCCCCGGTGACGGCGGCCAGCCGCAGTGCGTGCCGGCCCGCCTCCGAGGAGGTGCCCAGGTTTGCCCGCAGGGTGAGGAGCGTTGCCTGGATCGCGTCTCGGCGAGCCTGCTTCCCCGACTGGCGCTCCGGCAGCTGGCGCCCGGAGCGGACCGGCTCCGCAATGTCCAGCCGCTGGAGCATCCGGGCAGTGCTGCGCAGCTGGCCGAGCAGAGCCTCGCCGGCCCACCGCCACGGCGCGGTCACCGGCAGGTGCATCGCGGAGATATCCTGCTGGATCCGGCTGGCCTGCTGGCCGCGCTCGGCCGTGCGGCTGCTCAGGGCATCGGCGATGGCACCGAGCAGCTGCGCGCTGGCCGCCAGCAGCGCCCGTGCCGCCGGGTCCGTCGCACTGGTGCCATCGGGGCTGCGGTGCGCTGCCGCTGACCCCAGCGCCGTCAGGCTGGACCGGAGGCGCTCGGCCTCCGCAGCGAGATCCAGCAGGTGCATTCGCGCAACGCTGCGCAGCAGCGGGTTCGGGTCCTTCAGCACCTCGGTTCCCGGTAGCACCGCTGCTGGCGGCGGCCCTGGCTGGCCGTCGGCGAGCTGAGCTGCGTACCTGCTCAGGATCTGGTAGGAGCCGGCCAGCGCCGTCCGCTCGCCGCTGCCGCGGCTCAGTGCCCAGGATGATGCCACCAGCGCGCCCTGCCACAGTCCGCCCGCGAGCACCAGGCAGGCGCGCACGGCGGCCTGTGCCGGGCTGAGCGGCAGCGCGCTCGCGATCAGCAGCGCGACCGGGCCCTGTAGCGCGACGGCGGTCGCGGTCGGCCCCAGCGCGGCGATCAGGCCGGTCACATATGCCCAGATCATCACCACGGGCACCAGCAGCCATGGCTGGCTGGCCGAGGTCGTGGCTCCCACGAAGGTCGATACGGCCATGCCGGCGGCAGCGGCGGCTACCGCGAGGACCCGCGTGGTCGTCACGCCGCGGAAGGAGACAAAGCCGGCCGGCAGGGCGCCGAGCGCCGCGTACGTGCCGTAGGAGGAGTGCCGGGTCGCGATGCCGAGTGCCAGCGGTGTGAGCACGCCCAGTGACGCGCGGGCGCCCTGTCCGAGGGCCAAATCGCGCCACCTGAACTGACCGAGGCTCAGCCAGCGGCCGCGGCTGACGCTCGCAGCCAGATAGGCGCGACTGGCCCGCAGCTCCGCCAGTAGCTGCCCCGGGCCCCTGACCGGCCCGGTCGGCGGCGTCGGGGTCGGCGGTGTCGGGGCTGGCGGCGCTGGCATGTCGCGGGCAGAGGGCAGCTCGGCCGGTCAGGCCGACCGGACCGGACGGTAGACGGGCTGCCACATCAGGGCCCGCGCGTACTCGCCGATGTCGGCATCCGGGTAGACGCTGGCGACGCCGTCCACGCGGGCAGCCTCCGCGACGGCAGCCGCAACGGCAACGGAGGTTTCGCGCAGAGCCTCTACCCGGGGCAGTAGCGGATTGCCGGGAGCGGAGATGTCGACCAGCTTCGCGACCGCTCTGGCCGCGGCGGCCAGCATGCCGTCGGTCACCCGCTGAGCGCGGCAGGCGATTACGCCAAGGCCCAGCCCGGGGAAGACAAGGGCATTGTTGGCCTGGCCGAACTCATACCGCGTCCCCTTGTAGTCCAGCGGGCCGAACGGGCTTCCGGTTGCCACCAGTGCCCTGCCTTCGGTCCACCTGATGACGTCGGCGGGATCTGCCTCGCACAGGTCGGTCGGGTTCGACATCGGCAGGATCACCGGCCGCGGGGTGTGCGCGGCCATCTCCTTGATGATCTCCTCGGTGAAGGCGCCCGCCCTGGCCGAGGTCCCGATCAGGACCGTCGGATGCACCCGGCGCGTCACCTCGGCCAGTCCGATGCCGCCGATCGCTGGATCTCGCTGCCAGAGCGCCACCTCGGCGGGATCGCGGGCGTAGCGAGCCTGCGAGGTGCTGATCCCTGGGCTGTCGGTGGTGACCAGGCCGGTCCTGTCGACCGCCCAGAACCGGGCCCTGGCCTGCTGGGCGGTCAGTCCCTCGGCCCGCATGGCAGCGGAGAGCTGGTCGGCGATCCCGGTTCCGGCGGTGCCGGCGCCGAAGATGACCACGCGGTGGTCCGGCAGCCGCTGGCCGGTGGCCCGGCCGGTGGCGCGGACAGCGGTCAGGACGGCGGCGAGGTTGACCGCCCCGGTGCCCTGGATGTCATCGTTGAAGGTCAGCAGCCGGTCCCGGTAGCGCTCCAGCAGCCGCCTGGCGTTGCTGACCCCGATGTCCTCCCAGTGCAGCAGGGCCTGCGGGAACAGCTTGCTGACTGTCTCGGTGAAGGCGTCGAGGAAACTGTCGTACTCGGCGGCCGGGACCCGCGGATGGCGGTTCCCGATGTAGAGCGGGTCATCCAGCAGGCTCTGCCGGTCGGTGCCGACGTCGAGAATGACCGGCAGCATCCTGTTCGGGTCGATGCCGCCAGCGGCTGTGTAAACAGCGAGCTTGCCCACCGCGATGTGGATCCCGCCGACGCCCCAGTCGCCGATGCCCAGGATCGCGCCGCCGTCGGTCGCGACGATCAGGTCGACCTCTTCCGGCTCGAGGCCGGGCGCCCGCAGCGATGTCTCGATCAGCTCGGGATGGTCGACCGACAGGTAGACGCCGCGCGGCCGTCGGTACTCGTGGCTGTAGTTCTCGATCGCCTTCCCGACGGTCGGCGTGTACACGATCGGCAGCATCTCGGGCAGGTTGTCGACCAGCAGCCGGTAATAGAGCACCTCATTGCGGTCATGGACCTCGGTCAGCAGCACGTTGCGCGCCAGCGCCGTCGACTGCCGCAGGTACTGCGCGTACACCCTGATGGCCTGCTCGTCCAGGGTGATGTGACCCGCCGGGATGAGGCCGGTCAGGCCGAGTTCCCGGCGCTCCTGGTCGCTGAAGGCAGTGCCCTTGTTAATCCTCGGGTCAGCGAGCACCTGGCGGCCGCGCAGCATCGTGCGCCAGGTGCCGTCATTGTCAAGCCAGACCGTCCGCATGCGGGTCCCTTCGGCTCATGGCTGCCCCAGGGTGCTCCCTGCTGCCGACCGAAGGCCAGCCGATGTCATACTCCCAAATCCCGGCGGCTGGCCGCCGCCGGCTGCCTGTCAGCGGGTAGCTCCGGCGAAGACCGGCCGGCCGGACCGCCCGGGCGCGGTGCCTGCTGGTGCACGATAGCCGGGTGACGGTGAAGCACGCGACGGCCAGCACGTTCGTATTCGTCCGGATGTCAGCAGGCTGGCGGATCGGGCTCATCATGCACCCGCTTTTCGGCAGGCTGATGATTCCGGGCGGTCACGTCGAGCCGGACGAGTCACCGCCGGAGGCCGCCCGCAGGGAGGTCACCGAGGAAACCGGGCTGGCCGTCTCGCTGGCCATGGCCCCGGGCGTCCCGCTGCCAGCGGCGATGCGCGGCGTCCGGCTGCCGGTGCAGCAGCCGTGGTGGATCCTCGAGCAGCCAGTTCCGGCGGACAATCACCTGGCCGGGCCGCATATCCACCTCGACCATCTTTACGTGGCGCTGGCGCAGGGCCCGGAGCCAGGCTCGGTTCCGGCGCACCCGTTCAGCTGGCATTCCGCTGGCGAGCTCGCGGGCCTGGACATGTTTCCCGACACCAGGCTGCTCGCCGCCGCCCTGTTCGGCGATATTCAGCGCATCGCTGCTACCGCTGCCGCTGGCAACCGGCGGGAGTCAGCGACATAACTCGCCGGCTGGCCCCTGCCCGGCCCAGATCTCGCGGACAGCATCGATCGTGTCGGCCTCCGCCGCTGTCTTGTCGGGGCGGTAACGCAGC
>Ga0302324_100029123_pt1 | contig 10480 bp, 12 predicted proteins | sample Palsa_T0_1_FD_201949 | JGI IMG/M metagenome (GOLD analysis project Ga0302324, IMG submission 201949) | Peat permafrost microbial communities from Stordalen Mire near Abisko, Sweden - Palsa_T0_1 | ecosystem: Environmental > Terrestrial > Soil > Palsa > Peat permafrost | place: Sweden: Abisko... | reverse complement strand
CCTTGCGCCGTTGAATGTGGCGATCGCCACCGAAATACGCGTCATGATGTGCCCGACCGAGCGACAGCTTAGCACACGGCCGGTGTCTCGAGAGCGCCGCGCAAAGGCTACGGGCCCTCGGAGGCAGGATTCGCAGTAGAACTTTTCCTGTCAGTCCGATCCGAACACGTTGGCCCCCGGCTGAGCGATCAGCCGCAGATACGGCTTAACGGTTTGCCAGCCGTCGGGGTATTTCTCGTGCGCCTCGGCATCGCTCACCGAGCTGAGGATGATGACATCCTGGCCATGCTGCCAATTCGCCGGTGTTGCGACTTTATGGGCGGCTGTCAGCTGGATCGAGTCGACCAGGCGCAGTATTTCATCGAAGTTGCGCCCCGAGCTCATCGGATAGACCAGAAAGGACTTGATCAGCTTGTCCGGTCCGATGATGAATACCGTGCGCACGGTGTGATTGGTGGCGGCGGTTCGCCCCTGCGAGCTGTCGCCGGCATCGGCGGGCAGCATGTCGTACAGCTTCGCGACCTTCAGATCCTGATCGCCGATGATCGGATAGGTCACCTCCCCGCCGGTCGCGTCCCTGATATCCGCGAGCCATCTTTCATGGTCATGCACGGGATCGACCGACAGGCCGATGATCTTGACCTTACGCTTGGCGAATTCGGGCTGCAGCTTGGCGAGATAGCCGAGCTCCGTCGTGCACACCGGAGTAAAGTCCTTCGGGTGCGAGAACAGAATGGCGAAAGAGTTCCCGAGCCATTCATGGAAATTGATCGGGCCTTGAGTGGTTTGAGCGTGAAAGTCCGGTGCCCGGTCGCCAATTCGTAACGACATGTCTCTCTCCTTATCCTGCAAATGACTCCGGCGCTCGCGCAGCGCCCGTCAGGCTGCTTTGCCAATGGAACGGTGATCGCGCAGAGCATCGACCGCTGATAGCAGACCCGCCGCCGAAACAGCACTTCCGTCGCAACCGTACCTGAGCATCTCGCGGCGCTTGAGCGAGCCGTCGATGAACATCACGAATCTGGAGCGCGCCGTCAGTAACTCCCCGCGTAAGGCGCGCGCGGCAAAGCTGACCGCATCGGCCGCGGCAAATGGCGGCTCACGCAGCCACACGGTCTGCGGATTCGGGAGCAGATCGTCGACCCAGCTCGACCGGATTGATTGCGGCGGCCCACCGTCGCGCTTGACCGCAAGTGCGCGCAAAGAGCGCGCACCAAATTCCCGGCGCATACCATCCAGCCATGGTCGCCTTTCCCTGCCAGGAGACTGGAAATCCTCCGGATTCGACAACAGCAGCGCCCAGGCACCGCCGAGCCAATCGTGCAAATCGCGCGCGGGGTAGTCTTCGAGTTCGAGGTCAAGACGGAGCGTCGCCATGGCTTAGCCGCCAATAAGGGATTGGGTGATGCTGCGATCTTAACGGGCGTGGCCATGACAATGCAGTCGCAGCGCGGTGACAGACCGGTGACTCTTTGACCTTTGGCGTCGAAGCCGCCGTCGCTGTAGTACTAGCGCGTTACACCGTCGTGGGCTTTCCTGAATAAGCCTTGTGACGCGGGACCCGTGCGCGACGCGGTGCTTTCGCAGGCGCCTGCTCGTCCGCCCAATAGCTGGCGCGTCCGTGGTGCTTATAGAGGCGCACTTCGTCATTTCGAAGCAGCGGCGCTGTGCTGTCGTACGGCGGTGCGTCTTTCACCGCCTGCTGAGTCAGCCCGACAGACACGGTAGCGTCGGGCCAGCTCACATTCTGGATCCATTGCGGCGCAATCAGCACCTGGTGACCGAGCCACCAGTTGCTGGTGTCCACGATGAGATATCGAATGGCCCAGGTCTCCGGGTCGAACAGCAGCCCCTGTACGTGACCCATGCCGCCATCGCTCGCCTCGATGTGATAGGTCACCAGCGCGTTGCCGCTACGCAAATGGGGATCACCCTGCTGGCCATCATCGCATACAGCATCTGCCTGGGCATCCGAACCGACGCCGCCCGGTCCCGGCGGCATCGTGCCCGGACAGGCCCCTTGACCCCACAGGCCGCCACCGGTCCAGTAATAGGGGTAGCCGTAGTACCCCAGGTACAGCATTTCGTGCTGCCGCGACACCGGCTTGTCGGTGTCGATGTCGGGGCTGTTCCTGACCTGTTGTTGCGTTATAGAGACCGGAAGTACCCGTGCTTTCCAATCGGGGTGCCCGATCGCGATCGGCGAGATCAATACCTTCCGGCTCGACAGCCAGCTGCCCGTCTCGACCACCAGGTAGCGCACCGCCCAAGTCTTATCATCGAAATACAGATCCCTGACGTGACCGATCGTGCCATCGGTCGCACGAATGGCGAAGCCTTCCAGATCCTGCACACTGCGTAACATATAGCGTTAATCCTTCTTTATCAGACAACCACCCGCGCCTCTCAGGCCGCGGCCGGAACCGGCGGGAGCTCTGCGGGCTTGATCGCTGCATCGGGCTTGAGCACTTCATTGCCCGCGAGCGCAAGGGCCAGAGTCGTTGCCGACGGGTTCAGACTGTCCACCATCGAGCTGGGCATCAGGATCGTGGCTCCGCGCTCCTTGGTAGTCTCATAAATGATGTTCATCGCGCGAAGTTGCAGCGCCACGGGATGCCCGGCGTAGATATCGGCCGCCTCGACGAACTTACCCGCGATCGCAGCTTCGGCGGATCCGAGTATCACGCGCGCCTGCTTTTCACGCTCCGCCTGTGCCTGACGCGACATCGCATCCTGCAGCGCCACCGGGATGGCGACGTCGCGGATCTCCACGGAACTCACCGATATACCCCAGGGTGCGGTCTTTTGACCGATCTCGACTTTCAGCTGCTCGTCCGCTTCCTTTCGATCCGACAGCAGCGCCGCCAACATCGAGGAGCCGATCATCTCGCGCAGCGAGGTCTGCGCCACCCGGTCGATAGCCTCGCGGTAATTGGTGATCGCCAATGCCGCCTTTTCGGCATCGTGGACGTGCCAGAAAATGATTGCATCGACGTTGACCGGAACCGTGTCCCTGGTCAGCGCCTGCTCGGCGTTGAAGGCCGTCGTCTGGATGCGCCCGTCGATCACCGCGACCACGGTATCGAGCACCGGAATGATTGCGAACAGACCCGGACCCCTGACACCCTGCAGCTTTCCCATCCTCAACACCACGAATTTCTGCCAGACGTTCGCCATCTTCAGCGACATGCCGATCACGGCCGCGGCCGCGAGAAATACCGATCCGAGGTACGGATTGACGAGGTAGCCGGTGGCGAAAGCCCCGCCCAGGCAAGCCAGGACCAGAAATGAGGTGACCGGGTTCATAGTAATGTGGCAGCAAGGCACAGTTGCAACGGCCCAAGGATGTGCCGATATGCAGCCGCCGTCGGTGCGCTGCCGTACGCTATCAGCGCCGCAGCCGCGCGCTGTGCCGTCCTGGCGCGCTATCCACCGGCCGACTCGTTATCGGCGCGCGCGCAATGCTCGCGCACGGCGGCGATAAAGCGCGCGCCATAACGGGCAAGCTTCGCCTGGCCGACACCGGGCAGCGCGGCGAATTGATCCAGGTCGAGCGGCATCTGCTGTGCCATCGCACGTAGCGTGGAATCGTGAAATATCACGTAGGGCGGCACGCCGTTCTCGTCCGCCAGCCGTTTGCGCAGCGCCCGCAGCTGCTCAAACAGCGGATCGTCGATGGAAGACGCGCGCGTGCCGGACGCGGATTCGGCCGATGACGAGCGACGCCCCGGCTTCACGACGCGAGCCACGCTGACGCCGCGTTCGCCGCGCAGCACCGACCAACTCGCGGCGTTCAGCGACAGCACCGAATAGCCATCCTGGGCCTCGTCGATCAGCCCCTGATGCAGCAGCGCGCGCGCCAGGTTGCGCCATTCGTCGACCCGCCGATGCTTGCCGATTCCATAGACACTCAATGTGTCATGGCTGCCGGCGAGCACCCGCTCAGTGCGCGCCCCGCGAAGAATATCGATGATATAAGCCGCGCCGAAGCGTTGTCGACGCTGCGCCAGGCGTGCAACGCAGGACAGGAATTGCCTCGCCTCCACGCTCAGGTCGTCCACCGCGCGCGGTTCGCAGCAGTTGTCGCAGGCGCCGCACGGACCGGAGAACGTCTCGCCGAAGTAGCGCAGCTGCACCGCGCGACGGCATTCGGTCGAGTCGGCGTATTGCAGCACCTGGCGCAGTTGCTGGCGTGCGATGCGCTGCTCGTTCTCCAGTGGGGCGCCGCTGCCGTCGAGCTTCTGCTGGATCAGGAACTCGGCGGTGCGAATGTCGGCGCCACCGAAATACAGCCTGCAGTCCGCCGGATCGCCGTCCCGGCCGGCGCGCCCCGACTCCTGGTAATAGCCCTCCAGCGTGCGCGGCAGATCGTAATGCACCACCCAGCGCACGTCCGGCTTGTCGATGCCCATGCCGAATGCAATGGTGGCAACGATCACCTGCAGATCGTCGCGAATGAAGGCGTCCTGGGTATCGCGGCGCGTGCTGGCATCCAATCCGGCGTGATAGGGCGCGGCGCGAATGCCCTCGCCGTGCAGCTTCGCGGCCAGTTCATCGACGCGCCGGCGCGACAGGCAGTAGACGATGCCGGCGCCGCCGCGCCTTGCCAGCGCCAGCAGCTCACGGTCGGTGCTCCTGTCCTTCGGACGCACCCGATAGAACAGGTTCGGCCGGTTGAAACTGGCCACATGCACGGCCGGATCGTGCAGCGCGAGCTGGGCGATGATGTCGCTGCGTACGCGCGCGGTGGCGGTGGCGGTAAAAGCGAGCACCGGGACTTCGGGATGGCGTCGCCGCAGCTGGGCTAGCTGGCGGTATTCGGGCCGGAAGTCGTGTCCCCATTCCGATACGCAGTGTGCCTCGTCGATCACGAACGCGTCGATGCCGACGCCGCCCTGCAGGCGCTGCAGCGGACCGTCGAGAAATTCCTGCAGCAGCAGCCGCTCAGGCGCCAGGTACACGAGCTTGTATTCCCCGCGCAGCAGCGCCGCGGTGGTGCGCTTGATTCCCGCCGCGTCGAGGCTGGAATTGATGAACGCCGCGGCAATGCCGTTGTTGCGCAGCTGGCGCACCTGGTCCTGCATCAGCGCAATCAGCGGCGAGACCACCAGCGTGACGCCAGGCTGCAGCAGCGCCGGCAGCTGGAAGCACAGCGATTTTCCGCCACCGGTAGGCATCAGCGCGAGCAGGTCGCGGCGGGCCAGCGCGTCACGCACGATCGCCTGCTGGCCCGGGCGGAAGGCATCAAAGCCGAAATGGCGCTTCAAGGCCGACGTCAGGTCGCCCTCGATCGCAGCGTCCAGATTCAAAACCCAGAGACCAGAAAATCGATAGCCGCCAGTATCGCCTGGCGCTGTTGCGCAAGCGTGCCGACGGCAGCGCCGAGATCCGCGCGCGCTATTCCGGCCAGCTGCGGCGTCATCAGCACATAGGTGTCACCGTCGAATCCGAGCGGCGGTGTAAGGTGGCTCACCGGCTTCCTGGCGAGCCCTGCCACTTTGGTGAGCGGAATGACCACGCGCGTCTGCAGCGGCTCGAGCAGATCCGATTGTACATCGACCAGCAATGGATAGGTCGCCTTCGAGCGCGGATGCCTGTTCTTGTAGACCGTGAATTGCGCCATCAAAAGCCCCGCACGCCGTCCGAGAACGTACCATGCTCCTCGATGTACTCGTTATACGTCGCGATGGCATCGCGATTCTCTTCGTGCCATTGCCGCCGCTTTGCTTCAGCGAGCTGTTGCGTCAACGCGCGCTCCAGCGTCGCGGAAAGATTGAGTCCGGCTTTTCGCGCCGCATCCAGCAGATCCCCGCGAATGCTGACGTTCGTTGCGCGCTTTGCGGTGGACAGGTTTCGACGCGACATGCGACTCACCCCATATAATATGCGCGATACTATGCGCGATACTATGCGCATAGTAGCGCAATGATTGATGCGCAGCAATGATGCGCATGACATTGACCAAAGTATTGGTGAATCCTATAGTAAGGCTTGGTGAGAACGGCGCCTCGATCAGCTCGACGATCACCTGGCAGCGATTAACCAGGAGGCAAAGCGATGACTCGCCCGATCGTGCACCAGCCGGACCCCAACCTCGACCTGGTGCTGGAGCGCACCGTCGATGTGCCACGAGAACTCGTCTGGGGCGCCTGGACCAACCCTGAGCAGCTGAAGCAGTGGTTCACACCGGTGCCCTGGCAGACGGTGGACTGCGAAATCGATCTGCGGCCGGGCGGCATCTTTCGCACGGTGATGCGGGGGCCGGAAGGCCAGGAATTTGCCAATGCCGGCTGTTACCTGGAAATCGTGCCGAATGAAAAGCTGGTCTGGACCGGCGCGCTGGGTCCGGGTTACCGGCCGCGGCCGTCCAACCTGCCGGCGGAAACCTTCCTGATGACGGCGGTCATCACGCTGGAAGCACTCGGCCCGCGCACCAGGTACACGGCACTCGTCATACACGGCGACCAACAGGCGCGCAAGCAGCACCAACAGATGGGGTTTCATGCCGGATGGGGCAAGGCGCTCGAGCAGCTGGTGGCGCTGGTCAAGCGACAATGACCACCGACTCCAGCCACTGGTTATCCCTGGGTGGCGGCGAGCTGAGCGCCCGGATTGATCCGCTGGGCGCACAACTGTCCGAGCTTCGGGATGCATCCGGACGCGATCTGCTGTGGAATGGCGATGCGGCGGTCTGGGCCGGGCGCGCACCGCTGCTGTTTCCGATCGTCGGCGCGCTCGCCGGCGGCGAATACCGTGTCGATGGCAAGCCCTATCGCCTGCCGAGGCACGGCTTTGCGCGCGTCAGCACCTTCCAGGTCCTGGACGCCAGCGCCAGCAGCGCCTGCTTCCGCTTGCAGGCAGACGAGGCGACGCTGCAGGTGTATCCGTTCCGGTTCGAGCTCGATGTCCGCTATGCGCTCGAAGGCGCAACGCTTGCAATCACCGCACTGGTACGAAATCCGGGCGAGGGAAAAATGCCCGCAAGCTTCGGCTATCACCCCGCTTTTCGCTGGCCGCTGCCGTACGGGCAGGCGCGCGCGGATCATTTCATCGAATTCGCCGCGGAAGAATCCTCACCGGTGCGGCGCCTCGACCCGGCCGGACTATTGTTGCCCGAACGTTACCCGACGCCTGTGGAACATCGGCATCTGGCGCTGAGCGACGCGCTATTCGAGGACGATGTCCTCATTTTCGATGACCTGCGCAGCCGCTCGGTCAGCTACGGCGCGCAACACGGGCCGCGACTGCGGGTGAGTTTTCCGGATTCGCCGTATCTGGGCCTTTGGAGCAAGCCGCAGGCCGGATTCATCTGCATCGAGCCGTGGCACGGCGTCGCCGATCCCCAGGGATTCGCAGGCAGCTTCAGCGCCAAGCAGGGCGTCTTCATGGTCTTGCCCGGCGCCACCATGACGGCAAAGATGGCGCTCACGTTGCTGCCGTAGCCACCTCGGCCGTAACCGCCTCGATAGTCCTGGCCGCATCCAGCGCCTCGATCTCGCTGGGGATGCCGTCAGTGGGCAACGTCCTCGGCAGATCAAGCCGCGCAACGCCGATCCGATCGTCGGCCATGCCGTAATAGACGTCGAACCGCTCCGGCAAGCCCAGGTCATCGCGCCGGTCGATGCCGGTGGGAAACACCACATCGGCGATCGTGCCGCTCATTTCCTGCGGCAGCGTCGGTGTCAGTATCGGCTGCACCGAGCGATACAGGATCGTGCCCGGGTGCTTTTCCGACAGCACCATGACACCGGCGCAGTAGCGCAGGTGCGGCGCACCGCTCCCCACACCCGCGACTTCACTGACGCCGTGGTAGATGACCAGCCATCCGTGCCGCGTCAAGACCGGGGGCGTGCCGGCGCCGATCTTCAGGCGCGCCCAGGGCTCGACCGGGGCCGCCAGGCGGTGATGCGAATTGAACAGACCCAGCGATTGCGCTTCCAGCCCACGCGCCGGCGCCGGGCAGGAAGATATCCAGATGCTCTCGTGGTCGAGGTCCACTGCGCGCGGGCAGTCACTGCAGGCCGTCTCCTCCGGACGCGTGCCTGGGAACAGCGGCCGGTGCAGCAGCGCGATCTGCATCTTGCCGGCGTGATTGGCGATCGCGATCGGAAACACGCTGGCGTCCTTGTTGTCGACGTGCACGAAATCGATGCCGTGATACGGCGCGAAGCTCGCCAGTCCGATCCTGGTCCAGTGCAGCAGGTCGGCCGACAACGCGAACGCGATGCGCGGGCCGATCGACGACAGCGCGGTGTAGGACATCACATAGCGCTGCAGCGGTTGCACGAACGAGATGCGCGGATCCTCGCAGCCGGCCCGGCCGTCGGCGGCGTGCTCATAGTCCGCTTCAGGTTCCAGCGCGATGCCCAGCCGTTCGACGCCGCAGGGATCGCCGGCGCCATTGAACTGCACGCGGGCAATACCAATGCGCGAATAATTGCCGCGCGCCACCAGCCGTGGAAACAGATAAAGACAACCGTCAGGACCGCGCGCGGCGGCCGGGTTGAGCACACCTTCCACTTCCAGCGGGTTGCCGGGTTGCGGTTGCATGATCTGGCCCAGGCGTTGCAATTGAAAGCCGCTCATCGAGGCAGCTCCAGACAGGCAAGGATCGCTTCCACGACCCGCTTGGTCTCATGCGGTTCCCTGACTTCAATCGACAGTGCGCCGGCCTGTTTGGCCGGATAGTCGTTGCCGCCCGGAAACAGCGCATCGCCGACAAAGATCATCTCATCGATCGCGATGTGCAGAACGTCGCGCAGTTTGCGGATGCCGTAGCCCTTGTCGATGCCATGGCGGGTCACATCGATGGAGGTCGCGCCTCCCAGTCCCACGGCGAACTCCGGGATCAGCGTGTCGAGGATGGCCTTTATCTGGCCGCGCTTGGCAAAGTCAGGATCCCATTTCTTCTTGTCTTCCAGCGGCGCCAGTTGTCCGAGCGCGGAGTACGTGATCTGGCTGCCACGATCCTCGATCACCTCGCCCCAGGTCTTGCCGATGTCGCGCTGCAGCGGCGCGGTGGCCTGCTCGAGCGACGCGGTGATCTTCTGCTTTTCGGCCGCCGAAAAATCCTCCGCGTAAAGCAGCTTCCACCCGGCGGCATACTGGTAGAACCGGGTGCCGCAGGTAGGCAGCAGCGACAGGTTATCCAGGCCCGCGCCAGCAGCGCCAGCAGCGGCAGAAGCGCCGCCGGTGCCGGCACCGTTGCCGGTCGCAAGATGCGCCAGCACCTGCTGCTGGAATTGCGGCCACGCGCCACCGGAGATCACGGCGACCTTCACGATGCCGAGCAGTCGATCAAGCAGCCCCGCCATCTCCGCATCGATGGCGGCCTTGCTGTCGGCCAGCGTGCCATCCAGGTCAAAGACGATCAGGGACTTCATGGCCTTGCGGCGGCTTGCGGCAAGGCAATTTCCAGCACGCTGGCGATCCCGTTCGGCCGGCAGCTGCAGACGCCAAGCTCGGCGCCCAGCAGCAGCACCCCGCCTTTGGCGAGCGGATAATCAACGCCGCCGTGCTGCAGCCGGGCGCTGCCTGATAGGCCGACCAGCACCCGCGGCGCGTCCGCCGCGCCAACGTCGAACGGCAGCTGCCCGGTGATGCGCGTGACGCCGAAGTGTTCGCCATCCATCAGCAGCTCGCGCAGCACCGGATGGGTCTGTTGCGTGAGCGGTGTCGCCGGAGCGATCGCACCCTGGCTGAAATCGATGCAGGCGAGCGCCTGTTCGACTTGCAGTGGCCGTGGCTGGCCGCTCCTGGGATCAAGGTGGTTCCAGTCGTACAGCCGATAGGTGATGTCGCTGTTTTGCTGCACTTCGAACACCACGACATCGCGGAGTGCATGTACGGTCCCGGCCCGGATGAAGACAGCGTCGCCGGTCTGCGGGGTGAAGCTTGCCAGCTGCTGCGGCACGGCGGCGTGGTCGATCGCCTGGCGCATGACGCGTTCGGAAACAGCCGGTCTCAGGCCGGCGTAGATGCGAGCCTGCGGGCCGTGCTCGAGCACTACCCAGGCTTCGTCTTTTCCGCTGTCTGCGCCCGATATGAGTTGCGCATCGGACGGATGCACCTGGACCGAGAGCCGTTCACTGACATCGAGAAACTTGAGCAGCAGCGGGAAACGCGCGTAACGTCCGCTGAGGCCGCCGAGCAGGCGATCAGGAGCCTGCTGCAGCAACTGTCGGAGGGTGCAGCCCGCCAGTGCTCCGGTTGCCACGACACTGGGATGCTCGTCCCGGTCACTCAGGACCCAGGCTTCACCGATCGGGCCATCGCCAGGAAGCGCCGCCGACAGCAGATCGCCCAGGCGCCGGCCGCCCCAGAGCCGATATTCGTAGATCGGCTGGAACCGCAGCGGGTACAGAGCGATGTCTTTCATGTCACGTGTTCCGGATTACCCCCTGCTTCGCCCAGGTTCCTGTCCCGAAGCCTGCGCGCATTTGCGGCCCATCTCCGTACGCCAGCACACCAACACCCGCAA
>Ga0302324_100029120_pt1 | contig 10481 bp, 12 predicted proteins | sample Palsa_T0_1_FD_201949 | JGI IMG/M metagenome (GOLD analysis project Ga0302324, IMG submission 201949) | Peat permafrost microbial communities from Stordalen Mire near Abisko, Sweden - Palsa_T0_1 | ecosystem: Environmental > Terrestrial > Soil > Palsa > Peat permafrost | place: Sweden: Abisko... | reverse complement strand
TATTGCGTGAGGAAGAGATGATCGACCACGTGTGCCGCTGCAACGAGCTTTTCGAGCGCCTTCTTATCGCCCGGGCTGAGCTTCGATGTATCGACAGTCAGGGTCTGGGGCGCGAAACGCGCGGTCATTCGTTCGAGTTGGGCAAGGTCGGGCGTTTGAGACATGAGCGGAATGGCAATCAACAGAGAAATCAGCTTCACCATGCTTATCCTATCGCCCCTTATGATTGAGTGTTGGCCAAGGTCCGTATCTACCCGTTTCTCGCGATTGCGCTGGTGTTGGCTTGGCAATGGGCCACGGTTCACGCGAATTACGGCGGTAACTGGACGGCTCTGTATTGTACTGGTGCTCTGCAACCTCATCCTCCTCTTGTTGGAGCTGAACATATCTACGTTTTTCCGAACTCTGCCGGCTACGACGGCCAGCTATATCACTATGTCGCTCACGATCCTCTGCTGCGCGGCGATCTCAAGAACTACGTTGACGATGCGCGGCTGCGATACCGGCGCATACTGGTTCCGGCGCTTGCTTACGTGATCGCGCTCGGGCAGCAGCGTTGGATCGACCCCGCTTATGAACTGGTGTTTCTGCTCACGGTCGGGCTCGGTGTCTATTGGAGCTGCCGGATTTCTCCTAAATGGGGGCTGCTGTTCCTGCTCATTCCAGCGATACCGGTGATGATGGACCGCCTCGTGGTGGATGGCGCTCTTGCGGCTTTGACGGCAGGTTTTATCTGCTACCGCGACGGCCCGCGGTGGAAGTTCCTGCTCATTCTCACCTGCGCCGCACTGACCCGCGAGACAGGGTTCCTGTTGATTGCTGCTGCCCTTCTTTGGCGGCCTGCGATTTTTACTGCTGCTAGCGCGGTTCCAGCGCTTGGCTGGTATGGGTACGTGAGCACGAGAACTGCTGACACGTCCTATCCGTTCTCGTTTGCCCCGCTTTCCGGCGTTCTGCACGTGCTTGCGAATCCATGGCAGTATCCGGCGGGAACGCCGTTCACGGGCGTCCTGGTGGCTGCCGACTATCTGGCGGTTTTCGGCGGCCTTTTAGCGATCGGACTCGCGTTCTACCTTCTGCGGCGCAACGACCCGGTGACGATTGCTGCTGCTCTGTTCGCCACGCTCGCGGTAGTGATTCAGCGCGCCGACTTATGGCAAAACGTCTACGATATCGGCCGCCTGCAATCGCCGCTGCTGATTTGTCTCGCGGCGATCGCCGTGCTCGACCGAAGGCCCTGGCTTGTCTTGCCTATCGCTCTCATTCTCCCTCGGCTGGCGATGCAGTTCGCGCCCCAGATGCTCGGCGTGATTCAGAAAGCCGCGGGATAATGCTCGATCAACGGATCGATTTCGCCGACCAGTGTCACGATGTCGAACCGCGACCGTTCCCACGGCACACGCGCCTTCGATAAGTAACATCGCGCAGCCCATTCCAGACGTTCGCGCTTGTACCGGTCGATGGCACGATCCGGAGTTCCGCACTCATCGTCGACCGCTGACTTTACTTCGACGAAGACCAGCGTATCGCCATCCCAGGCGATGATATCGATCTCCCCGCGCCCGTTTCGAGGGCGAAAATTTCTGCCTACGATGACGAACTTACGCGCTTGCAGGAAGCGCATTGCAAGATCTTCGCCGCGCACGCCGTTGGCGCGTTCGGGAGTGTATCGCTTGCGCTCGATCCGATGGCGAACCTTGTCAAATAGGCTCAAAATCAAAGATCATGACCTTTCCGCGCACCACGAAACACAGGTAATGCTCCCAAAACCGCCGGAAGCGCGGGAAACGGTTCACCATCATTTGGAAGCCTAGCCATCGCCAGAATGCTAGTAGCTTCACGTGCACGGAAATCTCACGCATACGCGCCTTCGAGTAGTAGCCGAAGCCGCCGTGGTTTTCGCCGAAGTAGCGGAACGAGTAGCTGTTCAGGTGGCTCTTGTGCGTCGGGTCGCAGAACGAGCTGAAATCCGTATAGTGCGGCGTTTCAATGCGTATGCGGCCTCCTTTCCGCACCAGACGGTGAAATTCCTCCATCGTCTTGATCACATCGTTCACGTGCTCGATGACGTGAATGGCGCGCAATTCATCGAAGGAGCCATCGGCGAAGGGATAGGGAAAGCGATCCAGATCCACGATTACATCGGCGGCACTCGCCGCATTCAGGTCGATACCGATCGACCCAGGGTACTTCTTGATGCCGCAACCTACGTCGAGAATCCGCACTAGGAGATGGTCACCAATTCCGGCTTGGCTGTCTCTTGGACGAGGAGACGCTTGGAATCCACGTTCGACATTGCCGAAATTAGGCTTTCCTTTACTCCGGGCTCCTCGAGGAGTTCCCGGATGTTGCGTCTGACAGTCGCCGTGCGGAAGGAACAGACGCAGGGGATTACGGGAATTCCCATGGTTTCCGCGTAGCTGCGCGTTAGTTCCTCGTTGACATAGACGAGTGGCCGGATTAAGCGGAACTGGCCGTCGCGGGAACTGGTTACTGCCGGCAACGCGCTCAGGCGGCCGTTGTACATCGCGTTGCGAAGAAGAGCTTCGCAGAAATCGTCGGAGGTGTGCCCGAGGGCCACTACGTTGGCCTTCAACATGCGCGCCACTTCATAAACGGCGCGGCGGCGGAAGCGGCTGCACATATCGCAACCGTGGCCGGGCTGCTCTTCGATCAGGCGCAGCGAAGGGCCGTCCGTGAAGTAAGTCCATGGAACGTTGCGAGTTTTCAGGTACTCGCCGACCGGCTCCATCGAACTGGTGAATTTGCCTTGCTCGATAGTGAAGGCCTCAAGATGGAACTTGATGGGAGCGCGCTTTTGCATGAGCATGAGCGCTTCGAGAAGGGTCGCCGAATCCTTGCCTCCGGAGATGCCGACAGCCACGCGATCGCCTTCGCGGATCATGTTGAAGTCGCCGATGGCTTGGCCGACTTTGCGCAGGAGTGATCGTTCCAGGTCCACGAAACTGATTATCGCTGGTAAGGTAGCAACGTGGCTACCGCAACGGCTCGTGAGATCGCGTTCGACATCCTGATGGCGGTCGAAGGCGGCGGCTATGCTTCGGACTTGTTGACGGTTCGCTGTGAAACGCTGCCGTCTCGCGACGCGGGGTTGGCTGCGTCGATTGTACTGGGCGTGCTGCGATACAGGTCGCAGGTGGATTATCTGATTCAGCATTACTCGGGTAAGCCGATCAAGAAGCTCGATGTTGAGGTGCTGATCGCGCTGCGGATGGCGGTATTCCAGTTGCGCTATCTGGATCGCATTCCGGCCCACGCGGCCGTGGGCGAGAGCGTTGAGTTGATCAAACGTGCGCGGAAACGGTCCGCGACGGGGTTTGCGAATGCAGTGTTGCGTAAAGTCAACCGCGGTCCGGTTGTGTGGCCGGACCGGGAGACTGAGCTTTGCGTCCCCGCGTGGATGTTGAAGCGCTGGGAGGCGCGTTACGGGGTTGCGGTGGCCGAGGGCATTGCGCGGGCGGCTCTGGAGACTCCGCAGCGGTATATACGGGTGCCTAAGGGATCGGAAGCTCCTAGGGAAGCGGAGCCTACCGAGATTGCTGGCTGTTACAAACCGCTCCCTCACGGTCGCGGCTCAGAAAGCGACTTCCGGATTCAGGATATTGGGTCGCAGGCGGTGGTTCCGCTGCTGGATCTCCAACCGGGGATGCGGTTTCTGGATCTTTGTGCGGCGCCAGGGAATAAGACGGCGCAGGCTTTGGAATTCGGCGTTCAGGCGGTTGGCTGCGATGTGCATATGAGCCGCCTGGTTGGGATGCGTGGGCTTGGGATTCCGCTGGTACAGCTGAATGCGGAATGTCCTTTGCCATTCGGACCGGTGTTTGACCGGGTGTTGGTTGACGCGCCTTGTTCAGGCACGGGGACGCTGGCGCACAACCCGGAGATCAAGTGGCGGCTTCGCGAAGAGCATCTTGCGGAACTGCACTTGCGGCAGGTGCGGATACTCGAGAATGCAATGCGCGTGTTGAAACCGGGCGGCTTGCTGGTCTACTCCACCTGCTCGCTTGAGCCGGAGGAAAACGAAAGCGTGGCGGGCCCGGCGACGATGCAGCGTGTGCCGGGCCAGGTAGAAGGCGATGGATTCTTCGCCCGCGTTCTAACCGCCTGACGACCAAGTCGTGCGGAATTCCGGGAAGAGGGTGAGACCTCCGTCCACAAATAGCGTTTGGCCGGTCATGTAACTGGCGTCGTCGGAAGCAAGGAACGCGAAGACTGATGCGATCTCTTCGGGTCGGCCGGCGCGGCCCATCGGGATGTGCTCTTCGACTCCGTGGCGCGCCTTGGGATCATCTTTCCAGGCGTCGTTGATCGGCGTGAGGATCGCGCCGGGGCCGATGCCGTTGACGCGAATGCCACGGTCGGCGTATTCGAGCGCGAGGCTGCGGGTCATGTTGTTCATGCCGCCCTTGCTGATGGAATAGCTGAGGTACTTGGGCTTCGGAATTAGCTGGTGCACGCTGCTGTTGTTGAGAATCAGGCCGCCGCCGCGCGTAAGGAAGTGGCGGATGGCTTCGCGCGAACACATGAACGAACCGCGTATATCGACGCCGAGAACGCGGTCGAAATCCTTCATCTGCACGTCTTCCGTGGCGTCGGCTTTCTGTATGCCGGCATTGTTAATCAGGACGTCGAGATAGCCCAGGCCGGCGATGGTTTGCGCGAACATGGCGACCACCTGATCCTCCTGCGAAACGTCGGCTTTGACCATGAGGATCTTCTGCGACGGATCCTCGCGCGCCGCGGTGATTTGCTTTTCGGCTGCGTCGGCTTCGGACTGCGCGTAATAGTTGACGGCCACATTTGCGCCATCCTGCGCAAAGCGGATCGCCGTGGCGAGCCCGATGCCGGAACTGGCGCCGGTGACGAGCACGTTCTTACCTTTTAGTTTGCCCATTCGTTTTTGTTCCCTGCGATTCACTTGTATCACGTGACGGCCCGATTTCCGAACGGTGCTATCCTCCGGTTGAGGGCGCATGGCTTTCCATCGGTTGTGGTGCGGGCTTGCATTTGTCGGAGTGCTTTGTGCATTTCAGCGTCCCTTTCGCGAGTATCCGGGCGTCGAATATGAGTCCTTCGAGCGTCCGTCCGATTGGCAGGAGAAGACGGAATTCGCTTTTGCGCGGCTGATGTTTCCGGGCGGCTGGAACGACGGTTACAAGGGACGGTTCGACGGCGACTGGCGCGAAGGCTTTACGCTGTGGACGCAGGATTTTCCGCGCGCGGACCGGCACTTCTCCCAGGCCTTGCGCCGGCTTACGCGCGTGCATGTAAGAAGTGTGGAACAGTGCGTGAACCTGGATGAAGGGGACGCCTACGACTGGCCGTGGCTGTATGCGGTGCAGGTGGGTGAATGGGGTCTCACCGATCAACAGGCCGCGGAATTGCGGGACTATCTGCTGCGCGGCGGGTTCTTCATGGCCGACGATTTCCATGGGTTCACGGAATGGCAGGTTTTCGAGGAGCGGATCAAGAAAGTGTTTCCGGACCGGGCGATTGTGGAACTCGATGATCGCGACCCGATCTTTCACACCGTCTACGACATGACCAAGAAGCTGCAAATTCCCGGCGCGGCCCACCTTCGGGCGGGCTGTAAGGCGTGCAATGAAGGCGGCGTGGGGGCGCACTGGCGCGGCATTCTGGACGACAAAGGCCGCGTGATGGTGGCGATTTCCTATAACTCCGATATTGGCGACGCTTGGGAATATGCGGACGATGCGAACTATCCGGCTCCGTTCGCTGATGTGGCGATGCGGCTGGGCGTCAATTACGTGGTCTATGCCATGACACATTAAGACATGACACATTAAGATTCGCGGGTACGCTTTAGTACCGTTTATACTTGGAAGGCTATCCATCCAAACAAACCTAGAAACTACTTCACCGCTTTGACCGGGCTGCGCTTCGTTCTGGCGGTGTGGGTGGTGCTGCATCATTTGACCGGTAAGGGCGCGATGCTGGAGCCGTGGGCGCTTTCGCTGCCGCCTGCGGGATATACGCTGGTCCGCGACGGGTACCTGGCGGTGAGCGCGTTCTTCGTGCTTTCCGGATTCGTGCTGATGCAGAGCTACGGCGGCACGGTTTGGACGCATGCCAGTCTGATGCGCTACGCGCGCGGACGTTTCGCACGCGTTTATCCGGTTTATGCGCTGAGTCTGCTGCTGGTGGCGCCCTATATTTCCCTCGCGCAGGTTCCGAATAAATCCGGGCTGGTTGTGAACTACGTGCTGCTTTTCCAGGGCTGGACCGGGAAGCTGCCGGTGAGCTGGAATACGCCGGCATGGTCGCTTTCGTGTGAGATGTTCTTCTATCTTTGCTTTCCGTTGGCCGTGATGGGGATGCGGCGGTTGAGCGCCCGCGCGGCGGTGGTTGCGGGTGTTGCGATCTGTTTCCTGCCCGCGGCGATGTGGAAGGTGGGCGTGCCGGATGCGTTCAAGCCGCTGATCCATCTTGCGGATTTTCTGCTGGGAATTCTGGCGTCGCGGGCTTACGAGGCGCTGCGGCCGCGATGGAGCGGGCGGGGGTACTGGCTCTATCTGCCGGGCATGGCCGCGGTGGGTGCATTGATGTTGAATCCGCTCATGATTCCGGGCGTGCTGGACCTGAACGGCTTTCTGCGGCCATTTACGGCGCTGACGCTGGTTGGGCTGGCGCTGAGCGGGGGATGGCTGGCGCAGGGGCTCTCGACGCGCGCAGCGGTTTATTTGGGCAAGGCTAGCTACGCGGTCTACATTTTGCACATTCCGCTGCTGTGGTCGTATAAGCGTTGGGCGATTTACTGGTTTCCAGGGATGTCCGGCGCGTGGATGGCTGCGATTTACGTTTGCGGCGTAGTGGCGATTTCGGCGGTGGTGTACCGGTTCTTTGAAGAGCCCGCGAACCAGTATTTGCGGGCGATGCAGGGCGCGCCGAAGCGGGCCCGCGAGCGATTGGGTGCTCAGGGGTTGGATCTGGCCGCTTGAGCGGTGGTTGCGCGGATCTTGGGCGGTCGGAATCCGGTTCTGCTTTTTTCTGTGAGTCTTCGTTTTCATATAGTTGCTGGGTTCTACGTGTCAGATTTCAGTGCCGCTTACTTTCGTGCGCGGCTCTGTCTGTTTGCCCCTTGCGTGTTGATTATAGGACGGCGTGGGTTTAGGGTTGAGGGTGATTGGGTCTAAGCTCATCGGAATCAATTACTTGCGTTTTGTGATCGGCGCGCGGGCGGATCTAACGGGTCTATTGACTGGTTATTGACCCCCCTCCCCGGGTCAATTGCTAGGCGAAGATAAGGCGGCAGTCATCGTGCCTATTGAACTTTGGCGGGAGATCGAGTCAGAGCGCGAAACCGCATATTTGCTGAAGAGCGACGCGATAAAAGATCGCCTGCTGCAAGCGGCCCGCCGCCAGACGGGTTTGTCATTCGAGGACGCCGTTGAGAGGCTTGGAGTTTGACGTTGCCGCGTTTGAAGATCTCGCCTGGTGGGTGGAAAAGGATCGAACGCAAGCCCTGCGAATCATTCGCCTGATTCGGGAGATTCAAAGGGCACCGTTTTCGGGCATTGGGAAGCCTGAGCCGTTACGGAATGACCTGAAGGGGTGTTGGTCAAGATGTATTGATCAGAAGCATCGGCTCATTTACCAAGTTCATGAGGACAAGATCAGAATATTGGTTGGCTGCTACCACTACTGAGGAAAAGGTTGGTTTAGTTAGCTGTCTGAACGTGTTGTCCGGCAAGCTTTCACTTCAACGGTTTGCGCGTTACACAGCCAAGTTGACTTGACCTGGACTTCACGGGAGTAATCTACCAGAAGGCCGTTTCCGGCAATTGCTATGCCAAGACGCGCCAGACTTGGGGCGCAACCTAACGAAAACGGAAACCTGCTAAATTCGAGAAGATCGGCACCTAATGCTGATAAAACTAGTCATATTGGGCAGCCTTCTGGTGCTCGTGTGTTCCACGATCTTTGTCGTCAATCAGACGGCGCAAGTCGTGTCCCTCGCAACTACGATCAGCCCTGCTTTGGGACGGGTCGTGCTGTGCGCCCTTCTGGCTGTCTATGCGGTAGCGGTTCTCGTGCCTGCAGCGCTGTTAATCCGCTTGCCAAAGCCGATGATTCCCCCCGCGGACGAGCAGTCGCCTCAGTACCAGACCTATCTGCGTCGGCTCGGCGCAAGGCTGGCCGGTAATCCCTATCTGATCGGCGCCGGATCGCTGAGTGATCGCGCCAGTATCGAATCCGCATTGAAGGTTCTGGATGCAAAGGCTGACGAAATCGTCAAGAGGGCCGCTTCGACGCTATTCGTCAGCACAGCCGTCTCGCAGAACGGAAAACTAGATGGCCTCATGGTACTAGCGGCGCAGACCCGCTTAGTCTGGCAGGTTGCCCATATCTACAACCAGCGTCCGACGCCGAGAGACTTTGGACGGCTCTACGCGAATGTTGGGGCGGCTATATTCGCGGCGAGCGCGCTCGAAGACATGGACATCGGCGCGCAAGTCGCGCCAGTGATTAGCGTCGCGGCCGGCCATCTAGCGGGTCTCCATCTGGCTAGTCTCGTGCCGTTCGTCGGCCAGGTGGCGGATAAGGTGGCGGATCTCGTGATAAATTCCGTCGTCGAGGGCACGGCCAACGCGTATCTGACGCTTCGCGTGGGGATCATCTGCCGAACCTATTGTAGAGCGACAACGGCTGTCGATAAGATGAAGACGCGGCGTAACGCGAGTATCGCTGCCGCATCGATGCTGGGATCAATCGTAAGTGGCTCGCTGGCCGGCGTGATCAAGCCCATCGCTGCCGCGGCTGCGGAAGCGGGTCAATCGGGCGTTGGCTCAGCCGCTTCCGCCGCCATGAGGGCGGGTCAATCAGGGGTCGAGTCAACGGCCTCCGGTCTTCGCTGGGCCGCATCGAAGTTAAATCCAATCAAGGCGCCCAAGGAGTAAACTCGCCCTTTCTCCTGTGACGCGCCGTTCACTGGTCGATGAAGGTCTTCAGGGTTTCGGGCAGCGATATGGTTACGGTGGTCATAGTCTTTTTTCGCTTCTTCGGCCACCTTTATCATTCATAAGAACAGTTCTCAATAGATAGTGGACGCTGCCGTTCGGGGCATTCAATCCCGCGGGTTATAAGCCGCCGGTAACTACGAAAGCGCATTTCGGACGTAATCGGCTCGGAAGACGGCCCCGCTTTACGCGACCCGAAGTTCGGCCGACCCCTTCTTTATGGGCTTTACAACAATCTCTACATCGTGTCCCAAGGCGACAAGGAAGCGCATCAGGCGCTCCACTGAATACCCTCGAAACTGGCCTGCCAGCATCGCCGATACCTTTGGCTGATCGATACCCATGAGTTGAGCTGCTGCCGTCTGGGTCAAACGCCGCCGCCGGATGGTTCGTTCGATCTTGACCACCAGGCCAGCCTTGACCAAGTGTTCGCCAGCGTCGGCCAGACCAAGGTCTGCGAATACATTGCCCGAACCGGGTTCCATTTCAAGAGTTCTTCTTTTTGCCATTCCTTACCTCGCTCCGCAACTGCTTGAGCCGCTGCCGGACCAGATCCATTTCGGACGTGGGCGTAGCGATCCCCGTTTTAGATTTCTTCTGAAAGGCATGGACCACATAGATCGAGTCGCCAATGGAAACTGTGTATGGCGTACAATGCATAGCCGAAGTCGTCCTGAACGCCGCCCGGGAACGACTTCAGCCTGGAGCGGGAATCGGCGAGCCATACCAGGTTCTTCATCCGACAAGCACTATGCTCATATTGGCATAGTCTGCGTTTCAAGGCCAACCCGTCGAAAGGAGGTTTACGTCAAGAGCCGCGCTTCCGAGGTCGAAGACTTGACTCGAATCGTCAAATGTTAGAGTGGCTGCATGAGCATAGCCGAAGAGTTTCAGCGCCTTACGAACCAACTTCGGAATGAAAAGCCCGCTTATGTTCTCGCCGAACTGAACGATCTCCTTACCAGTGCTCCGCGCGATCAGATCGAACTCCTCTCCGCGCCTTCAATTGACGATCCTTATCTGGCCAACTATGTTGCCGCAATGGTCGAGCAGGCCATTCATTTGAAAGGTGGGGTGCGTCCTCCGACATGGACCTCGGGGATAGCGCCGCTTGCCCGCCCCGTCTTCGCAGCCCCATGGATGAGCCTGCGCGCGCACCTGCTGCTGGAGTCGCCTGTACCATTCCGGCGCAGGAATATCTTTATCGATTCCAGCATCGGCGACCGCGTGTGATGCTGACTACCCAACGCATACGTGACCTGTTTGTGTCCCTCAATGACGAACTCGTCCGAAGGCACGTACGAGGTGAAGCGTATCTCGCCGGAGGCGCCGTGATGTGTCTGGTGTTTCAGGCACGGCCGGCAACTAAGGATATCGATGCCATGCTGGTGCCATCGGCCGAGATGCGCGCAGCCGCTCATGCGGTGGCGGCCAGGGAAGACCTGTCCAACGACTGGCTGAACGACGCAGTGAAGGGGTTCT
>Ga0302324_100029119_pt1 | contig 10481 bp, 10 predicted proteins | sample Palsa_T0_1_FD_201949 | JGI IMG/M metagenome (GOLD analysis project Ga0302324, IMG submission 201949) | Peat permafrost microbial communities from Stordalen Mire near Abisko, Sweden - Palsa_T0_1 | ecosystem: Environmental > Terrestrial > Soil > Palsa > Peat permafrost | place: Sweden: Abisko... | reverse complement strand
ATGATCTTAAACAAGATATAGAAAAGGTGGTAAGAGAAATCGGCATGACAGCGATTACGACGGAGAGGTTCGAGCATTACAAAGAAACACAAAAGGCAAGATTCTACGAGGCAGATGAAGGATATAGACTCGCAAAGTTTTACCTTCTAGTCGCTCGCGGCTTTAAAGCCTTCCCTAACTGCGATGGGTTGCTGATGGCTCTTGAGTTTGGGCGAGAGCACGCCAAGATCAGGAAAATGAACGAAATAAAACCTTTGCGCATGTTCAGTGACTTGCTTAGCGCTATTAGGTAGGTCCGGGATTGGCTAGTCGCTTCACGGCTCTGACGGAGTTCCAAACCTTTTTACGGAACGACTCGGATTGAAGCTCGAGTCAAAGAAGTGCCGCGTTCCCGCGTACGTCGCAGATTCCAGCGAAATGCAGACGAAAACGCATGTTCCACAACCAGACTTTTGCGACGACCCTTGAAAGCATGGCCAGGGCTGCGGAACGCCGAGCGGAAGCTCGGCGGCAAGGTGGAAGCCTTGGCCCCACGCAGCTATTTCTGAAACAGCATCGGCGCGATATCCGTCAGATTGCGCCGCCACACCATCCACGTGTGCGCTCCGGGTGTCTCCACATCCTTGAAGGAAATTCCCTTGCCCTTCAGGAATTCTTTGAATTGCCGGTTCGTCGCAAGCAAACCATCTTCGGTGCCGCACGCGACATAGAGAAGCTTCAGCTTAGCCGCGGCTTTCTCGTCCAGCGCCGGGAACGCATTGGTGAAGACGCTGGTGCTCAGCGGCGCGCCCCGGCCGCCGCCGCCCGCCCCGGGATACATGACGAACGCGCTGCTCATCCCGGCAATATAGGCGAATTTGTCGATGTGATTCAGCCCGATATAAAACGTCTCCGCGCCGCCCATCGAAAGGCCCCCCACGGCACGGGAGTCGCGGTCTTTCGCGACACTGTACGACTTCTCCACCATGGGCATCACTTCGTCGAGCACGGACTTCGAGAAGTTTGTAAACTGCTTTTCGGGCTCGGACAGAACCGGCGCCAGGCTGCGCCACGCATCGGGCACGCCATACCCCAAGGTGTTCACCATGATCATCGGTTTGGCCTTGCCCTGCGCGATCAGATTGTCCAGGATCACGTTGGCGCGGCCAGCCGTGGTCCAGCCGCTGGCATCGTCGCTCAGGCCATGCAGCAGGTAGAGCACCGGATATTTCGTTTTGCCGCTGGCGTCGTAGTTGGGCGGCGTGTAGACGTAGAAGTCGCGGTCGTCGCCGATCAGCGCCGAATGATAGAAGTGATGCGAAACCGCGCCGTGCGGCACGTCGTTCCATTCCCAACTGAGTGACGCGGGACCCGGAACATGCGCCTGCGATTCGAAGCCTCCCGTCACGCCGCTCTTGACGGCGGGGTTCGAGGGATCGGGCAGCGTAACGCCGTCCACGATAAACGTGTAGCCATAGTAATCGGGCTCGAAAGCCTTGGCCGTGGTCGCGCTCCAGATGCCCTGGTCGTCTTTCGTCATCGCCGTGCGTCCGCTGAAATTCACAAACACTTCGGTCGCATTGGGAGCGCGCAGGCGGAAGGTAATTTGGCCATCGGCGCTGACTTCGGGCGACTTAACCGCCGGACCGCCAAACATGCCGCGACCCGCGCCGCCTGCGCGTCCGCCACCTGCGCCGGGCGTTGGTGCCGGCGGATTCTGGGCCGAGGTGGAGAGCGCGAGTAACGCGCCTATCGTCAGAACGAACGGAATTCTTTTCATAGATCCTGTATTCCCATCAACGATATCATCGTGAATTCATCATGCCCGGAACCCAGCATAGAACCCAGGTGGCCATCATCGGGGCCGGACCGGCAGGCCTTATGCTGGGGCACCTGCTCCACCTCTACGGCATCGACTCGATAGTCCTCGAGAACCGCCCGCGCGAGTATGTCATCGACCGCGTGCGCGCCGGCGTGCTGGAACAGCATGTTGTCGAGATGATGATTGCCACCGGCGTTGGCGCGCGGCTGCAGCGGGAAGGCCTGCGCCATAACGGCGTATGGCTGGCCTTCAACGGCGCTCGGCACCGGATCGATTTCGCGGAACTGACCGGGAAAGCGATCACCATTTACGGGCAGAACGAAGTGGTCAAAGACCTGATTGACGCGCGCCTCGGGACCGGGCGGCCGCTGCATTTTGAAGTGGAAAACGTAAGCGTTCACGACTGCGATTCCGTGTCGCCGCGCGTGAGATATCGGAAAGACGGTGCCGAACAGGAGATTTCCTGCGATTTCATTGCGGGCTGCGACGGTTTTCACGGGATTTGCCGCCCGGCATTTCCGGGCGGTTTACTGCGCGGCTACGAACGCGCCTATCCTTTCGCCTGGCTGGGGATTCTGGCGCAAGCGGCGCCGTCTTCCGAGGAACTGGTCTATGCGCTGCATGACCGCGGTTTTGCGCTCTTCAGTATGCGGTCGCCGAAAATAACCCGCCTTTATCTGCAATGCGCACCCGATGAAAATATCGAAGACTGGCCGGACGACCGGATCTGGCGGGAACTCAATGCCCGCCTCACGACCGACGACGGATGGCGGCCGAATGAAGGTCCCGTTTTTCAAAAGGGCATTACGCCGATGCGCAGTTTCGTCGCCGAACCCATGCGCTACGGCAACCTGTTTCTTACGGGAGACGCCGCGCACATTGTCCCGCCCACCGGAGCGAAGGGGTTAAATCTGGCGGCGGCCGATGTGCGCGTCTTCGCTCATGCGCTACAGCACTTTTACACGGACGGGGATTCGGGGTTTCTCGACTCTTACTCCGATATGTGCCTGCGGCGCGTCTGGAAAGCCCAACGGTTTTCCTGGTGGATGACTTCTCTGCTGCACAGAGGGTGTGGTGAATACAGCGATTTCGATTATCGCCGCCAACTGGCGGAACTGGATTATTTAACCGGTTCGAGGGCGGGAATGACCACCCTAGCCGAGAACTATGTCGGTCTGGAGATGGCCACGCCTTTGCCTCAATTGGGGTGAATTTATTACGCGGCGCCGGCAGCAGCCCGGACGCGCGATTCCTGGGCGAAAAGATAGAACCGGAAAAACGGTTTACTCTCTCCCCTGCCCCACCGGTTGACTTTCCACACGGCTTTCAGGAACCGCCCTTCGTGACCGGAAAGAAGCAGTTGGTACGTCCCGCAGTAATACTTGCGGGTGAAGCTGGCAATCGGTTGATGAGGCCATTTCTTGCCATCCTTCGAAGCATAGACCTCGACATCCAGGCTTTCCTGTTCAGTAGCGTGTGTGATGCCCAGGGTCAGCATGAGACTGCGATCGCAGTACTCTTCCGGCAGATATAAGGAACTTTCACCGGACTCTCGTACGGTGTTTTCATGGATAAGGAAACTCGGCAACATCTCGCCTCCTTCAGAAGCAATGAAGTGACGCTTACAACTTTATGACTCGCTCAGATCCGCGAGCGCGGCAAATTTCTGCCCCGCTTCCGTAAGAGTCTCATACTTCTTGCAAAAACAAAAGCGCATTTGTGAGGAACCGTCCGAGGAATGGAGATAGAAACTCGATCCCGGCACACCTGCGACCCCGATTTTTTCCACCAGATAACGCGCAAAGCCAACGTCATCCCATGAGCCGAAAGCACTTATATCGGTCATGACATAATACGCGCCCTGCGGCCGGAAACAGCGGAAGCCTGCCTTTTCCAGCATGGAAATGGCGGCGCTTCTACGCCCTTCATACTGCGCCGAAAGTCCGGCGAAATACGAATCCGGTAGATTGAGCGCCATCACTCCGGCCTGCTGCAGCGGGGTAGCGGCGCCTACGGTCAGAAAATCGTGGACTTTTCGAATAGTAGCCGTGAGTTCCGGCGACGCAATGACCCAACCTACCCGCCAGCCCGTCACCGAAAATGTCTTGCTCATACTGTTGATCAGAATGGTCCGGTCGCGCATACCCGGCAGGGTAATCATCGGAATGTGCTGCTTCCCGTCGTAGGTAATGTGCTCATAAATCTCATCGGTAATCGCCAGCGCGTCGAATTCCTGGCAGAGCGATGCGATATAAAGCAATTCTTCGCGGGTAAATACTTTGCCCGTCGGATTATTGGGCGTGTTGATGATGATGGCTTTTGTGCGAGGCGAGAAGGCGCGGCGGAGTTCCTCCGGATCGAAGTTCCAGTCGGGCGCCTGTAGTTTCACCACTTTCCGCTCGGCCCCGCAGAGAAGCGTATCGGGGTGATAGTTCTCGTAATACGGTTCGAAAACGATTACTTCGTCGCCGGGATTCGTGACGGCCAGCAGGGAGGCGATCATGCCTTCCGTTGCGCCGCAGCAAACCGTAAGTTCGCGCTCCGGGTCCACTTCGAGCGCGTAGGTGCGGGCGTATTTGCGGGCAATGGCATCGCGGAAGGGCTTGGTGCCCCAGGTGATCGGATATTGGTTGTAGTCCGCATTAATGGCGTCGATAGCCGCCTGTTTCAGGTCGATGGGCGCCGGAAAATCGGGGAAACCCTGCGCCAGATTGACGGCGCCGTTGATAATCGCCAGGCGAGTCATCTCGCGAATCACGGACTCGGTGAAATTTTCAGTGCGGGCGCTGCGGAAACTTTTGGCCGGGACGGCGATAGGCATAAAACACATCGTCGCACGAGCTGACCTGTACCTTCATCTCGCATCGACGCAAGTTATTGGAACCAAAGGTGGCGCGCGCACTCCTGCGTGCCGTGTCGAGACTTTTCTCGATACCTCCCGGTTCCATCCGGCAACCGCGCGCCGGGCTTTTGCCGGGCTTTTTGCCTGCACACCCTGCGAAAATAAAACGTCATGACTCCAGAGGGAGCTTTATGTGGATTTTGACCGCTACGCTCGTGGGCGCTGTTCTTTTCGGATTGACGGCCTACGGGCAGGACACGCAGCGCGTTTACCTTCTGACGAAGGCTACTGCGCGGGGCGGGGTTCAGGAAATCGCCACGATTTTACGCACAGTAGCCGACGTGAAAACGCTAACAGTCGATAGTTCCTCGCTCGCAATCACGCTGACCGCACCATCGGCTGTAGTCGCCATGACGGACTGGCTGGTGCCGACGCTCGACCGGTATCCTTTGGATTTGCCGGGCGGCGATCAACCCGCTCAGTTCACGGTGCCCGGCGGCAGGATGACATGATTGAGGTTTACCAGCTGGCGAACATCAGGACACCGCAGTCTACACAGGAGATTCTCACGGCGCTTCGGGAAGTGGCGCAAATGCGGAAGATTTTCGGTGTATATGCGCCTCGTCTGGTAGCTTTTCGGGGAACCTCAGGCGCGGTGGCGCAGGCCGACTGGCTGACGCGGCAACTCGATATCGCGCCTGCCGCCCATCCCGCCGGCAAGCCTGCGTACAATCCGCCTGCCGGCGACGCGATGCAGGTATTCTACCTGGCAAACCTGTTCGCCGGTAAAGATCTGGTCGACATAGTTACAGCCGTGCGCAAAAGCGCCGGTATCCGGTACGCGTTTTATTCGAGTTCCGCGCCGCAATCCATTTCGGTGCGAGGAACCCCGTCGCAGCTTGCCGCAGCCGCGCAGATTATCGCCGCAAAGGACATTCCCGGCGGACAATTGAATTAAGGAACCGACGACTACGCTAACTCCTGTACATCCCGGCGAGATCCTCACGGAGGAGTTTCTCGTACCGCTGGGCGTCTCTAGTGTTCCGGGTCAGAAGTCCTGCACCATGGATTGCGTGGTACTGGGTATCCCCTTGACTCAGCTAAACACTCTGGCATCGGTCTGTTGGGCGGCTTGCCGGAGCCTTGGCAGACGCCCTCTTTCGCCTGCCGACGGGCTGGCAAGCGGGGCCGGCCGCGGGCACGGTGCCCGTCCCAACGGCCTCGAAAGGCGCGGGATAGCTGAGTGAAAGGGATACCAATTGCGTGGTTTTGCGGGTGGGAGGCCGTGTCGATGTCAGATTTTGCGGGAGCAGCTGGTTGACCGACAGTGGTTGATTAAGTGGGAGTCGGGCGGCGCTCAGCATCACGGGTGTGCGTCGACATTTCCTGAGTAAATTGGTGATCGCGTCTGCATGCCGGTCAATTCCCGATGCTGCAGTACACACGGCGTCATGCTCTGAAATGCTCTGATAATGGCGGCCGTCGTGAATCCAGCATAAGGCCAGTTCGTCAGCCACCAGCTTGAACTGTCTGGCATCGTCACACACTAAGAGGCGCATGTGCCCGCTCTCGGCGTGATACGCCGCCAGCGCCGCTGGCTCCATAATCCGGCCGCGCGGCCCCTCGCTCAGATCCGGAATCTGTTCCGTCAGTCTGCGCTGCAACTCCTCCTCGCTCCAGTCCTGATGGAACGGCAACTGCCCTGCCTGCTCGGCAACCCACTTCGACAAGCCAAACCGGTGCAGCAGATCCAAAGCTTCCCCATTGATTTATAGATCCGCGGGCGTCCGTTGCGCAGCACGTCGATGATGGTCAGCCGGTCTTTGCGCGCGGTGGTGAAATAAGCCCCGTACAGTGGATTGCAGAGGATCTGGCAGTGGTAGCTTTCGCCGTCCACGCGGGTGCCGTTGTTATCCATGTGTTGCCCGGCGCTGAGGCCCCATAAAGGGGGACCGTCAGGCTGCTGGCCAGGCCCGCTTCCACAATGGCCTGCTTTTCGCCTGCTTTTCTTCCTGTATCCCGGGGTCAGCCACGCCGAGATCTGGCCGCTGGAAATCGCGATGCCGAAATTCTCCAGCAGATCGGCGATCTTCGGCTCTGTCATTTACGGGAACTCGGGCCTCGGCAATTAATAGAGACAATCCCGGCAATCGACTATCGCGTGACGGAAGGTAAACAGGCAGGGCGGCCTTTCACGTCCCGGTAACCGGACCCTCCCGGCCGTTCGACCACATTTTGCCCTCGTTTCGGCATTACTGTCAACTTCCACCGTTTCCCAGAACTAAACTTCCGCCCAAGGCACCTTCGATGGCGATGTGATCGGGAGAAAGCGGAACCGCGCTGCGAGGACCGCTCAGCCCATGGGCGGCCTTACAGAGATCGAGGAGATCATCGACGTCTTCCGGACTGATTTCGCCCCCCTTAAAGATCCGGCGCAGGGCATCGCGCTGCCAGTCGGGCTGGCCCTTCGACCACCCGGCGATTTCCGCCAGTACATCTTCCATGGAAGGGGTTGTGAATTCGCTTTCCATTCTGACCGGCTTCTATTCACCATCAATAGACAGGACGTCCTGGTCGAATGCGCGTAACAGATCCTCGCGCTTAGTGTATGGACCCGGCGTGTAGGCTCGTGAGGCGATGCCGGATTGCGATAGTTCAACGATGCGCCAGTCCTGCCGGTTGATCAGATCCCAGAAGCCGCCGGCATCGTCGGCATGGAAGCCCGGTTTGGCCATTTCATCGGGATGGAAGTGCAGTTCGCAGACGATCTCAGTCAGGTTAGGGGCTTTTGGCCAGAGAGTATGCGTGAGCAGGTAATCCGGATGTGGGGCAAGCAGCAGATTCGGATAAATGCTGTAAAAGGCGGCCCACCTATGCTGCTCCACCGTGAGGCCAGGAAGATAGGCGCGGCCGTTGCGGCTGCCCTGAAAACTCATTGTCTCCGCGCCGTTGCGCAGGAACATAACGCCGCCGAGGTAAGACGGACTGGGGGCCTCGTTATCCGCGCCGAGGTAATCGGTCAGAGGGTTCAGCTCGGGATGCACAAAAGGGCAGTGAAGGCACTCGTTGTAATTGAGGACGATCAGCTTCCAGTTGGCCTTGACGCTGTAGATAATGCGGCGATGCGTGCGCAGTTCCGCCATTCGCCAGTTCGCGAATTTTTTCGCGACCGGCGCAAGCATTTCCCCGACGCTTTGCTCCGGGGCGCCGAGGTGCAGAAACACGTTGCCTTCCCAAATCTCGGTGCGGATGGAGTGGAGCGGATAATCCGCGCGCGAGAAGCCGGCCCGCTCGGCATGCGGCGCACCGAGGAGTTCGCCGTCAAGGCCGTAAGACCAGGCGTGGTATGGGCAGGTGACGCGGCGACCGGGGAGCGAGCCGTGAGGTTCGGTGCACATGCGCGAGCCCCGATGGCGGCAGACGTTGTAGAAGGCACGCACCTCTCCACAGGCGCCACGCAGCACGATTACGCTCTCATTCGCGATCTCGCACAGGAAGTAGTCGCCGGGGTTGGGGATTAAGCTGGCGCGTCCGCCGCAGATCCATCGTCCGAAGTAGAAGCGCTCGATCTCCTTGCGAAAAATCTCCGGATCGGTGTAATACCGCGCCGGCAAGGTCATCGGGAGAGATGCGGTGCTCATGCTTGTGAACCAGTCTTCATTGTTGTTCCGATGTGACTTCTGAATCTTTTCACGCCCACAAACTTTATCGACAAGTCTGTCGGGTCCTCAGAAAGCCAATGGCCGGCCCAAGTATGGAAAAGCCATCAAAACAAGTTAGCATAGCAAGCGGACGGCGACGATCCGATTCCGATCGGCACTGGATTCGTAGGTTCGATGTCGCCCGGCGACAGGTGCAACCGTTCGTCCGTTAGACAGAACCAGGCGTATTTGGAGCGTACGAAATGCTTATCGATGTATTTGCCGGACGCGCGGCTGGAATTCCTGGTGTATCCGCCTCTGAATGGGCGAGGGAGTTCCGACACGGACTTGATCGCGGTAATCCGGAAGGCGCTGCATATCGATTCGAGTCCGGAAAGGCCTATACAGAGCAGGGCGACACGGGCACCGCGAGTAATTGCCGATTTTGCGGGCTGGTGACCGGGCCCTCCTATCCTCGCTGGCGACTTTCAGTAACTGGGGAGCTGCGCCTTGCTCCAGCCGCCACCGAGCGCTTTGATCAAAAGAACGCTCGCGTCCATGCGGCGTCTCAAAATATCGATCTCGTTACGCTCGTTAGCCAGTGCGGCGTTCTGCGCTGTCACAACCTGAAGGTAAGTATCAAGGCCGCCGACGTAGCGGTTGTTAAAGATTTGCCTGGCGCCCTGCGCAGCGACGGTCGCCTGGCGTTGCTGAATGGCCTCCTGCGACAGGATACGGAGCGCCACAAGACTATCTTCTACCTCTTGATAAGCCGTGAGACTGGTCTGCCGGTAATTGGCCGACACCTCGTCGAAGCTTGCATAGGCCTGCTGCGAAATTCCTGCTCGCCGGCCTGCGTCGAAGAAAGTCTGTGAAAGCGTGGGGCCGAGAGAATAAACAAAGTTGGACGCACTAAAAAAACTACCGATCGCCGTGCTCTCAAAGCCCACCGCGGCGTTCAGCGTAACCGAAGGGAAGTATGCAGCGCGTGCGATTCCGATTCGTTCGTTAGCCTCATCGGCGCGGCGCTCGGCGGCCGCGATGTCCGGCCGGCGTTCCAGTAGCTGCGACGGAAGACCGGTGGGGATGAACGGCGGCTCAGTACTCAGCGACGCTTCGGCAATGCTCAAACTAGCGGGCGGCTGTCCGATCAGAACCGCGATCGCATGTTCATCTTGCGCTCGCTGCACGACGATGTCCAACTGAGCCACGATGGCTGCCTGTAACTGGGTCTGCGCCTGGAATACATCAGACTCGTTGCTGATTCCGCCGTTAAACCGATTGGTGGTGATGCGCAATGCCTCCTCGTAGTCTTTTACCGTATCCGAGAGCAGCTTCCTTTGCGCATCGGCGCTGCGCAGTTCGAAGTAATCGTACGCCACTTCTGCCTGAAGGCTCAGTTGTGCCGTCGCCAGATCCCCCGCGCTGGCCTGCGCCTCCTCCTTCGCCGCGTTAATGGTCCGGCGAATGCGGCCCCAGAAATCAATCTCGTAATTCAAATCGAGTGGAAGCAGCAAGTCAGCCTCGCCATTATTAGCGAGCGCCTGGTTGAAGTAGGGGCGGTTAGCCGAGTAACGTTCACCGATCGCGTACGGCGCGGTGGCGATGGTGGGGTAAAGGTCGGCGCGATTGATGCGGATCTGAGCGCGAGCTTCACGAAAGCGCGCTTCCGATGCCTTCAGGCTCTGGTTCAAACTGGCTACCTTGCTTTCCAAATCGTTTAGCACGGGTTCATTGAAAATCTCCCACCACTCTCCTTTCAATGCCGTGTCTGAAGGATTGGTTGGCTTCCAGTTCGGGTCGGTCTCTTTGTAGGCGTCGGGACCCGGGGTCGCGGGAAGGACTGGCTTGACGTACTTCGGTCCCACCAGGCATCCACTGAGCAGGAACGTGGCCGCGCTTAGTGTAGCCGCAAGAACGCGTTGCATTATTTTTTCCCGGCGCTGCCGGCGTCCTTTATCTCCACCTGCTGCCCGGTCGTGAGTGAGTCCGAAGGGTCCAGGATCACCAGATCGGAGGCGTGAAGCCCGGAGGAGATCTCTACAAAAGCTCCGCCGTCGTGCGAGATCGTGACAGGGACCAGTTGCACGCGTCCGCCGCGCACCAGACCCACTTGTAGACCCGCGCTGCGGAAGAGGAGCGTGTTGGAGGGAAGCGTGAGCGACTCGCCCTGATCGGGCACCTTGAAATGAACAAA
>Ga0302324_100029116_pt1 | contig 10482 bp, 8 predicted proteins | sample Palsa_T0_1_FD_201949 | JGI IMG/M metagenome (GOLD analysis project Ga0302324, IMG submission 201949) | Peat permafrost microbial communities from Stordalen Mire near Abisko, Sweden - Palsa_T0_1 | ecosystem: Environmental > Terrestrial > Soil > Palsa > Peat permafrost | place: Sweden: Abisko... | reverse complement strand
CGAATAGCAGTCAAAGCAGGCTATCGCCATACTGTGAATCAACGTCTGAAGAGCCCAGTGCGGGAAATCCGCACGCTGGGTTCTGTGGGAGCCGGGGGCGGGTGACTGCCTCCGGCCACCCGGTGATGACAAATGTGGAGCGGTTCAGGGACGGTGCGCGGGTTCCCGTGCAAGAATGCTCCGAGAGGAACCATGCTGCTCGAACTGCGGGCTGAGAATTATGCGGTGATCGACCACGCTATCGCGGTCTTTGGGCCGGGGCTGAATCTGTTGACCGGGGAGACGGGCGCGGGCAAGTCGATCCTGGTGGAGGCACTGGCGCTGCTAATGGGCGACAAAGCCTCTTCGGAGGTGGTGCGGCATGGGGCCGACCGGGCGGTGGTGGCGTGCGTCTTCGAGAGCACGCCGGGGGCGGAGGCGACGCTGGAGGAGAACGGCCTGGATGCCGAAGGGACAGAGATCATTCTGCGACGGGAGATTCTGCAGAACGGCAAAGGCCGGGTGTATGTGAACAACCAGCCGGCAACGGTGACGGTGTTGCGGCAGCTCGCTCCGGAGCTGGCGCTGATTCATTCGCAGAGCGAGACGTTAGGGGCATTCGACGCAGCGCAGCAACGGGGATTGCTGGACCGGTTTGCCGGGATTTCTGCAGTGGATGGGTTAGCCGAATCGGTGGCTGCGGCGTATGCCCGATGGCGGGAGATTTCTTCGCGGCTGGACGATTTGCAAAGGGACGAACAGGACCGGTTGCAGGCGGCCGATCTATGGAGTTTTCAGAACCGGGAGATTAGGGAGGCGCGGCCAGTTGCCGGCGAAGACGAGACGCTGGAGACGGAGCGACGGGTGCTGGCGAATGCGGAGAAGCTCTATGCGGCGGCGATGAGCGCACATGACCTGCTCTACGAGGGCAGCAATTCGGCGGAAGGAACGCTTCGGGCGGCAGGGAAGCATCTCGACGAACTGGCGCGCTATGACCACAAATTCGTCGAGCTGACGCAGCAGTTGGCTTCGGCGCGGGCGGTGGTGGAGGACATTGGGGCTACGGTGCGCGATTATGCCGAGGGGATCCAGGCATCGCCAGAGCGGTTGGCGGAGATCGAAGACCGGCTGGCGTTGCTTGACCGACTGAAACGCAAATATGGGGCGACCCTGGCCGAGGTGATTGGCTACCAGGAAGAGGTCGCCGCGAAGCTGGCAGAGCTCGAGAACCGAGATGAAATCCTGAACAGCCTGAAGGCGGAGCTGGCGCGGGCGGCGGAGGCTTATCGTTCGACGGCGGGGGCGTTGAGCGCGGCGCGAGCATCGGCGGCCAAGGGGTTGGAGAAGCTAGCTGAAAAACAAATCAATGACTTAGCGATGAAAGTTCAATTTAAAGTTGAGGTTTTGGCGGCACAGCAAGAGGTTCATTGGGCGGCGCATGGTTGGGACGAGGTCCAGTGCTTGATCGCGACCAACGCAGGCGAGCCGTTGAAGTCGCTGACGGAGATTGCCTCGGGCGGGGAGATGTCGCGTGTCCTTCTCGCGCTGAAAGTGAGTGTCGAAGAGGGAGCCAATCTGGGCGCCTCCCGTAATTCAGGCAAGGTAGGCAAGCGAAAGACAGCGGCGCCGCGGACGCTGGTCTTCGATGAGATTGATATTGGCATTGGCGGGCGGGCGGCGGAGGCGGTGGGGCAGAAGCTAAAGGCGCTCTCGCGGGCGCAGCAGGTGCTGTGTGTGACCCATTTGCCTCAGATCGCCGCCTTTGCCGACCAGCATTTCCTGATTGAGAAGGGTGAGCAACACGGGCGGACAAAGACAGTGGTGCGGCTGATGGATGAGGCGGAGCGGACGCAGGAGATTGCGCGGATGCTGAGCGGCGCGGCGGTGACCGAGACTTCGGTGAGACATGCGGAGCAGATGTTGAAGGCCAGCCGATAAAGGTGCATCGCCGCGGCGCGCGCTCGCGCGCCCGGTTGGTTCCTCCGACTCAGACCAAAGCGAGGCTGACTAGGCACCTCTCAGCATCACGGTAATTCCTTACCAAGCACTTTCGCCCTGTATACTTAACGATGTGACTGCTACGTCAATCAACACATTCAATCCTGATTTGATTCACCCTATTCCCGACGCTGAAAAGCGGGTTCTTTTGCTGAAGCCACGAGGGTTCTGCGCGGGAGTTGTGCGGGCGATCGACATAGTCCGGATTGCGCTGGAAACCTTCGGCGCGCCGATCTATGTTCGCAAGGAAATCGTGCATAACCGCTTTGTAGTGAACGAGCTGGCCGATAAGGGTGCAATCTTTGTCGACGACATCGACGACGTCCCGGCAGGAATGCGGGTCATCTACAGCGCGCATGGGGTTTCGCCGGCGGTGCGGGAGCGCAGCAAAGAGCGCAAGCTCAAGGTGATCGATGCGACCTGCCCGTTGGTGACCAAGGTCCATGTGGAGGCGGTGAAGTTTGCCAAGCAGGGGTATTCGCTGGTGCTGATCGGGCATCGCGACCACGATGAAATTGAGGGGACGCTGGGCGAGGCGCCGGAGGTGACCCAGGTGGTTTCAAACGTCGCGGAAGTGCAGTCGCTGGTGGTGCCGGACCCGGACCGCGTAGCTTACCTGACGCAGACGACCCTGAGCCTAGACGAAGCACGCGACATTATTACCGCTCTCAAGCAGCGCTTCCCAAAGATTGTTGGCCCGCATTCGCAGGACATTTGTTACGCTACCGAGAACCGCCAGGTCGCGGTCAAGAATGTCGCGCATGAGGCGGACCTGGTGCTGGTGGTGGGTTCGGACAACAGCTCGAATTCCAATCGGCTCGTCGAGGTTTCGCGCAACCTGAGCACTCGGAGCCATCTCATAGAGAACTCCGACGCGATCCGGGCGGAGTGGCTGGAAGGGGTGAAGACGGTGGTTTTGACGGCTGGTGCGTCGGCCCCCGAAGTGCTGGTCGAAGACGTCGTAAATTATTTGCGCCAAAAGGGTTTTGGCAGCGTCGAAGAAGTAGAGGTAATGCCGGAGAATGTGCGGTTCGGGCTGCCTCCGGAGATCGTGCAGGCGATCGCAGCCGCTCCGGCAGCCACCCCGGTGGTCGCCTAGATTTATCCCGGCGGTCTCTTTGGTTTGGATGGAAGCGAGTCGGTTATCGACAAGATGAGCGTATTGAGAGCAAGTGAAAAGTTCGGAAGTCTGAAGGCAGGCGTCGCCGAGACAGTTGAGCCAGCCACTCCAAAATTTGGCAGGATGGATGCTCCGCTGGAAGAGGTGTCGGCGGCCGCCGCGCGCGCGCGCAATTATCTGCTTACTCTGCAACATCCCGATGGGTACTGGTGTGGGGAACTGGAAGCCGACTCGATGCTGGAGGCCGACTACATCTTCGGCCACGTGCTGCTGGGGACGGGCGATCCCGGCAAGATGCGCCGGGCGATGAACGAGATATTCCGCTACCAAAAAGAGGATGGCGGGTGGTCGATTTATCCTGGGGGGCCGTCGAATATCAGCCTCTCGGTGAAATGCTATCTGGCCGGCAAGCTCATGCGGATGTCGCCGGATGAGCCGGCTTTGGCCCGCGCCCGGGAGTGGATTCTCGCCCATGGCGGAGTGGTGGAGTGCAATACCTTCACCAAGATTTATTTGTGTTCGATCGGGCAGTACGACTATGACGCGGTGCCGGCGATTCCACCCGAGATTGTTCTCTTTCCGAACTGGTTTTACTTCAATATCTATGAGATTTCCTCGTGGTCGCGGTCGATCCTGGTGCCGCTCTCGATTCTGTATGCGAAGAAGCCCTTCAAGAAGCTGGCTCCGGAGCAAGGGATCGATGAATTGTTTGTCGGGGGACGGGCCGGCGCCGATCTGCGGCTGAGATTCGACCGGAAAAATCTGGTCAGCTGGAGGAATTTCTTTCTGGCGATGGATCGGTTGATTCATCTTGCCGAACGTGTTCATATTCGCCCGCTTCGCCGAGTCGCATTGAATAAGGCGGAGAAGTGGATGCTCGGGCGGCTGGAGATGAGCGACGGCCTGGGAGCGATTTATCCAGCCATGCTCAATTCCATCATCGCGCTGCGGCACCTAGGCTATTCGCTGGACGATCCCCAGGTGATCCGGGCGATGGATGAATTTGAGAAGCTGGGCATAGACCAGCCCGAGGGAACTCCCGATTATCCGGTGCCGACGTTCCGCATGCAGCCCGCGGTTTCGCCGGTTTGGGACACGGCGCAGGCGGTTTTTGCGCTGGGCGAGGCCGACGTTCCACGCAACGACCCGCGGCTGTTGAAGGCCGTGGATTGGATGCTTTCCAAAGAGGTGCGGCACAAGGGCGACTGGGCGGTCAAAGCCCGCAACGCCGAGCCAGGCGGCTGGTACTTCGAGTTCAACAACGAGTTCTATCCCGATGTGGATGACACCGGACAGGTGCTGCTGGCGTTGAACAAGGTGGATAACCCGCGCGAGCGCTACCAGTATGACGTATCGAAGCGGGCAATCGACTGGATCTTCGCCATGCAATGCCGGAATGGCGGCTGGGCGAGCTTCGACAAAGACAATACGAAGATGATTTTCCAGTACATTCCGTTCGCGGATCACAACGCGATGCTGGATCCGCCAACAGTTGATATTACGGGGCGCATTCTGGAAACGCTGGCTACCTATGGGTATACGCGACGGGACAAGCGGGTGGAGAAGGCGATCAAGTTCATCTATGACCAGCAGGAGCCGGATGGCAGCTGGTTCGGCCGCTGGGGTGTGAACTACCTGTACGGCACATTCCTGGTACTGCGCGGCCTGGAGGCGATCGGGGTGTGGAACCATGAGCCACAGATCCAGCAGGCGGCGGAGTGGATCCGCATGGTGCAGAATGCGGATGGCGGGTGGGGCGAGAGCTTGCATAGCTACGACGATTCCGGCGCCCGCGGGGTGGGTGTCAGCACCCCGTCGCAGACTGCCTGGGCGCTGCTTGGATTGCTGGCTGCGGGCGACACGCGGAGCGATTCGGTGGCCAAAGGGACACGGTGGCTGCTGACCCATCAGCAGCCGGACGGGTCGTGGGACGAGAGTCTTGGGTCGGGCGCGAGTAAACAGGCGATTTATACCGGGACTGGATTTCCCCGGGTGTTTTACCTGGCCTATCACTATTACCGGGATTATTTCCCGCTGCTAGCCTTGACGACCTATCGCAAGGCGATGGCGAAGGACTAGGGAATCAGGACTAGGGAATAGAGACCTAGGGACTAAAGACTCGTAAAGATCGAGGAGATTTCACTGATGGCTGTACCGATTTCACAGATGTGGACGGTGGCGACCTATGTGCTCGGCAAGAAGCTGCGCGGACAGGAACGATATCCGCTGGTGCTGATGCTGGAGCCGCTCTTTCGCTGCAACCTGGCTTGCGCCGGCTGCGGCAAGGTGCAGTATCCGCCGCATATTCTGAAGAAGAATTTGTCGCCGGAGGAGTGCTTCAAGGCGGTTGAGGAATGCGGCGCGCCGATGGTGAGCATTCCCGGCGGAGAGCCATTGCTGCATCCCCAGATCGTCGAGATCGTGAATGGGTTGATTGCGCGGAAGAAATACATCTATCTCTGCACCAACGCGCTGGAATTGAAGCGGCGGCTGCCGGAGTTTACTCCGTCAAAGTATCTGACTTTCTCGGTTCATCTCGATGGGCAGCGCGAGCACCACGATTTCTCTGTCTGCCGCGAAGGCGGATATGACATTGCGGTTGAGGGGATTCGTGAGGCGGTGAAGCGCGGTTTTCGAGTAACCACCAACGCCACCCTTTTCGATGGTGCCGACGCGAACAGCGTGCGCGCCTTCTTCGATGAGGTGATGACAATGGGGGTCGAGGGGATCGTGCTTTCCCCGGGCTACACCTATGACAAGGCACCCGATCAGAAACACTTTCTGGGTCGGGCGCGATCACGGAGGCTCTTCCGGGCGATCCTGTCGAACCGAAAGAAAAGTTGGAAGTTCAACATGTCTCCGCTGTTCCTGGAATTTCTGATGGGCAAGCGGAACTACAAGTGCACTCCGTGGGGCTCGCCGGCGTATAACATCTTCGGCTGGCAGAAGCCTTGCTATCTGTTGCAGGACGGCTATGTCGATACCTTCAAGGAGTTGATGGAGCTGACGGACTGGGACGGTTATGGCACCGAGAGCGGTAATCCGAAGTGCGCCAACTGCATGGTCAGCTGCGGATACGAGCCGAGCGCAATTCAGCATGGCTTTACTACGCTGAATGGATTTCTAGGCATGGTCAAGGGCACCTTGTTCAATAACTATGAAGATCGTGGGGCGCTTGATTTGCTGAATCGTCCGGCGGAGTCGGGGAATGTTTCACTGGTGCAGATTGCCGAGCCGGCGAGGGAAGTTGAGGAGATGCGGGCTTGAGCGAGACGGTGTTGAAGGCGGCGGCAGTCGATCCGGACAGCATTGAAGTAGCAGCCGGATTCGAGCACAAAAATCTGGAAGGTTGGGTGCCTGAGCTGGCCAACGAGGGCGAAGTTTTTGAAGCCTTCGATAAGGCGCTGGATTATCGCGGCGATATTACCATCACTCGCAAAGACGGCACCAAGCTTGACGGCTATATCTTTGACCGAAGGGCGGGGAAGTCGCTGGATGATTCCGTGGTGAGGCTTTTTCCTGCGGACTCGAACCAGAAGCTTTCGATCCGATATTCGGAGATTGCGCGACTGGAGTTTGGCAAGGACCGCGCTGCCGGCAAGCACTGGGAAGCGTGGGTAGCGCAGTACCAGAAGAAGAAAGCGGCGGGCGAGAAGAACATCGGCATCGTGCCGGATGCTCTGGATTAAGTCGACACGGGAAGGGTTCGCCTGCAATCCTCTCTCGCGCACATCTTGAGAGCCTGATCTAAATGCCGATTTGCTTAAGGCCTATGCCGGGGCTGAAATTCCCGGGCTTCCACCTAATTTCTCCATCGATGAAAGTCTTCCTTACAGGTGCAACAGGTTTTGTGGGTAGCCATGTCGCGCGGGAACTCGCGGCCCGGGGAGCGCAACTGCGCCTGTTACTGCGAAAGACCAGCCGCATCGATAATCTCGAAGGCATCGCGGCGGAAACCGTGATTGGCGATCTTCGCGAGCCCGAAGGCCTTCGATCTGCGGTCGCCGGATGTGACGCGGTAATGCATGTGGCGGCAGATTATCGGCTTTGGGTGCGTGATCCGGAGGCGATGTATGCGGCAAATGTCGGCGGCACACGCGACTTGCTGCGCATCGCCAGGGAGCAAGGAATCGGTCGATTTGTTTATACCTCAAGTGTCGCTACCATGGGTTTTCGCAAGGACGGGACAATTGTGGACGAGGCTACGCCGGTTGGGTTGAGCGACATGATCGGCCCCTACAAGAGGTCAAAGTATCTTGCCGAGCAGGAGGCGATCCAGGCAGCGAAAGCCGGACAGCCGGTGGTGATTCTGAATCCGACGACACCCATCGGGCCGAACGATCTGAAGCCGACCCCGACCGGCGGAATCGTCGTAGACTTTCTCAACCGGAAGTTTCCAGCGTATGTAGATACCGGCTTGAACCTGGTTGATGTCGCTGAGGTAGCGCGGACCCACGCCGCCGCATTGACGGTGGGAAGGTTGGGCGAGCGGTACATCCTGGGCGGCGAAAATCTGACGCTGAAGCAGATTCTGGATAAGCTTTCGGCGATTACCGGACTTCCTTCACCAACCATGAAAGTGCCGCACGCGGTGGCGATGGCGTTCGCGTTCTTTGACGAAAACATTCGTGGAAGGCTGCTTGCTAAAGAGCCGCGAGCGACGGTCGAAGCGGTGCGGATGGGGAAGAAGATGATGTTTGCCTCGTCGGCCAAGGCGGTGCGGGAGCTTGGACTTCGAGAGATCCCGGTCTATCCGGCGCTGCGGGCGGCGGTGGAGTGGTTTCGGGCGCATGGCTATGTTCACGAAGCCGGGAAGAGCCGGGCTTGAGATCCCGGATCGCGATCGTGGCGGCGATGGCCCGCGAGCTTCGTCCCCTGGTAAGAGACTGGAAACTGGAAAGCTCGACGGGCGCAGTGACGGTTTATTGCTCGGAGTTGGCTATTGCCGCATTTGCCGGGATCGGGGCGGAGAGCGCCACCCGGGCAACGGCGGCGGCGCTTAACCAGGGGCCGGTGCACTTGCTGGTTTCGGCGGGGTTGGCCGGCGGTCTGCATGCGGGAGTGGCGGGCGGAACCGTGCACCCTGTTAAGAAGGTTGTCGATGCCTTAACCGGCGAGGTTTACGAGCCGGACATTTCCGGAGATGGTGGCACTCTTATTACCGCCGGACATGCAGCTTCGCGTGAAGGGAAGAGGGCGTTGCGGGAGCAGTATGACGGCGATCTGGTAGACATGGAGGCCGCGACGGTTGCCCGCCTTGCGCGGGCCAAGAGCATACCGTTCCTGGCGGTCAAGACGGTGTCCGATGAGTATGACTTCGAGTTGCCCGGCATGGAAGGGTTCATCACTAAAGATGGCCAATTCCGCGAAGCCAGGTTTGCTCTCCATGTCGCCATGAGGCCATGGCTGTGGAAGCCGGCGGCGCAAATGGGGCGAACGAGCGCAGCAGCAGCAGCGGCGCTTTGCCGGGAGCTGGCAGCAGTGATCGACTCGCACAAGAAGTAAGTTACCGGCGCAAGCCTGCGGGGCAAAATTTCAGCCGAGCTGGGAACATGCAAGGAAAAATCTTTGGCGCAGGCGTAGGATGTGAGATGAATCTATGGCAACGATGACCCAAACCGGCGCAGTTTCACTGGCAGGCGATCTTCCCGAGAGGATGAAGGCGCCTGTCTACCGCGGTATCAACGATGTTCGACTGGAAGAGATGCCAGTACCGCAGATTGGTGTTGGCGAGGTCTTGATCCGGGTCCATTCCTGCGGAGTTTGCGGGACGGACCTGAAGAAGATCCATACCGGGTCCCATTCCGCTCCGCGTATTTTTGGCCACGAAACCGCGGGCGTGATTGCTGCTGTGGGCCATGAAGTCAGCGGGTTCAGGGCGGGAGACAGGGTTGTGGTCTTCCATCATGTGCCGTGCGGCGACTGCTATTACTGCCGGAAAAAGACCTTCGCCCAGTGCGACAGTTACAAGCGGGTAGGATGCACCGCAGGCTTCGAGCCATCCGGCGGGGGCTTTGCCGAGTATGTTCGAGTAATGGACTGGATTGTCCGACGAGGACTGGTGAAGATCCCGGATGACGTGCCGTTTGAACAGGCGGCATTCGTCGAGCCGGTCAACACTTGTTTCAAGGCGGTTCGCAACTTGAAGATCGAGGCCGATGAGACGGTCCTGGTCATTGGGCAAGGCCCGATAGGGATATTACTGGCAACCCTAGCGGCCAGATCGGGAGCGAAGGTGCTCACATCCGATCTCTATATGGAACGGCACCGGATCGCAGCGGCTTACGGGCTCCGCCATCCGATCGACGCTTCGCGTGAAGATGTCGTTGGAGTCGCCCGGGCACAGAGCGAAGGGCGCGGAGCGGACGTGGTTATTCTGGCGGTTGGGGGCAATTCTCTGATCGGAACGGCGATGGATGCAGCGCGCCCCGGGGGACGGATATTGCTGTTTGCCCAGACCCAACATGGCGAGGTAACCATTGATCCCGCCGTGATCTGTATGGACGAGAAGAGTCTACTGGGCTCGTATAGTTCTTCCGCCGAGATTCAGGATGAAGCGGCCAAGCTGGTTTTTGAAGGATACCGCTCCGGTTTCGATCTAACGAAGTTAATTTCCCATCGTTTCCCAATCGACCAAGCAGTTGAGGCTATTGAGATTGCGTCCAATCCCAGCGCGAATTCGATGAAAGTCATGATTCATCCAGGCGCTTAGGCGCCGGGGTGACGGGCTGAAAGATAACGAGTCATGCTGATTGAAGCAACTGAGATGAACGCGGCGGTTCTTTACGGGCAGGAAGATGTCCGGATCGAGCGCGTTCCCATGCCCAAGCCGGAAGAGGGCGAGATCGTGGTTGAAGTGCAGGCCGCGCTTACCTGCGGCACCGACTTGAAGACCTATCGTCGCGGCTATCATGCCAAGATGCTGGCGCTTCCGACCCTCTTCGGCCACGAACTGGCAGGGGTGGTGCAGGCAGTTGGGGAAGGAGTAAAGAAGTTTTCCCCGGGAATGCGAGTAGTGGCGCTGAACTCTGCTCCCTGCGGCAAGTGTTTCTGGTGCTCTCGAGGCCAGGAGAACCTTTGCGACGATCTCCTTTTCAATAATGGGGCCTATGCAGAATACATTCGGATTCCGGCGCGGATCGTCGAAAAAAATACCTTGATTGTGCCTGCCAATGTGCCGCTTGAGCACGCGGCCCTGACTGAACCACTGGCGTGCGTAGTGCGCGGCCTTGAAGAGAGCGGGGCGCGCCCAGGCGATACCATCGCGGTGATCGGCGCGGGGCCGATTGGGCTGATGTTCATTCATACAGCCGAGTTGAGCGGCTTAAATGTAATTGCCGTAGTCAAGCGCCCGGAGCAGGCGGAGAGCGCCCGCTTGTTTGGAG
>Ga0302324_100029115_pt1 | contig 10483 bp, 7 predicted proteins | sample Palsa_T0_1_FD_201949 | JGI IMG/M metagenome (GOLD analysis project Ga0302324, IMG submission 201949) | Peat permafrost microbial communities from Stordalen Mire near Abisko, Sweden - Palsa_T0_1 | ecosystem: Environmental > Terrestrial > Soil > Palsa > Peat permafrost | place: Sweden: Abisko... | reverse complement strand
GGCCAGCCTGTTGTAGTACACGGCGTTGACCGCGGCCTCCGCCCCCATGACCGCGATCTTGGCGGTGGGCAGCGCCAGGGTCGCGTCCGGCTCGAAACCGGGCCCGGCCATCGCGTACAGGCCTGCGCCATAAGCCTTACGGACGATAACGCTGATCTTCGGGACGGTCGCTTCAGCCACAGCACTGATCATCTTGGCGCCATGCCGGATAATCCCCTGCCGCTCGACCGCCGTGCCGACCATGAAGCCAGGCACGTCCGCGACGAACAGCAGCGGCACGCTGAACGCGTCGCAGAGCTGGATGAAGCGGGCGGCCTTGTCCGCCGAGTCCACGAACAGCACGCCGCCCTTGAACATCGGGTTGCTGGCGACCACGCCGATGACGCGCCCGGCCAGCCGGGCGAACCCGACCACCAGCTCCCTCGCCCAGAGCGCGTGGATCTCCAGCAGTGACTCGGCGTCCACCAGCCCGCGCAGGTACCGGCGCATGTCGTAGGACTGGCGGTCGCTGACCGGGATCATCGCGCGCAGGTCCGCCCGCACCGGTTCGCGCGCCGGGGCGTCCGGCGGCTGCTGCCGCCAGTTGCCCGGCAGGTAGGACAGGTAGCGGCCGACCGCCGCGAGCGCTTCCTGCTCGGTCGCGGCGAGGTGATGGCCGCAGCCGGAGACCGTGCAGTGCATCCGGGCACCGCCCATTTCCTCCAGCGTGGTCTTCTCCCTGACCACCATCTCCACCATCCGCGGGCTGCCCAGGTACATCGAGGCGTTGCCGTCCACCATCGTGACGTAGTCGCAGAACGCCGGGATGTAGGCGCCGCCGGCCGCCGACGGCCCGAACAGCGCGCACACCTGCGGGATCGAGCCCGACGCGCGCACCTGGGTGTGGAAGATCCGGCCCGCGCCGCGGCGCCCGGGGAACATGTCGACCTGGTCGGTGATCCTGGCCCCGGCCGAGTCGACCAGGTAGATCATCGGGATGCCGGAGGCGTACGCCTTCTCGATGATCCGGATGATCTTCTCGACCGTGCGCGCCCCCCAGGAGCCGGCCTTGACCGTGGAGTCGTTGGCCATCAGCGCGACCGGCCGGCCGCCGATGGCGGCGGTGCCGGTGATGACCCCGTCGGCCGGCAGCCCGCCGGAGAGCACGTTCGCGTACCGGCCGTCCTCGGTGAAGCTGCCCTGGTCGGTCAGCAGCGCGATCCGCTCCCTGGCGAACAGCTTGCCGCTGGCGGCGGCGGCCTCGTGATACTTGGCCGCGCCGCCCCGCTCGATCCTGGCCCGGATCCCGGCCAGATCCGGCTGGCCTGCCAGATCCGGCTGGCCTGCCGGGCCTGGGTCACTAGGATCGCCGGCCGCACCCGGGCCGACCGTGCTCACTTCATCGGTCACGATCGCGAGCGTACCGACCGCTGCCTCGTTACCAGCCAACGGCGTGGTCCCGGCCCGGTTCGTCAACTACCGCTGGAACACGCCTACCGCGGGTCCCTGACCAACGCCTACAGCCGGTAGCACGTCGCCTCTGTCGCCGGGCGGTGATCTCCGCTCGGCGGATCAGGCGGTTTCGCGCAGGCCGAAGGCGTCCGGGGTGATGTCGATATGGAACTCGATCCCGAGCGCTCTGGCCAGCCTCGACAACGTGGCCAGTGATGGCTCGTGATCCCCTGCCTCCAGCCGCGCGATCGCGGGCTGGTGCATGCCCAGGAGGCGAGCGAGCCCCGTCTGCGACAGGCCGTGGTCGATCCGGTACCCGATCACCCGCATCGCGACGGCGTGCGCCAGCGCGGTCCGCTCGTGCTCGCGGCGGATCTCCGGGTCTGCCAGATCCTCGGCCGCGATCTGGCCGGCGGTCTTCAGCTCCGACAGCTTGGTCATTAGTCCTCCTCCAGGTCCGCCAGCCGCTGCAGCGCCCGGCGCACCGCCCGCTCGAAACCGCGCGGGTCCGATTGCGCCTCTGGCCCGACTGCCGCTACTACGAGCACCTTGGCGACCTGCCGGTACAGTGCCCGCCACGCGCTGCGTCCGGCCCTCGGCCGCAGCTCTCGCAGCCTCTCCGCATCGCGCACGGCACTGGTATGCGGATAGCCGAGCTGCGGCCCGTAGACGCCGAGCTTGGCGTCGGCGTTGATCAGCGCGGCCCGCTCCGCCTTGGGTAGGGCGGCCCGCTCCTGCTCAGCCTCGGGTAGATATGCGACGACCCACGTCAGCCGACTCCTACTATAACACGCTTGTTATGAGCCCGCTAGCGCTCCTGCGGCAAGAAGCGGACAGCCATCAGGCCGCGGTGATTCGTGTGCGCGGGCCGGCCCTGAGCACCTGGGAGGGCAGCTGGCGGCCGATGATCCGCTCCGCGTCGGCGGCGGCGTCGATCATCGCGGCCAGGTCGATGCCGGTCGCCACGCCCATGTCCTCGACCATGTGCACGAGTTCCTCGGTGGCGATGTTGCCGCTGGCGCCCGGCGCGTACGGGCAGCCGCCGAGCCCGCCGACCGACGCGTCGAAGTCGGTCACGCCGAGCTCGAGGGCGGTGAGCACGTTGGCCAGCCCGGTGCCGCGGGTGTTGTGGAAATGCAGGTTGAGCGGCACGTCCGGGTAGGCGAGGCGGAACTCGCCGACCAGCTCGCGTACCCGGCGGGGGGTCGCCATGCCGGTGGTGTCACCGAACGAGATGCTGTCGGCGCCGTCGGCCACCGCCCGGCCGGCCACCCTGACCACCCGGGCCACTGGCACGTCTCCCTCGTACGGGCAGCCCCAGGCGGTCGACACGACCACCTGGCAGGTAGCGCCCCGCTGGTGCGCCCGGTCGATGATCACCGCGATGTCGTCGAGGGACTCCTCGGTGCCCCGGTTCACGTTTTTCCTGTTGTGCGTGTCGGACGCCGACACGACGGCCTCGATCTCGGCCAGCCCGCTGTCCAGCGCGCGGACCGCGCCGCGCAGGTTCGGCACCAGCGCGGAGTAGCGAACCGACGGCGCTTTGGCGATCCGCTGCCAGACCTCGCTGGCGTCGGCCATCTGCGGTATCGCCTCCGGCCGGACGAAGGAGACCGCCTCGATCCTGCGCACGCCGGTTGCCGACAGCCGGTCGATCAGCTCGATCTTGGCGTCGGTCGGCACGGGATCCTCGTTCTGCAGCCCGTCGCGCGGGCCGACCTCCCGCACCGAGATGCGCTCTGGCAGATCAGTCACCGCCGGCCTCCGTTACTCGTCGTTACGCTCCGCGGCGCGCTGGGGCCGCCGTCCGGGCGTCCCGCGGTCCTGCGGTCCTGGCGTCATTCGCCCGGCCACCGCGGCGGCCGCTTCTGCGTGAACGCCGCGATGCCCTCTCTTCTATCCCCGGAGAAGGCGGCGGTCCGCCAGGCGGCGTCCTCGACCTCAAGCCCGACCGCGAGGCTGACGCCCGAGCCCTGCCGGATGGCCCGCTTGGCGGCGAGCACGGCGACCGGCGAGTTGGCCGCGATCTGGCGGGCGATCGCGAGCGCCTCCCCGGCGGCCATGCCCGCGGGCACCAGCCGGTCCGCCAGGCCGATCCGCGCCGCCTCGGCGGCGTCGACCCGGCGTCCGGTGAGGACCAGGTCCGCCGCCCGGCCCGGCCCCAGGCGGCGCAGCGCGAGCTGGGTGCCGCCACCGCCGGGCACCAGGCCGACGGTCGTCTCCGGCAGCCCGAACACGGCCGTCTCGTCGGCCACGATCAGGTCGCAGGACAGCGCCAGCTCGCTGCCGCCGCCGAGAGCGTATCCGTGCACGGCGGCGATCACCGGCTGCGGCAGGCCGAGCACCGCGCCGAACGCGGCACGGAAGACGGGCCGCTGGGCCAGCAGCTCCGCGTCGCTCATGGCCGCCCGCTCCTTCAGGTCGGCGCCAACGCAGAACGCGCGCTCGCCCGCCGCGGAAAGCACGATGGCCCGGACCTGCCGGTCCGCGCCGACCTCGGCGCACGCCTGCGCCAGCCGCGCGGCCATCTCGGTGCTCAGGGCGTTCATCGCGGCGGGCCGGTCCAGCACGATCTCGCAGATCGCGCCCGCCGCACCGTCGCCGTCATGCCGCCGCACCCGCACGCTAGTGACTGACTCCACCTGTGCAGGCTAACGCCAGCCGCCCGCCTCAGTCCTGCTGGCCCTGGGCGGCCGGCCTTGGGCGGCCTAGGCTGGTACGCGGTCTCTGACTACTGGCGCTCTTCGCGGGCCAGCCGCGCCTGCTCGTCTTCGACCAGCTGGAACAGCGTTGCCTGCACCTGCTCCACGGTGGGGATCGCATTCAGCACGAGCTGGCCATGCTCGCCCGCCGACTCCACCACCAGCCGGCCGCAGCCGAGCAGCCGGTCGATCAGGCCGTGCGAGAACGACACGTCGCTGATCCTGATCAGCGGGAAATCGCGGCCGGATCTGGACAGGATGCCCCTGCGCAGCCGCAGCCGGCGGGTGGTCAGCTCGTAGGTCGTCGTCCGCCAGCGCAGCAGCGGGACGACGCACCAGATGATGATCGCGACCAGGGCCACCGCGCCGATGGCCAGCCTGGCTATCCCGCCGGCGGACGACGGCAGCAGGACCAGCGTGGTGATCGCCGCCGCGATCACCACGATCGCGATCAGCAGCGGCCGCAGCACCGTCTTCCAGTGCGGGTGCAGCCGCAGCACGAGGTGCTCGCCCTCGGTCAGCGAGCCTTGGCTGGCCATACGCCTCATCGTGACACGTATCACGGGATGGCGGGAGCGCGACTCACGGATGGCGGGAGCGCGACTCACGGCCGGCGGGAGCGAAACCGACGGTGCGGGCGGAGCGGGACTCACGGATGGCGGGACCGGGACGCCTCACCGGAGGTGAATCACGTCGCCGGCGCTCACCGGGACCAGCCCGGACGCCGCGCGGACAACCAGCCTGCCCGCCTCGTCCACGTCCTGCGCCGTTCCGGTCAGGAGCTGCCCGCCGGGCAGCGACACCCGGACCGCGCGGCCGATTGTCGCGCTCAGCCGGAGGTATTCCGGCCGGAGGCCGCAGCCGTCCGCATCTCCGCTCGCATAGCCGCTCGCGTCACCCGCCGCCGCACCCCTCGAATTACTCCCCGACGCACCCGGCGCGGTGCCCGTCCAGGCGAGGTACCAGCGCTGCATCCCGGCGAGCACGCGGATCAGCAGGCGTTCCCTGTCCAGCTCCGCGGCGCCGGCCAGCGCGAGCGAGGTCGCGCCGGGCGCCGGCATCTCCTGCTGGCTGGTGGACACGTTGATCCCGGTTCCCACCACGATCGCGTCGCCGGACTGCTCGGCCAGGATGCCGGCCACCTTCGCGCCGCTCACCAGCACGTCGTTAGGCCACTTCAGGCGGGCATCCAGGCCGGTCTCGGCCCTGATCGCGCCGGCCACAGCCACCCCGGCGAGCAACGGCACCCACCCTCTGCTGGCGGGCGGCATGTCACCCGGCCGCAGCAGCACCGAGAAGGTCAGCGCGGCGCGCGGCGGGCTGGACCAGCGCCGCCCCATCCGGCCCCGGCCCGCGGTCTGCGACTCGGCGGCGAGCACGAGGCCCTGCGGCGCCCCGTTCCCCGCCTCGGCGAGCAGATCCGCGTTCGTCGAGCCGGTCTGGGGCACGACTCGCACATCACGCCACAGGGATCCGGGCAGGATCAGCGCGCCGCGCAGGGCTATCTCGCTCAGCGCCGCGCGCACCGCGGCAGCTGCGGGCGCGCTGGCGCCGGCCGGAGGTCTGTCGGGCATCTCACCCGCTATTGTCAGGTGCCGGAGTAACCTGCATCGCGGCGGGTGCCAGCGGCAAGGCGCGCTACCTGATCAGGACCGCCGGATCTACTGACCAGCCAGCGACCGCCCGGAACACAGCAAATCCGCCGGCGGCCGACCAGGTCCGACGGAATCGGCCGTGAATCGGCCGGGCCACGGGACCGCCGGGCCCGCCGGGGACCGCCGGGCCCGCCGGGGCCGCCGGGGCCGCGGCATCTGCCGGTGCCGCGGGGATCGGCGGGTGCCGCAGGGGATTCGCCTGGCTACGCGGGAGTCCGCCGGTCCGCTGGTCCGCGGAGTCCACGGGCTCTGCCGAGAGGAGTCGGAGATCGTCGTGTCTGACCTCAAGCTCAACGAGGAACGCGACAAGCATGAGCATGCCGCCGATGACAGCGAGCCAGCACGCGCCCCGCGCACGCCGGGCCGCGGTGCCGGGCGCGCCCTGGCCCGGGCGGGCGCCGCCGCGGCGGCAGTTCCCGCAGCGCTGTGGCGCCGCCACCGGCTGTTCACCATCCTCGCGCTGCTCTCGCTGCTGCCCCGCATCCTCGCGGCCCGCGCATTCCGGCCGGCGCTGCTGACCGCTGACTCGTTCCTGTACATGAAGGAGGCGGCCACCTCCACGCTCGGCGTGATCCGGCCGTCCGGTTACTCGTTCTTCCTGCGCGCACTTGAGCCGTTCCGCAGCCTGCTGCTCGTCACCACGCTGCAGCACCTGATGGGCATCGCCATCGCGGCCATCGTCTACGGCCTGCTGCGCTACTACGGCCTGCCCGCCTGGGGCGCGTCGCTGGCCGCTGCCCCCACGCTGTTCGACACCCGCGAGATCGCCCTTGAGTCCTACATCCTGCCGGACACGCTGTACTGCCTCGTGATCGTCATCGCGGTGGCGCTGCTGCTCAGGAAAGGAACTCCGCGGCTCTGGCAGTGCGCGCTCGCCGGGCTGCTCTTCGCCTACGCGGCCATCCTGCGCGGCAACGGCATAGCCCTGGTGATCGTGGCGCTGGCGTTCCTGCTCATCCGGCGGGTGGGCTGGCGGGCGTTCCTTGCCGCCGCGGCGGCGAGCGTGATACCGCTGGCCGGATACGCGGCCGCCTACCACGCCTCTTACGGCCAGTTCAACCTGACCAGCAGCGACGGCATCTTCCTCTGGTCGCGCACGACCAGTTTCGCCAACTGCGCCATCATCAAGCCGCCGCCGCAGCTGCAGCCGCTCTGCCCGGACAGGGAGGCATCGGCCCGGCGGCCGCCGACGCCGGCCTGGTCGGTGCCGGCCCTGCTGAACGAGCCGACGGCTGCCGATTACCTGTGGGCCTCCGATGTCTGGTGGCGGCACGACGCGCATCCCGGCATCAACGCCTATAACGACAAGCTGGGCGAGCGGTTCGCGATCGACGCGATCGAGGCACAGCCGCTCGCCTACCTACGCGTCGCCGCCCGGGACGTGGCACTGGTGTTCCTAACGACGGACCGCCCGCAGGAACACGCGACGATGACCTTCACCACCGCGCCGCACATCGCGAAGCTGCCGTCCTACTACGTCAGCGACCTGCGCGAGTACGCGCACACGACCCAGAACACCCACCCGGTGCAGCCGTACGCGTACTTCCTGTTCCTCTACCAGCAGCCGGTCTACTTCCCCGGCTTCGTCTTCTTCCTCGTCGTGGTCGCCGGGCTGGTCGGGGTGATCAGGAGATGGCGGCGGTGGGGCGGGCCGCAGGCGCTGCCCTGGGTGCTCGCAGCGGTCAGCATCGCGGCGCCAGCGCTGCTGACCCAGTCGCTGTACCGCTACACGATCGTCGCGATCCCGCTCGCCTGCCTGGCGGCCGGGCTGGCGTTCGCGCGCCGGGAACCGAGACCCGCCCTGGTACCTGCCGGAGCCCCGGCTGCGCCGGGGGAATCACCTTCGGCTACCGCGCCGCCGCCGGCGCAGGCCCCCGTTCCGGCCGCACCGCCGCCGCAGGCCGCTGGCCCGCCGCAGGCCGCTGGCCCGCCGCAGGCGCAGGCCCCCGCACCGCCCGCTGCCCCGCCCTCGCCGCCGGCCCCTGGTCGGCCCCCCGCACCGCGCCCGGCGCAGGCCCCCGCACCGCCCGCTGCCCCGCCCTGGCCGCCGGCCTCTGGTCCGCCCCCGCCGTGAGCAGCTTTCGTGATGTCCGGCTCCTCCTGCTAAGAAACTGGATCTTCTGCACCGCGTTCACGCTCGGCCTGGCAGTGCGGGCGGTAACGATGCTCGGCTTTCCGCCAACCATCTGGTTCGGCGGCGACTCGGCGTCCTACCTGTCCACTGCCCTGCGCCTGACGCCCGGCACGTCGCGCCAGTCGGGGTACGGGATCCTGCTGTTCGCGCTGCGGCCCGCGCACAGCTTCCTCGTGGTCACCGGCGTCCAGCACCTGATGGGCTTGGCCATCGCGGTGATGATCTACGCCCTGCTGCGCCGGTACGGGCTGCCCCGGTGGGGCGCCACGCTGGCCGCGCTGCCGGTCCTGCTCGACGCATACCAGATTCAGCTCGAGCAGGAGATCCTGGCCGACGCGGCCTTCGGCTTCCTTGTCGTGGCCGCGCTGACACTGCTGCTGTGGTGGCGCGACGGGCGGCCGCTATGGGCGACCGCCGCCGCGGCGCTGCTGCTGGGCTGCGCCGCCGACATGTGGCCAACCGGGCTGCCGCTGCTCATCCTGCTCGTCCTCTACCTGATCATCAGGAAGGCCGGCTGGCGGGCGCTCACCGCCGCGCTGGCCGCGGGCGCGCTGCCGCTGGTGATCTACCTCGGCTGGTTCGACTCGGCCTACCACAAGGTGGCGTTCAACTTCAGCGACGGCGTCTTCCTCTGGTCGCGCACCATGACCTTCGCCGACTGCGCGATCATCAAGCCGCCAGCCGACGAGGCGAAACTGTGCCCGCGAGTGCCGGTCGCGACGCGGCCGGCCGCGTCGATTTTCATCTGGGAGAAGAACTCGCCGCTCGACTCGCTGCCCGGGGGAAAGTTCTCGCCCGGCAAGAACGCGCTGGCGATGAACTTCGCCTTCCGGGCAATCGCCGCGCAGCCGGGTGCCTACGTCAAGGACGTGCTGGACGATTTCGCGCTTACCTTCACCTGGAACAGGCCGCCGCACCCGAGTGCCCAGTACCGGGACCGCTATCAGTTCAGTTACGCGACCAGCAACTGGGCCGGGCCGGGAACCGCCCGGTCACTGGCCAGGGAGCAGCGGCGCTATACCGGCGGCAGCCTCGCGGCCACCAGGGCCACGGCGCCGTTCGCCGGATGGATGCGGTCCTACCAGCGCTTCGCCTACGTCCGCGGCACCATGCTCGCGGTGCTGCTGCTGATCGGCCTCGCGGCCCTCGCCCGATCTTGGACCGGCGGCGGTCCCGGTCGGCGGCGCGAACGGGGCGGACGGAACGGCCGGGGCAGACGGGATAGCGGGGACAGCCAGGGCGGCCGGGATGGCTGGGGCGGACCCGCGCTCCTCCCGTGGGCGACCGCGATGGCGATCCTGCTGATACCCAACGTGACCGCGGACTTCTCCGAGCGCTACGTGGTGCCGGCCCTGCCGCTCGCCTGCCTCGCCGCGGCTTTCGCCTTCCTGCCACGCCGGGCGCTGCCGAGGCCGGAGCCTGGCGCCGTGACCTCAGGCGCCCAGGAGCCGCCGGTCACCGAGACCGCGCCACTGGCCTAACCTGTCCCGCATGGACACCGACGCCCTCGCCGCTGCCCCCGCGCAGCCCGACCTGCACACCACCGCCGGCAAGATCGCCGACCTGGACCGGCGCCGGCGCGAGGCCGTGCACGCGGGGTCCGAGCGGGCTGTCGAGCGGCAGCACGCCAAGGGCAAGATGACGGCGCGGGAGCGGGTCGACCGGCTGCTGGACCCGGGGTCGTTCACCGAGTTCGACGAGCTGGCCAGGCACCGCGCAACGGACTTCGGGATGGCGGCGAACCGGCCCTATGGTGACGGCGTCGTCACCGGCTACGGCACCGTGGACGGCCGGCCGGTCTGCGTGTTCAGCCAGGATTTCACCATCTTCGGCGGCTCGCTCGGCGAAGTCTACGGCGAGAAGATCGTCAAGGTGATGGAGCACGCGCTGAAGGCCGGCTGCCCGGTGATCGGCATCAACGACGGCGGCGGCGCGCGGATCCAGGAGGGCGTCGTCGCGCTCGGCCTGTTCGCCGAGATCTTCCGCCGCAACGTGCTCGCCTCGGGCGTGATCCCGCAGATCTCGCTGATCATGGGCCCGTGCGCCGGCGGCGCCGTCTACTCCCCCGCGATCACCGACTTCACCTTGATGGTCGAGGGCACCTCGCACATGTTCATCACCGGCCCGGACGTGATCAAGACGGTCACCGGCGAGGAGGTCAGCTTCGAGGACCTCGGCGGGGCGCACGCGCACAGCGTCAAGTCCGGCGTGGCGCACTACCAGGCGGCGGACGAGGACGACTGCCTGGACTTCGCCAGGGCACTCCTGTCCTACCTGCCGTCGAACAACCTGGAGGAGCCGCCGGAGGCCAGCGGCGGCCCCGCCGCGCTGGCGGAGATCACCGAAGACGACGCCGAGCTTGACGCCCTCATCCCCGACTCGCCGAACCAGCCCTACGACATGCACGAGGTGATCACCCGCATTCTCGACGACGGCGAGTTCCTGGAGATCCACTCCGGCTTCGCGCCGAACATCGTGGTCGGCTTCGGCCGGGTCGCCGGGGCCAGCGTCGGCGTGGTGGCCAACCAGCCGACGCACCTAGCCGGGTGCCTCGACATCGA
>Ga0302324_100029114_pt1 | contig 10483 bp, 9 predicted proteins | sample Palsa_T0_1_FD_201949 | JGI IMG/M metagenome (GOLD analysis project Ga0302324, IMG submission 201949) | Peat permafrost microbial communities from Stordalen Mire near Abisko, Sweden - Palsa_T0_1 | ecosystem: Environmental > Terrestrial > Soil > Palsa > Peat permafrost | place: Sweden: Abisko... | reverse complement strand
GCGAGACCGCCGCCCGCCAGCCAGCTCATCAGCAGGGCGGCGCGGCGAAGCTTGCGAAGGCGCCGCGGCGCGAGCGTGGGAGCGGGGGCGCCCTGCAGGCTCGCAAGGCGCTGGGCGGGGATGCGCGGCAGCCGGTCGGCGGGGGCGAAGCCGTGGCGCACCGCCGCCCGGCCGATGCGACCGGCGGGCGCCGGAATCGAGCGCGCCTGCTCGTAGCAGTCGAGCACTTCGGCGGCCACATGCGGCCAGGCGAAGCGCTCGGCCCGCTCGGCCGCGGCCAGCGCCATGCGCCCGCGGCGGGCGGGGTCGAGGGCGAGCCGTCGCAGCGTCTCGGCGAGCTCGAGCGCGTCGCCCGCGGGCACGAGCTGCCCGTCGACGCCGTCGCGCACCACGTCGCGGTAGCCGGGGATGTCCGAGGCGACCACCGGCGTCGAGGCGGCGAACGCCTCGGTCAGGATCATGCCGAAGCTCTCGCCCCCCAGCGAGGGCGCGCACAGCACCTCGGCGCGCTCGAGCTCTGAAAGCTTGCGCTGCTCTGAGACCTTGCCGAGCGCCCTCACGCCGCGATCGTCCAGCATCATGTGCGCGACCTCCTCGGGGCTCGCACCGACCAGCGTGAGCGTCGCCGGCACGTGATCGCGCAGGGCTTCGAAGGCCGCCAGCAGGATCGGAAGGCCCTTGCGTTCGACTGCCTGGCCGATGAACAGGATCCGCAGCTCACGCTGCGGAGAGGCGTCGAGCGCCTCCTCGCCCGCGGGCGAGCCCATCTTGGCCGCCGGCAGGTGCACGCCGTTGGGCACGATCCGGTAGCGCCCCCCGAAGAACCGCCGGGCGGTCCAGGCGGCGGCCTCGGACACGGCGATGCGCACGTGCAGGCGGTTCATCCTCCGCCGCCCGCCCAGCGGCACGGCAGCGAACCCGTTCGTCAGAACGTTCTCCGAGTAGGTGTGAAAGGTGCCAACCAGCGGCAGCTCGCCGGCCGAGCCGAGCGCGTCCCAGCCGACCATCGGCACGATCGGCTCGTGGATGTGCGCCACGTCGTAGCCGCCCCCGCGAAGCTCGGAGCGCAGGGTGGAGACGGCACGGGCGCTGAGCGCCATGTTCGACACGGCGCCGTTGGCGGGAATGCCGAAGGTGCGCCCCAGCGAGACGAACCCCTCGGGCAGCGCGCGAGCCTGCGGGCGCGCGCCGCGGTGCATGCGCGCCGACAGCGCGTCATCCGGATCGAACGGCGCCAGGATTCGCGCTTCGTGCCCGTTTGCGCTCAGCTCGCCGGCGAGCGCCTCGATGTGGCGCGTGACGCCTCCCGGATAGGTCCAGGAGTACGGCGAGAGCAGCGCGATCCGCACAGCCGCACACTGTATCCGCTGGACGGGCATAATCGAGGTTGTGAGCGCCCGCCATTTCGTCAAGTACACGTTCCTCAAGCTGGACCCCGCCTGGCGGCGGCTTGACCCCCAGCGCCGCCGCGAGGACAAGCGCGAGCTGATGGCCGCCTGCGAGGACTTCGCCGACGGGCACCTGCTGCAGGCCTTCTCGCTGGTGGGCACCCGCGGCGACGCCGAGCTGATGCTGCTGTCGGAGGCCGAGAACCTCGAGCGCATCCACGAGTTCCACGTGGTGCTGGCCCAGAGCGGCCTGATGAAGTGGGCAGAGGTCCCCTACTCGTTCCTCGGCATGCGAAAGAGCTCTGAATACTCAGAGGACGAGCGCGCCGCCCCGCGCGCCTTCAGGGGCAGGTACGTGTTCGTCTACCCGTTCGTCAAGTCGCGCGAGTGGTATGCGCTGCCCGGCGAGGAGCGCTGGCGGATCATGCAGGGGCACATCGCGGTCGGGCGCGAATACCCGACCGTCGACAACCACACCGCCTACTCCTTCGGCCTCGACGACCAGGAGTTCGTGGTGGCCTTCGACACCGACGACGTCGGCACGTTCCTCGACCTGGTCCAGCGCCTGCGCACGACCGAGGCCTCCCGCTACACCGTGCGCGACACCCCCAGCTTCACCTGCATCAGGATGTCGCTCGAGCGCGCGCTGAACGCTCTCGACGGCGAGCCGGTCGCCGTCGAGACCGCGCTCGGAGCGGCCTGAGAAGCGTGCCCTCCCCGCGACGCGGCTCAACCGCACGGGCTCTCGCCGACCTGCGCTCAGCAGACCCCGTGCTTGCCGCCATCATCGACGAGGTTGGCCCGCTCGATGACGCGCGCGAGGGCCGCCCCGATCGCGAGGACCACTACGGCGCGCTCGTGCGCACCATCACCGGCCAGCAGCTGTCGGTGGCGGCCGCCCGCGCCATCTACGGGAAGTTGACCGCCCGCTTCGACGATCGCCCGCCCACGCCGGCGGAGATCCTGGACGACGAGCCCGAGGAGCTGCGCGCCGCCGCGGGGCTGTCCCGCGCCAAGGTGACCTACCTGCGCTCGCTGGCCGAACACGTCATCTCAGGCGATCTCGAGCTCGAGCGCCTCGACGAGCTCTCAGACGAGGATGTCATCGCCGAGCTGACCGCAGTCAAGGGGCTCGGGCTGTGGAGCGCCCACATGTTCCTCATGTTCCACCTGTCCCGGCCCGACGTGCTGCCGGTCGGCGACCTCGGCATCCGCCGCGCGATCGAACGCGCCTATGGCCTCGACGAGCTCCCCGAGGCGGCCGCGATCGAGAGGATCGCAGAGCCCTGGCGCCCGCACAGGACGCTCGCCTGTCGGTATCTGTGGCGCTCGCTTCGCAACGAGCCGGGGTAGACAGCCAAGCCGCAGCCTGTCGATCAGTCATCGGCGCGACGAAGGCCAGACGGCGAGCCTGGCGGCCCGCCGTCTGCTTCAGCATTCTGGTCGAGCCCAAGAGGGGCGCGTCACCAGCGGAACGTCACGAGCCAGTCCCCGTTCTTTCCGCCGTTCTGGCTGGGAATTGTGATCTTGACCTCGAGCCAGTCACCAGCAGATGCTTTGCCCGATTCGCTGCTGTTCGAGCAACTGGTTTTTTGGGCTTCGGTGATTTGGCACGAGACCATGGTCGCCCCGGTCGAGTTGTCGACCACCGAGACGGTCACGGTTTCTCCCGGTTTTTCTCCCGGCGGCTGGTAACCGTGCGAACCACCGACGGTTGCATACAGGTCGCTCACCGTCGCTCCGCCGGCGGGCACCGGGCCTGCCAAGGTCTTTTCGGTCGTGTAACCGGAGGTTACGGCGGCACATGTTCCCGGTTGGATTTCCGTGTTGACCGTGTGTTCGTTATCTGGCGTGAACACATTCCACAGACAGCTTTCGCTATCTGATCCGGGGCCGTTACCGGTGTTGGCGAACTGGGCAATTGAGGCAGAGCTAGAGGCTTTTCCTTCTTTGCCTTCTGGACCCGTTGGGCCGGTGGCGCCTGCCCCCGTTGGTCCCGTTGCTCCAGTTGCTCCCGCTGGGCCGCTCGCTCCGGTTGCGCCGGCGGGTCCAGTCGCTCCCGTTGAGCCGGCGGGTCCAGTCGCTCCCGTTGCTCCCGCTGCTCCGGGTTGCCCGACAACTGACACCTGTACCCCCCTCATGAGAATGCTCGAACCGGCGCTTTCTATACCAATAGTTGCGACCAATCAAGCAAACCGAACTCGATCCCGGCCGAAAGTGACGCAAATAGCGTCAATGCCACGTCCGGGCGGACGTCCGCGCGCGAGGCGGACGGCGCGGTACGCTCTCTGCCATGTGGAGAGCCAACGGAGGCGCGATCCTGATCATCTGCGGGGTGGCCGCGTTCATCGAGGCGCACAGACACATCCCGGTTCCTACGCGACAGCCGACGGAAGCCGGCCTCATAACGCCGGCATCGGGGCTCTCCCCTACGGCCTACGACCTACTGCGACTCGGTGGCTGGGCGCTGGTGATCCTTGGCACCATCACCGTGATTGTGGGCCTGATCCGCTACGCCGTTCAGTATGCCGCGGCCAAGCCGCTCACCGCCGCTCCCGCGTCAGCCAACGGAGCCTCGAGGACTGCGACCCCGGCCACAGCCAAGGGCCCTGATCAAGGCGCCATCAAAGCCGCTCAGCCCTGGGATGAGGGCGCCCACGGTGAAGCTGTCCAGCCGGGCCGCCCACGGTGACCTGGTAGCAGCCGTATCACGATGTCGCCGACGCCGCCAACGTAGCACCGTCGTGCTCGAGCTCGCGGACACGCCTGGCCGGCGTCCCGGCATAGACGCCATGGGGCTCACAGTCGGTGGTCACCACAGACCCTGCCGCGACCACACAGCCTTCGCCGATCTTCACGCCGGGCAGGACCGTGACGCGACTCCCCAGCCAGCATCCGTCGCCTATCTCGATCGGCCCATCGGTATTGGCGCCGGCGCGCGCCGTGGCATCTCCGAGGACATGGGAGGACGTGCACAGCAACACCTCCATCCCCAGCGCGCAGCGGGCTCCGATCACGATCGAGGCGGAGTTATCAAGGACACATCTGTAGTTGATGAAGGTCCCGTCGGCGATCGAGATGCGTGTGCCTCCGAAGAAGCACATGGACTCGATGCACACGCGGGCGCCTACGTCCATGCCAAGCAACCTGAAGGCGGCCGCGCGCACCTGCCGTGGCCACACGGGCGAGGCGAGCAGCATATTCAGCAGCACGTCGCGCTTGATCGAGGCGGCCCGGCGGCGTATCACCGGACCACTGTAGCTGCCCCCGGGCGGCCCACCGCAGTCTGGCTGTCGCGACCTGCCCCGGCTGGGGCCAGGGACCGTTCGGTCCGAACATATGTCCACACTTGTGGCTTGGCGTCGTCGAGCTGGGAGCAGTGGCCGATCACACTCAGCATGCCGCTCCGCATCCGACTGGGCGTCGTGCTCGTGGGACTGCTCACCATGATCGGTCTCGGGGCCGGCGCCCCTACCGCCTCGGCCGCCCTGCCGCCGCAGGGCCTGTATGAGGAATGCGCACCGGTGGCCGAAGCCCCGCGCTGCGTCAGCGACCTCGATCAGCTCGGAGGCGCCGGGTTCCAGGCGATCCTCAACTACGAGCAATGGTGGTCGACGCCCGAACAGGTGACCCAGTACGCGGCCGCCGCGCAGAGCGCCGGCGTCAAGGTGATCTGGCCGCTGAAGGAAGCGATCTGGCGCAACGGCGGCGACCTCGCCTCCTACTATCCCTCGCTTGCCGGCGCCTGCTCCTCATGCGGGCACGAAGAATTCGTGCGCTATGTCGTCAACATGGTCAAGGGCCTGCCGGCGACCTGGGGCTACTACATCGGCGACGAGGTGTCGCCCGCCGAAGCGCCGCAGGTCGCGGCGCTCGCAGCGCTGATCAAGAGCGTCGACCCCAACCATCCCCTGCTGCTCGTCGCCACAGAACCCTCCGGCACGGGCGCGAACCTCAATCCCTTAGCCTCGAGCGCCGACGTGCTGGCCGCCGATCCCTACCCGTGGGGCTGGCCGGATTCCTCGCTGTCGGAAATCGGCTCGACCACGCGCCTGGTGCAGAACGTCGCGAACGCCTCCCATCGACAGTCGGCCATGGTCCTGCAGGCGTTCGACTGGTCTCAGTATCCCGAAACGGCGGGGCCGGTCTCACCGACCTTCCCCACCGAGGCCGCGATGCTGCAGGAGCGAGACGAAGCCCTCGACAACGGCTCTCCTTCGCTGTTGCTGTGGTACAGCCTGTTCGACATCCAGCGCTCGACGGATCCCGCCGGGAACTGGGCCGACCTGGTGGCGGCGGCATTCGAGGGGTCGGCCACGACCACGGCCGCCTCGGCCGCACCGACCGGTGCGCGCTCAGCCCGCACACCCGCACGATGTGCCCGCCACAAGGCGAAGCGCAAGACCAAGACCAAGACCAAGCGCCGCAGCGATAAGCGCCGGGCCCGCGTCACTCATCACTCTTCCAAGCACAGGCACCCCCGCCGCAAGCGGCGCACACACCGTCGCACGCAACAGCTGCGGCGGCCGGCGGCCTGCTGAAGCGCCGCCGTCTGGCCGGTTGGCGTTGGGCTCAGACCGCAGCGCGGTCGGAGGGGTGCTGAGAACCGGCCTGCAGCGCGATCTCGGTAAGCCACGGCGGTGCGTGCGGCGGGCCGATGAGGCGGGCGCGCACGGGCTGCCAGATGCCCTCTCCGCCAACGGCCCCCAGGCCACGTACGAGATCGCCCACGCTGCGATCGCTGATCGCGGCTCGCAGGTAGGTGGCCGCGGCGCGAAAACGCCGCCCGGCAAAGCGATGGCGGGAGGCCACCCAGCGCATCCACCAGGTGCTGCCGAAGCTGACCCCGAGGCGCTCGGCGGCGGCGCCGTGCTTGGCCACCATCATCTCGAACTCGGGCCGTGCAGCCTCGGCGCTGCCGCCCCCGAGCATGTTGGCGCCGTGCTCGACGTAGGCCCACAACACCTCCGCGATGGCGGCGCCGGGCGCCTCGGCGGCGAGGCGTATCCACAGATCCCAGTCCGCGGGCGAGCTGAGCGCCGGGTCGAAGCCCCCGACCGCGCGCAGCAGATCGGTGCGGGCCATGACACCGGATGGCCCGCTGATCCAGTTGTTGCGCAGCAGACGACGCGGCAGATCCTTGGGCGAGGCCGCCGGGGTTATGTACAGAGGGCGCAACGCGGCGTCGACCCCGATCGATGCAGACCAGCACCAGCCGGCGCCGGCGGCCTGTGCCGCGGCGAGCTGGCGGCTCAGCTTGTTCGGCGCCCACAGGTCGTCGTCGTCGAGGAAGGCCACCCACGGTGCGCGCGCCGCCGCGATGCCCTCGTTACGGCTGCGCGCGACACCCTCGCTGCGATCGTGGCGGATGCATCGCAGGCGGGCATCACCCAGCTCCTCGAGGCGCTGCGGCGTCTCATCATCAGAGGCGTCGTCGACGATCACGATCTCAAGCGCCACATCCTGAGCGAACACGGTCTGCAGGGTGCGAGACAGCATCCCCCAGCGGTTGCGGGTGGGAATCACCACCGTCACCTGGGGCTCGAAGGGGCCCGTGCGTGGATCATCGGCGGCGGTCTCGTCCATCGTCACGTTATCGGTCATGCGTCCACTGCTCATTAGCGCCGGAGCAGGCGCAGCGCCATCCACAGCCGCGAGGCGCGCAGACGATCCTCGAGGCGTCGCGGGATCAGCGTCCTGCGTCCGTAGAACATGGGATAGACGATCTGCTTCCATAGCGCAGGGCGCTCGATGCGCCTCAGGCGCCCACGTTCGGCGAAGGCCCGCGGGTAGGAGCGACGCAGCTCCTCGTAGGCGAGCGAGTGCTGGCCGCGGTGGCCGCTCAGCCGGCTGGCGCCCGCTATGCGCCGGCGGAAGATGACGCGCTCGACGTACACGCCCGTGAGCCCGTGTTCGACGAACGCGAGCACGAGTCCCCAGTCCTCATACCTGCTCGCCGGCCAGCCACCGACCGCGAGCAGCGCCTCGCGTCGCACGAGAATCGGCGCGAAATAGAGGTTCAGGTAGGTGCTCGACCACGGCATGAAGGTCCGTGGCGCCCGGTAGCGCTCGTGTTTGGTCCCGAACTCCTCGTAGTCGCCCCACGCGAACGCCGCCTGCTGGTCGCGCTCCAGGGCATCGGCCAGGGCCGCAAGCGCGCCGGGCTCGAGGATGTCGTCCGCGTCGAGCGCGAACAGCAGCGCCGCCGCGGTCGCCGCCACCCCGCTCAGCCGTGCCGGCCCCGGCCCCCGGTTGGCCTGGCGCAGCACCCGCACGCCGTCGCCCTCAAGCCGAGCGAGCTCCTGCAGGGAGGCCGGATCGGTGGAGCCGTCGTCGATCACAACCACCTCGACGCCGGGCTCGGCGCGCGCGGAGGCCACCGCCTCACGGGCCAGCTGCGCGTCGTTGTAGGTGGGTATCACAACCGCTACCCGGGCATCGCTGCCCACGGGCCGCTCGGCGGGGAGATGATCTCGCTCGGGGGTCATATGCGCGCTTTGGCTCATCGTGCGTCCACACACTGCCGGCTCGGAGGGGGCAGCCGATAATAACGACGGCCCGGCGGCGCCACGCGGCGCCGGTGGCCGCCGCCGGGCGCGGGCGCGGCGGGTCTGTGCGCTAGGCTTCTCGCGCGGAAGGCCATGGAGGGTCGGTCGATTGCGATGCCGACCGCGTCGCTCACACGTCGTTCGTCCGCCTTCGCCCTGACAATGGACTCCGGTATCCGAGTGGGACGTCCCGCCAGCCCGCCGATTGTGAGCATCGTCATCGTCGCGCACTCGGTGCGGGGCGAGCTCGAGCGCTGCCTGGCGTCGATCGCTGAGCATGCCGAGCTGGCGGTGGGCGTGATCCTGATCGACAACGCCTCCACAGACGACACGCTCGACTGGGTGGCGGCGCACCACCCCGAGGTCGAGGTCGTCTCGCTGCCCCGTAACATCGGTGTGGCCGCACGCGATCAGGGCCTGCGCCGGGCGACCGGGCGCTACACGATGTTCCTGGACAGCGACGCCGCGCTAACCGCCGGCGCACTGGCCGCGATGGTGAAGGCGCTTGATGAGCATCCCGGCTGGGGGCTGATCGGACCGCGCCTCATCGACGACGACGGATCGCTTCAGCTGTCGATCAGGCGCTACCCGCCCCTGCTGCTGCCGCTGCTGCGCCGCCCTCCGCTGGGTCGCTTCTTCGAGGACCGCGCGACCGTGCGCAATCACCTGATGGCCGACGCTCGCCACGATCACACCCGCCCGGTGCTGTACGTGCTCGGCGCCTGTCAGCTGTTTCGCACCTCGCTCGCGCGCGCCGCGGGGCCGTTTGACGATCGCGTGTTCCTGGGCTGGGACGACGCCGACTGGTGCATCCGCATCCGCGACAGCGGCGGGGAGGTCGTCTACTTCCCGCAGGCCACCGTCGTGCACTCCTACCGGCGACTGACCAAGTCCAAGCCGATCTCGCGCGCGGCGCTGCGCCAGCTTCGTGCCCACGTCTATTTTCAGCGCCGCTACGGCCGCCGCCGGCGTGAGCTGATCGCGCTGGCCGAAGAGCTCGACCGGCAAGCCGATCAAGCGGAGGGCGCATGCCCGGCGGGCAAGCCCGCCTGAAGAGCTCCTTCGGGCGCAACGCCGCCGTCGCCTACGGCGAGCGCGGCGTGATGATCGTGTGCACGCTGCTCGTCACGCCGTACCTGTTCCGGCGCCTCGGCCTCGGCGGCTTCGGCACCTGGAGCGTCATGTTCACGCTGATGACCGTCTTCAGCCTCGTCGAGCTGGGGATCGCGGCGGGGGTGGTCAAGTACGTGGCCGAACACCTCGCCCGCGACGAGCACGAGCAGGTGCGGACCACGCTCAGCGTCGCTGTTGCGATCATGAGCCTCGTCGGGGTCCTGTCGCTGGCGGCCTGCGCGCTGATCGGCGCCCTCGCGAACGGCCTCGCGGCCGCCGGACAGCACGACGCCTTCCGCACCGGGATGCTGATCCTCGGCGTGGGGCTCGCAATCCGCCTGCCATGCACCGCCTATGGCGCGGTGCTCGTGGGCTATGAGCGCTATGACCTGTTCAGCGCGACGATCGCGTTCACGACCGTGCTGTGGAGCGTCGGAGCCGTGGCGGCGGTGCAGTCAGGCCACGGCGTGCTCGGCGTCGCCGACGCCTACGCGGTCGCGCTCGCCGCCGGCGGCCTCTTGCAGATCATCCTCATGGGGCGCGCCGATCCGACGCTCCGCAGGCGTCCGCGCCTGACGGCGCGCGCTGAACGTCGCCGCGTCTTCACGTTCAGCTCGTTCGCACTGCTCGCCGACAGCATGACCTTCATCGGCCAGCGCATGGACACGCTGGTCGTCGCCGCGGTGCGCAACGCGCGGTCGGCCGCCCCGATCGGGGCGGCATCCAACCTGCAGAGCGGCATGCAGGCGCTGACGCTGCCGTTCCTCAACCTGCTGCTGCCGATGTCCTCGCGCCTGAGCGCGCACGGCCTGCCGGCGGAGCTGATGCGCCGCCACCGGCTGGCGACTCGCGCGGTGCTGCAGATATCGCTTCCGATCGCGTTCATCCTCGCGCTGTTCCCGCACGACATCGTGCACCTGTGGCTGGGCCCGCGCGCGCCCGCCGTCACGGACGCAGTGATCGCCGTGCTTGCGATCCAGACGCTGTTCATCGCGGCCGCACCGGCCGAGAAGATCCTGCTCGGGATCGGGCGCGTGAGGCTCGTCGGAGCACTCAACGCCGTCGAGGGCCTCGGCAACCTCGCCGTCTCGATCGTGCTGGTAAGCGCCTACGGCACGATCGGCGCGGCGGTCGGCTCGCTCGTGGCGAGCACGCTCGTGGGCCCGCTGAAGTGGCCGCTGGCCGCGAGGGCGACCGGCGACCGGGTGCGGTCCTTCGTGCGTGCCGGGATCGCCGTCCCGCTGATCAGCTCGCTGCCGGCGGTCGCGGCGATGGTCGCTGTGCGCCTGCTGCTTCCCGGTGGCGTCTTGCAGCTCTTGCTCGGCGCCTGCGCCGGCGTGGGGCTGTCACTGGCGGTGGTGATCGCGCAGGTCGGTCCGGCGCAGCTGCGCACACGCTGGCGGGCGCTGATCAGTCCGCCAGCGCCGGCGCCGG
>Ga0302324_100029113_pt1 | contig 10483 bp, 5 predicted proteins | sample Palsa_T0_1_FD_201949 | JGI IMG/M metagenome (GOLD analysis project Ga0302324, IMG submission 201949) | Peat permafrost microbial communities from Stordalen Mire near Abisko, Sweden - Palsa_T0_1 | ecosystem: Environmental > Terrestrial > Soil > Palsa > Peat permafrost | place: Sweden: Abisko... | reverse complement strand
CCAGCTCGGCTCGGGTCGCCTGCGAGCGCGGATCCATTTCCACCTTCAGCGGCTGCGTCAGCGCATTGCCATCCACCGTCAGCTTCAGCTGATAACTTCCCGGCACCGCGCGCGGTCCACGCGGCGCGCCGAAGCCTTCTTCTTCCTCGATCTCGGGGTTTCCACCCGAGCTGCCCCAGCGCAGGTCCCAGACAAAGCGATGCGCGCCGGCAGCGTTTTCCAGCACCACCGGCTTCGCAATCCAGCGCTCGGCGATGGCCATGGGAGGATGCGGCTGCTCCTTCTTTGGCCCGGAGCTGTATCGGCGCACCAGCTTGCCCTTCGAATCGGAAATCTCCAGCGTTACCAACTTTGCGGCCGCCGGCAGGTAGTAATCGACGATCGCTCCGTCGGGCGGGTTCTTCGCCGTCGGCTCCTCCGGTGGCAGCGGACTGCCAAGAAAAACGTCATTGTCAACCCGAATCGCCGTCGAAGGCTTATAGATCTGTGTATTCTCGCCCGATTGTGGATTCACCTGCCGCAGCAGCGTGACGTCGTCCATGATCCAGAACGAGCGTCCGTAGGTCGCGATAGCCAGATCGTCACCATGAATCGTGAGGTCACGGACCGACGTGACCGGCAGGTTCAATTGCAACCGCTGCCAATGGTCGCCGTCGTCGAAGGAAACGTAAACTCCAAGCTCGGTTCCGGCAAACAGCAATCCCTTTTTCTGGGTGTCCTCGCGGATCGCATTCACGAACGAGTTGGCCGCAATTCCATTCACTATCGGCTGCCACCTCCTTCCGTAATCGCGCGTGCGATAGATATAGGGCGTCTGGTCATCGAGCCGGTGACGATCAACCGCAACGTACGCCACGGCCGGATCGAAACGCGACGCCTCAATCATCGCGACCTTGCTCCAGTCGCTCAGCCCCGGCGGCGTAACATTCTGCCAGCTCTTGCCGCCGTCGCGCGTCAGGTGCAGCAGCCCGGTATCGCTGCCCGCCCAGACCTCATCGGCCTTCACCGGCGATGGCGCGATGCTGAACACAACGCCATAGCCGCGCTGCTTGGCGTTCTGCACCGTCGTCGGTCCCGACGGCCTTTCGGCTGCACTCGCCTCCGCTCCGGTCAGATCGGGACTGATCTGCTGCCAATGCAGTCCGCTATCGGTCGTCTTCATCACGTATTGCGTTCCCAGATAAAGCGCGTTCTTCTCCGCCGGCGACAGCACCAGCACCGGGGTCCATGGGTCGCGATACTTGCGCTGATTGATATCGCTGCCAAAACTCTGCATCGGCCACGGCGTGATGTCCTGGCTGAACGAAGTTCGGCGATCGAAGCGCACCACGCTCCCATAAACGCCGCTGGCATAGAGAATGTTGGAATCGTTGGGATCCGGCGCAATCCATCCACTCTCGCCTCCGCCCACCATGAACCAGTCGCGTCCGGTAATGTTGCCGTGGTCGGTGCGATTGGGAACCGCAACGGAGCCCGTGTCCTGCTGCGCGCCGTACACGTGATAAGGAAATTCGTTGTCGGCGACCACGTGGTAGAGCTGCGCCGTCGGCTGGTTGAACCACGAGGACCACGTCTGCCCGCGGTTCACGCTGACCGTCGTGCCCTGGTCGGTGCCGAGAATCAAGTGCGACGAATCCCCGGGATCGACCCAGAGCTGGTGATAGTCGTCGCCGCCCGGCGCGCCGCGCACAATCGTAATGGTCTTGCCGCCGTCCTCCGACTTATATAGCGCAATGTTCGGCATGTAGATGACATCAGGATTGTTCGGATCAATCGTGACTCCCATGAAGTACCAGGCGCGGCTGGTAATGCGAGCATCGCCATTGGCCAGCGTCCAGGTGCTGCCGCCATCGTCGGAGCGGTAGAGGCCCGACTTTTTCTCCGCATCGATCAACGCGTACACGCGCTTGCCGTCGGGCGCGACGGCCACTCCCACGCGGCCCCAATCGCCCTCGGGAAGGCCCTTGCCGGTCGGTTGCGTCCAGCTCGCGCCGCTGTCGGTGGAGCGATAGATGCCACCGCCCGGGCCATTGATCGGCGGATAAGTGCTCCATGGCGGACGACGCGCATTCCAGGTGCCGGCAAAAAGAATGTTGGGGCTCGCAGCGGCGATAGCGAGATCGGAGACGCCAATATTCGCGCCTTTATCCAGCACCTGCGTCCAGGTCGCGCCGCCATCAATTGACTTGAAGATGCCGCGCTCGGCGTTGGGCGCATAGGCATGGCCCAGCGCGCCAACGTAGACGATGTCAGGATTGCGCGGATCGATGACGATGCGGCTGATCTGCCGCGTATCTCGCAACCCAATATTCTTCCAGCTCTGCCCGCCGTCCGTGGACTTGTAAACACCATCGCCGGAGCTGAGCGCAGAACGAATGTCCGACTCGCCCGTGCCGGCGTAAAGAACGTTGGGATTCGAGGGCGCAACTTCCACCGCACCGATCGAAGCGATGGGCTGTCCATCGAAAACGGGATTCCAGGTTATACCGGCGTCGCTGGTTTTCCACACGCCGCCATCAACCGAGCCGAAATAAAATGTGGCTCCGCCGCCGGTAACCCCGGTGACGGCCGCCGCTCGTCCGCCGCGATACGGGCCAATCAATCGCCACTGCAAGCCGCCGAGCAGTTCGGGAGAGACCGTCTGTGCGGCAACGGCATGATTCAAAAGAAATGCGGCGAAAACAAAAATGGCGGTACAGCAGATACATCTTGCACGATGACTCAATCGAAGGTCCTCTACCTGCAAAGTTCTGTGCGAATAGATTACACTTTCGCGATGCACTCGTTCATCAGTGCCATTTGTAGGAATGGCTATGTATCGCACTGGGTGGCGCGCACCTTTAGGCCGCCGAAAAGGTCGGATTTGACATGTGTTGAAGGGGCACGGCTTTAGCTGCCCGGTTGTAAGCCCTTTATTGTTTGTCATCCCGAGCCGCCTTGGCCCGCGAAGGATCTGTTATTTGTTTTGAGTTTTCAGCAGCCTCTTCAGGCGTGCGTAAAGGACGCACGGATTTGGGGATCGGCTGCAAACCAGCCGCGAAGCGGCGGCAGCGCAGTTAGCCCGGCGCGTAAGCGCCGGGTGAGAGTGAAGAAATTCTCCGAGCCGCGGAGCGGCGGCACAGTTTCTTGGATACTGAGGCTTGCTGCCTCAGCGGCTAAAGCCGGATGTCTGCTTCGGTTTCACGGCACGCCTGAAGGCGTGCCCCTTCAAAGCCGGCCTGCGCGATTGTGGGACCGCTTTGTCTAAACCATGAGGGTGAACTATTAATGTTGAGGACGCGAATTCTAACTGTGCTTCTATTCTCTCTTCTCTATCCTTTCACTTCTCACCTCCAGGCCCAACAAGTCGACACCTCGATCCTTAGCGAGATGCGCTGGCGCAATGTCGGCCCCTTTCGCGGCGGCCGCACTCGCGCCGTATGCGGCGTCTCCAGCCAGCCCAATGTTTTTTACGCCGCGGCGGTGAATGGCGGCGTCTGGAAGACCACCGACTACGGCCGTACCTGGAACCCCATCTTCGATCGCGAGCCGACCGGCTCTATCGGCGCCATCGCGGTTGCGCCCTCGGACCCCAAAATCGTTTACGTTGGCAGCGGCGAAGGGCTGCATCGGCCCGATCTGTCCGTCGGCGACGGAATCTACAAGTCCACCGACGCGGGCGCGACCTGGACGCATCTTGGCCTGCGCGATGGCCAGCAGATTTCGACTATGGCGGTCGACCCGCGCGATCCTAACCGGCTCTTTGTCGCCGTCGCTGGACATCCCTATGGTCCAAACCCGGAGCGCGGCATCTACCGCTCCACCGATGGCGGTCAGAGTTTCCAGAGGGTTTTGTACAAGGACGAAAACATCGGCGGTAACGATGTCGAGATCGATCCCTCCGACCCCAAAATCGTCTATGCCACATTGTGGGAGGCGCGCGAAGGCCCGTGGGAGAATGGCGAATTCAGCGGCAGCAACGCCGGAATCTTCAAATCGACCGACGGCGGCAAGAGCTGGCGCCCGCTGGCGGGCGGCCTGCCCAGCCGCATCATCCAGGCGTACATCACCATCGCGCCCAGCGATCCGAAACAATTGTTTGCGGTGGTGGCCATCAAAGGCAGCGTGGAATTCTATCGCTCCGCCGACGCGGGCGCGACCTGGTCGACGGTGACGACCGATCCCCGCCCCAGAATGCGCATCGGTGGCGGCGACCTGCCGATCGCCGCAATAGATCCCAAGAATCCCAGCGTTGTGTATGTGACCAGCACCGTGACCTGGAAATCCAGCGATGGCGGCAAAACCTGGACCGGTTTTCGCGGCGCGCCCGGCGGCGACGACTACCAGAACGTCTGGATCAATCCTAACGATCCCCAGACCATCATCCTGGGCAGCGACCAGGGCGCCATCGTCACCGTGAACGGCGGGCAGACGTGGAGCTCCTGGTATAACCAGCCGACGGCGCAGCTTTACCACGTCAACGCCGACAATGCCTTTCCGTACCGCCTGTGCAGCGGACAGCAGGAGAGCGGCTCGGTTTGCATCTCCAGCCGCGGCAATGACGGCGAGATCACCTTCCGCGACTGGCATCCGGTCGCCGCCGAGGAATATGGCTATGTGGTGCCTGATCCGCTCGACCCCGATATTGTCTACGGCGGCAAGCTAACGCGCTACGACCGCCGCACAGCGCAGGCGCAGAACATCGTGCCCATGCCGCTGGGCGCACCCGATTTTCGTGTGATACGCACCGAGCCCATCGCTTTCTCGCCCTTCGATCCGCACCTCATGTACTTTGCCGCCAATACGCTGTGGGCCACATCCGACGCTGGCCAAAGCTGGAAGCAGGTCAGCCCCGACCTCACGCGTAAGACATTCCAGTTGCCAGCGACGGTCGGCATCTACAGCTCCGAGCCCGCTGCCCAGCCCAAGCAGCGCGGTGTGATCTATGCCCTGGCGCTGTCGGAGGTAGACCGAAACCTCATGTGGGCGGGAACCGACGATGGCCTCATATGGCTGACCACCGACGGTGGCGCGAACTGGAATAATGTCACCCCGCCACAGCTTTCCCCATGGCAAAAAGTTTCCGTGCTGGAGGCGAGTCACACCGATGCCAACGAGGCGTACGCGGCCATCAACACGCTGCGCCTGGATGACCTGCGCCCACACCTCTATCGCACTCGCGATGCCGGCAAAACCTGGACGGAGATCGTCGAGGGAATCCCCGCGAACGAAAACACTAACTCGGTCCGCGAAGATCCCAGGCGCAAGGGCCTGCTGTTCGCCGGGACCGAGCGCGCCGTTTACCTTTCCTTCGACGATGGCGGCCACTGGCAGTCGCTGCGGCTCAACATGCCCGCAACTTCGGTGCGCGATCTGCTCATTAAGGGCTCCGACCTGGCCGTGGCAACCCACGGCCGCGGCTTCTGGATTCTCGACGACATCACGCCTCTGCGTCAGCTGGAAGCCAGGATCCTGGCTGAGGATGCCTTTCTGTTTGCTCCCGAGCCCGCCCTGCGCATTCATTCGAACTTGAATACTGACACGCCGCTGCCCCCGGATTATCCGGCGGGACAAAATCCTCCCGACGGCGCAATCTTCAACTATTACTTGAAGTCTCCTGCTTCCGGCCCCATAACCCTTGAGATTAGGAACAGCCTGGGTCGGCTGTTTCGCCGTGTCTCCAGTGCCGACCCGCTGCCGGCTTCCGATCCTGAGCTTGCCATTCCGTCCTATTGGCTCCGTCCGCAGCAACCGTTGTCGGCCGCCGCCGGATTCCATCGCTTCATCTTCGATCTGCATCTCGCGCCGGTGCCGGGAATCAAGCCGGAGTATCCCATTGCAGCCGTGCCTGGAAACACTGCGCCCCAGCCCACCTCACCCTGGATCATGCCGGGAAGATACAGCCTCATCCTGACGGTGGAGGGCCGGAGATACGCCGTGCCGCTCCGCATCGAAATGGATCCGCGGGTGAAAACCTCCCTCGCCGATTTGCAGAAGCAATTCGATGCGTCGTTTGAGGTTTATCAAGACTTGTTGGCGCTTCAGCCCGTCGTGTTGAAGGCGAATGCGGCCCGCGAGCAACTGAAGGAAATGCGCGGCAATGCGTCGGGAGCGCTGGCGGCGAAACTCGACGAAGTGAGCAAGAAGCTGGACGAAGTTGCCGGAGGCGAGGGAAGACGCCGGCGCGGTCCGCACACCGACAGCCTGAGCGGTGTCCGCGACTCCTTGCTCCAGATGCTCACTATGCTTCAGGAAGTCGATCTGGCGCCCACGACCCAGGCGGCACAGGCGCTGCCCAAGCTGCATGAAGCCACTGCGTCATTACTTGAGCAGTGGAAGCAGTTTGAAGGTGAGGAACTGGCGCCCTTGAAGCTCCAGCCGTGAAGAATCAGTGGTCAGCGGCCAGTTGTCAGTTACCGCCGATCGGGTGCCCCGTTCTGTCATCCCGACCGGAGCGAAGCGGAGTCGCGGGACCTGCTTTCCTCCATTCTCTTTTGGCCTGGGCGGGGCATTTGCGATAATGGTTCAGCGCAGATCTCGCGCTCGCGCGTGGGCCCGTAGCTCAAGTGGATAGAGCATCAGCCTTCTAAGCTGAGGGTTGCTGGTTCGATTCCAGCCGGGCCTACCATCTCCTCTATCGCGACGCGCCTCGTCTCACCAGTTCGATCACTCGAAACACAAACACCGCCAGTGTGACGGCGACCGCCCCCAACGTCACCACGGGAAATGCCGGGCTGAGCCCCGAACTTCGGCCTAACGAAATTTGCAGTATGGTCCAATTCAGCCACGCGAAAGTCCACACCCCTTCCGCTTTCAGCCAGCCCACCAACCCCAGCGTCAGAGGTTGCAGCCCCAGCCCAGTCTTCCGCTTGTCCGTCGTTCGCAACGGGTAGTTGAAGCGCATAGGAATACGGCTGATGAGCGTCAGGAAGCAATAGAGCAGGAATGCGACGATCGGCAACACCCAGACGCTGATTTTCGACCCGTAGCTGTTGGGTGAGCCTGACGTACCAAAGTGCGTGGGAACCAGCGCCGGCAGCTGCGACCATAAAATTCCTACGGAGCCAAACATGACAATCAGCCCGAGAATAGCGATGGTTTCCGCCAGCTTACGCATATTCCTGAGTCACCTGAATCGCGATTAGTCCATGGGGCTGAATTACTCGACAAAGGCCGGAGCTACTCGCTAGCTGCTAATTGCCAGTTGCTTCTTCGTACGGGTCGCGTAGATATCCTTCCACGGCGAAGTCTTCTCCAAAGCGATGCAAGGTGAGTGTCTGCACCCATGCGGCTTCGTTCATGCGCCGGTAGCCGGCTCCCAGGGCGAATGGAATTGAGCCCGTGCCGGCCAGAATTTTCGGCGCATAGTAGAAAAAAATCTTGTCTACGATGCCCTCCGCCAGCGCGGCCCAGTTGACCATGGCGCCGCCTTCAATGATCAGGCTGCTGATCTCGCGCTCGCCCAGGTTGCGCATTACCCGGTCGAGTTCGGGACGGCCATCGACCGTGGGCGAAGCGCTGGGAAAAAGCAGGGTACCGTCGTCCGCCGAGCGCCGCATGGGCACCTGCTCAACCACCACGCCAAGGGCCTCCAGTTCGCGGCGCTTGTTTTCCTCGGCAAAGCAACAGTAGACGATGAGATCTTCTCGGGCGGTCTTCACCACGCGCGAGTCCAGCGGCAGCCGCAAGCGCGAATCGAGGATGACCCGCAGCAGCGGCCGGCGACGCGCCAGCCCGGTCCGGTCAGTGAGCAGCGGATCATCCGCAATCACCGTACCCACGCCCACCATGATGGCATCGTTGGCGTGACGCATCTCGTGCACATGCGCGCGCGCCACTTCACTGGTGATCCACCCACCGCTGGGCGCTAAACCGGAGGCCGCGTCAGGCTCGCCCGGAGGCGGTGCGATCTTGCCATCCAGCGTCATCGCGGTCTTGAGCGTAACGAAGGGAGTCTTGTGACGAATGTACTTGGCGAAAGCCTCGTTCAGCTTCCGGGCTTCGGCCTCGCAAAGGCCTTCATGCACCTCGGTACCGGCAGCGCGCAATTTAGCGAAGCCGCGGCCAGCCACCTGCGGATTGGGGTCGCGCATGGCGGCGTAGACGCGTTTGATCCCAGCTGCAATGATGGCGTCGGCGCAAGGGCCGGTGCGTCCCACATGGCTGCACGGCTCCAGGTTCAGATAAAGATCTGCGCCTCGCGCCCGCTCCCCGGCCTGCTCGATGGCCAGCACCTCAGCGTGCTCGCGGCCCTCGTAAGTGTGCGTGCCCCGGCCAACAATCTCCCCAACCGGAGCCACCAGCACCGCGCCCACACAGGGATTCGGCGAAGCCAGCGCCACGCCTTGGCGGGCGAGCTCCAGCGCCTGCTGCATGAACTGCTCGTTGGTCGGGATCTTCTGAGCCATCGTCTAATCGGTGAAGAACCAAGGCCTTAAATCGGATTCTGGAACATAGTGAGACGCTTGCCTAAAGACGGCGTAAAGCATCCCTGGGCGGATGCTTTTGTGCAGAGATATTGTAAGTGTCTGGTGCTCGCCACTGGTTAGAATTCGCCGCAGTTTGGCGTGGCTGCCATGGATTGAGGCGATTCGGAACCCGAAACTGCCCAGCGCTTTAACCACGTCCCGCCCCGACAATTGACGCAGCTTCGTCACAAGGCGAGCGGCTTCTCGATGATCAGCTGCAACTTCGGATGACTCGACAATCCCAGGGCAGCCAGGTCCTCTCCCTCCAAATGCAGGCTCAACGCTTCATCCAGATTGCGAACCAGATCGTCCAGGTTATCGCCCTGGGTAACCACGGCAACCTCCAGGCATTCTACGTAATAGCCGTCCTCGTCAGGGTGAGCTACTGCGTGAATCACATCGCGCCTGATCGGAACCAGGGTCCCCGCAGGCGGCCGCGAAGAGGCGCGGGTGGGGACGGAAGGCGTAGTACCCGGCAGAGTGCGATATTTCGAGACAACCTCGTACTTTCCGCGACTGATGCGGCGAAAGTAGTCCCACCGGCGAAGGTGGTTTGGAGGAGCATTTATGCAACAGCGACTGACGATGTCCGTGCGGACAGAGTATTCATTAAGATTCGGGAGCGACCTGATTATCTCGTGAGGTGTGAATGTCCAATCTTTACGCTGGCCAGCGATTCGGTTCGCGGCCGCCAGTACTTCCTCGTGAACCGGCATTTTCGTTTTGCCCCCTGCTTCAGATTATGTTTGATAATCAAAGACTGTCAAGTGATTATCAAGTCAATTGAACAGTGAGTTCACAAAATCCTGTGGATTGAACGGGAGCAGATCTCCCACCTTCTCGCCTACGCCGACATAGCGCACCGGCAGACCCAGCTCCTTGCAGATGGCAACCACTACGCCGCCTTTGGCCGTGCCGTCCAGCTTGGTCAGCACGATCCCGGTCACTCCAGCCGACTGCGTGAACAGCCGCGCCTGTTGCAGTCCGTTCTGGCCGGTCGTGGCGTCCATCACCAGCAGGGTTTCATGCGGCGCGTTGGCGCTGAAGCGCTGCGCCGTGCGGCGCATCTTTTCCAGCTCGGCCATCAGGCTGGTTTTGGTATGCAGACGGCCCGCCGTGTCGACGATAACGTAATCCGTGTTGCGCGCTTTGGCCGCTTGCAACGCGTCAAACAAAACTGCCGCGGGATCGCCGCCGGGCTTGTTCTTGATCACTTCTGTTCCAGTGCGCTCGCCCCAGACCTCCAGTTGCTCGATGGCGGCTGCACGAAAAGTGTCAGCCGCGGCCAGCAACACGGTCTTGCCCTGCGAACGCAGCAGGTGGGTGAGCTTGCCGATCGACGTAGTCTTGCCGGTGCCGTTCACGCCAACCACCAGGATTACCTCCGGCTCGCCCTCAACCTTCTGCACCGGCCTTTGCTCCGCGGCGTTCAGGATCGCCAGGAGCTCTTCCTTCAACACGCGCTTGAGTTCCTCGACGTTCGCTACCTGCTTGCGATCAACCTTCTCGCGCAGGGCTTCCAGGATGGTTGCAGCGGTAGCCGTACCCAAGTCGGCCGAGATCAGCGTGGCTTCCAGGTCGTCCAGGGTTTCTCGGTCAATTTCTTTGCGAAAAGCAACGACGTCTTCGATCCGCTCGCTGAGGCTTTCGCGCGTGCGCGTGACCGCCTCTTTCATGCGTTGCAGGAAGCTGGGTTTTTCTTCGGTGCTGCCGAACAGAGTCTGAATCATGATTAAGGGGGGCTCTTAGCTCCTGGCTCTTAGCTTTTAGCTCTTAGCAAGTGCGGCTTCGGCTTAGCTTGCTAACAGCAAGAAGCTATCAGCTAATGGCTCACAGCGAAATCTGAGCCAGAATCGCGCTCCTCACGCCTCTTTCCAGCATATGACAATTATAGACACTTGCCGTAGCCCGTGATTCGAACGCATCCGTCGCGCGGTTCGCTGAGAATCCGCCGCGCGATCCATTTCATCCAAATAAATTACTTCCAGGAGGCCGAATGGCAAGTTGTGATCACGTGAAATTAGCCGACCCGAACG
>Ga0302324_100029111_pt1 | contig 10484 bp, 7 predicted proteins | sample Palsa_T0_1_FD_201949 | JGI IMG/M metagenome (GOLD analysis project Ga0302324, IMG submission 201949) | Peat permafrost microbial communities from Stordalen Mire near Abisko, Sweden - Palsa_T0_1 | ecosystem: Environmental > Terrestrial > Soil > Palsa > Peat permafrost | place: Sweden: Abisko... | reverse complement strand
ACGCGGTCCCGCCCCAGCGGAGCTTCTCCCGGAGAATTTCAAAGAAGTCGACCTCCGGATTGCGCACCAGCCAGGTGCGAGTCTTGCCTCGCTCGACCTCGACCCGATCGCCGGTCTGCAGCGGCGAGCTGGTCTGACCGTCGAGCGAGAGCAGCAGCTCGCCCTGGGACTCCATGACCTGGATCGAGATCTTCGAGCGATCGGAAACCACCAGCGGACGCTGGGTCAGGGTGTGCGGGCAGATCGGGCTGATGACCAGCGCCTCCATGGCCGGCATCAGGATCGGCCCGTTGGCCGCCAGATTGTAGGCCGTGCTGCCGGTGGGGGTGGCCACGATCAAGCCGTCGGCGCGAAAGCGAATCACCTCGGCCCCGTCGATGCTCGTGCGCAGCTCGACCATGCGCGCGAACGCGCCGCGGTTGATGACCGCGTCGTTGACCACGTCCTCCTCGATGAGCGACTGGCCCTCGCGCACCAGCCGGACGCGCAGCTGGATGCGGGCTTCGGACTGGTACTCGCCCTCCAGCACGCGTGCCAGGAGCAGCATCGCGCGCTCGCGGGGCACCTCGGTCAAGAACCCCAGGTAGCCGGCATTGACCCCGAAGATCGGCACCTCGGAGGTGCCCATCAGGCGTGCCGCGCGAATCAGCGTGCCGTCTCCCCCGACCACCACGCAGAGATCGCAGGCGCGAATGGCTTCCAGCGCCGCCACCGGCTGCTCCAGCCGGTGCGCGATTTCGGCCTCCACCAGCACCTGAACCCCGGCCGCGGCCATCTGATCGACCAGCTGTCTCGCGATGACCTCGGCCTCGGGCGACCCACCCTTGCCGACCAGCGCCACGCTCCGTATCCGCTTCGACATCTAGACCTCCGGTGCCACGCCGAGGCGAGCGAGCAAACGCTCGGCCGCCTTCTCGCCGCCCTGCAGGACCTGCTCCACCGCGACCCCATCGTAGGCCGCGCCGGCAAGCTCCAGCGGCGGCAATCCTGCCAGCGCCCCACGCACCCGCGCCAGCCGTTCCCGGTGTCCCAGCTCGGGCTGGGGCACCGCTTCCCTCCAGCGCGCGACCCGCTCGAACACCGCTGGACGCGTCACGCCGAAGAGCTTTTGCAGATCGGTGCGGCACAGCGCGGCCAGGGCGGCATCGTCCAGCTCGAGCATCTCGGGGTGGAGCAAGCCCCCCAGCAAGCAAGTGAAGAGCAGGTGGCCTTCGGGGGCCCTCCCCCCGAACAACGAAGAAGGAAAGAGCACGCCCAACAAGCGCAGCGAACCGTCGCCGTCCAGCACCCCGAAGCCCTGCGGCTTTCTTGCGAAGTCGTCGATCCGGTAGCCCAGGTGAACGACCACCAGGGGAGAGCTCCGGATCTGTTTCAACTCCTCGGCGCCCGCAGCCAGGGGCGCGAGAAGACGCGCCGCCTCGCCGGGAGGAAGGGCCGAGATCACGCCGTCCACCTGTAGCTGACCGTCGGCGAGCGCGAGTGTGAAAGCACCTGGGCCGCTGGTCGCGAGAGCCAGCCGTTCGACGCGCGTCCAGAGCCGAACGCCGCTGCCGAGCTCCGAAGCGAGCGCCCGCGCCAGCGCGCCCATTCCCTTGGCTGGAATCCAGAGCGATTGCGGCTGATCGCCGCGGGCCTTCTGGCCTCGATTCGCGAGCGAGCGTTTCACAGCCCCCACGAAGAAGCTCGAGCTGTGCTCCACCAGCGACGACAACCTGGGAAACGCATCGCGGGCCGAGAGCCGGCGCGGATCCCCCGCGTACACGCCATTGGCGAGCAGGTTCGCGGCCAGCCCACCGGCCTGCGCTCCCAGATGCCGCACCATCAGCTCGCGCAGCGACTCGTCTTGCTGGGCCTTCAGCCGCTGGCCGGGCCTCAGGACCGCGAGCGGCTCGAGGGCCAGACGAGCCCACGCTCCGGGCGAGAGCACACCTGCGAGCCGAGGCGGAGCCATCGCCCGCATCCTGCCGGCGCGGACCACATAGCGCGTTCGCGGCGGCGCGGCCGAAGCGACCTCCAATGCGTGCTGGCGCGCGATGCGAAACGCAGTGACGCTCTGCGGCGTCAACGAGCTCGGTCCATCCTCGCACTGGAACCCGTCGCGCTCGACGGTTCGAAGCTTGCCGCCCACCGACTTCTCGGCTTCGAAGAGCACCACTTCCACGCCGGCTCGCTTCAGCGCCACCCCCGCCGCCAGCCCCGCCGCGCCTCCGCCGATGACCGCGACCTTCATCGGGGCGCCGGCTCCGGCTCGCCCAGAGCCTCGTGAACCAGACGCTCCAAAGCCAGCATGAATTCGGGGCGCGTGCCGGGCGTCCTGGCCCGCACCACCTGTGATGCGCCGACCTGCTCGGCCGCCTGGCGCGCCAGGATGTCGAGGTCGTAAAGCGTCTCCAGGTGCTCGGAGACGAAGGCGATGGGCACCAGCACCAGCGCTCTTCCCTTGGCGAGCTTGCGAACCGTCTCGACCGTGTCTGGCCCCAGCCACTCCCGCGGCCGGACGCGACTCTGGTAGGTCAGCCGCCACTCGTCCGCGCCGAGCTGACAGCGGCGGGCGACCGCCTCCACCGTGGCCTTGACCTCGCTCTCATACGGATCGCCGGCGCGCACGTCGCGCATCGGAAGGCCGTGAGCGCTGAAGATCACGAGCCGCTGGGGCCGCGTCTCGGGCCTGACTTGCGCCAGCGCCTCGTCGAGGCAGGCAGCGGCGGCGTCCAGGAAGAGGGGATCGGTGGGGTAGCTGCGGATCTCGCGGAGCGGCAGCGAAGCCGGCCAGCGATCGCGAAGCTCCTCCAGCGAGGACATCGTCGTGGCCCGCGCGAACTGCGGATACAGGGGCAAGCCTACCGCCTGCTCGGCGCCCCAGGCGAGCGCCTCGGCGACCGCGTGCTTGGTGTCGGGTTGGCCGCAGCGCATAGCGAGAAAGCACTTGAACGGCTCGCCGAGCTTGGTGTCCAGCGCCCGCGCTTGCGCCTCGGTCTCCTGCACCAGCGGCGAGCGGTTGCCGATCAGCGCGTACTTGCTGCGGGACGAGGGGGCGCGCAGGGCCGCGATCAAGGCCGCCAGCGGAATGCGGATCAGCGCCGGCACCTGCAGGATTTGCTTGTCGGCGAAGAGGTCGAACAGGAACGGGCGCACCTCGGCCAGGCTTCGCGGCCCGCCGAGGTTCATCAGGAAGACGGCGGTGCGCCGGTGGGGCTGTTTCATGAGCGTCCGCGCCATGGTAATGAGGAGAGCCGCCCATTGGCCAGCCCAGAGCGTGGTCGCCGGCGCCGATCACCCCTATCTTGGTCCGGAGAGGCCATCGGGCTCTCACGCGGAGGACGACAATGAAACTCTTCTTGGTGGCGGCCTTCTTGCTTTCGAGCACCGCCTTTGCGGCGACCGTGACGATCAACAAGCCCACACAAGGCGACACCGTCTCGAACCCCATCGATGTCGCCGTTTCGGTCTCGGAGGATTTCGTGGTCGGGAAGGACGGCGTCGTTCAGCTCTGGGTCGACGGCGCCCCCTCGATGACCCTCAAGGGCACCAGCGGGATCCTGCAGCTCACACCCGGCAATCACCAGCTGCAGGCCAGGCTCATTCACCTGGACGGCCATTCCCTGCGCGTTCCGAGCGACTCGGCCCAGGTCACCGTCACGGTGCCCACTGTCGACCCCCACGCACCCTAGTGTCCCGTCCGGTCAATCCAAGGGATGATGGGCAGGGGCGCGACTTTCGGGACACTAGCCTTTGGAGGAGGGCGTGCCGCCCTCCCTGCCGGGCCGCTTGCGCAGCCCGTCATTCCCTCCCGGCTCCGGCCGGACTCCCGGCCGCGCCGCGCCGTGCGCGGCGAACGGACCCAGCGAAGGTGGCCGGCATTTACCAACCAGCACGCCAGTAGCTCCGGCCGTGTGCCGGCCGTGTGTCGATGGAAGAGATTCCGCTTACCATCGACCGGAAGAGATTCCATTACCGCCGGCCGTCCCCGCCGGAGTATTACCCTGCCCCCATGGAAATCAGCCCTCTCGCGGGCAAGCCCGCCCCCGAGGCGTTGCTCGTCAACGTCCCGCAGCTCGTGACCGCCTATTACACCGATGAGCCGGACCCCGCGGTGCCCGAGCAGCGCGTGGCCTTCGGCACCTCAGGCCACCGCGGCTCGTCCTTCAAGAAGGCCTTCAACGAGGGGCACATCCTGGCCATCACGCAGGCCATCTGTGAGCACCGGGCGGCCCTGGGCGCCTCCGAGGGTATCCGGGGACCGCTGTTCATCGGGATGGACACCCATGCGCTCTCGGTCCCGGCGATGGCCAGCGCGCTCGAGGTGCTGGCGGCGAATGGAGTCGAGGTCATGCTCTCCGAGGGTGGCGAGTACACGCCGACCCCGGTGATCTCCCATGCCATTCTGACCCACAACCGCGGGCGCAAGAGCGCTTTGGGCGACGGCATCGTCATCACCCCGTCCCACAACCCGCCCCACGACGGCGGCTTCAAGTACAACCCGCCCCACGGCGGCCCAGCCGATCAAACCACCACCAACTGGATCCAGGACCGGGCCAATGAGCTCCTGTCGGCGGGACTGCGCGACGTGAAGCGCATCCCGCTCGAGCGCGCGCTGCGGGCCTCGACCACCCACCGCCACGACTACCGCGCCGCCTACGTCGAGGACCTGGGCAAGGTCGTCGACCTGGACGCTGTGCGCGGCTCCGGCATCCAGCTGGGAATCGATCCCCTGGGCGGAGCCGGCGTCCACTACTGGGGCCCGATCGCCGAGCGCTACGGCCTGCAGCTCACGGTGGTCAGCGCGCAGGTCGATCCCACCTTCCGGTTCATGACCGTCGACTGGGACGGGCAAATCCGCATGGACCCGTCGTCGCCGTACGCCATGCAGCGCTTGATCGCGCTCAAGGATCGCTTCCAGATCGCGGCGGCCTGCGACACCGACCACGACCGCCACGGCATCGTGACCCGCGGGGCCGGGCTCTTGCCCCCCAACCACTACCTGGCCGTCTCGGTCTCGTACCTCTTCCAGCATCGACCCGAGTGGCCCGCGGCCGCGGCGGTCGGGAAGACGCTCGTGAGCAGCCAGCTCATCGATCGGGTCGCGGCCCGTTCAGGTCGCAAGCTGTTCGAGGTGCCGGTGGGCTTCAAGTGGTTCGTGGATGGGCTCCTCGATGGATCGCTGGGCTTTGGGGGCGAGGAGAGCGCCGGTGCGTCGTTCCTGCGCCGCGACGGAAGCGTCTGGACCACCGACAAGGACGGGATCATCCCGGCGCTGCTCTCGGCCGAGATGACGGCCCGCACCGGGCGCGACCCCGGCGAGTTGTACGGCGCTTTGACCCGCGAGCTCGGGGAGCCCGTCTCCGATCGCCTCGAGGCCCCGGCCACCCCGGCGCAGAAGGTCGCGCTCGGAAAGCTCAGCGCTGCTCAGGTCAAGCGGGCGACGCTGGCCGGCGAGCCGATTCAGAGCATCCTCACCAAGGCGCCGGGAAACCAGGCGCCGATCGGCGGGGTCAAAGTCGTCGCTGAGAATGGCTGGTTCGCTGCCCGGCCGTCGGGCACCGAGGACATCTACAAGATCTACGGCGAGAGCTTCCGCGGGGCGGAGCATTTGAAGAAGATCCTCGGGGAGGCGCAGGAGATGGTTGGGGAAGCTCTGAAATAGTCGCTCTGCACAGAGACTCCGATTGATTCGGGTTCAGTCTCGCGACCTTCGTGTGCGTGCCCGTGCCCGTGCCAGGTCTTGCGCACCCACCCAAAGGGCCGGACTCGTCACGACCTCGGATCCCGTGAGCTTGCGGCTGGCGTGCGCGCCCAGCGTCACCGGACCGTCGGACGCCACCCGCAAGCCCTCGAATTCGGCCGGCCTCGTGTCCGATCCCCTGCCACGAGAGTTCAAAAGTAGCCATGCACACGGGCACGCCCACGGCTTCCTAAGTCGAAGTCTCTGTGCAGAGATACTCCGGCCGCCCCCATCCCCCCATCAACACCGTTGAAACTCCCCCAGGCGGCTGTTACTTCTCAAAGCTCAAGGAGACAAACACCCATGGCCAGCGAGCACCTCAACACCTTCCGGGACGACAACTTCGAGAACGAGGTCCTCAAGAGCGACATGCCGGTGCTGGTCGACTTCTGGGCCACCTGGTGCGCGCCCTGTCGCGCGATCGCCCCCTCGGTCGAGGAGCTCGCCAAGACCTACGACGGCAAGGTCAAGGTCGGAAAGCTCAACATCGACGAGCAGCAGGGTGTGGCCCAAACCTACGGGATCCGGAGCATTCCTACCCTTTTGGTGTTCAAGGGTGGTAAGGTTGTGGGACAGATCGTTGGCGCCGTGCCCAAGAACAAGATCGAAGACGCCCTCAAGAAGGCGCTCTAAGAGCGCCCACCGGGCTGCACGGCTCCTTCGGCCGGTTTGAGGGCATCGAAGGAGCTTCCTGTCGTGGACGAGCGGGGCAGTAAGGGCTCTCAAATCGGTCGAATCCTCGTCGTCGACGACGATCCCAAGATCCTCCAGATCTTCTCCCGGGCTCTCGAGAGCGTCGGTCACACCGTGACCAGCGCCCCCAGCGGCGAGGCCGCCGTCGAGCAGCTCAAGATGCGCCGCTTCGACGTCGTGCTCAGCGACATCGCCATGCCCGGCATGGGCGGGCTCGAGCTCCTCCGCCAGGTCCGCGACCACGACGCCGACATCCCGCTCATCCTCATCACCGGCTCGCCGCTCGTCGAGAGCGCCATGAAGGCCGTCGAGTATGGGGCGCTGCGCTACTTGCTCAAGCCGGTGCGGCTCGAGGAGCTGCGCACCATCGTCAGCGAGGCCGTGAAGCTCCACGAGCTGGCGCGGCTCAAGCGCGAGATGTTCGACACGCTCGGGCTGGGCATGCCGCTGGCCGACCGGGCCGGCATGGAGGCCACCTTCCGGGCCATCCTCGATTCGCTGACGGTGGTCTTCCAGCCAATCGTCAACTGGGCCGAGCGCAGTGTGTTCGCCTACGAAGCGCTGGTGCGGTCGCGCTCGGGCCCGCCCTCGCACATCCTCGAGGTGGCCGAGCGGCTGGCGCAGCTCCCGGTGCTGGGGCGCACCATCCGGGCTTCGGTTGCCCGCTCGCTCGCCGATGCACCCCCCAGCACTTCGGTGTTCGTGAACCTCCATCCCGTCGACCTGCTCGACGACGAGCTGTTCGAGGGCACCGCGCCGCTGGCGCGCTACTCAAAGCGGGTGGTGCTCGAGATCACCGAGCGGGCCTCGCTCGAGACCATTCCCGACGCCTCGCAGCGCATGCAGGAGCTGCGCCTGCTGGGCTATCGCATCGCGCTCGACGACCTGGGCGCCGGGTATGCCGGACTCACCAGCTTCGCCCAGCTCGAGCCCGACGTCGTGAAGATCGACGTGGCGCTGGTGCGGGGCATCGACGCCGACCCGCTCAAGCAGCGAATGGTCGGGACGCTGCTCAAGCTGTTCAAGGACCTCGGCAAGCAGGTCGTGGCCGAGGGGGTCGAGACCGCCGAGGAGCGCGACGCCCTGTGCGTCATCGGCTGCGAGCTGTTCCAGGGCTACCTCTTCGCCAAGCCGGGGCCGAACTTCCCCGCGGTGATCTGGTAACGCTCCTCAGAATACATTCCGCCGCATGTCGATGTTGAGCAGCAGCCCAACCGCGAGCAGCACGGTCAGCAGGCTCGATCCCCCGTAGCTCATCAACGGCAGCGTCACCCCCACCACCGGCAGCAATCCGCTCACCATCCCGATGTTGATGAAGACGTGCCACGCGAACAGCGCCGCCACCCCGACCGCGCAGAAGGTCCCAAACCGCTCGCGGGCTCGCCCGGCCACGGTCAAGGTCCAGACCACGATGCCGAAGTAGGCCAGGATCAGGACCACGCACCACACGAAGCCATGCTCCTCGGCCCACACCGAGAAGATGAAGTCGGTGTGCTGCTCCGGCAGGAACGAAAGCTGAGTCTGCGTCCCCTGCCCGAACCCCTTCCCCGACAGCTGGCCGCTCCCCACCGCGATCATCGACTGGATGGCGTGGTAGCCCGCCCCCAGCGCGTCCCCGTCCGGATTGAGAAACGTCTCGACCCGCCGCTTCTGGTAGCCCTTCAGGAAATGGCTCCACACCACCACCGAGCCGGTGGCCCCCACCACCAGCAGCGTCGCGAGAATCGCGAGCCGGATGCGCGCGAAGACGCAGATCGTGAGACCCACCGCCGCGATGATGAGCGCGGTGCCGAGATCGGGCTGCTTCATCACCAGCCCCACCGGCAGCAAGATGAGCGCGAACGGGATCAGCAGATCGCGCAGCCGGTAGCCTCCGCGCTGCGCCAGCCGGTCATGGAAGTAGCGCGCCAGCACGATGATGACCGCCAGCTTGGCGAGCTCCGACGGCTGCAGCCGCACCTGGCCGAAGTCGAGCCAGCGGCGCGCCCCGAGCACGGTCTTGCCCTTCACCAGGACGCCCACCAGCGCCAGCACCACGGCACCGTAGATCGGGTAGGCCAGCGCCATGAGATGCCGGTAGTCCCACAGCGCCAGACCGAGGATGCAGACCAGCCCCACCCCCAGCCACACCAGCTGCGTCATCCAGATGTTGCCGTGGCCGGTGCGCGAAGCCGAGTTCAGGTTCCAGACCCCGAGGCCCGCGATGGCGAGCGTCAAGAGCAGCGCCGGCCAACCGAAGTTGGCGACGACCCTGTTGCGCGGCCTCAGCGAGGAGCTCAGTTCCAATGGAGACTCTGCCGGGCAACCTCCCCATCGCGAAGCGAGGGGGAGGGTAGGGAGGGGGGTCGCCGAGATGTCTCGCGCATTCCGAGCTTCGGCTTCCCGGGCTCCTTCGGCGTCTGAGGCGATTGCTCGGCCGGCTCGGGCTCGGGCGCGCTGTGCGTGGGCTCGGCACTGGGCGCGGCGGCCGGAGCTTCGCGGGCTTTCTTGTCGTCGAAGTAGGCCTGGATGATCGCCATGGCCGTCGGCTCCGACTCCACCCCGCCGTGCCCGGCGTGCTCGTTGATCACCACCACCGCGATCTCGGGATCGTCCGCCGGCGCGAAGGCCGCGAACCAGGCGTGATCGCCGTGCCAGTAATCGAGGTCCTCGGTCTTGACGCGCTCGGCCCCCATGGCGATCACCTGCGCCGTCCCGGTCTTTCCCGCCACCTCGATGTCGGTCAGGCGTCTCAGATACGCGGTGCCGCCCGGCTCGTTGACCACCCCCTTCAGCCCATCCACGACCAGCTTCAGATTCTTGGCCTTCACCGGCAGCCGACCGCGCACCTCGGGCTCGAAGACCTTCAAGGTCTTGCCCTCGGGGTCGTCGATGCGCCGGACGATCTGCGGCCGGTACACCACGCCCCCGTTCGAGATGGCCGCATACAGCACCGCCATCTGGAGCGGCGTGACGTTCACGTCGCCCTGGCCGATGGCGGCGTTCAGCGCATAGCCCCGGTAGTAGCCGCCGGGCGTGTTCTTGTCGTGGTAGGCGACGTCGGGAATCACGCCCGCGACCTCGGCTCCGATCCCCAGGCCGGTCGGCTTGCCCAGCCCCAGCGCGCGCGCGGTCTCGGCCAGCGGGTCGAGCCCCAGCCGGTCGGCCACCCAGTAGAAGAAGGTGTCGCAGGACTGCACCAGCCCGCGGTGGAGGTCGACCCAGCCATGCCCCTCGGGCTTCCAGCAGCGCCATTCGCGATTGGCGAGCGTATAGCCCCCCTTGCAGAAGGTGGTGGAGCGCTCGTTGATGACGCCATGCTCGAGCGCCGCCAGCGCGGTCACCGGCTTGAAGGTCGAGCCGGGGTGATACTGCTGCTGCAGCGGCCGAAAGACCTCCGGCTGCAGCGGGTCCTCGGCCATGGCCTCCAGCTCGGCCTTGGTGACCCGGCCGGTCAATAGATTGGGGTCGATCTCGGGCTTCGACATCAGCACCAGCAGGAAGCCGGTCCTGGGGTCCAGCGCCACCACCGCCCCCGCCCGGCCCGGGAAGGTCTGCTCGGCCACTTCCTGCAGGTGGGCATCGAGCGTGAGAACCAGGTTGTTGCCCGGGCGCGGCAGCCGGATGCGCCCACCTTCCGGCAGAAGCTCGGCCGACAGCTCGTTCTTGCCGAGCATGCGCCCCTTGGCGTCCACCACCACGCGCTGCGCGCCATCCTTGCCTCGCAGCTGCTCCTCGAAGGCGCGCTCGATGCCGCGACGGCCGACGTAGTCGCCCTCGTGGTAGTCGAGCCCCTGGGCCTGCATCTGGTCCAGCTCGGCCTCGTTGACCTCCGAGAGATAACCCAGCGCGTGCCCGGCGAAGGTTCCGCGCCGGTAGTTGCGGTGCGGGACGGGCAACAGGTCGATGCCGTCGAGCTCCGAGCGGTGGGCCGCGAAGACGTCGACCAGGTCGCGCGCGATGTCGACCTTGACCAGGAACGGCTTGAAGCGCGAGAGCCCCTTGGCCTCGCGCAGCTTCTGGCGCACGTGCTGCTGCTCCTCGCTCGAGAGGCTCAGGTAGTCGGAGAGCCTCGCCACCACCTCGTCGC
>Ga0302324_100029110_pt1 | contig 10484 bp, 7 predicted proteins | sample Palsa_T0_1_FD_201949 | JGI IMG/M metagenome (GOLD analysis project Ga0302324, IMG submission 201949) | Peat permafrost microbial communities from Stordalen Mire near Abisko, Sweden - Palsa_T0_1 | ecosystem: Environmental > Terrestrial > Soil > Palsa > Peat permafrost | place: Sweden: Abisko... | reverse complement strand
CCTGCGGTAGCCCCATCCTGGGTTCTCGCGGGCCAGCCGGAGGACCGCAACCCTGCGGCTAGCCCCGTTTTCCGCACATGCGGATCTTTAAGGGCTGTGCGGTGCGGCGGGTTGGTTGCGAGCGGTCGAGGCGGCAGTCTGCTGGCGTGTGAGACAACAAGCGCAGTTCGGCGCGGGATCGGTTGAGAAGCTGCTCGGAGCGTTGCCGGTGGTGGCCGGGTTCTCCTCGCGGCTGCGGATCCGTGACGTCGTCGATGGTGCCTGCCCGGTGCGTGACCTGGCTGAACTCACCCATGGTCAGGTGATCGAGGTGCTGGTGGCCAACCGGCTGACCTCGCCGTCGCCGCTGGTGCATGTGCAGCGGTGGGCGCGGGAGTGGGCGGTCGGTGAGGCGCTGGGAGTCGATCCGGAGTTGCTCAATGATGACCGGATCGGGCGTGCGCTGGATGCGATCGCGCCGCATCTCGATCAGATCGCGGGGTCGGTGGGAGTGGCCGCGATCGAGGCGTTCGGGATCGATGTCACCCGGCTGCACTGGGATATGACCTCGATCTCGGTGCATGGCGACTACGCCAGCAATGAGGAAGGGTTCGCTGCTCCCCGGTTCGGTCATCCCAAGGACCGCCGCCTGGACCTGAAGCAGGTCCAGGCCGGGATCGCGGTCAGCGGGGACGGCGGCATCCCGGTGCTGCACCGGGCCTTCGACGGCGGTGCCGGGGAGGTCAGCCAGGTCATACCCGTGATGAAGGCGCTGCAGGAGATGGCGACGGAGCGCCGGCTGCTGATCGTCGGGGACTCCAAGCTGATCTCGTATGCGAACCTGGCCGCCATGCCGGGGCAGGGCGTGACGTTCGTGGCGCCGGCGTCCAAGGCCTACGTGCCCGCCAGCGAGCTGGCCGGCCTGACCCTGGAGGCGGCCACCGAGGCCGGCTACATCGCCTGGCGTGACCAGGGCAAACCCGCCGGCCGGCGCGGGGCATGGCACGTGACCGAAGACACCATGAGCCTGGCCGGCCCGCGCAAGAGCGACCCGGTGCTGGCACTGCGGCGGGTATTCGTGCACTCCTCGGCCCGGGCAGCTGCCGCGAGCAAGGCCCGGGCGCTGAAGCTCGAGCGCGCCAGCGGCGACCTGGAACGGCTGGAACGCGGACTGGGCTCACGGCACTACCCCGACCAGGGCAAGACCGAAGCCCGGATCACGGTCATCGCCAGCCAGCGACGGGTCAGCGCCTACCTCCGGACCCGGACCGGAACCAGCCCTGACACCGGTAAACCCACCCTCACCTGGGCATTCGACCAGCAAACGATCGACGCCGAGGCCGCCACCGACGGCTGGTACGCCCTGCTCACCAACCTGGACCCCGGCCAGGCCGATGCCGCCCGGGTCCTGATCCTCTACAAAGGCCAGGAAGCGGTCGAACGCCGCTACTCGGCGTTCAAGGGGCCACTCGCCGTCGCCGCCCTGTTCCTGAAGAGCAACCGGCGCATCGCCGCCCTGGTCACCGTCATCTGCCTCGCCCTGCTCATTTTCTGCCTGGTAGAACGCCAGGTCAGGCAAGCCATCGCCGGCAAGGGCCAGACCAAGGTCGACGGCCTGTACGCCGGGCGACCCGCCATCCCCACCGGACGGCTCATCCTCGACGCGCTCTCCACCATGAAAATCATCCCCAGCACAGGCCACGACCCACCCGTCATCCCCCAGCCGACGCCCCTCCAGATCCGCCTCCTCGACCTGCTCGGCATCGACCCCCGGCAACTCCGCTGACGATCCCCCATGTGCGGAAAACAGGGCTAGCCCCCGGCGCCCTCCCCGCAGGCGCGTGACGGCGCTGCCGGAGTAGGGCCGCGCCTGCGGCCTGGCTCAGCGGCGGCGGCCGGCGGTCAGCCCGACTCCGCTGCGGTGCGCGATCGCCGCCGCCTCGGTCCGGCTGGCCGCGCCAAGCTTGCCCAGGATGTTCGAGACGTGCACGCTCGCCGTCTTGGTGGCGATGAACAACTCCGCGGCGATCTCCCGGTTGCTGCGGCCTGCCGCCAGCAGCCGCAGCACCTCCCGCTCGCGGGCGGTCAGCCCGGCGAGCGGGCTGGCGCCTGGCCGCGGCGAGGTTCCGCCGGCCGGCCCGGAACCCGGCCCGCCGTCGCTGCCAGGCAAGCTGGTCCGCAGCCGGGCCCGGCGGGCAAGGTCGCTGAGCGCAGCGCGCAGCGGCACCGCGCCGAGCCGGTCGGCGGTCTCGAACGCCGGCCGCCATTCGGCTTGCGCCTCGTCCCTGCGGCCCGCCTCCGCGAGCGCCTCGGCCAGCCGCCAGCGGGACCTGGCGCTCTCGTACACGAATCCCGGGCCGAACGCCTCCACCACCGCCAGCCAGGCATCCGGGTCGTTGTCGCCCCGGGCGCGGCCCCATTCGGCCTCGGCGCGGGCCAGCCAGGCACGCCCGTCGACGCCGAGCACGAACCGTGGCCGGCGCCGGTACGCCGCTCCCTCGCGGGCAATCCCGATCAGCTCGCCGGCCGCCTCCACCGCAGCCGTGGCGCTGGCCTTGTCCCCGGCCGCCCTGGCCCGGCTCGCCAGGTCCGCCTGGGCGCTCAGGCCTACCGCGGCCGGGCGGATGACCGGCGGCCCGTAGCCGCCCGGCTGCCCCGCCTCCGCGCTGAGGGTCGCCGCGACCTCGGCCAGCGCGGTATCGGTGTCACCCTGCCAGAGCGCGTGCTCGGCCAGCAGCCCCCGGGCGATGTAGGCGCCGAACTCGTCGGCGGGCCAGAACGGCCGCAGCCAGGTCAGCCGCTCGGCGACCTGCGGGCTGCCCCGGGCGACATCGATGAACAGCGCCATCGCCGACAGCCGGGCCTCGGCGATGCTGGTGACCCGGGCCACGAATCCGTCAGCGACCTGCTGCGCATGGTCCCAGTCGCCGTCGGCGTAGTGCGCCAGGTAATGCGTGTACTGCAGGTCCAGGCCGTAGGGCGCCAGGCCCAGGCCAGCCTCCTCGGCCAGCCGCAGGCCCTCGTGCGCCGTCTTGGTCGCCTCGGTCAGGTCCCCGCGCTCCAGGTGCGTGCGGGAAAGCTGGAAGGCGGCCCGCAGCTGAACGCCGAGCACCCCGGCGTCCAGCGCCTGCCGGTGCGCCATGGTGAAGAGGCCGATCGCCTCCTTGGTCCGCCCGGCCCGCTCGTCGAGCAGGCCCAGCGTCACGAGCGCGTCGGCCTCCACCCAGGGCGCTGCCGCGGCGCGGGCGGCTTCCCGCGCCTGCTCCGCCCTGGCGTGCGCGGTGGCCTCGTCCTGGGTGTAGAGCAGGGTCTGCGCGTGGGTGGCCAGCGCCCGTGCCCGCTCCCATCGCGGCGGGTCCTCCGGAAGCACGTCGACCGCCGCCTGCGCGGCCTCCGCGGCTGCGGCGGTCTCGTCGGTCTCCAGCAGGAAGTAGGCGAGCCGCTCGCCGACCCGGTTGAGGAGTACGGGATCTGCCGAAGCGCCGGCGAAGTCGCGGAGCCTGCGCAGCTCGCGCACGGCGCGGACGACGTCGCCGCTCGCCGCGGTGTTGTTCGCCGAGTCGAAGGCGAGCCAGCCCCGGTCCAGCCCGGCCAGCTTCTCCGGCTCGCTCACCCGGTCCCACAGCGCCAGGGCCTGGTCGAAATGCCGGTGCGCCTCGGCGGGCGCGGCCAGCCGTTCCGCCTCCTTGCCTGCCCGGACTGATGCGGCGAACGCGCCGGGAATGTCGTGACTGGCCAGGTAATGATGAGCGAGCTCGGCCGCGGAGCCGGGCACGGCGCCAAGCCGCGCCCCGTCAGCGAGCAGCCCGGCGAGCCGCCCGTGCAGCCGGGTCCGCTCGCCGGGCAGCAGGTCGGCGTAGATCGCCTCGCGGATCAGCGCGTGCCTGAACGCGTAGCCTTCGTCCCCGTCGGGAACCAGCAGCTGGTTCGCGACGGACTCCCTGACCCCTTCCTCGTACTCCGGCGCGGCCAGGCCGGACGCCTGCCGCACCGTCTCGTCGTCCATCCGGCGGCCTGCCACCGCGGCGGCCCGCAGCACCTGCTGCGCTTGGGGCGAGAGCCCCTCGACCCGGGCCAGCAGCAGTCCGGCCAGCCCGGCCGGAAGCTCGGAGCCGTCGGCCGAGGCGGCGAGCAGCTCCTCGGCGTAGTAGGCATTGCCCTCGGCGCGCCTGATGACGGCCTCGATCCCCGCCGCGTCAAGCCGCTGCCCGGCGAGCGCCGTCAGGTACTCGGCCATGGCCGGATCGGCGAGCGGCCCGAGCTCGATCGCCGTCACGCTGGGCAGCCGGAGCAGCTCGCCGATCACGCCGCGAAGCGGATGGCTCCGGTGCAGGTCGTCCGTCCGATACGTGGCGATCACCGCCACCCGCTCGCGGTGCAGCACCCGGCTCAGGAACGTCAGCAGGTCACGGGTGGAGCGGTCCGCCCAGTGCAGGTCCTCCAGGACGAGCAGCACCGGCCGGTCCGCGGCGATCTCCGCGAGCATCCCGAGCACCGCGCCGAACAGCTGCTGCTGTGCCATCCCCGGCAGGTCCCCGCCGGGCTGCAGGGCAGCGTCCCGGTCCGGCAGCAGCCGGCTGAGCACCGGCCGGGCGGCCAGCGCGTCGAGCAGCGGCCCGGCCGCCAGCGGGCCCGTGGTCGCGTTCCGCAGGGCATCGGCCAGCGGCAGGTAAGGGACGCTGTCTCCCAGCTCCGCGCAGCGGCCGGACAACACGGTGAAGTCGCGTTCGGCGGCCTGGGCAGCAAGCTCGCCGATCAGCCGGGTCTTGCCGATGCCCGCGTCGCCGCTTACCAGCGCCACGACTGGCTCACCAGCAGCAACCTGGTCGAGCAGGGCGACGAGCCGCTCAAGCTCGTGCTCCCTGCCGATCAGCTGTCCTCCGGAGACTCCCAGCACACTCCCGAGTATCCCAGCCGGCTCGGACATGCCGGAGCAGCGCGGACCACGGCGGCGAATCTCCCGCACCACGATCGGCGCGCCCAGCGCCCGCAGCGCTACAATCCAGGTCTGAGCTGCATCCTCAAGCACGGATTGGTCTTGCCATGGAAGAGTGGGAGCGCCTCCTCGATGAGCTCCACGAGGAACTATCCCTCCGTGAACAAGAACTCGAGCTATTGCACGAGATCGATCTCCGGTTGCTGGCGACTGAACCACCGACTCAGGAGATCTTTGACTTTATCGTCAAGGGGACGCAGAAACTGCTCCGCGCGAATCACACCACTATCCTGCTGCGCAGAGGTACTTTCCTGGAGCCCATGTATTCCAACTTAAAATCTGTCGTAGGCCAGCGCGTCCCTATTTCCCGGTCGATGACCGGCCTTAGCCTAGAAAACGACGAAACGGTCAACGTCGGAGATCTTACCGCGCCCCGCTACAAGTCGAGATACGCGCCGCTCCGGGGCTACCGAGGATCGCAAATGCGCAGTCTGCTGGCGACTCCGATCAGCATAAGTGGTACTGCAGTGGGCGTACTTAACGCCGAGAGCAGGAAGCCTGACGCCTTCAGGCCGGTACACGACCGAATCGTCGCTGCCATAGCGGCCCAGATCGGGATCGCCCTGCAGCGAAGCCAGATCGTCGACAGTACCGTCATCTTCGCCGACGTCGATCGCCTGATGCTCGCCGACGACGATTCCCAGGAAAGCATCCAGGCTGCGCTGGAGCGGGTCATGGCTGAACTTCGGCGGCTTGAGCACGTCCAGCACACCGGCGCTCAGATCATGTTCCTGCGCGGAGCGAACGAACTCGAGATCGTGCACAGCACGAACCCCGCGGACATCGGCGTCATAGTCGCCGTCGATAAATCGGTCAGCGGCCGTGCGGTCAAGGATCGCCAGACGATCGTCGTCGGCGACGTCAGTGCAGATCCAGAGTACAGTCCACTGTATCAGCGGATGCTCGGCGACTCCATCCGCAGCGAGATCGCCGTACCGATACTCTTTGGCGAAGACGACATAGTCATCGGTGTCCTCAACGTTGAAAGCGAAGAGGAGGACGCGTTTTACGGATTCTACCAGGTCGTCCTGGAGAGCTTTGCCGGGAAAGTCAGGACTCTCCTTGCTTTTGCAAAGCTGCGAGCTGATGTCACCGGGGCACTTGAACTCCGCAGCGCCGACGACCTCCTCGTCGCGGTCGGCGACCAGACCAGCCACCTGATCCACCGGCTTAACAACACGGTCGGCGCCATGCGTCTGAGGATCATCGAACTACAAGATATGCACAAGGACGGACGCCTGGATGGCAACGACTTTCTGCCCACGTCCCTCGACGCGCTCAGGAAGCTTGCCGATCGTACCTTGAAGATGCCCGACGACATCACCCGTATGCTAGGCCAGGGCGGGACCAAGGTCGAGGTCAATGACAGCGTGCGGCTTGCCGTCAGCCAGACCGAGTGGCCAAAGAAAGTGCAGCTCTCCCTAGACCTTGCCGACCACATACCCGCGCTGCCGCTCTATTGCTTCGATATCGTGGTCCAGAATCTCCTGCAGAACGGCATTGATGCAATGCCAAACGGTGGGCGCCTGTGGGTCTCGACTTCTACTGTTCTTACTCAGGGGCTTTCCACCGGCTACTTTAGGCTAGTAGTCAAGGACACTGGCGTCGGCATTCCATCTGACGTCCAGAAAAAGATGTTCGAGCTAAACTTCACGACCAAGGGCACTCGCGGACGGGGACTGGGCCTTGGTCTCTGGTGGGTCCGTAACTTCGTCCGCCGCTCCGGCGGAGATATCACGATCCGGAGTACCGTCGGCCAAGGTACGGAGGTTACCGTCAAGATACCCCTGGATCGGCCAACACCCCTGGATCGGCCAAGCAAGGCCACAGCAGCAGACAGCTGACGACCGCGTAGGAGGCAGAACCGTGCGATCTGGCGAAAACGTCCTGATCGTCGAAGACGAGGACGAGTGGTCCGGGGCCTACGAACGTGCGGTAGGCGCCCTCGGCGGTAATCACACGGTCAAGACAGCCAAGAACCTCGCCAGCGCCGAGCGGCTGATCGATGCGGTCAAGTTCGCCGTCGCCTTCGTTGACATCGGCCTCGACATCACAGACGATCGCAACGTCGATGGCCTTCTCGTCATGGAAAGAATCCGCGCGACGGGTGACGAGACGAGCATCATAGTCGTCACTGGCCGGAGCGGCCAGGACGTGCTGTCGATAACACGTGATGCAATCAAGAAATATAACGCATACGATACCGTCGGCAAGGGCAGTGTCGCGCCCGCTGACATCAGGAGGCTGTTCGAGGGCGGGCTCAAGGAATACAGGAAAGCAGCCGCAGCCGGGCGTAAGAGCGCCCACGAGGCCCTGCGCGGCGACGCCGAGGCCATGGCCTGGGATTACCGGCTCATGCAGGCGAGCAATTTTAAGGGCGACGCGAGTAATTTCTATGAATTCTTGGATACGCTACTAGACGACTATCTGCCGATCGTACCGAGAGGTAAGGATGGACGGCTGGACGTCGATACTTCGACCGGGCTTGTCTATGGCGACTACTGGAGCAGGGCCATCGCGGCCGCCATCGCTATATGCTTTGGTGCCGCCGAGCAATTCGATCAGGCAATCGAAGTAAACTCCACGGACGGAAGGCTGTTCGGTAAGTATAAGCTAGGCGACGCGCTGCAGGAGCTGACGGACCATGGCGTCAAGGGCGCTGTCTTCCCCCTCGCAGAAGGCCGTCGGGAAGATTTTGGCGCGAGGTTGACAAACTAGCGTCATGAGCAGATCAACGGCGAGGAAGCCGGTCAGATGTTAAGAGGAAGTCAGTCAGATGTGAAGCCGCTCACAGCGACGACGCGTTGGTGGTGGCCTGCATGTTTCTAGCACAGCAACAGTCGGCTTCGGAATGTGAGTGCGAGTCGAATGGCGAGGATCCTGCTCGTAGATAATGATCAGGACTGGCTCGATTTGATCGGCGGGTCGTTACCGGACTTCGATGTTGATACTGCCATATCCTATAAGGCAGCGCTTCGGGCCATCAGCAGCGGAGTTTCCTACGACGCCGCGATAGTCGACTTAAATCTTATCGATTCGCCGAATCGAAGTACGCTGGATGGCCTTGGCGGCAGAATTCTCGATAAGTTGCGGGACAATTATCCAGCGACGCGACGCATAGCTTTGACAGCTTATCCGCCAAGCAGCGTGAAACAGGTGCTCGATCAGTACGTCGTGGACGACCTTCTTCTCAAGGGCAACATGGCACTCGCTGTCGTGCCAGAAGTGGTAAATGCCGCCCTAGCGCTTACCTCGGCCGAGCTTCCGCCGGGTATTCGGGCACTGAGATCGAAGTTGTGGCAGGAGTTCGACGAGTGCCGAAAAGACTGGTCCTATCGATTTGAGCGGCAATCGACGAATATCTGCAACGAACTGCGTTCTTATATTTTTCGGCCGCATGTAGACGAGGCCGAAATGGCCTTGCTACAGACTCAGCTCGATGCGCTAAAGGATCAACAGAAAGCCTTTGAGGAAATGTGCTCGAGAGTTGCGGCGATGCTGCACAGCATAAAGAGCGACGAGGATGTCCGTCTTGTGCAGCTTGAGATTAACTATCTAAGGCGAACGTTTCACACGGACGACGGCGACGGCGACGGCGACGGCGACGGCGACGGCGACGGCGACGGCGAACTATAGCCAGGCTACTGTAGAGCCTGACGCACGGGTACGCGTAAGAGCCTGACGCATGGGTACGCGTACCTTCCTAGCTGAAGCTGGCCGACCGCCTAAAGAAATGATCGGCTACGGGCCCCGAACCATTGTCCGTTATCTGTACCAGTTGCCCGAATCGGTCTCGGAGCCAGAGCGCTCGGTGAGTTGCATCATAGAAAATCACCTCGACGGGTGGCGGGGTTTCGTAGCTACCATCGAGAGCATGGCTTAGCTGCAATGACACATCCTGCTTTTGACTAGATTTTGGCGGGAGGACATATACGATGTTTGTCTCCGCGTGCCGAATTGCTACACCGATCCAGCTGACGCCGACGGAGGCTATCATTCCGTAGATCGGTTCATCGCTAGAATTCTGTAGCTTGACTGTGACCACGTGAAATCCATTGCCCGACGGCGCGACGTGGTCGCACCATGCGGACACCAGTCGCGCCTGGGCCTGGCGCTGCTCCGCTTGCGTCGCGCGTTGCTCCTGGCGCGTTATTCGCAGGAGGCGCCAGGTCAGCAGGAGCGCAGCGGCTGTCCCGATTCCGCCAACCCAGGTGGCGACGTCGCCTAACTGGATATGAAGGCCAGCATGTCCCATTAAGCCAGCATGACAGGCGTAGTCCAGTGGCATGTGCCGTTTGCGTGGGTGCTGACTGCCTGCTGACCGGCCAGCACCCAGGTCCGGCGAGCGGACCTGGGTGCTGGCCCCCGTCCCGTGCGGCGTGCGCGACCTAGAGCGCACGGGCCGGGGCACGCAATCCTTTACGGACGCGTCCTTTACGGACCGTTGCCGAGAGGTGCCCACCGCTCATTCTCGGCGGTACCTGCGCCGATCGTGCGGGACTTCAGCTGCGTGCCCGCGGGCCCTGAGCTCGGGTCGGACATGGCGAAGCCCGACGCGAGGTTCTCCCAGACGTTGAAGCCGTCCGTGCCGAGGTCGACGAAGTCCCAGATCTGGAAGTTCGATCCGTTGCACTTCCTGAGCACCAGGTCGGTCTTGACGTCGACGTTCGGTTCCGATATGCACAGGCCCGAGGGCTTGCCGGACGGCGCCCACTGCATGCTCTCGGCCCCGTCGGCGGGGTTCGCCGGGGGGGTGTACAGGAAGTCCTGAGTCGGGTCAGGAGCTTGCACGGCGACGATCACGGCGGTGCCGGACTTCGCCTTGCTACTGGCGACGGCGATGGCGAGATCCGGGCTCTTGAGGACCAGTCCGCCACAGTCGGCGACGGCGTCGCAGTCGTCGGTGATGTTCTTGATCGGGCCCGTGCCGGCCGACGCGGCGGCCGGCAGGGCGATGCCCATTGCCGCGACGGCGGCAATGAGCGCGTACACAGTTTTGCGCATTATGTGCTACTCGCTTCCGTAGAGGATGGTGCGGGGGGAGCCGGCCTGAAGGATGCGGGGTGCCAGCCTGAAAGCCAACGCACGTGTGCTGCCTCTTCACCGCCGCCGTGCTTGTCTCCGGCGGCTAGCTGGGCAATAAGCCGGTCCCGCTCCTTGCACCGCGGCGCGGCGCACGCCGCCACGGAGAGCGTGCTGTCATGAGATGGTCCTTTCCCTATGCTTACCGGCCGCGAGAGGCGGCAGCGGGAAGGCGGCTGGAGTGCACTCCAGCCTGGCCAGGTGTCTCCGGAGATGTACGGATACTGCCTGCTATGCGTTATAAGACGCGCTGGACGGCTGCCGGGTTGACACGCTCGCCGCGCAGGCATGCGCGCCGTCGGAGCCCCTCCTGACCTGCGCTTTCGCCCCGGCGATGATCGTGCTGAGGTGGTACTACGCCGCGCGGAACGCCGGGCATGGGCCGACAATAGACAGGGACGGGCCACTGATCTTGGCAGCGGCATGG
>Ga0302324_100029107_pt1 | contig 10485 bp, 9 predicted proteins | sample Palsa_T0_1_FD_201949 | JGI IMG/M metagenome (GOLD analysis project Ga0302324, IMG submission 201949) | Peat permafrost microbial communities from Stordalen Mire near Abisko, Sweden - Palsa_T0_1 | ecosystem: Environmental > Terrestrial > Soil > Palsa > Peat permafrost | place: Sweden: Abisko... | reverse complement strand
ACAGAACACGCTCTGGCAGAGCAAATAGCGCTTGCCACTTCCGGGGCCGTCCACATAAGGCTGCTAGAGCAGCGCCAATAGGACGTCGGCATAGTAGAAATCTTCCATCAGGCATTTGCCCGAGGGCGCAAGGTTGCAGATGAGCCCGCCGGAACCGGTATCACCACGCCCAGCGCCTGTCGCGCCCAGGCTGGGCGCTCGGCGTGGCTGGTCAGGTACCGCCGCAGTGCGTCGGTCGACATCAGGATGTCTTCCCGAATCGCCGCCGCCGCGGCGGCCCCGTCGCGGGCGCGGAAGGCGGCGATCAACGCGACATGCGGATGGCGGGGCGGCTGCGTCACCGGCCAACGCGTGATGCCGTGCATCAGCGGCCCGCATTGCAGCCATAATATTTCAACGAGATGCGCCAGAACGGGCATGCATGCGGCCTGGCAGACCGCCATGTGAAAGCGTTCGTTCTCCAGCAGAATTTCGGTATTGGCGCTGGCAGCGCGCGCCGTCACCACCCGGGCGTGGATCACCTCCAGGTCGTCGATCGAAACCGGGTCCGCGATCGATGCCGCCCGCTCCGCTGCCTTGCCCTCGAGATCCAGCCGCAAGTCGCGCAGTTCGTCGAACCGATCGAGGTCCATCACCGGGACGCATACCGAGTGGTGGTCAATCTGCACCAGCGCCTGATCGGAGACCAGCCGCGCCAGCGCCTCGCGCACCGGTGTCACGCTGACGCCGGCGCGGTCGGCGATATCACGCAATTTCAGCTTCTGGCCGGGCTCATAGCGCCCGGCCATCAGTTCATGGCGAAGCTGGACATAAAGCTGGGTGGCGTAATTGGCTCGGTTTAGCAGGGCGGCCTCCACGGCATTTGAGATAACATATACGAAAAACTTGCAACCCGATCCACCATCTGCTGTTGTTCGTGCAACGCGCCGACATCGAAGCGGGCGGCGCGACCATGACCGGGAAGGAACGAACGTGACCATCCGCCGCCGCACCCTGCTTGCCGGCTCGGCCGCATTTGCCGCCGCGCCGCGCCTGGCTGCCGCCCAGGTGAAACCGAAGATCACCGTTATTTCGCAATGGAGTTCCGGCAGCGACGGCGCCGCCATCACTGCGCTCGGCAAGGAATTCGAGCGCCAGGGCGGCATTTGGGAACATAACCCGGTGCCCGGCTTCACCACCGACATGATGAACAAATTACGTGCCCAGATCATCGCCGGCGACCCGCCGGCGGCTTCTCAATTGAAGGGGCCAGAGATCGCCGCCTGGTCCAAGGTCGGCGCCGTGGTCAATCTGGATGAGACGGTAAAGCAGGCCGGCTATGAAGCAGTGGTGCCGGCCGAGTTGGCGCGTCTCAGCAAGCCCGATGGCCATTGGATAGCGCTGCCGATCCAGGCCTACCGGATCAACACGCTTTTCGTCTCCAAGAGGGCCGCCGACAAGGTCGGCATGACCGCACTGCCGAAAACCTGGGCCGAGTTCGACGCCGCCGCCGAGAAGATGAAGGCCACCGGCATCATGCCGATCGCCAATGGCGGGCTGAAATGGGACGACGGCATGAAATGGGAGATCGCGCTGTGCGGCATCTCGCCGGACGCCTATCGCGCCGCGGTGATGGGCCTCGATGAGAAGGCGCTGATGGGCCCCCAGGTGCTGGCCGCATTCCGCCAGTTCCGCAAATTTGGCGAGTGGTCCGATCCTGGCGCCTCCGGCCAGCACTACAGCACCTTCATCCCCCGCTTCATGAAGGGCGAGATGGGCATGATGCTGATGGCCGGCTGGGCCCAGGGCGTGTTCAAGAACGCCGGCTTCCAACTGTCCGACTGGATGGTCGGCCCGGCGCCGCAGGATGACGGTAAGCCGTCCTTCGACCTCAACGCCGACGAATTCATCTTCTGGCAGAAGAAGCAGCCAGACTACCAGGAGGGGCAGAAGCTCCTGGCGAAGATCGTAATGAGCAAGGACTTCGGCCCGCTCTATTCGCAGATCACCGGGTCGCTGCCTGTGCGCACCGATACCGACCTGTCCGCCGCTGGCTTCTCCGATGGCCAGCGGGAGGCGGCGAACGCCATGCTGGAATCGGTCGAGGGCAAGCGGCTTGTGCTCAGTCTCGCCCATAATATGGCGCAGAACAACGCCGTCACCGCCGCGATGATCGATGCGCTGGTGGAATACCTGCACGACCCGAAGGTTACCGCCGAGGAGGGCCAGAAGCGGCTGCTGGCGGCGGTCCAGAGCGCGGGCTAGTGGGCAGGCGCAGCATAGCGCCGATCGGCCGGCGGGCTGTGCTCGCCGGCTCGGCAGCACTCGCCGCGGCGCCGGCGATGCGACCCGCCGCGGCCCAGGCAAAGCCGAAGGTGACGGTGATTTCGCAGTGGAGCTCCGGCAGCGACGGGGCCGCAATCACGGCACTCGGGAAGGAGTTCGAAAGCGAGGGCGGAATCTGGGAGCACAACCCGGTGCCCGGCTTCACCGACGATATGATGAACAAACTGCGCGCCCAGATCATCGCCGGCGATCCGCCGGCGGCCTCGCAGCTGAAGGGGCCTGAGATCGCCGCCTGGTCGAAGGTCGGCGCGGTAGTCGATCTCGATGACCAAGTGAAGGCGGCCGGATTCGAATCGAAGGTGTCGGCCGAGCTGGCCCGCCAGTGCAAGCCCGCTGGCCACTGGATCGCGCTGCCGATCCAGGCCTATCGCGTCAATACCATGTTTGTCTCGAAAAAGGCCGCCGACCGCGTCGGCATGACCGCCCTGCCCAAGACCTGGGCGGAGTTCAACACGCTGGCCGAGAAGATGCAGGCCGCCGGCATCGTGCCAATCGCCAATGGTGGGCTGAAATGGGACGACTGCATGAAGTGGGACGTCTCACTGATCGGCATCAGCGTCGACGCCTACCGAAAGGCAGTGATGCGGCTTGACGACGAGGCGCTGCGCGGACCCGAGGTGCTGGCCGCATTCCGTCAGCTTCGCCGCCTCGCCGACTGGTCCGACCCCGGCGCCTCAGGCCAGCACTACAGCGTTTTCATCCCGCGCTTCATGAAGGGCGAGATCGGCATCCTGCTGATGGCCGGATGGGCCGAGGGTCTGTACAAAAGGGGCGGCTTCGATCCCACCAACTACATCGCCGGGCCGACCCCCCAGGATGACGGCCGCGTCGCCTTCGACCTCAACGCCGACTGCTTCATCATGTGGTCTAAAAAGCAGCCCGAGTTCCAGGAAGGCCAGGAGCTGCTGGCGAAGATCGTCATGCGCCGCGAGTTTGGGCCGATGTATTCGCAGATCACCGGTTCGCTGCCGGTGCGCACTGATGTCGATCTCTCGGCCCCGGGCTTCACCGAAGCCCAGCGCGAAGCAGCCAGGGCGATGGTCGAGGCGGTGAAGACCGACCGGCTGGTGCTGGCCCTGTCGCACAATATGGCCCAGAACAACGCGATGACGGCCGCGATGGTCGACGTGATGGCGGAGTACGCCCACGACCGCCGGGTAACGCCGGAAGAGGGGCAGAAGCGCCTGGTCGCAGCGGTGGCGACCGCGCTCTGAACGATCGCCCCGTGTCCGCTCCGGTTGCAGCCTTTCGGCCGCAAGGGCCGACCACCGGTACCCCGCTCGGGGATCGGCTGGCGGCGCTGGTGATGTGGCTGCCGCTCCTGGTCTCGTGCTTCTACGTGGTGGCGTTCAGTCTCTGGACGGTCGGCCTCTCCTTCACCCGATCGAGCCTGCTGCCCGACTACAGCTGGACCGGATGGCACAACTACAGCGCCATTCTGGCCAGCCGCAACTGGCAGATCGCCTACACGAACCTGTACATCTACGGCATCGGTTTCGTCGGCCTGGCAACGCTGGTCGGCTTGATGCTGGCCATCCTGATGGACCAGCGGATTCGCGGCGAGACGGCGTTCCGCACCATCTTCCTGGCACCGATCGCGATTTCGTTCGTGGTCACCGGCACCGTGTGGGGCTGGCTGTTCAACCCGACCATCGGCCTGCAGAAGCTGGCACACGACATCGGCTGGGCAAGCTTCCACCTCAACTGGACGGTCGATCGCGACATGGCGATCTACGCGATCGTGGTCGCTGCCGTCTGGCACGGCGCAGGCTTCGCCATGGCATTGTTCCTGGCCGGCCTGCGCTCGGTCGATTCCGACCTGCTGAAGGCCGCCCAGATTGACGGCGCCGGCGCCTGGCGCACCTACACGCGGGTGATCCTGCCGGGGCTCGGCCCGATCTTCGTCGCCGTACTGGTGATGCTGCTGCAGTTCGCCATCAAGACCTACGACCTGGTGGTGGCGCTGACCGCCGGCGGCCCCGGCCTCGCCAGCACGCTGCCGGCGGTGGTGGTGTACGACTTCATGTTCCAGCGCGGCGAACTTGGCCGCGGCTCGGCTGCCGCGGTGATGCTGCTAGCCTCGCTCGCGGTGGTGCTGGTCCCTTATGCCGCCTGGAGCATCTGGCGCAACCGGAGGGCGACCCTTGCCTAGACCTCACGTACTGGGGCACCCACACTACTGGCAGCGGCTCGCGATCTATATACCGCTCTGCGCCTTCGCGCTGTTCTTCCTGCTTCCTATCGCGGTGGTGCTTGTGAACTCCGTGCGCAGCACCCAGGACATCCTCGCGACCTCGGTGATCGGCTGGCCAGCGCATGTCCTCTGGAGCAATTTCGCCTTCACCTGGAGCCGGTTCTGCATCGCCGAGCACTGCACCGGCATCGCGCCCTATTTCAGCAACTCGCTGGTCATGGTTGTGCCGGCCACCATCGTCTCGACACTGCTCGGCGCGCTGAACGGGTACGCGCTGGCGCTGTGGCGGTTTCGCGGCGACCGCGTGGTGTTCGCCATTATCACGCTGGGCGTGTTCTTGCCCGCGCAGATGAACCTGGTGCCCTGGGTGATCGTGCTGCGCGAGCTGGGCCTATTCAATACCATCGCCGGCCTGGTGCTGATCCATGTGGTCCAGGGCATGAGTTTCACCACCTTGTTCTGCCGCAACTATTTTGTCAGCATCCCCGCTGACCTGATCAAGGCGGCGCGGATCGACGGCGCCGGCTTCCTGCGCATCTTCTGGCGCATCGTCCTGCCGCTGTCGCCGCCGATCCTGATCGTCACCGTCATCTGGCAGTTCACCGGCATCTGGAACGAGTTTCTGTATGGCGTGACGTTCTCGGCAGGCGAGAACCAGCCGGTAACCGCCGCCCTGATCGCGCTGTCGGCGCATATCAGCTCGGAGCCGCAATATGCCGAGCAGAGTGCGGCGGTGCTGATGGCCGCCGGCCCGCCGCTGCTGATCTACATGTTGGGCGGCCGGTATTTCGTGCGCGGCCTCACGGCCGGCGCGGTGAAGTAGCATGGAGCGGTGAAGTAGCATGTCGGCGCTCAGCATCGCCAATGTCGGCAAACGCTACGGTTCGCTCGACGTGCTGCACGGCATTGAGCTTGAGATCGAGAGCGGCGAGTTCTGCGTGCTGGTCGGCCCGTCCGGCTGCGGCAAGTCCACCCTGTTGAACATCATCGCCGGGCTGGACACGCTCAGCACCGGCGACATCCGCATCGGCGGCCGGCCGATGCAAGGGGTGGCCGCCCGCGATCGCGACATCGCCATGGTGTTCCAGACCTACGCGCTCTACCCGTCGATGACGGTGCGCGGCAACATGACCTTCGGCATGGAATGCCGGCGGGTGCCGAAAGCCGAGCAGGCCGTGATCGTCGACCGTGTCGCCAAGTTGCTGCAGATCGAGACGCTGCTCGACCGCCGCCCCGCCCAGCTCTCCGGCGGCCAACGCCAGCGGGTGGCGATGGGCCGGGCTCTGGTGCGCGATCCACTGCTGTTCCTGTTCGATGAACCGCTCTCCAACCTCGATGCCAAGCTTCGGGTCGAGATGCGCATGGAGATCAAGCGGCTGCATGCCCGGTTGGGTTCCACCATCGTCTATGTCACTCACGACCAGATCGAGGCGATGACACTCGCCACCAGGATCGCGGTGATGCAGCACGGCAGGGTACAGCAATTTGCGGATCCGGACACCGTCTACAACCGCCCGGCCAACCTGTTCGTCGCCCGGTTCATGGGCGCGCCGCCGATGAACACGCTGCCCGCGTGCGTTGAGATGTCCGCCAGCGGCCCGATGGCCGTTCTCGGCGACGCCAGCGTGAGGCTTGCGCTGCCCGAGCTTGCCGGCGATGCCGCAGCCTGGTGCAACCGGCCGGTCATTTTGGGAATTCGACCGGAATGTATCACCGCCCCTGTTCGCGCGGACGACGGAGTCACAATTGAGGCGCTTGTTGATATGATCGAACCGACCGGTGCCGAAACCATCGTGTTGCTCCGGCTAGCTGGTCATCAGGTCCTGGCCCGCGCCGCCGCCGATTTCCGGCCGGCTCCAGGCAGCATCGCCCGCTTCACCGTCGACACCGCGCGACTCTGCCTGTTCGACCCCGAAACCGAGCGGTTGATCGGCTAGCGCATGTCGTGGAGCTTCAACCGGATATCTGCAGCCCGGATGTGGCCATGATGAATTTCGGCCAGCACGCCAAGGTCAATGTAGCGGCACATCTGGAGACCATGGGCCGCCTGATCCGCATGCCGGGGGTGAAGCCGGAGATCGAGGTGTTCGATCTGGGCCATGTGGCACTCGCGGCGCGGATGGTCCAGCAGGGATTGATCGCGTCACCGCCTTTGTCACCCTGCTGATGGGCGTGTCGTTGGCGCACCTGCCACGGTGGAGGCGCTGCTGACGATGCGCTCCGGGCTGCCGGTGGATGCGGTATGGTCGGCACTCGGCATCGCCGGCCAGCAATTGCCGATGACTGCGCAGTCAATGCTGCTCGGAGGGCATGTGAGGGTCGGATTGGAGGATAATCTGTATCTCTCACGGCGTGTTGGCGCCAAACAACGCCACTCTCGTTGAACGCGCCACGACATTGGTTCGGTCAATGGAGCTGAGGTCGCAACCATCGAACAGACCCGGTCGCGGCTACAGATCTGAGCCCGGTCTCCCTAAGGCCGGGAGTAGATCGTCCACACGGCGGAGAGAAGGGCTATGCACCAAATCGGTCTGATCGGGTTTGGCAAGATCGCGACGACACGGCACGTGCCGGCGATCATGGCTCATCCAGGATTTCAACTGGCTGGCGTTGTCGATGCGGGTGCTATCGAGGCTAAAATTGACGGAGTGAGAACGTTTAAATCTCACATGGAAATGTTCGCGGCTCTTCCGGAGCTCGACTGCGTTGCGATCTGCACGCCACCCCTGGTCCGGGCCCGCATCGCACTGGAAGCGATCGCGCTCGGCAAGAACGTCCTGCTGGAGAAGCCACCTGCCGCCGGAGTGGCCGAACTCGCCATTCTACGCGCCGCCCGCGAGCGGTCCGGCGTGACCATGTTTACCGCATGGCATTCGCAACACAATCCCGCAGTCAATCGTGCTCGGCAGTTGCTCGATGGCGCGACCGTGACGCGGATCGAAATGCGATGGAAGGAGGACGTCGAGCGCTATCATCCCGGCCAGGAATGGATATGGCACGCCGGTGGCTTCGGCGTGTTCGATCCCGGGATTAACGCGTTGTCGATCCTCACGCGCATCCTCCCCGGGAGCGTAACGGTCCGCGGCGCCGCCCTGGCCATGGCCGACCGCGCTGCAACGCCGATCGCCGCGCGCCTCGAATTCGGCCTTGTCGGATGGGAAGGTGCCTGTGGCACGGCCGAGTTCGACTGGCGTGCCGAGGCGGGCGAAATCCGGGAGATTTCTATCACCACGGACCACGGCGACAACCTGCTGCTCTCCGCCAGCGGAAAGGCTTTGTCCTTTAATGGAGCGATACTGATGGACGGAGACCGTGACGAGTATGGCCGGCTATACGCGCATTTTTACGCACTGTTGGAACGCAGAGCGTCGGACATTGACGAGGAGCCCTCTCTTCTGGTTGCCGATGCCTTTCAAATCGGCCTTCGCGTGCCGCTGGCAGAGTTCTAGCCCAACGGCTTTCCTGGGCTCATGCAGACAACAAAGAAATCATGAGGGACGCGGATGAGGTATGGCACCGGCTTCCAATGCATTCGCGATGCGGCTAGCCCGGAGAAATGGCAGGGCTCGGATCGATCTGGCAGCAGCCTACGGCTACCACCGGTCCAGTCGGTCTCAAGCTGCATCATAAACGGATCGAGTGAATTCATCCGGACACGGAATATATCAGCACACCCACCGCGGACCACCTGGCGTACGAGCCCACGAGATTTGTCAGTTCGCCGCATGATCTCTTTGATCGCCACGCCCTGAGCCGACAGCGCCAGGATATCGGCGTTCTCTGCCTCGCGGCGAAGCCAGCCTGTATGCTGGCGGCGTTCCACGGCGCGTAAAGCCTCCGGATCGACAGTGCCTGCACCGACGGCCTTGCGGATTGCGACCATCGACCGTTGCACGCAGGTGAGGAAGGCGGCGCTGGCGTTTTCCATCTGGTGCCACCGGTCAGCGACCTAAAGGGCCTGAGGGCGGCCCCCGCGGCGGCAGCAGCGAGACAAGAACTTGGCGTCCGAGGCCGGATTCGATCATCATCTGGTCAAATCTGTCGCGTATGACGACCTGGAACGCATTCTCGCCAAATCAGCAGGAACCTAGCGGTTTCGCACGGTTACCTCTACGTCCGCTTCCGCGAGACCTTATCCCGCTCGCGACCGACTTGGATGGGTACGAAACCGTGGCGCCGGGCAGCGCTGAACGTCCGCCCCAGATAGTGCTTATTGGACCGGCCTATGACCAGCTTGGGCAGGTTCCCGCGGTACGGGTCTGACGGCAGGGTTATCGCCGGACTGGTCGGGAGCGGACCGTTTCAGATTCTGGGTTGCCATGCACCCCCCTCTCGCTTTTGATGCAGAATTTAATTTACGATATCCGTATCAAAGTCGGGCCACTGATGTGATTGGGTTTTTCTGATGCTCAATGAGGGCATGATTTACGGCTACGCCCGCGTCTCGACCGACGCCCAGGATCTCAGCAACCAGGTGGCCCAGCTGAAGGCTGCTGGCTGCGCGACAATCTTCCGCGAGAAGATCAGCGGTGCGACCGCCGATCGGCCGCAACGACGGCGAGATTGAAGCGCCCGGCAGCGGGGTTGTCGTGGTCGCGTGGCACCGCGACTGTGCCGCATCGGAGGCGAGGCAGGATCTCCGGCGTCACGTTCGGCAGTGAGCACCGCGTCTCGACGAAGGTCGGTTTTGATATATCGTCTTCGTCAAACTTTGGCCAGGCAGCACACAGGCGGCCATCATCGCGAGAGTGGCCGTGACCCACATCGGCCATGTCAATTTCACCAGCAAAGCCGCTCTCCCTGACCTCGATTCATGCTTCGATCACCGTCCGATCTTATGGCTTGCTCGACGCGTCGTCATTCCATCGACGTCGTTCAACGATGCCCTCGGAGGAATGGGGGCCGGACAGGGGTCTTGAAGCGAGCGGCTTGTTGTTGGTGCTCGTTGTAATCCGAGCCACGCCGAACGATTGCCTTCCCACACAAGTCTACCCGGAACGTTGTCCGCTTTGGGGACAACTGCCAAGCCGGCAAAATGTCCATCGTGGGTGCGGAGCGGGCCGGCAGGAGCTGGCCGGAAACACACTTGCCGGTTTCGGGCGGAGACGGCGGAGAGTTACCGTTCACTATCTCGCGGTGCGGCATACGGTTTCGGTGCCCATGAAGCCATACCATATCCTCCCACCACGGTCGATCTCGCGAAGAAGGAGTCCCAGTCATGGCTGACGCCACGCCCACTCCGGCCATCAAGACGGTCCCCAAGCCCCGCGACCAGCACCTGCGGGATATGGCCGACTGCATCCGGTTTCTTTCCATGGACGCCGTGCAGCAGGCCAAGAGCGGCCATCCCGGCGCGCCCATGGGCATGGCCGACATCGCGACCGTTCTCTACAAGGATTTCATGCAGTTCGACGCGGCCGATCCACATTGGTTCGACCGCGACCGCTTCGTGCTGTCGAACGGCCACGCCTCGATGCTGCTCTACAGCCTGCTCTACCTGACCGGCGTCAAGGATATGACGTTGGACGAGTTGAAGCGGTTCCGCCAGATCGACAGCAAGACCGCCGGCCACCCCGAATACAAGCACGCTGACGGTATCGAGACGACGACCGGCCCGCTCGGCCAGGGCGTCGCGAACGCGGTGGGCTTCGCCCTCGCTGAGCGCATCCTGAACGCCAAGTTCGGCGACGACCTCTGCAAGCACTGGACCTACGTCTTCATGGGCGACGGCTGCCTGATGGAGGGCATCAGCCAGGAGGCGATCTCCATGGCGGGCCATTACAAGCTTGGCCACCTCATCGCCTTCTGGGACAACAACTCGATCACGATCGACGGCGCGACCAGCCTGGCGGTCTCCGACAACGAGGTCGAGCGCTTCCGCGCCTCCGGCTGGCACGTCCAGGAGATCGACGGCCACGACACGGACGCGATCCGCGACGCCATCACCGCCGCCCGGGCCGTGACGG
>Ga0302324_100029104_pt1 | contig 10486 bp, 12 predicted proteins | sample Palsa_T0_1_FD_201949 | JGI IMG/M metagenome (GOLD analysis project Ga0302324, IMG submission 201949) | Peat permafrost microbial communities from Stordalen Mire near Abisko, Sweden - Palsa_T0_1 | ecosystem: Environmental > Terrestrial > Soil > Palsa > Peat permafrost | place: Sweden: Abisko... | reverse complement strand
CCCGGCCACTGTTGGTTGTTCGTGGGGGGTATTTGGGTTTTATTTTAAACCCCCCCGGTTGGGGGGGGTGGGGCCCCGCGCGCGGCCCGGGGGGGGTGGGGGTAAGTCACGCGCGACGACGAAACCAAATCCCGCGACCGCGCGAGGAAACTTCGCCGGCAGATGCCCAAAGCCGAAGTGGTGCTTTGGAAAAAGCTGCGCGAAGCGAACCGGCATGGCTATAATTTTCGCCATCAGCACCCGGTCGGCTCGTACATCGCCGACTTCGCTTGCCTTGAGGTGAATCTGATCATCGAACTCGACGGCGCGTCACATGACATGCCGGATGCAGTCAAACATGACACGCGGCGAACTGCATTCCTGGAAGGGCGCGGCTATCGCGTGCTGCGTTTTCGGAACGAGGAAATCTTGAACGATCTTTATCGGGTGATGGAAGTCGTAATGCGCGACTTACCCCCTCCGTCCCTTCGCTGCGCTCGGGACACCTCCCCCGCAAGCGGGGGAGGATAAGAAAGAAAAAAAGGGACGCCAGTTTTGCGGGCATCCCTCAATCTGGCGTCACTTTAAAACGAAAAAAACAGACTGGCAAGGCCGCTATTTGTTCAATAGATGAGGTCCCCTTGCGATGAAGGGGATTGTCATGGCGGCCTGCGGTCTCGATTTCGGTACGTCCAATTCGGCCATCGGGGTGGTGCGCGGCAACACGCCGGTGCTGGCGCCGGTCGAGGGCGACTCGACGCTGATCCCCTCGGCGATCTTCTTCGATTTCGAGCAGCATGGCCGCGTCATCTTCGGGCGCGACGCCATCGACACCTATATCGGCCAGCATGACGGCCGGCTGATGCGGGCGCTGAAGACCATCCTCGGCTCGCCGCTGATCGACGAAGCGACCGCGGTCGGGCGCAAGCGGATGAAGCTGACCGAGGTGGTCGAACTCTTCATCTGCCATCTGAAGAGTCGCGCTGAAGCCTTTGCCGCCGAAGAGATCACGCAGGTGGTCCACGGCCGCCCCGTCCGCTTCGTCGATGGCGACGACGCGGCGGATGCCAAGGCGCAGAGCGTGCTCGAAGACATCGCCCACCGCGTCGGCTTTCGCGAAGTGCACTTCGAATATGAGCCGATCGCGGCGGCCTATCACTATGAGGAGACCGCGACCCGCGAGGAACTGGTCCTGGTCGCCGATATCGGCGGCGGCACCTCCGACTTCACGGTGATCCGCATCGGCCCCGAGCGCCGTACCCTCCCCGACCGGCGCTCGGATATTCTGGCCAATGCCGGCCAGCGAATCGGCGGCACCGATTTCGACACAAGGCTCAGCCTCGATGCGGTGATGCCCCTGCTCGGCCTCGGCACGCAGCTGATCGAGAAAGATCTGCCGATGCCCAAAAGCGTCTATTACGAACTGGCGACCTGGGCGACGATCAACTTCACCTACAACCACAAAAGCGAGCGCGAGATCGCCGCCCTGCTCAAGCAATCGCGCGAGCCGGAGAAAGTGGCGCGGCTCTTGAAGACCGTGCGCCGCCATCACGGCCACCGCATCGCCTTCGCCGTGGAAGACGCCAAGATCGCGCTGAGCGAGGCGTCGTCGTTTTCGATCCCGCTCGATTTCCTGGAAGCCGGGCTGGGCGCGGACACCACGCAGTCGCGCTTCAAACAATCCATCCGCGACAAGCTCGACAAGCTCACGGCAATCGCCGCGCAATGTGTCGCGCGCGCGGGTGTCCGACCGGATCGAATCCAAACCATCTTCTTCACCGGCGGCTCGAGCCGCGTTCCGGCGGTGCAACGCGCGATCTCCGCCGCGGCGCCCCAAGCGCGCGGCACGACGGGCTCGTATTTCCTTTCCGTAGCGTTAGGCCTGACGCGGGAGGCGCAGAGGATATTCGGATAATTCTGCACCTCCCCCTTGTGGGGAGGTCGAAAAAGCGGCGAGCATAGCGAGCCGGTTTTTCGGGTGGGGGCGGTGCCGCCACAAGCCGGCCCCCACCCGAAAAATGCGTTCCGCATTTTTCGACCTCCCCACAAGGGGGAGGTGCAACGGAGTCCCCCATGACAATCCGCACCCCGCTCTGCGACATGCTTGGCATTCAATATCCCATCATGCTCGCCGGCATGGGCGGCGTGTCCTACGCCGAGCTTTGCGCGGCTGTCTCCAATGCGGGCGGCTTCGGCACGCTCGGCATGGCGGGACGGTCGCAGAAGGAGATCGGGGAAGAGATCAAGAAGGTCCGCGATCTCACCGACAAGCCGTTCGGCGTCGATCTGCTCGCGGCGGTTCCGGAATCGCTGGAGCGCGCGGCCGATGCGATCATCGAGGGCGGCGCGGCGGCGTTCATCTCCGGGCTTGGCGTTCCGGCGCCGCACATGGTCAAGAAATTCCACGACGCGGGATTGAAAGTGATGAATGTCGCGGGCGCGGTGAAGCATGCGAAGATCGCGCAGGCCGGCGGGCTCGACGCCGTCATCGCGCAGGGCACCGAAGCCGGCGGCCACACCGGCCGCATCGCGGGCATGGCGCTCATTCCGCAGGTCGTCGATGCGGTGACGATTCCGGTGATCGCGGCGGGCTCGATCGTCGACGGGCGCGGGCTGGCGGCGGCGCTGGCGCTGGGCGCGCAAGGCGTGTGGATCGGCACGCGCTTCATCGCCTCGCGCGAGGCGCATGCGGGCGGGCTCTATCGCCAGGTGATCGTCGATGCGGGCGACGAGGACACGATCATCACGCGTTCCTATTCCGGCAAGCCGATGCGCGTGTTCAACAATGAATGGGTCGCGGATTGGGAGAAGCGGCCGCAGGACATCCAGAAATTCCCGGCGCAGGCGATGATCTCGTCGCAGGCCGGCGTGATGGGCGGCATCGGCGGCCAGATCGAAGGGCTGAGCCGCGAACGCTCCGCCTTCGCCATGGGCCAAGGCGCCGGCGCGATCCACGACGTGAAATCCGCCGGCGAAATCGTGCGCGACATCGCCGCCGAAGCCGAAGCGGTGATCGCGAGAATGGCGAAGCTGGCGGCGCGTGCCTAATAAGGGCCGGCGGACAGCCGCTGCGATATCCACCATATGTTGCCGGCAGGATCGACAAGACCGCCCTGACGTTCGCCATAGGGCATGTCGGCGACCTGTCCGCGCTGAACGCCGCCCGCTTTGACCGCGCGTGCCATCGCGGCATCGGCGTTGTCGACGTAGAGGTAATAAGTCGCCTTCATGGCGCCGAGCTTTTCGGTCGCTTCGCTCACCATGATCGTCGTGTCGCCGAATTTCACATGCGCGTTGCCGACTTTTCCATCGGGGCCGGCATTGACCGAAAGGATTTCCCCGCCAAGGCCCTCGGAAAGAAAAGTCAGATAGCTGGCGGCGTCGGGCGCGAAAATATACGGAAAAACCTGCGTGAAGCCCGGTGGTATGTGCATGGGAGCGCTCATCCAAGGTTGAAGCCACGGTCACACTTCGAGGCCATCAGGTTCCGACATAAGCGGGAACGAGGTCAACCGCTGACTCGAGGATTACGAGAACATCCGCCACACCAGATGGCCGAACACGACGAGGCCGAATGTCGTGATCACGGCGCCCGAGGCGCGGTTGATGAAGGTCATCACGCGCTCGTCGATCTTGGCGTGAAACAGGCCGGCCACCGTCGTCAGCGTGAACCACCAGGTCGTGGAGCCCGCAAGCACGCCGCAGACCAGCAGCCCGGCGCCGAAATAACTCGCCTTGCCGCCGACCAGGCCGGCGACGCCGGCGAACATCAGCGTGAAAGTAAGCAGGGTCGCCGGATTGGTGATGGCGAGCGCGAAGGTCGAGGCCATCGCGCGCGCCAGCGTGGACGCATCCTGCTCGCGCGCTTTCAGCTTCTCGTCCAGCCGCAATTGCGGCGAGGCGAGGAAGGTGCGGATGCCGAACACCAGCAGCATCGTGCCGCCGCCGATTTCCAGGATGGTGGAATGGCTCTTGATGAGCTGGGCGATGGCGGTGAAGCCGAAGCCGACGATGGTGGCAAACACGGCGTCGGCGAGCGCGGCGCCCAGGCCCGATAGGAATCCGTAGAGCGAGCCATGCGCAAAGGTGCGCCGCACGCAGAGCAAATTGACCGGCCCGATGGGCACCGCCGCGATCAATCCGATCACGAAGCCGGACACGATGAGAATGAGATAGGTCATGCCGGGTGTTTCATCGGGCCAGATCGACCACGAGGCGGCCGCGGATTTTTCCCGCCAGGATATCTTCCGCCGCGCCGTGCACGTCCTTAAGGCCGATTGTCGTCGTCATCGCGGCAAGTTTCTTCACATCGAGATCGCGCGCAAGCCGCTCCCAGGCCTGCTTGCGGCGCTTCATCGGCATGTGAACGGATTCGATGCCGAGCAGCGAGACGCCGCGCAGGATGAAAGGCGCGACGGTGGTGGGAAGGTCGAGGCCCTGCGCCAGCCCGCAAGCCGCGACCGCGCCGCCATATTTCGTCGAGGCGATCACATTGGCGAGCGTTTTCGAGCCCACGCTGTCCACAGCGCCGGCCCAGCGTTCCTTGCCCAGCATGCGCGGCTCGCCCGACAGTTCCGCGCGCGGGATGATCTCGGATGCGCCGAGATCTTTCAAATAGCTTTCCTCTTCGGCGCGGCCCGTCGAGGCGATCACCGTGAAACCGAGCTTCGCCAGCAATGCGACCGCGACCGATCCGACGCCGCCCGACGCGCCGGTGACGAGCACCGGGCCCTTGTCGGGCGTGACGTGCGCGTCTTCGAGCGCGAGGACGCAGAGCATCGCGGTGTAGCCCGCAGTACCGATCGCCATAGCTTCGGCGGCGCTGAATGCCGAGGGCAGCGGCACCAGCCAGTCGCCCTTCACCCGCGCCATTTGCGAATAACCGCCATAATGCGATTCGGAGAGGCCGTAGCCGTTGAGCAGGACCTTGTCGCCCGGCTTGAAGTTGGGATTTTCGGATGACGCGACCGTGCCGGCGAGATCGATGCCCGGAATCATCGGGAATTTGCGCACCACCGGTGAGCGCCCCGTCAGCGCCAGCCCGTCCTTGTAGTTCACCGTGGAATGCGAAACCGCGACGACGACATCGCCCGCCATCAGATCGTCCAGCCCGTGCTCGACATCGTGTGCTTTCTGGGCGTCGCCGTCCTTGGTCAGCAGGATGGCCTTGAAGCGGGTTTGCATATGGCACTTCCGGATCGCGAGTGCTGCCAGGAATGGCGGCCGACTGAGACATGAAAAGCATAGGAAAACACGAAAGCCGTCAAGGCTTTGGCGAATCGGCCGGAATCCGCGTCGTCAAGTCTCGACGGCGCGGGAACCGAACGCGCAAGCTGTTCCTTAAGAAAAGTGGAGCATGATTTGAGTGCCCGGCCGCAGAGCCGGCAGACAGAGCGGGTGGGTGTGATGCGTAAGATCGAACTGGCGCTCAAGGGCTATCGGCTGACCACGGCCGAAATCCTCTACCACATGCCGGATCATCCGGCGGTGCTGCAGACCTTCATCTGGCAGGAACTCGACATGGCGCCGAAATTCCCGGTGCTCAACAAATTCCTGCGCTTCTGGGAGACCAGCATCGAAGGCCGCCTGCATTCGGTGCGCGTCGCTGCGCGCGGGCTGATCTCGGATGCGGAATTGAAGATGTATGGCGGCGAGTTTACGCTGCACTAGAGTGGACGGCGCAGCTCGGCCACGGACGCACTCCTCATGGCGTTCTGTAACGCTGCGCGAGTTGCGGCGACTGGGCTGCGAATGCCGCGAGATCGGCGTTGAACACCGCATCGAGCAGATCGGATCTTTCCACGCCGGGCGCGCAGACAACCTCGCCGAGGGCGAGCCCTCGCAAACTGGCGGTCACGACGTCGTCCGCCGACATGCGCGGCATCGAACTAAGGTCGAGCCCCTGACGTTCATGGAATTCGGTCGCGACCACGCCCGGGCAGAGCGCTTGTATCCGCAGGCCGTGAGACTTCAACTCCTCGTGCAGCGCTTGCGACAGCGCGACGATGTGGGCCAGCGCTCCCGTGTACACCGCCCGGCGAAGCGGCAGCTGTTCGATGGGCGCCGGCCCGCTGAACGCGAGCATGCCCGACACGTTGATGATCGTACCTTCGCCTCTCGCCACCATGCCGGGGGCAGCGGCGCGCGCCAGCATCGTCGGCGCGACGACTTTCACATGGAGAAGCTCGTTCGCCTTGTCGGCCGGAAGCGCGATGAACGGCATGTAGTGCGCGACGCCGGCGTTGTTGACGAGCATGGTGAGCGCCTCGCCTGCGCATATTTCGGCGACCGTTTCCACACCGGCATCGGTACCAAGGTCGGCAACCAGCGGACGAACCTTGACGTTTGGCAGCGCGGCGACAAGCTCCTCGAGCCGGTCGCGGCGACGGCCCACGATCACAAGGTCGTAGCCGTCGGCGCCGAGCCGTCGCGCAAAGGCCCGGCCGATGCCCGAGGATGCGCCGGTGACGAGGGCCAATCGGCGGCCTGGGCTGCCTTCATGATCGGGCTTTCCCGCTTCGGAGTCGCGTGAGCGTTCAGACATTTTTTGCAGCTTTCCAATCGGTCGCTCGGCTCCCCGAGGCGAACAGAATACAGCAAATTGTTCGTGACCAGCGCTAACTCACGCGCCTCCCTCAAGGAGAGGCCGGAAGAGTCTCCACAAACCGTATCGCCTCGCCCTGCCCGCCCAGCACCAGCGCGTGGTCGCGCATGATTGTCCGTCCACGGATGATCGTGGCGACCGGCCAGCCGGTCGTCGTCATGCCGTCGAACGGCGTCCAGCCGCATTTCGACGCGATCCAGCTATTCTCGATCTTCCGCTTCTTCTTCAGATCGACGATGGTGAAATCCGCGTCGTAGCCGCGCGCGATGCGGCCCTTGCCGGCGATGCCGAAGATGCGCTGCGGCCCGGCGCTGGTCAGATCGACGAAACGCTCCAGGCTCATCCGCCCGGCATTGACATGATCGAGCAGGATCGTCGCCAGCGTCTGCACGCCGGGCATGCCCGACGGCGTATCCGGATAGGTCTTGTCCTTCTCTTCGCGGGTATGCGGCGCGTGGTCGGAGCCGATCACGTCGATCAAGCCTTCGCGCACGGCCTGCCAAAGCGCGTCGCGATGGCGCGCCTCACGGATCGGCGGGTTCATCTGGGCGTAGGTGCCGAGGCGCTCGTAACATTCCGGCGCTGCCAGGGTCAGATGTTGCGGCGTGGTTTCGACGGTGGCGAGATCGCGCGCGGCGGCGAGCAGCGGCAATTCCTCCGCCGTCGTCACATGCAGCACATGCAGCCGGCGTCCGGCCATGCGCGCCAGGCGCAGCACGCGTTCGGTCGAGCGCGTCGCGGTCTCGACGTCGCGCCAGAACGGATGGGTGCGCGGATCGCCCGTCACGCGCAATCCCTTGCGCTCTTCCAACCGGTCTTCGTCTTCCGAATGCACGGCCATGCGGCGCGTGCCGCTCTTCAAAGCGGCGAGAATATCGTCGGGATGGCTGAGCAGCAGCGTGCCAGTCGAAGAACCGAGAAACGCCTTCACGCCGCAGACGCCCGGCAAACGCTCCAACTCCGCCAGCGCGCCGACATTCTGCGGCGTGGCGCCGGCATAGAAGGCGTAGTCGCAATGCATGCGATTCTTCGCCCGCGCCAGCTTGTCCTCGATGGCGGCGCGCGTCGTCGTCGGCGGCGCGGTGTTGGGCATTTCGAACACGGACGTGACGCCGCCCAGCACGGCGGCGCGGCTGCCGCTTTCCAGATCCTCTTTGTGCTCGTTGCCCGGCTCGCGGAAATGGACCTGGCTGTCGATCACGCCGGGCAGGACGTGCAGGCCCTTGGCCTCGAAAATCTCGGCCGCTTTCTCATTCGCCAGCGCGCCGATGGCAACGATGCGCCCGGCGATCACGCCGACATCGGCCGGCACGATACCCGATGGCGTCGCTGCCGTTCCGCCGCGAATGAGAAGATCGAAGCTCATGCGGCATCTTTCATGACCTTGTCGTAGACGGCAAGCATGTCGCGAACATAGACTTTTTTCGTGAAGCCTTCCTCATAGCTTTTGCGGCCGCCCTGGACGATTCGCGCGCGCAGTTCCGGCTCGGCGATGGCGCGCCCGATCGCCGCGGCCAGCGCATCGACGTCGTCCACCGCAACCAGCATGCCGTTCGTCTCGTTCTCGACGAAGGCGCCCGGGCCTTGCGACGCGGCGGCGATCAGCGGCGTGCCGGCCGCCCAGGCCTCGATGGTTACAGTGCCGAAAGGTTCGTAGCGTGATGGGAACACGCAGATGTCGGCGGTCGCGAGCAACGCCTCGCGGTCGTTGCGCCAGCCCAGGAAGCGCACGCGGTCTTCCAGCTTCAACCGGCGCGTCTGCGCCTGGAGCTTGGCGCGATCCTCGCCCTCGCCGGCGATCCAAAGATAAGCGCCGGGCACGCGCGCCAAGGCGTCGAGCAGAACGTCCAATCCCTTTTTCCAATGCAGCCGCGCCAGCGCGAGCAGCAGCGGCGCGTCCTTCGGGGTGTTGAGCGAAGCGCGGTCGATGGGAGCCTGCGGCGCGTAATCGGCGAGGGTGTGGACGAGTGCGACGCGATCCGCCGGCACGCCCTGCTTCTTGATGTGCTCCACCAGATCGGGGGTGATGCCGATGAAATGGCTGCACGCCTCGAAGCGCCAGCGCTCGCGATAGCCGCCATACCAGCCGACGTGGCGGCCTTTCCATTTCGGCGCATAGGTCGCGGCGCGGCCGGACCAATATTGGATGATGTCGGGTTTGAATGATTGGGTCGCCCGGCGCAGCACGGCGTTGGTCGGAAACCACAGCCAGGGGCTGAAGCCGGCCGTCTCATAAGGCACGCCGGCCGCCTTGAGCCGGGCGAGCTGGAACGGCGCATTCGCGCGCACCACGGCCATCTGCTCGAGACCGGCTTCGGCCAGCGCCAGCACCGCGTCGAAGAAGAAAGTCTCGACCCCGCCGACGGGCGCGCCGGCCATCACTTGCATCACACGGTAGGGGCGGATGGGCTGGTTCATGACGGCGCGAGGTTTAGGACGCAAGTTTGCGCCTTGGCAACCGCGCGCGGGGGTATTAGGTGCAGTCCATGGCCCACAGGCTCGACGATCGCGCCGTGATCGCCCTTTCGGGGCCGGAGGCGCGCGGCTTCCTGCAGGGGCTCATCACCAACGACGTCGAGCGCCTGGCGCCGGGCAAGGGTCTCTACGCCGCCCTGCTGACGCCGCAGGGCAAGATCCTGTTCGATTTCCTGATCGTCGAGGGCGACGGCGCGGTTCTGCTCGACTGCACGGCCGGGTCGCGCGATGCGCTGCTCAAGCGGCTGCGGATGTACCGGCTGCGCGCCAAACTCGAGATCGAGGCGCGCGACCAATTGGCCGTGCTGGTCGGGCTGACCGGCAGGCCTGTCCAATACGGCGTCACCTTCGCCGATCCCAGGCTCGAAGCCCTGGGGCATCGCACCATCGGTGCCCGGGCCGAGATGCCGGAAGACGCGAGTAACGGCTCGGCCAAGTACCGCGAGCACCGCCTCGACCTCGGCGTGCCCGAGGGGGCGGATTTCGGGAGCGACCGGATGTTCGCGCTCGATGCCGGGCTCGACGAGCTCCATGGCGTATCGTTCGACAAGGGCTGCTATGTCGGCCAGGAGCTGACCGCGCGGATGAAGCATCGCGGCACCGCGCGCAAGCGCCTGCTGCCGGTCAAAAGCCTCGACGGCTCCGCCCTGCCCCAAAGCGATACGCCGCTGAAGGTCACGGGCCGCGATATCGGCGAGATCACAACCGTTTATGGCGCGCGCGGCTTCGCGCTCGTCCGCCTGGACCGGCTGGAGGAAGCAGGCGATGCCGCCATCGACGCCGGCGGGGTGCGCGTGGGCTTGGTCAAACCGTCATGGCTTTTCGCTTGACCTGATCGCCCAACGCGTCAGAGTCGCGCTCCCTTCGTCAGGAGAAATTCATGCTGCATCATGTTTCCGTCGGCGTCAGCGATGTCGCGCGCGCCGCGAAGTTCTACGACCCGGTCCTCAAGGCGCTCGGCTACCGGCGCGTCGCCGATTATTCGCCGCACGCGATCGCCTATGGCGAGAGCAAGGACCGCCCCGAGTTCTGGATCGGTATGCCGCACGATCAGAATGCGGCCACCCACGGCAACGGCACGCATATCGGCTTCATCGCGAAATCCAAAGGCGCGGTGCTGAAATTCCACGCCGAAGCGCTCAAGGCCGGCGGCAGCAACAATGGCGAGCCCGGCCCGCGCCCCGATTACGGCCCGACCTATTACGGCGCCTTTATCTACGACCTCGACGGCAACAAGATCGAAGCGGCGGTGCTCGCGCCAGCCGCCAAGCCGAAAGCCGCGAAGAAATCCTCCAAGAAAGCCAAGAAAGCGCCGGCGAAAAAGAAGAAGAAAGCGAAGCGCCGGTGAAGCAGGGCTTGGTTCGCTGCGCCTGGCCCGGCGAGGATCCGCTTTACGTCGCTTATCACGACGAGGAATGGGGCGTGCCG
>Ga0302324_100029101_pt1 | contig 10486 bp, 8 predicted proteins | sample Palsa_T0_1_FD_201949 | JGI IMG/M metagenome (GOLD analysis project Ga0302324, IMG submission 201949) | Peat permafrost microbial communities from Stordalen Mire near Abisko, Sweden - Palsa_T0_1 | ecosystem: Environmental > Terrestrial > Soil > Palsa > Peat permafrost | place: Sweden: Abisko... | reverse complement strand
TCTTCGGCTCGTGGGTTGCCTTTACCAGTTATGCCGAGCATCAGGGGAACCCGGCGGTTGTGGCTGCTGGCGTTACGCAGCACAACACCGGCAATACCGAGGGCAAGGAAAGCGAGTTCGGTGACACCAGCACCGCGCTTTTCGGTGTCGCCTCGACCAACACCTCTACAGGTTCCGCTGATGCGTCCTACGACTCGTTCACCCCGATCGGCGGCTTCGGCCTCCTGACCGGGATGATGCTGGGGGAGGTGACCCCGGGCGGCACGGGGAGCGGCATGTACACGATCTTGATATACGCCATCATCGCGGTGTTCATCGGTGGCCTGATGATCGGGCGCACCCCGGAGTACCTGGGCAAGAAAATCCAGTCGAGAGAGGTGAAATTGGCTGGGTTCGCGGCCTTGGTCATGCCGTTGATCGTGCTCATATTGACTGGCATCGCTGTCTCGGTCCATGCCGGACGCGTGGGCCCGTTGAACGGCGGCCCGCACGGGTTCAGCGAGATCCTCTACCTCCTGACATCCTCGGGCAACAACAACGGCTCGGCCTTCGCCGGTATAACCGGTAACAGCAACTTCTACAACGTGGTTGGTGCCATCGACATGTTGGTTGGTCGCTTCGGCATCATGATCCCCTGCCTAGCCCTGGGCGGGATCCTCGCCGCCAAAAATGTCGTGCCGGTATCGCTCGGCACCTTCCGCACGGATAACACGATGTTCGTCGGCCTGACGATCGGCGTCATCGTCATCATCGGCGGCCTCACCTTCTTCCCCGCAGTCGCCCTCGGCCCACTGGTCGAAGCGTTCAGTCACAAGTTCTGGGGCGCCAACACCGGCTTGATAGGCCCGGTCTTCCAGCACTTGACCCTCGGGAAGTTCCTGTGACCGAGCAGCCAAACACCGCCATGACCGACACCACAGCCTCGCCAAAAGATCAAAGGAGCGCTCAGTCGAGCGGCCCAACAGGCGCCGCGGCGACTTCGGCGCACGGCGTAGCCCAATCACGGAGCCTTTTCGACCGCGAGATCCTCCGCCAGGCCTTCTTCGATTCGTTCAAGAAGCTCGACCCGCGCGTTCAGGTGAAGAACCCAGTGATGTTCGTCGTGCTCGTCGGCACGGTTGTCACTTTCGCAGAGTCCATCGCAAACCCGGGCCTCTTCGACTGGAGCATTACGATCTGGCTGCTCCTGACGGTGATCTTTGCCAACTTCGCCGAAGCGATGGCCGAAGGTCGTGGTAAGGCACAAGCCGAGACGCTCCGTAAGATGCGCTCGGAGACCCTGGCCCGCCGCCTTCTACCGGGAGGCACCGAGGAACGGGTCCCGGCGGCCTCTCTCAGCAAAGGCGACTCTGTCGTATGTGAAGCCGGTGACATCATCCCCTCCGACGGGGAGATCATCGAAGGTATCGCCTCGGTCGACGAGTCGGCTATAACTGGCGAATCTGCACCCGTTATCCGGGAGTCGGGCGGCGACCGCTCTGCCGTCACGGGAGGCACGAAAGTGCTCTCCGACCGCATCGTCGTGCGGATCACCGCTGAGCGCGGGCACACGTTCCTGGACCGCATGATCGGGCTCGTCGAAGGGGCCAACCGCCAGAAGACCCCCAACGAGATCGCCCTTACGATCCTGCTCGCCGTGCTCACGATCGTCTTCCTTCCTGTTGTGGTAGTGCTGGAGCCCTTCGGCTCATACGCAGGCGCGACGGTGTCGGTGGTCATCTTGGTGTCGCTGCTCGTCTGCTTGATACCCACCACGATCGGCGCCCTTTTATCGGCGATCGGCATCGCCGGGATGGACCGCCTCGTTCAGCGCAATGTGCTCGCAATGAGCGGCCGGGCCGTGGAAGCTGCTGGCGACGTGCAGACATTGCTGCTCGACAAGACGGGAACGATCACCCTCGGCAACCGGATGGCGTCGGCGTTCTTGCCCGTTGGGGGCCACAGCGAACAGGAACTCGCTGCCACTGCCCAGCTCGCTTCCCTCGCGGATGAGACTCCCGAGGGCCGTTCAATCGTCGTGCTCGCCAAGGAGCGCTTCGATATACGCGAACGCGCCCTGGGAGAGGGGCACACCTTCGTCCCCTTCACTGCGACGACCCGGATGTCGGGCCTCGACATGGGTACTCAGCAGATCAGGAAAGGTGCCGGCGAGTCTGTGAAACGCTGGGTGACCGAACAAGGCGGCCCAGTGCCCCCCGACCTCGACCCGATAATCGAAGGTGTGTCACGCTCAGGCGCTACACCGTTGGTCGTGGCAGATGGGAAGGAGATCCTCGGCGTCATCGAGCTGAAGGACGTCGTGAAGCAAGGCATTCACGAAAAATTCGACCAGATGCGCCAGATGGGCATCCGCACGGTGATGATCACGGGCGACAACCCCTTGACGGCGGCTGCCATCGCGCAAGAAGCCGGCGTCGACGACTACTTGGCCGAGGCCACCCCCGAAGCGAAGATGGACCTGATCAAAGCCGAACAAGAGGGCGGCAAGCTCGTGGCCATGACCGGCGACGGGACCAACGATGCGCCGGCGCTAGCTCAAGCCGATGTCGGCGTGGCTATGAACACCGGCACTACAGCGGCAAAAGAGGCCGGCAACATGGTCGACCTTGACTCGAACCCGACCAAGCTCATCGACATCGTAGAGATCGGCAAGCAGCTCCTGATCACCCGCGGCTCGCTAACGACCTTCTCGATCGCCAACGACGTGGCCAAGTACTTCGCCATCATCCCGGCACTGTTCTCGGTAGGCGACGCCAAGGTGCTCAGCAAGCTGAACATCATGGGCCTGCACAACGCGCAGTCCGCCGTGCTCTCGGCGGTCATATTCAACGCTTTGGTCATCGTCGCCTTGATCCCGCTCGCACTGCGGGGGGTGAAGTTCCGCCCCGCTTCGTCTGCCGCGATCTTGCGCCGTAACGTGTGGATCTACGGCGTAGGCGGGATCATCAGCCCGTTCTTTTTCATATGGCTCATCGACCTGCTCCTGGTCGCAATCCACTGGTACTAAGAGAGGCCGACTGATGTTGCTCAACTTGCGCCGTGCGTTCTTCTTCAGCCTCGTAGCGATCGCCTTCACCTTCGCCTACACCCTCGTCGGCACCGGGCTCGCCCAGGTCGCCTTTACCCACCAAGCGGACGGCTCGATCACCGCTAAAGGGTCAACGCTCATCGGCCAGAACTGGTCGGACTGTGAGGGCTCGGGCCTTCAAAAGGACTGCCCGCAATGGTTCCATGGCCGCCCCGACGACACGGGGCCCTATGCCGGTGACGGGGACAACCCCCTTGTCGCCTGTTCTGACTGGACGAAAAAGCCTGTCTGCGTAAACGGCGAATCGGCGGCTACAAACCTCGGGCCACGCTCGTCGGTCCTGCTCGCTGACACCAAGGCCTTGGTCGTCTATTGGCACAAGCTCGGCGTCGACCCGACGCCGGACCTGGTCACGACGTCGGGGAGCGGTTACGACCCCGACATCACGCCGCAGGACGCGATTGTACAGATCCCGATGGTCGGAAAGGCAACGGGTCTTTCTGCCTCGGTGCTACGTGCTCTGGTCAACAAGGAGAGCCACGGCGCGCAGTTCGGTTTCCTCGGGAGCAGCTATGTCGACGTCCTTCAGCTGAACGTGGCCCTGTCGAAGCTGCGCCAGCCCCACGCCGGGCCGCGCTAGGGCGGACTGGGGACCTCTCAGCTTTCTTCGACCGCCTCCGAGCCGTGGTCATCGCCCGCGGGCATTTCCCGCCGGGCGATCACGTGGATGTCGATGCCCATGTCACTTGCCCGGCGGATAACTTTGCGGACGATCTCCCCGCCCCCGAACAGTTCTTGCCAGCGGCTCTTCTGGCTCGACCCGAGAACGATCTGAGTGATCTGGTGCTCCTTGGCGAAAGTGGTGATGGCCTCGGCGGGGTCCGTGTTGACGAGCTCGTACCAGTGGGCTCCGAGGTCGCTTGCCAGGGTGCGCAGCGAGTCGAAAAGGGCTTTCTCCTTGGCTGGTTTGGCCTCGGGGTCAGTTATGTGGACCACGCTGAGCTCGCCTTTGGAACGCGATGTCAACCTGGCTGCACGCCGTAGGAGCACGTCCGAGCCGGGGGCGCCGGCTAATGCCAGGAGGATCCGCTCCCGCGTCTCCCAAAGACGCTTGTCGCTGTGCCGGTGCAGGTGCTCCAGGAGCTCCTCTTCGGTTTCGTCAGCGAGGAAGCGCAGCGCCAGCTCTCGGAGCGCGATCAGGTTGTCGGTCTGGAAGAAGTGCGTGAGCGCATAGGGGACTTTGTCGGGGGGGTAGATGTTGCCGTGCAGCATCCGGCGGCGCAGCTGCTCAGGCGACGAATCAACCAGCTCGAGCTGGTTGGCCCTGCGCAGCACCCAGTCGGGGACGCGCTCGCGGACATGTGTGCCCGTCATCTGTTCGACAGCGTCCGCCAGGCTTTCGACATGCTGGATGTTGAGCGTCGACACCACGTCGATCCCAGCGTCGACAAGCTCCGCCACGTCCTCCCAGCGTTTGGCGTGGCGGCCCGAGCCAGGCACATTGGTGTGGGCCAGCTCATCGACAAGAGCGACCTTTGGGTGGCGCGCCAGGATCGCGTCGAGATCCATCTCCTCGAACTGGCTCCCGCGGTACTCGACCACCTTTCGGGGTACTACCTCGAAGCCCTCCAGGAGCTTCTCTGTCAGCGGTCGCTTGTGGCACTCGACGAAGCCCACGACGACGTCCGTACCGCGCTCCAGGCGGCGTTTCCCTTCGTTGAGCATGTCGTAGGTCTTGCCGACGCCGGCAGCGGCCCCGAGATAGATCCGGAAATGCCCGGCAGCCTCGACGACCGAGGCAGTGTCGTCTTTAGCCGGTACCTCCCCAACCTCACTACGCCTAACCTCACTCACGCCGCTCATCGTACCGGGGCGGCGAGTGGCGCTAGTTCCGCTCGGTGTTGCGCTGCGTCATGCTCACTATCAGGCGTGAACCGATGATCAGGAGGAGCACGATCACCATCAATATGAAGGCTGCGTCGTAGGACAGAGCCTGCGGGAACGTCCCCTGGTTGTAGGCGTACACGACCCAGGTCAGGTAGCTGACCGACATATGCGTCAGGTGGACGGTCGGCCCATAGCTCGTGTACTCGCCGACCGTGTACAACAAAGGCGCGGTTTCGCCAACTGATATGGCCAGCGCCACGAGCAAGCCGGTTGTTATGCCCGGGAGGGCGGCCTTCATGGTTATCCGGGAAAGCGAGCGCATCGGGGCCATCCCGAGTGCATCCGCACCCTCGCGGTACGTAGTGGGCACCGACCGCAGAGCGGATTCGGTTGCCTTGGCGATATAGGGCACCGTGAGCGCCGAGAGCGCAATCAGGGCGGAGGCAAGGGAGAAATCCCAATGGAGACCGATCCCGAGAGCTATATAGGCCACGTAACCGAGCACGATCGATGGGATCCCGGCAAGGATCTCCGAAGCTCCGCGAAGAAATGAGCCAAAGCGGCCCTTGGCGTACTCGGCAAGGTAAATCCCGGACAGCACCCCGACGAGGCCCGCGAGGATGCCGACACCGACCACGATCTCCAGCGTCCCGAGGATCTCGTCGGAAAGCCCGCCCCCTGTGGCCGTGGTCGGCTCGGTGAGGACGCTCCAGTGCCAGACCGGAAGGGCGCGGCCGATCACGCCCCACAGGACAGACGCCAGCGGCGCTACGACGAGCAGGAGGGCTAACCCGCACAGGCCCCAGCCGAGGTAGCCCTTCGCCACCCTGCTCCAGGGAGGCCGGCCGTAAAGATCGAGCCCTTCGGACAGGCCGCCACTTAGTTCGGGAGTTTCAGGTGCCATCGCTATACCCCCCGGCCAACAGGCAGGGCCGTCGCCGCTGCAGCTTTGCTGACCAAACGACGAGCTCCGAGGTTAGTCAGCAGGGTAATGGCGACGAGCACAAGGGCGAACTCAGCGAGGGTTCGCACCTCGAAGCCTGTGCCGTCTGAAAGGGCCCCGTCGAGTTGTTGCGCAATGGTGGCAGCAATCGTGCTCATGCCCTCGTAAAGGTTGGGAGGAACTTGGCCCAGGATGGTGCCCGAGACCATGGCGACGGCAATCGTCTCGCCGAGCGCTCTTGCCAACCCCAGGACGGCCGCCCCGATTATCCCGGAGCGTACCCACGGCAGGCTTACTTTCCAGACGACCTCCCAGTCGTTCATCCCGAGCGCGAGCGCACCTTCCTTTGGCAGGCGAGGGACCGTGCGGAGCAAGTCTCGAGTGGTTGCCGCCACGATCGGCACGATCATGATGGCGAGGACCATTCCCGAAGCAAGAAGGCCTTCCCCGTAACCGACGTTCCCACGGAAGAAATCGAGCACCGGGACGTCGGGCATGTGGTCCGCGACAAAAGGCGATATGTGGTGGGCTAAGAAGGGGCCGAAGGTGAGTACGCCCCAAAGGCCGAACACAACGCTCGGTACGCCTGCGATCACCTCGAGGAACAGGCCAGCCGCATTGGAGACGCGTCGAGGGAGCTTTTCCACCACCGCGAGCGCAGTCCCAACGGACACGGGCACTGCCAAGATCAGTGCAATGGCCGAGGTCTCCAGAGTCCCGGCGACAAGAGGCAGGGCGCCGTAGCTGACGGCAACGGGGTGGAGGACGCCACCAGTCTTCACCGCGTTGGCGTAGGCGTTACCAGGGCGCCAGGTAGTCCGGGTAAGGAACCCGAAACCGTTGTACCTGATCGCCGGGTAGGCCTTCCAGAACAGCACCACTAAAACGGCTACGAGTGCGATTACCGGCACGGTAGCGATGAACCCGGTAACCAAGCGCGGCAATTTCTCTTGACTGAAATTGCGGAACGAATTGCCAGAGGCCCCCTCTAGTACGAGCGGGGGTGGTCCCGTCGGAAGTGGTGGTAGCTCGTCAGGTGTGGTGATTGCCATGGCTCGTTACTCGTCCGTGTCCTTTGACCGGTGGGCTGGGGAGGGCAGTGGCCCGCTCTCACTCTCAAGAGCAGGAGCGGGCCACTTTGTGACAAGGTCCGCTATTAGTTGGTGATCGACGCGATCTGTTTATCTGACAGGTCGGCGACCTCGGTGGGCAACGGCTGGAAGTTGACCTGGTTCAAGAACGTGGGCGAACTCCCCTTGGCCGGGTCGATTGCCCAGTACAGGAACGCCCTCACCGCTGCAGCGGTGTTGGCGTCGGGCTCCTTGGGCGGGATGATCCCGTACTCGTAGTTGACGATCGGGTAACCACCGGGAGCCTTGTCGTAGATCATCGACAGTGTCTCGTTCGCGGGAGTGCTGCTCGCGAGCTCCTGGGACTCTGCGGCGATCGATGCCGCCGTGGGCAGCTCGGCATTGCCAGAGGCGTTGACGAGCTCAGCTTCACCAAGACCGGCTGCCTGCGTCTTTTGCAGGTAGCTGATCCCGATATAGGCAATGCACCCAGCCGTGGCCTGGCAGCCCGACACCATCCCCCCGTTGCCGTTCTCGCCCAGTGCGTTGGGGATCGTCGGGAACGAGACGCTAGTCCCGTACCCGATGTTGTTGCCCCAGCTGTTGGGGTCAGTGGCGGACAGGAACGAGCTGAAGATGAACGTATCGCCGCTCGAGTCCGAGCGGTGCAGGGTGACGATCGGGAGCGACGGGATGATCGCGTTGGGGTTCAGTGCAGTGATCGCCGGGTCGTTCCACTCTGTGATCTTGCCCTGGTAGATCTCCGAGAGCACCTGGCCGGACAGGACCAGGTGCGTCCCCGCGGGCTTGAGGAACGGGATGTTGTAATTGATCATCTGAGCCGAGATCGCCAGCGCGACGTTTTTCAGGCCCGGGTACTCAAGGACCTGCGAGCTGGACAGGTAAGCGTCAGACGCGCCGATGTTGATTACGCCGTTGGCTGCGTCGGAAAGGCCCTTGCCTGAGCCTCCACCACCGGGGGTCACGGAGATGTTCGAGTATTGCTGATGGTATGCGTCAGACCACAGCTCGAAGAGCGGGAGCAGCAGGGTACTGCCCTCTTCGGTGATCCCGACCGAGGCGTTCGGGGGGGTCAGATCGGTCACGGGCGTGGTGCTCGGCGCGGTGGTCGGGGTTGTCTTTTTGGGTTTGGGCTTCGGTTTGGGCTTCGGTTTAGGCTTGGGCTTCTTCTTCTTGAAGGCGATCTCGACCGAAGAGGCCGACCGGGCCGACCTGGCGCTGGCCGAGGCGCCTACTGCTGTAGTGGCCGTCCCGAGCATGCCGGTGATGATGGCCACGGCTGCCAGCATGGCCTTGTGCCGCCGTACGTAGGAAGGGCTTGTAATTGACATTTGGGCGTGTTCCTCCTAGGAGCGCGCTTGTACAAAGGGCGGGTTATTTTGCGGGGTTAGTAGGCGCGGCGCCGCCTACTCTGAGTTGCTACCCGGCGCCGTTACCCGGGCAGTACTTCAGCCCATTCGGCCGGTGACATACCGGGCCGTTTCGGGCTCCTTTGGGTCTTCGAAGAGCTTCTCGGTCTCGTCGAACTCGACCAGCTTCCCCTGGTAGAAGAAGATGGTCCTGTTGGAGATCCGCCTGGCCTGGCCCAGGTTGTGAGTGACGATGATGATCGTCACTGCGGGCGCCAGGCTGCGGATCATCGCCTCGATATTCTCTGTGGTGACGGGGTCCAAGGAAGAGGTCGGTTCGTCCAGGAGCAGGACCTCAGGCCCGATTGCGAGGGCACGCGCGAGGCACAAGAGCTGCTGTTGGCCCCCGGAAAGGTTGAAAGGTGAGGAGTTGAGCCGGTTGGAAACGGCTGTCCAGAGCCCGACCTCCCTAAGGCGCGCTTCGACGATCGACCCGTAGTGCGCTTTGTTGGCGATGCGATGGGCCTTCACCCCGGAAAGGATGTTGCCCTCGATGGACATCGGGAAGGGGTTCGGGCGCTGGAAGAGCATGCCCACCCGCCTGCGCAACGCCATGAGCTGCACGCCGGGGGAGTAGATGCTCGAGCCTTCGAGGAGTACTTCGCCCTTGTGCCAGTGCTTGGCGACCCGGTCGTTCATACGGTTGAGGGAACGCAGGAACGTCGTCTTGCCAGATCCGGTCGGGCCGATCAAAGCCGTAATGGCTCCCTTGGGGATCGCGACGTTGATGTCCGAAAGGACGGTGGCGGAGCCGAAGCCGAGCGCCAGGTCCCTTGCCTCCATGGCGGTCGCCGCGGGCGGCTTGTCCACGTTGATGACGCCGGTGTCCGCCGCGGTGCTTATCGAGGGTGTCATAGACGAACTCATAGGGCTGCTCCGCGGGCCTGGTGGCTAGACGCGCTTCTCACAACATGGCAACTGTAGGAGGGCCGATTGAACGGAGGATGAACGGAGAGTGACAGCCGATCTGTTACGGGGTGAACTCTCCGCCGGCGTCAACGTTCGACCTGGTAGCGGTACCCGATCCCCCGAACGGTAACGATGCGTTTGGGGTCGGCGGGGTTGTCTTCGAGCTTCGAGCGCAGCCGCCGCACGTGCACTTCCAAGCTGGTGCTGTCGAGGGACGCAGACGGCCCCCATAAGCGGGTCATCAGCGTGGTGCGGGGGAGCACTATCCCGGCGTTCTCCAGGAGGAGCCGGAGCAGTTCGAACTCCCGCAGAGGCAGGTGCACCCGGGCCGACCGGAGGGTCACCTCGTGGCTCTCGGGGTCGAGGCGGACATCGCCTGCGTGGAGCACACGGTCCTGTGGGGTGGTATTGCTTGCCCAGTGCGGGGCGCGCCGAAGCACTGCTCGCACTCGGGCCACCAGTTCCGCGGGCCGAAGCGGGAGGAGCAGGTAGTCGTCTGCGCCGGCTGCAAGGGCCTTGGTTACGAGGTTCTCGTCGTTGGCGCCTATGAACAGCACAGGGAAACCTGGGTGGGTGGCCCACAACCGCTCGCAGAAAGTCAGGCCATCACCTTCGAAGCGCCCGTCGACGATCGCTATGTCCGCTCGAGCGCTGCCTGCGCACGACATCGCAGCCTCGCCATCTGTAGCGACGACAACCTCGAATCCCGCACCCTCGAGATCTGCCGGTACCGCGCCCGCGCCGAGCGCGTGGGCGACCATCACAGCGGTCCCAACCTTGGGCCGCTGCGCGCTGGACCGGCTGTCGTCCCGGTCGGGGGGAGTCGTGGCTACAAGCACAGGGGCGGGTACGAATACAGGCTGCTTAGCGGTGATTTCCACAGTGTCGGCCGTCAAGCTGACAATTTGGCGACTTCTAGGTGAACAGCGGGTGACTGGCCGATGAAAGCCTTGGCAGGAGGCCTCTTTGTAAGCGCCTCAGGCTCGGGCGCTTCAGGCTCGTGCGAGGACGAACAGCATCGACACCGTGGCAGCCGTCTTGCCCTGGACCGTCGCCGTCCCGTGACCTTTGCCTGCGTTGGAACCCAGCTGGTCGAGCTCGATCGCCATCTCGAGCATGTCGCCCGGGCCGACCTGGCGCCGGAAGCGGGCCTTGTCGATGCCCCCGAAAAGGGCCAGGTTACCGGCGTACCGATCGTCGGTGAGCAAAGCGATCCCAC
>Ga0302324_100029100_pt1 | contig 10486 bp, 6 predicted proteins | sample Palsa_T0_1_FD_201949 | JGI IMG/M metagenome (GOLD analysis project Ga0302324, IMG submission 201949) | Peat permafrost microbial communities from Stordalen Mire near Abisko, Sweden - Palsa_T0_1 | ecosystem: Environmental > Terrestrial > Soil > Palsa > Peat permafrost | place: Sweden: Abisko... | reverse complement strand
GAACGCGGGCCCCACGTAGTGCACGTTCGCCGGCAGCCTGCCGCGGCTGGCGAAGTCGAGCTCTGCCGCCGTCATCATGTAGATCGCCTGCACTCCGAGCAGCTGATCCTCCCAATCCCGTAGCGGCGCCAACCCCTGCTCCACGCGTGCCCTGTTGACGAGCGGTCGACCGGTGGCGGCCAGGACGCGGCTCACTGCGACTCCGAGGAAGCGGTCGCGCACGACACCGAGCCGGCCGGGCATCGGCCGCAGGCCAAGACCCATCGGCGGTGCTCCGTCGACCGGCAGCGTGTACGGACAGTGCACGAGCGCGACGGCCGGCAGGCCGGCGCGCTCGGCGGCGATCGCCGCACCGATCAGCATCCAGTCAAAGACCACCACCTCCGCGGGCCAATCCTCCAGCAGCTCCACGCAATCACGCGCGACATCCTCCACGAACGCGAACAGCGCGTTTTTGAGCAAGGCCCGCACGTAGCCGACCGGGGTGCGCGGCTCCCAGTCGCGCAGCGTGTCGGTCTCGCGCCGCGTGATGTCCATATCGGGAAACGTTCGGCGGAACTCGACGAACTCCGCGCCGGTGGCCTCGACCCGCTGACGCGTCGCGCGGTGCGCGAGGACCCGTACCTCATGGCCGCGCTCAACCAGCTCGCGCGTCACCGCGAGCTGCGGTGGCGCGTTGCCGCTGAACGCTATGAGTGTCTGGAAGACCCGCACTACAGTTTGACTATACTCATAATCAAATGAATATCTCGGCTTCCTCCTCCCCCAAGAAGCGCGCATACCGGATGTCAGCACGGGCCAAAGCCGCTGCAGCGACCCGCGAACGCCTGCTCGCCGCCGCATGGCAGCACTTCGCGACCCATCCCTACGAGAATGTCCGGCTGCAGGAGATCGCCACCGAGGCGGGAGTTACAGCCCAGACGCTGCACACGCAGTTCGGCTCCAAGGACCAGCTCCTGACCGCCGCCTACGTGTGGTTCGGCCAGCAGGAGATAGCTCAACGCGACACGGCCCCGGCGGGAGACATTCATCGGGCGATAGAGGTCCTCTTCGACCGCTACGAGGCCCACGGCACGGCCGTCCTACGGATGCTCTCCCAGGAGGATCGCATCCCCGCGATTGCCCAGATGACCGACGCGGGCCGCGCCTATCACCGCGAGTGGGCGGCGAGGACATTTGCACCCCTCCTGCGCGGCCTGCGCGGCGCCCCGCGGGAACGGCGTCTCGTCGCAATCATCGTCGCAACCGACCTACTCGTATGGAAACTCCTGCGCCAAAACATGCAGCTCGACCGTGAGAACTCCGAACAGATCGTCGCCGAGATGATCCAGTCTCTGCCACCAGCTCGGTGATCAAGCGTGTCGGCAACAACCGGGCAGCGCCGGCACGGTTGTTGGCTCAGGCCGTTGAGGGTGGCTTCGCGCGCACTGCGGGAACGACCACGCCGAGCAATCCCCGCAGCGTCGCAGCCGAGTAGCTCGTCAGGCTGAAGTAGTCGCGCCAGAGCACGATCTGCCCGTCATGGACGTCGAAGCGCCCGCAGACCCAGACCAGGATGTCCGTGCGCTCTGTCAAGACGGACGGCCCGTTCGCCGAGATCGTGTGCGTGTACACCTCGAAGCCCGCGCCGGCCCGACCGAGCGTGGCGCGTAGGAGCCGCCGCACACGCTCGCGTCCGTGCACCGCAGGCAGCCCGACGTTGACGTATTCGACACCCTCCACCAGTAGGTCCGAGGCGCCATCGACGTCCTTCGCGCAGAGCAGAGCCAGGAACCGCTCGACGACCAGCGTGGGCGCGGAACTGGTCCCCGTCTGGTTGACCTGTTCCTCCGTCACCTCGCTTGCTGGCTCAGGCACTGACGCAAGTATAAGGCGGCTCTGTCACGCGCTCGCTTCGATCTGCGTACCCAAGCCGGTGCCCGCCGCGACGCCCGTCACAATCGGGCGCGTGGAGGCGCCGCGACGGAACATCGAGCTGAAGGCGAGCGACCCCGACCCGGATCGCTCACTTCAGGTGTCACTTGAGATTGGCGCAAGTGACGAGGGCTGGCTGCATCAGACCGACACCTATTTCCGGGTTCCCAACGGCAGGCTGAAGCTGCGCGAGGAGGGCGCTATCGCTCAGCTCATCTCCTATGAGCGCTCCGACGAGACGGTGGCGCGTGAGAGTCGCTACCGGCTCGTGCCGGTCAGCGACCCTACCGGCCTGAAGGACGCTCTCAGCGATGCGCTTGATGTGCTCGTCGTCGTGGAGAAGTATCGGCATCTCTTGCTCTGGCAGGGCGTTCGTATCCATCTGGATGAGGTTCGCGGGCTGGGCTGCTTTATCGAGATCGAGGTGGTGGCAGACCCGGCGTCCGATCTGAGCGGCGAGCATCGCCGCGCGACCGATCTGCAGGACGCGCTCGCCATCACACCTGAGCAGATCGTGGCGTTCAGCTACAGCGACGAGCTTCTGAGGTCCTCCTGATGAACCGCAAGCAGTGGCTGATCCTGCTCGGCATTGCGATGGTTGCGCTCACGATCGTCCCTGTCTTCCTCTTCGAAAAACGTTTGGAACACACGGGCGGACCGGGAATCCTCGCATTCGAGTTCGCCGCGACCAAGGCACGCGCGAGCCAGATCCTCGCCGAATGGGGCCCAAAAGGCCGCCATACCGCCCGCCTTTCCCTGATCGTCGACTACGCCTACATGGTCAGCTACGGCGGGTTCTTCACGCTCGCCGGTCTCGCCACCCGGGACCTTGCCCGGACACGCGACTGGCGGCGCGTCGAGACCGGTCGCTCAGTCGCCCTCCGGACTGGACAGTTCGGCCTTTGGTATCGCGGCCTCCGCGCCGCCGGCGCGCGCAAACACGAACACGACACGGTCGACGTCGAGCCCGGTCGCCGCTTTGGCGGCCCGCGCATACACCTCTGCCTGGTCGCGGTGGCCCTGCACGGCAGCACCGACACCGTCGGCGACCGTGTCGGTCTTGTAGTCGACGATCACGAGCCGGTCGCCCTCGCGGTAGAGGAGATCCATGCGGCCGAAGGTGAGCGCGCCGTCCACGTCGGCGATACCGAAAGGCACCTCGCGCCAGCAGGCGTCTGAGATGGCTGCGAGCTTCACGGTGGAGCTGGTAAGACATGCGTGCGCCAGTTTGAGCAGCTCATCCTCGCGGTCCACGAGCGCCGATTCGTGCGCAACCGCCGCAACCAGCGGCTGGAGATCAGATGGATCGGTGAGGTCGACGAACTCCATTACGCGGTGCAGGGCGTCGCCGAGCGGCAGCGGTGCTCCCTCTCCGGTGGCGACGATTGCGCCCTCGCCCTCGGTCACTTCGACCGTGAGCGGGCGCGTCCACAGCCTCTCAGTGCTTGTGGCCGTGACGATCGTCCGCTCGCGCCTGGCGGTACCCAGCATGTGCTCTTGCTCTGTCCGCCAGTGCTCGCGCGCCTCGAGCGCCGCGTTGACGGCCTGCTTGCCGGCGGGCGGCTCGCGCTCGGCCTCCGGGCGCTCGGGGAGATCGTCCAGCCCATACAGGAAGCACCCATCCGGACACTCCTCACCGGAGTCCGGATGGGGCAGGTCCGGCAGAAGCCATTCGAGCATGCCGTTCTCCTTGCCCTCGGGCCCGGCCACCGGGATGATCATGTGGTCCCGCGCGCGCGTTGCGGCGACGTACAGCAGGCGCAGCGCCTCGGCGTCGATCATCCTGTTCTCGGCTTCCTCGGCATCCGCGTAGCCGACCGTCTCAAAGCGGCCGTCTCCGTCGCTGCCTTGGCCGATGCTCAGGTGCAGGCGGGCGCTCTTGGCGTCGGGGATCGGCCGCTTGCGGTTGGTCGGTATCTTGCGGTTGAGGTTGGTCAGGGCGACGATCGGGTACTCAAGGCCCTTGGCGGAGTGGACGGTCACGAGCCGCACGACATCGTCGACCTCCTCGACCGAGCCGGCCTCTTGCTCCTCGGACTCCTCGTCTCGTTGTTCGCCCAGCCAGCGGGTGAACGCGCGCAGCCCGCCTCCCGATCCGGCGAATGCCTGCGCCTGCTCGGCGAGCTTGAGCAGGTTTGCGGCCCCCTGCTCGCCGTGCTTTTCGGAGAGTGCGAGCTCGACCAGGCCCGTCTCGCGCAGGACCGCGCGCACGAGCTCGGGCAGCGAGAGGCTGCGGCGGGCTCGCCTCAGGCCCACGAGCATGCCGAGCGCGTCTTTGACGGCTCGCGGCTCGATCTCGGGCGGGTCGACCCGCAGGTCGAGCCCGCCGCCGTGCTCACGCCAGAGGAAGAGCTCCTCATCGGAGCATCCGCAGGCGCGCGAGCGCAGCGCGCCGATCAGGCTGACGTGGTCGAGCGGATCGTCGATCGCGCGCAGGCAGGCGATGACGTCGCGCACCTCCTGGCGCACGTAGAACGTCCGGCTTCCTTCCAGTCGATGGGGGATGTCCGCCGCCGCGAGCGCATCGGTGTAGTGCTCGACATCGGTGCGTGCGGGCATCAGGATGGCGACGTCGCGCCACTGAGCGGCCCGCTCTTCTTTGGTGCGGCGGTCGCGCACGGGCCAATGCTCGTCCTGCACGGCGCGGCGGATCATCTCGGCGAGGATCTGCGCCTCCTCTTTCCGGGCCTCTGTCGGAGGAACGTCCGCGCGAGTTCCGTGTACGACGACGATCGGGGGACGGCCCGCGTCGACACCCGAGGGCAGCGGTTTGAGCGTGACGTTGCCCGGCTGCACGCCCGGCTCCTCGATGAGCAGGCGGTCAAAGACGGTGTTCGCCCAGCTGATGATCGCCGGGTGCGAGCGGAAGTTCTGCACGATCGCCTTGACGGTTCCCTCGAGTGGTCCTGACTTGACCTCGTCATAGACGCGAATGTCGGCGCGGCGGAAGCGGTAGATCGACTGCTTGGGGTCGCCTACGATGAACAGCCGGCCGGCGCCCGGCTGCAGGTGGCGCCAGTCGCCGTGGCCGTCGCTGCCGGCGGCGATGTACATCACGATCTCCGCCTGCAGGGGGTCGGTGTCCTGGAACTCATCGACGAAGATGCGGGGGAACCGTTCCTGGAAGTAGCTCCTGACCTCGAGGTCGTCGCGCAGGAGGTTGCGCGCCCAGACGAGCAGGTCGTCGTAGTCGGCCTCTCCGTCTGCACGCCGCTTGTGCTCGTGATCGCGGACGAACGCCTCGATCAGCGGAAGGACACCGGCGAGCGCGTCGAGCCGCAGCGCATCCCCAATCTCCTGGAGGCGCTCGCGGTAGTCGCGCAGCAGCTCCTTGGTCCGGGCACAGTCGGCCGGCGGCTGCCAGTTGCCCTGCTTGCCGACGTTCAGCTTTGGCCACGGCGCGCGGAACATGATGAGGCGCTCGCGTTCGCTGGGCTGGGCGTCGCGGTACTGCGCGGCGAACTCGATGAGCTCGCCCGCGTTCTCGTGTGCGCCGTCGCTCTCATCGATGCAGCTGGAGCGCAGCTGGTCGAGTTCTGCGGCGGACTGCTCGAGCATCGCCCCGAACCCGTCCACGTCCGGGCTGGGCGGCGCCTGGTGGGTGAGCGGCAGCAGGTAGCGGTGGGCGTGGACCGCCTCGGCGGTTTCACGCATCTGCTTGACGTCAAGGCCGCGGTTGATCGCGGTCGAGACCTGCGGTACCTCGCTCGCGAGCGTCTCATCGAGCCATTCTCGCCACGCCTCGTCAAAGCGCTGAGCGGCGCCGAGCGGATCGAGCACGGTGAAGCGCGGGTCCAGCCGTGCCTCTACTGGCCGCTCGCGCAGGATGTTCGTCGCGAACGCGTGGATCGTCTCGATCTGCGCGCGGTAGAGCCCGAGCAGCGCGTTCTCCAGGCGTGTTCGCTCACTCGGCTCGCTGGACGCCGCAAGTGCAGTCTCGAGTTTCTCGCGCACGCGTGCGGCGAGCTCGGCGGCGGCGGCGTCGGTGAACGTCATCACTGCGATGTCGTCCACGCCGTGGGGCCCTCGGCTGAGGAGTTCCACGACACGGTCGACCAGGACAGTCGTCTTGCCGGTGCCCGCGCCGGCCTCGACGCACATACTCATGTCGATCTGCGTGCGGATCTCCTCGCGCGTCGCCTCATCCGCCGGCACGAACATCTCGCTCACGGGTACTCCTCGCCACGCTGGAGGAACCGCTCGACGCGCCGATCGCCGCCCTTGCGCTCGCGCGTTGCTTTACGAGCCGCGTCGCAGACGCTGTCGAAGTCGCAGTACCTGCACGCGCCATCACTGGGCTCGGGGTGAAAGTCGCCGGCGCGCATACCCTGCACCAGCTCGCGCAGCAGTCCCCGCACGCCGTCGCGGTCGTCGCCGAGCTCGGCACCGTCGAAGCGCGCGCGCCGAAAGCCGCCCCTGCGGCTGGAGTAGAAGTACTGCGCCGAGCCGCGCTCGGTCGGGATCGCGAGCAGCTCGGCGGCGGCGATCATGTACAGCGGCAGCTGCAGCGACCTGCCGCCGCCCAGCGCGTTGTCCTTGGGCCGTCCGCGGGAGCTCCCGGTCTTGTAGTCGATCACCCGGAAGCGCTCGCGGGTGTGCCATTCCAGCCGGTCCACCCGCCCCTGCAGAACCACATGGGTGCCGCCGAGGTCGAGCATGATCGGCTGATCGCGCGAGAGGCGCCCGGTCTGCTCGCCTGGGCGTGCGGGGCCGAAGCGGACCTCGAAGTCCGCCTCGTCATACAGCGGGCGGTCGGGGTCCTCGAGCTCGGCTTGATACCAGCCCGCGAGGTCGGCGAGGATCTCTTCGCGGTCGTGGCGCCACAGCAGCGGGTAGCCGGTGAGCCCTCGCTGCTCGACCGAGTCGCACTCCTCGGTGGCGATCGCCATCAGCTCCTTGAGCTGTGCCGCGCGATCGCGCTCGGCTGGTCGCTGCGGGCTAGCTCCGTCGAGGAAGCGCCGCAGGACAGCGTGGATGAGCGTTCCCCTGTCCGCGGCGCTGATGCGCTCGACTTCCTCGGGCTCTTCCACCGAGCGTATGCCTAGGACGTGCTCGAGGAAGAACCGGTAGGGGCAGGTCGCGTAGCCCTCGAGCCCTGTCGGGGAGAGCGCGTGCTGCTCGCCCCACGTGCTGGCGAGCAGCTCCAATGTCTCGCCGAAGCCCAGCGCCCCGTCGTAGGGGGTGAGGGTCCTCGTCCAATGGCGTGCGACGGAGAGCGAGCGCGAGCGCGCGAATGCGGGCCTGGCGCGACTCAGCGCTCCCAGCGCGAGGGGGCGGTCCTTCTCGAGCAGCGTGCGGTCGTAGTCCTCCGCGCTGAACGCCCCATCGAGGGTGCTCGCTCCGATCCGGCTCGCACCGGCACGCTCGAAGAAGCGGCCATCGAGCAAGTCGACCTCATCGGCGGTCACCCGCTCGCCGGTCAGTGCCTGGGCAGCCGCGCGGAAGAAGCTCGAGGGCAGCTTCGCGCGGCCACCCGACTCCTCGGCACGCGCGAAGCTCAGCACCAGCCGCTCGCGCGCCGCACACACGGCCATCGCGAACTGCAGCGGCTCAGGGTCGGCACCCTGGGCGCGCAGCGGCAGCTCCCAGCCGTGTAGGCCCGCGAGCGACTCGCGTTCCTGATCGAGCAGTAGCGGGTCCTGCCGCGCTGGCGGCGGGAAAGCGCGCTCGGTCAGCCCCAGCACCACAACAGCGCCGAACCGCAGGTGCCGCAGCGAGTTGACGTCGAGCAGGTTCACGCCGCGGCGCGCGAACGCCGCCGGCCGCTGGTCGGTGACGTCTTCGACTCTCAGCCCTTCTATCGTCGCCGCGACGGCGGCCCGGAACCGATTGAACGACACCCGTTCGCCGAGCATGTCGAGCTCGCCGAGCGCCTCGAGCGACTCGACCAGCTGCTCGGATCCCTTGACGTAATCTCCAAGGAGCGAGCCGAGGTAGGCGATATGCACGCTCCACGTCGCGGACTCAGGGCGGGCGGCGAATCGCTCCGCGAGCTCCTCGACAAACCGCAGCAGCGAGCTCGCGGCATCCACGCGCTCATGCGTGTGGCTCGCCGCGTCTTCCTGCTCGTCCCCCTGCTCCTGCTCATACCCGCGCTGGCCCTCGATATACAGCGAGAGCCGCTCGCGCCACTGCTCGAGCCCCCGCACCACACCAGCCTTGCGTGAGATCGAATCCCACGTCGCGGAGAGGATGCCGCCCAGGCGCTCCCACGTCGCGTCCGGCAGCCGCAGCTCGGTGAGGAGCTCCATCAGCGCCGCCCGGGGAAGGTCGGAGTCGATCAGGTCGAGCAGCGCGAGCGCCTGGCGTCCCAGCGGACGCTCGGTGATGTGCGTGCCCGAGTGGATGTACAGCGCGATCCCCGCCTCGCGGCACGCGCTCTCCACCGACTGCCGATAGGTGTCGGGGTTACGGCAGACGATCGCGATGTCGTAGAGCGGGATGCCCGCGCGTGCCCAGCCAAGGCAGGCGCGGACCGCCTCGCGCGCCTCGCGATTGGGGTCCGGCGCCGAGAGCAGGCGAACCGTCGCGTCGGGCGCTGCCTTCTCGTCCTCGCCAAAGAGGCGGCGCTGCATATGCGAAAGCGCCGTGTCCTCGTCCCCGGAGCATGCGTGCTCGACTCTCTCCGCGTCGTGCGCGTCGAGCCAGGCCCGAAGCTCTGCGTGCACGCTGTCGGCCTTCGTCCCGGTCTGCGGGAGGAGCATGGTGACCGGAGCTCGATCAGCGAGGCACTCGAGCGCGCACCTGAGGGCCGGCTGCATCTGCCACACACCGAAAACGAGAGTCGCAAGATCCCCGCCGTCCTCCGGCTCGAGCGCGGCGATGCAGTCCTCGCCGTCATAGAACGGGGCGCGCGCCTCGCAGTAGCGCGCGTACAGAGCGGCCAGCTCGGCGTGCTTGGGATGCCCGTCCTCCCCGACCGCGCCGGAGAGCGCGGCGCTTGAGATCAGCGCTCCGCGGAGCTCGCGGAACAGCCGCCCCAGCACCTCGGCGAACCCGGGCGCGTCCTTGACGGGGGCGAAATAGCCGCCGGCCTCGCGTGCGACCTCGTGCACGAGCGCACGATCGGCGAGCGGCGCAAGCGGTCGCCGACCAGCGGCGATCAGGCGCGGCTCGGCCAGGCGGAGGCCCAGCTCGCCGGGCGTCAGGAGATGGACGTTGATGTGGCCGCCGCTGAGTTCGGCAAGCCGCCGACGCAGATAAGGGCGCAGGAGCGCGCCGCCGACGAGGATCGAGATCGGCGCCAGCGAATCCTGTTCGCGCAGCGAGGCCAGCTCGCGCGCGAGAGCGGGCTCCAATTCAGAGGGATGAGCTGTGAGAACGCGAAGATTCATACATGCTTGTAGTAATAGACACCGGCAGTCTTGATCTGACCGCCGCCCCCGAGCTCAGTGTCGGCCACGCAAGCCAACTGGCCCCGTGCCGTCTGCGCCAACCAAACAGTCCCACAGCCTCAGCAGAGTACCGCCGCGCCGGCTTCGGCAGCCCAGATGGAATCGTGATGGCAGTCCTCGTCCTTGCACAGTTCAGCCCTCATCCGTCGGGGCGGGCATGGCTTGCGAGGAGCCTTTGCGGCCCAGCTGCTGCTCGAGGATCGCGCGGACCGTTCGTCGCGCACCCTCGACATCAAGCATCGACGAAGCATAGTCGCGTGCCAGAAGCTCGGAGCCCAAGAAGACATGATGCTTCTCGCTCTCCTTGGCGTCCACGAGCCGAGCCAGCGCGACGGCATCGCACGAGTCCTCGGCGAGCGTGCGCAATGCGTTCATGACGCCTTCCTCGGTGGTTCCACGTATGGCCAAAGCGAGCCCATCGGGATCGACGGCGATGCCCTGTGAACGAAGGTGGAGCGTCACCGTGGCGAGCACACGGTCACCCGCCCATAGAAACAGTAGAAGCTTGTCGCTGTGCTGGAACGCCATTCGCTCGTCCAATGCGAATCGCCTGAAGGCATCTCTGCCTTGGGTGAGCATGTCGTGTGCGCTCGGATCGAGGTAACGCGGGACCTCCTCGGCGAGGTAGACCTCACGCATACGCGTCCGGACGAGGTCGTGTACGAGCCCGCCCGAACCAATGAACCAGGGAGCACGGCCGCCGGGTGCCGGCTCAACATGGATGGTCCGTGCAGACTCATCGATCGCTACGATGCGCCAGCGCCTCCCTCCAAAGATGATATGTGCCTCGGTCGTCAGGGGAAACATCGCCGGAAGGGTGCCCAAGGTCTCGGCACCGGCAATCAGGCGATATTCGATTGGTGTCGAGAACGCCGCATAGAATGTGTAGTGGTCGACGAGACGCTCACCAGCGACCCCAAGGATGATGGTGCCATCGCCGGCCTGCTGGATAAGCTCATGGTCGGCAAGATCGCACAGCAGCATCCCGAACGTGTGCGCGTCCACGTCTCGGAACGGCCCGTGCTCGCAGAGTGCGCGCCACGCCTCACGCGTGCGTATGCCCCCATATTGTGCGATCACGGACAGAACCTGCTGGACGAGCGTCGAGAGATGGAGAGCGCCAGAGACCGGCGGCTCATACCAGCGTTCAAGTAGGAGGGATACGACCGCGATGGCTT
>Ga0302324_100029097_pt1 | contig 10486 bp, 10 predicted proteins | sample Palsa_T0_1_FD_201949 | JGI IMG/M metagenome (GOLD analysis project Ga0302324, IMG submission 201949) | Peat permafrost microbial communities from Stordalen Mire near Abisko, Sweden - Palsa_T0_1 | ecosystem: Environmental > Terrestrial > Soil > Palsa > Peat permafrost | place: Sweden: Abisko... | reverse complement strand
ACCGGCCACCGACCGTCAACGATCCGTCTCTGACCGACGAGCCCCAGTTCGAAGGAAACGGACTCGCTACGTATACGGCCACGGCACTGGCTACACACATGCGGGCGGAGTACGGGCCTCACCCGTACCTGATCGTGAGCAAATCGATGGAGGCGGAAGCTCAGTACTACGGCACCGTTACTCCGACGGCGCTGTCCGTCTTGACGAGCCATCTGCTGCATTCCAGCGCGTGGAAGGTGCCGTACCGATCCGATCATGTGATCATCTTCCAGGTCGCCCGATAGTCCCCTCGCCCAACACGGGGCCGCGTGTGGGCATCCGCCTGTGACCGGGACCCACTCCGCGACTTCGAACGACCTTCGCTACTGCTTTAGTTGTCCTGGCCTTCGGCGCTCCGCGGGAGGGCGTCCGTGAACCAGGATCGGGCACAGGTACGCACCCTGGCGCGCCAGGAACGGTGCGGGATCTGAACCAACGATCCCCCGGACAAGATCTGCTCAAGAGAGTTCTCGAACACCGGCCGGCTGGCGTGCCGGCACAAACGGGCCTTCCCTGCTCAATCCTCGCTATAGTTGCGGCGGTGTTTCTAGAGCGGCACTTGATCTTTGACGTCGGAATGCATCTCGGCGAGGACAGCGATTGCTACCTGCGCAAGGGGTACCGGGTTGTCGCCTTTGAAGCCAACGCGCAACTCATCGAGGATCTCACGCGCAAGCTCGGCCGGTGGATCTCAAGAACCCATCCAACATGTGTCCAACGGAGCCAGGTTCCTCGCTAGTTCGGCATCAGATGCCGACTTAAAGGACATGCGTCTTAACACGACAAGCCTGGCCGTGATCCTCGCTTCCCTTCTTTTCCCAATGGCCGCGCTCGGTGTGACCTCGACCTCTACGACGACTCAACCTAGGGTCTCTGCCGCCAAATCAGCGGCGAGATCCACTCGCCTCAAGTTTAGGGCATCCTCCTTCAAGGCCACAGTCGGTGTGGATGCCATGACAGGCACGAACCCGTTTCTCGGAGAGTCCCTGTATAACGATCCCGATACGACTGCCGCGGCGGCCGTGGCCGCCTATCCGAGTGATGCGTCCACGATCGCTGTGCTGGCAAAGACTCCTCAGGCGCAGTGGTTCGGCGACTGGGACGGAATCGATGAAGTGCAGTCGGCCGTCAACACCTATGTGACCGCCGCAGCCTCCGCGAGCGCGCTGCCAGTTCTCGTCGCATATTCGATTCCGCTGCAGTCATGCAGCGCCACGGGTGGCGGTGAACCGACGGCAGCCGCCTACGAACAATGGATCAACCAGTTCTCCGACGGGCTCGGCAACTCAAAAGCTGTGGTCATCGTTGAGCCCGACGCGCTTTCTGAAATGAGCTGCCTGTCAGCTGACGATCAGACCACCCGCCTTGACTTGATGAACTATGCAGTCAACTCGATCAGCGCTGATCCCAACGTCTCGATCTTCCTCGACGCAGGCACCGCGGGATGGGTCCCTGCCGCCACGATGGCCAACCTCCTCGAGGATGCGGGTATCAGCAAGGTAGCCGGCTTCAGTCTCAACGTCTCCAACTTCGTCGCGACGCCCCTCGTCGACGCGTATGGCGATGAAATTTCGGCACTGACGGGCGGTGCAAACTACATCGTTGACACCTCGCGCAATGGTCTCGGCGCGTATACGGGCCCCAATGAATCGTGCAATCCGCCAGGACGGGCCATCGGCCTGTATCCCACAACGGACACGGGCGACGCTCACGCCGATGCGTATCTGTGGGTGAAGCATCCTGGAGAATCCGATGGTGCCTGTCACCCGGGGGATCCAGCCAGCGGCTGGTTCGAATCCTATGCAGTCGGCCTCGTCAAAGACGCGATCGGTCTCGATTTGACGACCCCCGGAACCCCAGACACGACGACTACGCCCCCGACCACAAGCACGAGCACGAGCACGACTTCCGGGGCTTCAGGCAACCCGACTACCTCGAGCACGTCCGGCGCGTCCGGCGCGTCCGGCAGTGCTGGGCCCAATACGACGAAGACAAAGAAGCACGGTAGCGGCACCGCCGTCGCTGTCGCAAATCTCCGGCGTTCCCCAGCTATCGTCCTCGGTCGCTCCGGCCGACTCGTGATCGGATCGATCTCCCACGGCGCCTCACGACGTGGACGCCTGAAGTGGACGGGATTCACCTCGTCATCCGCGCGAGGCATGGGGACCGTTTGGCGACGGACGGGCCGTCACGCCGCGGTCTCGCGTGCCGGAAACGCGACCATCCTCGCCGCTCGTCCGTCTCACGGCCGCTTCACCCGCCTAACCACGACCCTGAGAGGCGGCAAGCGAGTCAGCGTCCACCGCTGGCGACTCATCCGCGTCGGCAAGCGCACCTGGTGGGAGAAGATCCCGAGAGCCTGATCGAGGCTCCGGCATAGCCGGATGTCAGCCGCCCGGTCTCGAGCGACTCAGTCGAGTCTCCGGCTGCGCTGACCGTCCCAACGAACCTCTGCTAGAGACTTGCGGGGCGCGATCGGCAATGCCGCCCGACTGCTCAAGGCTGACTGCTCGGCCTGCGATGCTCCCCAGATCCGGAGTCCGTTGACTCCTTGAGCCCCACGAGTGTTTGCCCTCGGTAACGGCGCAGCGCGTCGACGCCAGACGCCTGGCGTGCTGGCGCCCGCGGGACAACGCAGATCAGCGCCTGAGGCGAAAACGGGCCAACGCGCGGACTCCCCCGACTCCCGCCGCGCAAACTCCCGCGATGAGCGCTGCGGCTCTGGGGAACCTACCTTGGCGCACCTCTCGAACTAGTGCCAGCGGCAGTGTTCGACCCAGGTAGGCACGTTCATCGCCAAGATCTTGATATCCGTTGAGATGGGCGGACAGCTCGACCTTTCCAGCGCCCTCCCAGTAGCAGCGCCGCAAGAAGAACGCGAGAGTCCCGCGGTCCTCGGGCACGACGTGATCGACAATTGCGGAAGGAACGTAAACCCAACATGTGCTCGGTAGTGCGTCACTTACCCGAATGCATAAGTCAGTATCCTCAGGCCGGGAAACGCGTCCAACCTTTCCGAAGTCCTGCCGGAAGCCCTGCACTCGCGCGAATGCCTCTCGGCGAATCGCCATGTTCTCGCTCCATACGTTGCGGACGTTTGCCTGAGATTCGGGCAGGCCGGCATGCGAGGCCCCAACGACCCACGCGAATTCATCAGGGAACCAGCGAGGGCGCACGCCCTGCCAGGCCGGGAGAGTACGTCCGCCTGTTCCAACCACGAGCGGATCGTCGAATGGCCCGGTGAGCTCGATCAGCCAGTCCTGCCTGACGGTGACGTCGTCATCGGTGAAGACAAGGATCCGTCCTCGCGCGTGAGCAGCTCCCGCGTTCCGAGTTCCGGATGCCCCAGACGAGCCGGTGTGCTCGATGACGCGGATGTCGTTGCGGACGCTGGTCAGCTTCGTCGCCAGCTCGGGATTGTGATCGACGGCGATGATCACCTCCCCGGGTGCCGGACGCAGTGCCATTACGGAGTCGATCGCCCGGTTGAGCATGACGAAGCGATCCAGGGAATGCGTCGCGATCACAACGCTGGTCTCGGAACTCGAGAGTTCAGGCGGCTGTTCTTGCACGGTGAGAGACGGTCGGAACGGCGAACATGCGGTCTGCGTCACGATCCACCTAGGCAAACTACCAGAGGCAAGTCCAGCGTGGCGCCATGCGGGAAGAGCGGAGTTGGCAGCAACGAGACCCGCACGTTCGTCACGCCAACCGCATGGATCCAAGCGGACGCGCGAGGCGAGCAGGTGAAGGTCATCCTCTCGACGGCGCCCCCCTGCCCAGAACCACAGAGGAGTTTTCGATTCAAGAAGTGGTCTTGATGTGGAGAGAGCCAGCGGCCAGCCCTCTGGAAGCCGCCGGCGATCCTATCGAGAACTGAAGGCGATCGAAGCCCGGCATCGATCGGGTCGATGACATCGTAGAGCGCGCGGACTGCGCGGGATGGACAAGCGGACCGATGGTGAGCAGTTCCCGAATGAGGTGATCGACCAACTCGTGACGTCGCCGAGCAGCGAGCAGGTTCGCTGGGCCTTAGCGGGCTGTCAGCGCGTTGACCAAGCAGTCGGCGGAGCGCGTGATGCAGGTCGAGTTGAAGGGATCGTAGCTGATGGATCCCCGCCGATCCGTCGACGCCGACCACGACCGCCGCGGGCGAACATGGCGAACAACATGCCAGCCGCCTGCCCGGCGTGGTGTGCCGTATCTCGGGTCTGGGTCTTTGGGCTCATCGGGAACCTCTTCAGCGGCTCCGCTTTCGAGCTAACCCGGCACCCTAACGAGCCAGGAATTGCACGGAACGTCCGCGTATGTATGTGCGACCGGAAGGCGATGCTCCCGAAAGAAGCCATCGACGGCCGAACGCACTCCATGGGTGCCCTGGGCAAATTCCCCATCGTTGTAATCATGGCCGCCGATAATGCCGCCAGGACGAATAAGCGGGTACCAGTCGGCAATATCCGATCGCACTGCCTCGTAGCTGTGCTGAGCGTCTATGTACACGAAATCAAGGCTGTGAGGAGGGATGTCGTTGGCGGCTTGGTGACCCGTCATTCGTCGGATCTCGCTTCGATCACCAAATTGGGATAACCGATCGCGAGCAATTTCGTAGCAACGCTCCATCGAGTCCTGGTCTTGGTTACAGGTATCGACGTATTCCTCTGGCGCCATCTCGATCCATGGATCGATGGAGATCAGCTTGGAGCCTCTCCAGTACTTCAATATGTGTTCAGAAAACTCGCCATAGGCGACTCCGATCTCAGCTCCTGACCCCGTTAGTCCACGCGCGTTCAGCAGAAAAGGCAACTCGTCGCGCGTCGGCAAGAGGTTGATCGTGCGCGAGTAGGTCTGACGGGTCAGTCTTGTAACCGCGTACCGTGCGACGGGTTCTACGCGGCTTCTCTTGATGACGGTCTTTGCCAGGTTGTAGCCATGCTCGGCAGGTGTCACCGGATGAACTGGTGCGGGCGTGATGCTCACTGCGCCTCCGGATGTTGGTTGGTCAGAAATTCTAACTACTTGCCCCCGGAATAACTCGGGGAAACGAGACGGCCGCTTCGATCGGGATCGGCGCGACGCGAGCGAGCGAGCCCGGCGATCAACACGGTCCCGCCGCTGACACCGATCGCGCCGACGATCTCGTCGCCGTCGCTGATCGGAATTCCGCCTGCGCAGGTGATCGGCCGTGGTTGCTCGCGGCGATGCCGTAGAGCGGCCAACCCGACTGAGTCTCGGAATCGAGCTCCTGGGTCGGCATGTCCAGCGCGCGAGCCGTGTGGGCCTTGCTAAGCCCCGATCCACCAGTTCTCCTGGCGACGCTGGTGTTGTTGGCTGCTGATCGCTCGTTGGCCGGCGGTGAGCCGAAGCGTGGAGCGAGGCGCGGCTCGTTTTGGGCGGGGTGGGGGCAGTTGAGGCCGTCATGGCGTGGACATCGCGGCGTGTTGGCGCAGGTCTGGGCCGAGTGGCCGCCGTCGATCGTGCTCGTCGGCGACCGCACGCGGTCAGCTGAGCGCTGCGATCGCGCCCAGGCGCTTGAGCGCGGTGAGGAACTGTGTCTTCCAGGGCCGAGCGCGCGTCAGCCTTCAGTCTGATCGATCGGGAGTCGGAGGAGCTGGGGTTGCTCGCCCGCCTGCAACGAGGACGCGCCCCGCAGGCGGGCTTCGCCCTGCTGCCGCAGGCGCCGTTGGACTGGACCGCCCACGTCCTCAAATCTTTGCCTGGCTTGGCGCACTTAGGTCGGCGATGCGCAGCCCGACCAGCTCTCATGGATCGTGAGTCCCAACGGCTTAGCACGGCGCGGCTGCTGCTGCTCCTGCCTGCCGCTCCGGGCGCGACCCCTTGGCCCTAGCCATCCGGTGCCGGCCCGAACGCGAGCTGACGTCTGATCGCAGCGTCAATGCGATCGGAGATCAGAGCCTGTACCCACGGTGCACGCAAGTTGTGATCTCTCACCGGCGTCTGCTCGATGAATAGGTTCGGCCACTCCACTGGACGGTCGTTGTAGCCGAACCGGAGGATTTGCTCATACAACGGCTCTTGCATCGAGAAGATCATTGCTACGTCCGTGCCGTGAGCCGTCAGTGTGGATAGCCAGGTCTGGACCGAATGGTGCTGGGCGACTTCCTCCGAGCCCCCTCGCCGCGCCGAGGCGCGGAACGCGCGTACGATGCGCCGAAAATCAGACATGCGAATCCAGCCCTGTAACACGCCGTTAACCATCCGCCTCAGCATCCCTTTTCGTAGGACCTCCGCCGCACGCGCACGGTCGCGCTCCGCGACGAGGCGCTGGTTGAAATCGAATGCCCACAGGTTGACGAGCGTCGTGCCGATGATCCGTGGCTCCTCGATCGCCGCGTGAAAGCTCCAGTAAGCTGAGGCGCATAGGCCAACCATGGCAAAGCAATCAGCAATGCCCATCTGTTCCAAGCAGTCAAGCAGCTCCTTGACGTTTCCGGTCATGCGGGGCGAGTAAAGATCCGCCGCCACAGTCATCAGATCGCCATCCCCGTCACTATCACCAAGCCCTTCGATGTCAAATCGAACCGACTGCACACCCAGAGCCGCCCAGCGCCGCGCCGTCTCGACCCACATCCGGTTGGGACCGATCCGCCGACCAGGAGCGAGCAGAACAACACAGACAGGCAGCAGTGGCTCGTGATCGGCCGGCCTGGTCAGCACGCCCACCATCCGCCCGGCACGGCCGCTGTAGCCCAGCAGACGCTCTGTCAACCTCACCCCGTCGACGACCATCGTCGCCTCCTCGACCGCGTCCGGCCGCCGCGATCGCGATCCGTCATCAGCCCACTCCGCCGGACCAGCCGCCGCGCTCAACCAATCGCCCGTCTTCGCGATCGTCTCCCGTGGTGTCCCAACCTCGAGCGGCCCGGTCATCAAGAGCCGATAGTCGTCGGCAGGCAGCGTCTGCGTCTGCGCGCCCGCGCCGCTCAGCGCAGCGGACAGCTTGCGATCAACCCCCAGCCCGTCACGATCGATCAGCAAGGCGCGCCGTCCGCGGAGATCAGGCAACGCCAGAGCGCCGACATCAACCGCCTCAAGCGCCGCAGCCGTCGCGGGCTTCATCACGAAGCCGGCGAAGGCGAGCGTGCCATCCGACTCGATCCGACTGTCGTGCTCCTCGTAAGAGCCGCTGGCGACAACCTCCGAGTGAATCCGCAGCTCACGCACGTACGCCCTTCCCCGGGCGGGCACCCCCCACAGGACTAGGTCGTCAATCTGGGCCCCGCCGGCCAACGCACGGATCGCCAGCAGACCCCCCAGACGGATACCGATCACCGCCACGCGGGTGACCCCCGCCAAGCCCCGCAACCAACCCAAGGCACTGCGTACAGCCACATCCCACCGGTCGAGCATGTCCGCATCTGAAGCGGCCCCTCCGCTGTCACCCGCTCCGGGTAGGTCGACCCGGACTGCCGGGAACCCGACGCGCGCTAGCTCGATCGCCCAATGGCGCCGGGATCGGTACGAGCAGACCTCCTCCCAGCCGAACGGAGGCAGGATCAGAACCGCAGTGTTCCCTTGGTCAGCGGCAGCCGGAGCGTGCAGCACCGCGTACACCGGCACTTCACCCGCGTTCAACCAAAACGGCCTGCCGTTCAGCGACTCAGCACGCTCGGGCACGGTGACACTCAAAGACACCAACGCGTCTCCGACTCCCGGTCTCCAGGGAACGGGCGCCACGCCTGGGGTCGTGACACCCGCCTGATGGACTCGCCATGTGCAACCTTCCACGCCGGCAACTTACTTCCCCTCAGCCGACGGCCGCAATATGACGGGGTGCGGGATCGCGATCTCCCTCGCGGACACCAGCCTCGACCACAACAGCAGGTGATTCGCTAGCGCGGGATGACGAGGAGCCACGCCCGCGCCCAGTCGGCGCGGAGCCGGGCGAACCGGTCGAGGCCGTGGGCCTGCAGCGAATATGCGCAGCCACGCGTCACGGTCGCCTAGCCGGCTTGCTGGACGCGGAACCAGGCATCGCCCGGTCGTCGGGCGGACACGACAGCCGCCAACGGATCCTCGATTCCGGGGGCGGGCACGACGAAGCTGACGAGCCTGGCCATGCCCTTTCGACGTGCGGCGTGGCCGAAGCTGGCGACGACGCTTAGGCAACGCGCTCGGCGACGGTCAGGCGTTCGCCGTCCTCGAACTCGTTGATCAGCTTCGCGGGCACGCCGGCGTACAACCCGTTGGCAGCGCAGTCCCGGTTGACCACCGCGCCGGCGGCGATCACGCAACCGGGTCCGATCGTCACGCCAGGGAGAACCGTCGAGCTCATCCCGATCCAGCAGCCGTCCCCGATCGTCACGCCGTTGGGAAATTGACGCCCGGCGCGTCGGCGCGCCGAACCGATCTCGTGCGTGCACGTGCCGATCCTCACGCCAGCAGCGATGTACACCTCATCGCCGATCGCCACCGGCCCGGTGGCGTCGATATCGATGCCGTAGCTGATGTAACAATCCTGGCCGATCGTGATCGGTCCGGGGGCGCCGAAGTAAGAGCGCCCTAAAACCTGGGTGCCGTCACCGACCGACACCCCCGACCAATTCATGATCGCGCGCCTCCAGCTCTTCGGCAGCCAGTAAATGGCCGCGACGACATTCCTGATGACGTTCTTCAGGTGAAAGATCACGCGGTCATTCCTCTCGGTCGAACTACGCCAGCACGGTAGAGCGTGCCGCATTTTAATGAGGATCGGAAATGTTTGATCAAGATAAAGCAGCATAACCGAAGAAGCGCCAAAATCTAGGGCACCGTCGACCAGGGCGGCAACGCGGCGGAGTGGACCGACGCGCGGATTTGGGCGACCCGCCCATGGCACAGATCCTTCAAACGCGAAATCCCCCGTGAACACGGGGGATCCGAAGTACCGCTACCGGGATTCGAACCCGGGTTACCGCCGTGAGAGGGCGGCGTCCTAGTCCCCTAGACGATAGCGGCGCTGGACCTGGACCGGCGGCGGTTCCGCCGGTCCGGGCGGGTTCAGTTTAGCGCCAGTCGGGCGGGGGCCCGGCGGCTCAGACGTCGGGGTCGGGATCGTCGTTCGGAGCGCTGAACAGGCCCGGCTCGATCCCCTCGTCCAACCGGGGCTGCTCAGTGCGGGCGTCACGGCCGGCCCGGTGCGTGCGCCCACGTCGAGCCTGGTGAACGAGCCGATCGATCTCACGCTGACGGCGCTCGACGTACTCGCGCACCTCGCGCTCGGCGGCGGCCTGCAGATCACGCGCGAGGTCGGCGGCCTGTGCGCGCGCGGCGACCATCAGCTGCTCAGCGGCGAGGCGCGTCGTCTCCAACTGCTGCTCACGCTGACTCGCAGCGTCGGTCGCGATCCGCTCCGCTTCTGCCCTCGCATCGGCAAGCAGCCGGTCGGCCTGCGCCGCCAGTTCACGCGCGCGCTCGCGCGCGGCCGTGACGATCTCCGCGGCGGCGACCTGCAGCGCGGCGTCCGCGAGCAGCCGGTCACGCTCGGACGCCGCGTCGGCGTGGATCCGCTCGGCCTCTCGCAGCTGGGACTCAGCGCGCAGGCGGGCTCCCTCGAGCGTCGCCTGCTCCTCGACGCGTGCCCCGGCGAGCAGCTCCTGTGCCTCGTGCTCACGCTTGGACACCTGCTCCTCACGGAGCTTGAAGCGCCGTTCCTGGTCACGGGCGAGCTGTCCGGCCCGGCTCTGGGAGAACCATTCGCTGACGCGCTTGAGGTGCGCATCGACCTCGGCCGGGTCGTAGCCGCGCAGCACCAGGTCGAAGCGGCGCTGGACCGCCATCGCCGAGCTGGACTCGGCTTCGTTGCCCGGACTCATCGCCGTTTGAGCGTTCGCCGCCACGCCGGCGACTCCTCCGCCGGCAACGTCCGGTTCACGACCGACGGCCGCGGCGGCGCGTTCACGATGCGGCAACAGCCCATCCGGGTAAGCTGGCCATTGCCCGATCTAGACCGCGACGAGCGCCCTTTCCGCCAGCTCGGAGCGACGACCCAGGAGGCTGATTTCGTTGCAGCTCGGAATGGTTGGACTCGGCCGGATGGGCGCCAACATGGTGCGCCGCCTGATGCAAGCGGGACACGAGTGTGTCGTCTACGACGTCAACGCGAGCGCGGTCGACGAGCTCGCCGGCGAGGGCGCCACCGGCGCCAAGACGATCGAGGAGCTGATCGCCAAGCTCGAGCCGCCGCGCTCGATCTGGGTGATGGTCCCGGCAGCGTTCACCGAGGAAACGGTCAACAAGCTCGCCGCACAGGCACACGCAGACGACGCGATCATCGACGGCGGCAACAGCTACTACCACGATGACATCCGTCGCGCCAAGGCACTGAAGGAGCGCGGGCTGCACTACGTCGACGTCGGCACCAGCGGCGGCGTGTTCGGCCTCGAGCGCGGCTACTGCCTGATGATCGGCGGCGACGACGTGGCCGTCACGCGGCTCGATCCGATCTTCC
>Ga0302324_100029096_pt1 | contig 10487 bp, 7 predicted proteins | sample Palsa_T0_1_FD_201949 | JGI IMG/M metagenome (GOLD analysis project Ga0302324, IMG submission 201949) | Peat permafrost microbial communities from Stordalen Mire near Abisko, Sweden - Palsa_T0_1 | ecosystem: Environmental > Terrestrial > Soil > Palsa > Peat permafrost | place: Sweden: Abisko... | reverse complement strand
GCATAGCCTTCGCGGAACAAATAACCGGAGTCGAAGTTCGGTTCGATGGCGAACTTGCCGGTCGCATCGATGTAGCCGGTTTTGTTTCCGGAGGAGACCGCGGCTAGGCCTTCGCGCATGTCGAGAGCGTAGGAGTAACGGGGCTGGACCAGCCATTTGCCTGTCGTGTCGATGTAGCCGAATCTGCCTCCGGTCGAATAATAGCCGTCTTCATGCGCCGCATACTCGGCGCGGGCGCCGATGTTCACCACTGCGAGACCCTCAGAGAACGCGGCCGCGTCATCGAACTTGTCTTTGAACGCGTATTTGCCGACTGGATCGATGAAGCCCCATTTGCCGCCCACGATGTCATCGCGAAAGCCGGGCTGGCCGCCCTCGTTGACTAGGGCAAGACCGCCCGAAAACTCGCCCGCCCACGTGAAGCGCGGCGGAATCGCCAGGTTGGCCTTGCGGTCCAAGTAGCCCCACAAACGCGCGAACGGAACCGGAATCAGATCCACTGTCATCTCACGGCGAAGTCTACCATCGAACAAATTCAAGCGGCCTTGCGTATTGGTCTTGCATGCGGAACGATCTGCGATTTGCTTTGAGGATGATTGCGTCGCGGCGCTGGTTTTCCGCCGCGGTTGTGGCCACGCTGGCGCTGGGAATCGGACTCAATACGATGGTGTTTACGCTCATCAACGCGGCGCTGTTTAAGCCGGTGCCGGTGCCCGGCGGCGATCGACTGCTGGCGGTCAACGGGCGGACGGCCAATCAGGACAATCGCGGAACGGGGGTCTCGTATCAGGATTTCCGCGAATACCGGAAACAGGCAACGACACTGGAGGGGCTCGAAGCGGCCAATGGCGCTTTGGGGATACTGAGCGAGCAAGGCAATCCGCCCACAACGTACCAGATGAACCGCGTTTCAAGCGGCCTGTTCAAGATGCTGCGTCTGCAGCCGGTGTTGGGCCGGGGCTTCGTTCCGAATGACGATCAGCCTGGCGCGCCGCCTGTCTTGCTTCTCGGTTATGGTGTTTGGAATGACAGATACGGCCGTTCGCCGGATGTGATTGGGCGCGCGGTGCGGGTCAATTCGAAGCCCGCCACGATCATTGGGGTGATGCCCGCCGGCGTTCGGTTTCCGAACGATGAAGACATGTGGATGCCCCTAGTGCCGGATGCGGAACTGGAAGATCGCACACATCATTGGCTGCAATTGTTTGCGATCCGTAAGCCCGAAGCCGCCGCGGGCCAGGTTGCGGCCGACCTGAGCCGAATCGCTTCGCGCCTCGCCGCCGATCACCCGGAAAACAAAGACCTCGGCATCATCGTCCAGACATTTCATGAGCGTTTCAATGGCGGTCCTATCAAGATGGTGTTCCTGCTGATGCTTGCGGCTGTGGGATTTGTGCTGCTGATCGCTTGCGCGAACGTCGCGAACATGATGTTGGGACGCGCTCTGGGCAGGCAGCGGGAAATTTCGATCCGCACAGCCATGGGCGCTTCACGATGGCAATTGATTCGGCAATTGCTGATCGAAAGCGTTGCGCTGAGCATCCTGGGTGGAGTGCTGGGGCTGGCTTTATCGGTGCAGGGCGTTCGCTGGTTCAATCTACATACCGTGGATGTGGGCAAGCCTTACTGGGTGCAATTCACGATGGATTACACGGTGTTCGCGTATTTCGCCGGGCTCTGCATTTTGAGCGGCATTCTGTTCGGGCTCTTTCCGGCATTGCGTTCATCGCGAGTGGATTTGAATAGCTCCCTAAAAGAAGGCTCACGCGCGATGGGAAGCAAGCGCGGGGGCTTGCTATCGGGCGTGCTGGTGGTGTTTCAGTTCGGATTGACGCTCGTGTTACTCACGGGAGCCGGAATGTTCGCGCGCGGCTTCTTGGAGAGCGACAATCTGAATCCGAACGTGCCGGCAAACCGTTTGCTGACTGCTCGGGTTGCATTGCCGGAGGTGCGTTACCCGACCGCGGATACCCGCTTCCGCTTTTTCGATGGGCTCCTGCCGAGCATAGCCGCGCTACCCGGAATCACGAATGCCGTTCTGGTCTCGTCTCCGCCGGGATTGGGCGCGCCGTCGCGTCACATCGAAATCGAACACGCCGCTTTGCCCGATCCAACTCGCGGGCCTTCCGCGTCCTATATCGTTCAGACGCCCGGCTATTTTGCGACGATCAATCTTCCTCTACTCTCTGGCCGCGACTTCGATGCGAACGATGGTTTGCCGGGGCGCGAAGCAACAGTGGTGACCAAGGGTTTCGCGGCGCATTTTTGGCCCAATGAAAACGCGCTCGGGAAGCGGTTTCGATTCTTCACCGAGGAAGACCACGCAAAGCCGAAAGCCGGGCCGTGGCTCTCGGTGATCGGCGTTTCCGCCGGCCTGGACCAGGAGCCGGGCGAAGCAGCTCCGGATCCTTTGGTTTTCGTGCCGCAGCGGCAGGAGAACAACAGTTCGATGTCGATCATGGTTCGTTCCACCGCCGATCCGACGTCGCTTACGTCGGCGATACGCGTGGCCGTTCAGAATCTCGATCAGGATCTGCCGCTGTCGCAGGTCAGGACCCTGACGCAAGCGGTGGAACACCAGGAGTGGTACCTACGCACCTTCGGAACCCTCTTCCTGACGTTCGCAATCATCGCGCTGCTGATCGCGTCAGTCGGTATCTACGCGGTCATCGCACAAAGCACGGCAGCGAGGACGCAGGAGATCGGCGTTCGTATGGCGCTGGGTGCGACGTCGCGCAACGTGCTCGGCATGGTGCTGGCCAGGGGGGCGATCCAGTTGGGCGCGGGTTTAGGGTTGGGCCTGGCCGCGGCGTTTCCGGCCGCTCGCCTCATGAAGAGCATCCTGACACGAGTTTCGCCGCAGGACCCGATTGTGTTCGCATCGGTTAGCGGCCTGTTGATCGTGGTTGGACTGTTCGCCTGCTGGCTTCCGGCGCGCAAGGCAGCCGCACTCGACCCGGTGAAGGCGATTCGCTACGAGTGACGCGGCCGGGTTGCCGCTCCGATCGCGCTTGGCACGAAGTAAAGGCCTCCCACGATCAGGATCAACCCGAGTGAAATCGCTGGATGAATGTAGGCGGCCGGAATCGCGAGCGCGTAAATGGCAGCTGCAATCCAGTTGCGCCGTCCGCCTGCTTCGCACATCGCGCGCGCGTCGGCGATATCGACGACCTGCTTGGTGATCGACCGCTGAAAAATCATGAACGCGAGAGTGATGGCCAGGAAGATGGCCGCGTAGAGAGCTGTCGGAAACGGATCCATGCGTGTTTCGGCCACATAGCCAGTAAAGAACGGAATGAGCGAGACGAAGAACAAGAAAGCCAGGTTCGACCAGATCACGGGCGCATCGGCACGTTCTGCGTAACGAAGCAGGTGATGGTGGTTTACCCAAACGATTCCAACGAAGAGATAGCTCAACGCGTAGCTGGCAAACGTCGGCCAGAGATCCAGGAGGGCTGACGGGCTCGAATCGTGCGGAACCTTCAATTCCAGCACCATGATGGTGATGATGACGGCAATTACCCCGTCTGAGAAAGCTCCCAACCGCTCAGGAGTCGCATGCCTCGGCTTGGCCATCTTCATATAATCAGAGTGTTACCCAAAAAGTGTCCTGTGAACCATTCCATCGACGAGCAACTTTCCTATATTAAGAAGGGTCTGGCTGAACTGATCCGCGAAGAAGACCTGCGCGAGCGGCTTGTACAAGCTGCGAAGGCGGGCAGGCCGTTGCGCGTGAAAGCGGGCTTTGATCCGACTGCGCCGGATTTACATCTGGGCCATACTGTGTTGCTGCGCGGCATGAAGCATTTCCAGGATCTGGGGCACACGGTCATCTTTCTAATTGGCGACAGCACGGCGAAGATCGGAGACCCTTCCGGACGCAATGCCACGCGGCCCCCGCTTACTACCGAAGAGATTCTTGCCAACACGGAGACTTACAAGAACCAGGTCTTCAAGGTGCTCGATCCGGAGAAAACCGAAGTCCGGTTCAATAGTGAATGGCTTGACAAGCTCGGCTATGAAGGCATCATTCGACTCTGTTCGAAATACACGGTAGCGCGGATTCTGGAGCGGGAAGATTTCTCTAACCGATACAAGAATGGCGTGCCGATTTCTGTCCACGAACTGCTGTACCCGTTGGCGCAAGGGTACGATTCGGTGGCTCTTAAGTGCGATGTCGAAATGGGCGGCACCGATCAGAAGTTCAACTTACTCGTAGGCCGCGAACTGCAGCGGGATTACGGACAGCCGTCGCAGATTGTCGCTACCGTACCGATCCTCGAAGGATTGGACGGCGAGAAAAAAATGTCGAAATCGCTCGGGAATTTCATTGGGATTACGGAACCGGCGGAGATTATGTACCGCAAGGTGATGTCGATCTCCGATGAGCTGATGCCCCGCTACTACGAATTACTCACGGACATCTACATGCCGAAGGAAATGCATCCGATGGAGGTGAAGAAGAATCTTGCGCGCCTCATCGTGACCGATTTCCATTCGGCAACCGATGCCGCTAAGGCGGCTGAAGCCTTTTCAAGCGTGGTGCAGCATAAACAGGTTCCGGACGATATACAAACGGTCGAAGTAAGTGAATCACTGCGCTTGGATAAGTTACTTGCCAGAATCGGACTCGCGGATTCCGTCGCCGACGCGCAGCGTAAGTTGAAGGCCAATTCGGTTGAACTGAATGGCACGAAAGTGATTGACCAGTTTCTGATTCCCCCTTCTGGCGAACATATATTCAAGGTTGGCCGTAACTGGCGCAAGGCTGTCCTGCTAACATCTTCCTAACCATATGCTCGCCTTGCGCGATAACCTCGTGCTATCAGCGGATGCTCTGCGATCGCACAAGTTACGCGCGGTCCTGACTATCCTTGGCCTTACTATGGGCGTTGCGACGCTCATTACGGTGATGACGCTGGTGCAGGGCGCGAACACTTACGTGGAACAGAAGATTGCGAATCTTGGCACGAGTGTGTTTCGTATTGCCCGTACGCCGTTTGCTGTCGCGGATTTTACGGTCATTGCTAAAGCTCTCAAGAACAAGCGCATTGAGTATGACGATATGCTAGCCGTGCGGGCCTCCTGCAGTGAGTGCCGTTACGTCGGAGCGTCGGACAGCACCACTCTCTTGACGACTTACAAGAACAAAGAAGTGCAGGATGCCACGCTCTACGGGTACACGGCGAATATGGCTGAAATCGATACCCGCACTCTCACCCTCGGCCGCTATTTCAGTGAAGTTGAAGATTCCCACAACGCCAGCGTCTGTCTGATCGGCGACAGTCTGGTTCAGGAGTTCTTTCCGGATTCGAGCCCCATCGGCCGAACCATTCGCGCGGCCAACGAAGAGTTTCTCGTCATCGGCACGTTTGAAAAGATTGGGTCCGTGCTGGGGCAGGACCAGGACAAGTACCTCATCATTCCGCTCACGACTTTTCTTAAGTTCCGGGGATCGCGAAATAGTCTCACGATCGAGGTGAAAGCGACGGACGATCCACGCGCATATCAGGCCGCGCAGGATCAGGCTACAGTGACCTTGCGTTCACGGCGGCATGATGGCGCGAACCGGGAGAGCGACTTCTTCATCGGAACGGCGCAGAGTTATCTGAGCCTTTGGGAAAGCATCAGCGGCGCGTTCTTCGGCGTCTTCATCATGGTGAGTTCGATCTCGGCGATCGTAGGCGGCATCGTCATCATGAACGTGATGCTGGTGAGCGTTACGGAGCGGACGAAGGAGATCGGCATCCGGCGTGCGATCGGGGCTACGCAGCAGGATGTCCTCAGCCAGTTCCTCGCTGAGAGTGTAATCATGTGCCTCATTGGCGGCCTGATCGGTATCAGCATCGGCTTCACCTGTGCGCTCGGGCTGCGGACACTGACGGGCTTTCCCGCGACTGTGAAGACCTGGGTAGCAATTCTGGGGGTGGTGCTCAGTTCCGGCATCGGCATGTTCTTCGGAATCTATCCCGCGATCAAAGCGTCGAAGCTAGATCCGGTCACGGCACTGAGGGCCGACTAAGGATGACCGTCACTGCGTTGCGTGAGAATCTGTGGGTCGCGCTCGATACGTTGCGCGCGCGCAAAGGTAGGTCCGCGCTTACGATACTCGGAATCGTTATTGGAGTCACTTCGGTCATCGCTATTGCGTCGATTATTGACGGCCTGAACGCTTATGTGCAGGGCCGTATTTCAAAGTTGGGCGCTCGCACGTTCTTCGTCATGCGCATTCCCGCAGGCTTCAACCCGACCGCTCGCCTGCCGCCGAACATCAGGATCCGCAAATACATCAACTCCGACGACGCGAAGTACATCGAGCAGGCCAGCCCGGGCGTGGAGTATGCCACCAGCTTCATTAACCGGATCAACTTCCTCGAACAAACCGACGAGATTCGCTACGGCAATGCCTACGTGGAGAAGTTCATCATCCGCGGCGTGGAGCCCGAGTACACCTATGCCATCCCGCTGTTTTCCGTAGTGGAAGGCCGCTTCATCTCGCAGTTCGATCTGGAGCACTCGCGGTCAGTGGCCGTGATTGGCCAGGCTCTCTCCGATTCGCTGTTCCCGATGACCGACCCGATCGGCAAGGAGGTTCGCATCAACGGCCGCACCTATGAAGTGATCGGTATCTTCGACAAAGACCCAGGCCTGTTCGGCGGCTTCGGGGTCGATCAATTCGTCTGCATCCCGCTCACGAACTTCCAAAAGAACTATCCCGACGTGAAAGAGATCTTCATCGCGGCGTCAGTGCGTCCGGACGCCAACATGGGTATAACGCGCGATCAGGTACTGGAATCGATGCGGCGCCGCCGGCATGTGAAATACAACGCGGAGAACGACTTCGAAATTGCAGATCCGGATTTTCTGGGCAATCTTTGGAATCAACTTACAGGCGCGCTGGTGTTGCTGACGGGCATCATCAGTTCGATCGGACTGCTGGTGGGCGGCATCGGCGTGATGAACATCATGTTGATCTCGGTGACGGAGAGGACGTCGGAGATCGGCGTGCGCAAGGCGGTGGGTGCGACCAAGGGCGATATTCGTGTGCAGTTTCTGCTCGAAGCGATCGTGCTCTCGTGTATCGGAGGGGTAATCGGGATACTTATTGGGGCTGCCATCGCGTTCTCGGTGCGAGCGCTGGTGCCGTCGATCCCGGCTTTTGTATCGATCTTTTGGGTTCTTGCGGGCTTCAGTATCTCCGTCAGCGTTGGCCTGTTTTTCGGGTACTATCCAGCCAATCGCGCGGCCAATCTAGATCCCATCAACTGCTTGAGGCATGAATGATGGGACACTTAAAGATTGCCGCGTAAACTGTACACCTGGAAATTGAAGAACCGCGAGATTCGTCTCGGTGAACGGACCCTGATTGTTGGCGTTCTGAACGTCACGCCGGATTCGTTCTCCGATGGCGGTCTCTACCAAGACCCCGATCGCGCTTTTGCCCGCGCGCTCGAACTCGAAGAACTCGGCGCGGATATTATCGATATCGGAGCGGAATCCACCAAGCCCGGCAGCGCCCGCATCTCCGCCGCCGAGGAGATCCGCCGCCTGATTCCTGTGCTGAAGCGGCTCAAAAGCGAACTGCGCATCCCGATCTCGGTGGATACATACAAAGCCGAAGTCGCCGAGCTCGCGATCGAGCACGGCGCTGAGATTATCAACGACCCGAGCGGCTTTACCTGGGATCCGCTGCTGGCGAAGACCGTGGTACAGAACGATGCGGGCCTCATTCTGAACCACATGCGGGGCACGCCGGAGACTTGGGGCAAGCTAGGCCCCATGCCCGACGTGATGCGCGCGATTACCAAGGATCTGGATGCTTCGATTAGCCGCGCGCGCCGCTCTGGTGTGGACCGCCTTACGATCGTGGTGGATCCGGGGCTGGGCTTCGGCAAGCGCAAGGAGCAGAACGCAGAGATTCTGGCGCGGCTCGGCGATCTGGCGAAGTTGGATTATCCGATCCTTGTGGGTCCGTCGCGCAAGTCTTTCCTTACGCTGACTACGGAACTGGAGACCAAGTTCTCTACCGCTGCCGCTGTTACGGCCGCGGTGCTGTCCGGCGCTCACATGGTGCGCGTGCACGATGTGGCGGAGATGAAAGCGGTGCTCACCGTTGCGGATGAAGTGCTGCGCGCGATCCCGGTTGCCGGCGAGGAAGCTGAGCCCGCTGCGCCGGTTCGCAGATCTTCTCCCGAAAAAGCCGCTACTGCGCCATCTCGACCGCCGCGGCCTAAGCTGCGGCTGTTGAGGGAAGTGGAACCGCTTGCGCCGCCTCCGCCGCCCGTTCTGCCTACTGAAGAAGAGTTTGCGGAAGAGCAATTCCTGGAAGATCCGAAGGTGGAGAAGCCTGCGGCGGAAAAGCCTCCGGCCGATAAACCCGCCCGCAGGCCTTTCGAGAAGTCTGGGCCCGCGCCGCGCAAGTTCGCGCCGCGTTCGGGACCGCCGCGCGACTTCCGTCCTTCACGCGATGACCGTCCCAAGCGTTTAGGTCCGCCACGTGACGATCGGCCTCAGCGTTCGGGACCACCTAGATCCGGACCTCCGCGTGATGATCGTCCGGCGCGCTCCGGGCCACCGCGCGAATGGCGTCCTAGTGGACCACCAAGATCGGTGCCCCCCGGTTCGCGTCCCCCCCGACCTGGTGGACCGTCGCGTTTCAGTGGACCTCGTGACGATCGGCCTCAGCGTTCGGGACCTCCTAGATCCGGGCCTCCGAGATCGGGACCACCGCGCTCAGGACCGCCTCGTTCCGGACCGCCCAGAAGTGGGCCTCCCAGAGGCGGACCGCGCTCAGGACCACCGCGCGGCGGACCGCGTCAGGGCCGATAGTTAATATCGATCACTTGGCGCGCGGCAAATCGCGACACCCATTGATCGAATTTTGCGGGTGTCCCTGAAAGCGCCCGCGTCACCAAGTTCTTCATCTCCGGCCCTGTGAAGGCTCGGCGCACCGATTGACGTCCGTCCGCTGCGCCCACTCGTGACAGAAACGGGCACAGGAAAATCGTGAAGAGCCAAAGCGGCAGCGGATGCCGCACAAGGTCCAGAATCACGAAGCGCTTGCAGCTTCGTCCGACGTTGCGAATCAGGTTGATGGCCTGTTGCTCGGTCAGGTGATGAATGACTAGCGACGAGATTGCCACGTCCGCCTCGGGCAACGGATCGCGCGTGGCATCGGCACGAATGACAGGCGCTTTGGCCTCGGGCTGGTCGACTAGATCGACGCCCTGTACCTCGGCGCCCGTCTTCGTTTGCACCTGGGAGAGTAACTCACCGTCGCCGCAGCCTATGTCCATGACGCGGCGCTCACCATGCAGATGCCGGATGATCATGGAACCGTTATCCATGAAGCGGTGGATCAGCTTCAGGTCGGCGTGGAACTTGCGTTTGATGCCAGCCGGAATATCCGGGCCGTCCATGATCTCCGGCGTAAGCGAGCGCCGCATGGCTATTTGACGACGATGTTGACTAACCTATCGAGCACCACAATTACCTTCACTACCGTCTTACCCCCGATCAGGCTCTTGATCTTGTCATCTCCCAGTGCAAGAGTCTTCAACTCGTCCATGATCAATCCAGGCGGCACGACGATTTTGGCACGGTTCTTGCCATTGATCTGAACGGGGATCTCGAGTTCGGATTCGCGAGCCAGTTCTTCATCGAAGGCCGGCCAGGCGTGCTTGAACACGGCTCCGGTTTTGCTCTGCTCCTCCCAAAGTTCTTGAGCGAGATAGGGCGCAAACGGCGCAATCATCAGCGTGAGGATTTCGAGCACCGACGCCATCGCCGCAGCCGATATCTTTGCCTCTTCGGAATAGAGCAGATTGATCAGCTCCATGATTGCCGCTATAGACGTGTTGAAATGCCAGCGCGAATCGAAGTCTTCCGTGATTTTGCGGAGCGTTTGATGGAGCTTTCGCAATACGACGGCATCGGCCGAACCGTCGCCGCCGGCGCAGGGGATGTTGCGCGTGGCGTAGCGGTAGATACGGCCGAGGAAGCGAGAGATGCCTTCGATGCCAGTATCGATCCAGTCGACATCCTTCTCAGGCGGGGCGGCAAATAGCGCGAACAGACGCGCCGTATCCGCGCCGAAGTTTTCGGCGACTTCATCCGCCGCCACAACGTTACCGAGCGATTTGGACATCTTCGCTCCGTTGCGGATCACCATGCCCTGCGTGAAGAGCTTCTTCACGGGTTCGCTGTTCGAGATCAGGCCGATGTCGCGCATCATCTTCGTCCAGAAGCGCGAATAGATCAGGTGGAGGATGGCGTGTTCGACGCCGCCGATGTATTGATCGATCGGGAACCAGTGGGCAACCTTTTCGCTATCAAACGGAGCGGTACTGTTCTTCGAATCGACGTAACGATAGAAGTACCAGCTGGAATCGACGAACGTATCCATGGTGTCCGTTTCGCGCTTCGCTGGTTCTCCGCATTTCGGGCATGCAACGTTTACGAACTCGGGAACGTTTTCAAGAGGCGAA
>Ga0302324_100029095_pt1 | contig 10487 bp, 4 predicted proteins | sample Palsa_T0_1_FD_201949 | JGI IMG/M metagenome (GOLD analysis project Ga0302324, IMG submission 201949) | Peat permafrost microbial communities from Stordalen Mire near Abisko, Sweden - Palsa_T0_1 | ecosystem: Environmental > Terrestrial > Soil > Palsa > Peat permafrost | place: Sweden: Abisko... | reverse complement strand
GTCCGTTCTTGACGAATGCAGGAATTTTCTTCCGTGTGTGCTCATAGTTGACGACGATTCTCTTTCAAAAATAGACCCTATCGTATTCGCAAGAAAAGCGGAATATGGCAGGCTTGTGCCCGTTCTCGTTCTCGTAAAGGACGAATCTTCAGTTCAATGCATGTCGTGGTTGCGGATGGGCTGCATGGGCTTTCTGCGTTCGGAATCACCTCCTTGGCACTACCGGCGAGCGGTGGAGGCGGTTGCTATCGGCGAACTCTGGGCGCCCCGACTCCTTATCTCACAGCTGTGCAGAGCCTACCTTTCGTCCCAGGACCCTCGCAAACTCACCGAGCGGGAGGAAGAAATACTGGCACTGCTCGCCCAGGGTCATAAGAACCGGGAAATCGCAGCGTCCCTGTTTATCAGTAGAGATACCGTTCGTTGGCACATGCGGGCGATCTATGCAAAGCTCGGAGTTCATGATCGCCAAAGCGTAGCCTCCTATGCGACTGAGCGCAGCTTGAAACCAATCGCGCCGGTGATTTCCAGCAGCCGTCAATCAGTAGCGATCCGACCAACGTTAATACCTGGGCAACATTGTGGCTAGGTGAGGCTCGCACACCCTTCGGAAAAGTGATGTCTTTTTCCGATTTGGAACTGTGGTTCCCCTTACTCTCAGCTTCCACTGCGGATTGATTCTCGCTTAGTCCTTATACGTTGTAATTATTCCTGGGGGTGGGTTGAACTCCCTCCTATGCCTCTGTACTCTCAGCGTGTATTCTCAGAAAGTAATCCCAAAATTTGTCACTCGTTAGAAGGTCGCTGAGCGTATTCTCCCAGCGCGGCGAATCGCTTAAGCGCGACTCAGTTGGCTACTGGTGGTAGCCAAACCTGTTTGATGGACGCTTTAAACATTAACGCGATCATTGAAACGGCAGCCGGACAAGGTCGTCTTCCTGGAAACTTCACAATCTGTTTATTGTCGCGGGATCCAGAACTCTTGGACTCGTGCCATGACGCAGTCTTGGATCTCGGTTTAGAGCGAAGCAACCTGATCCTGATCGATTCAGACAAAATACCGTCTCTTACAGCCGATCTCCTGATTTGGGACCTTAGCACCATTAATTGGCCTGCGCATTCGCGAACTCTCACAGCAAACCAAGAACAGTTGTTCTTAGTGGACAGGAAGCGCCTGCACGAGTTTCTTACCCGCATGCCCCTCGGAGCGGGCAGCACGCTGCTGAAACCGTTAAGCCATCGAACACTCCAAATTTTTGTCGAACAGGCGCTAGCTCGTAGGAGAGATCGAACCTTGGTTTCAACGCAGATGGACTTGGTTTCACCTGAATCCCATGCCAAAGATGTACTGCAATGCCTCCTGATGGCGAATCTAAAGCTACAGGAATATGACCAGGACAGAGCCAACTTCTTCGCGCGGGCAGTCCATGATTTCCGTGCTCCCTTGATGGCCGCCAGCGGCTACTGTAGTATCCTTCTCGAGAAGGCGATGGGGCCGCTGAACGGCGGGCAGGCGGACCTGATGCGGCGCATTCAGCGCAGTATAGAGAAGCTCACGCGCATGTCGGCCGGGATGCTTCAGTTGAGCGTCGGCAAACAAGTCGCCAGGGTCCCGGATCTGCGGGAGTCCTCCCTGGAAACCCCCATCACCACCGCTATACACGAAATAGAGCCTTTGGCACGCGACAAACAAATCACGATCTCGGTAAACTTAGGCGGACCAGGAGGAGCTCTTTATTTTGAATCTCAACAAATCGAGCAAGTCATCGTGAATCTCCTGGAGAATGCTTGCAGATTCACTTCCAAGGGAGGTGCGATTGACATTCGCGGCTATCCGATTTGCTCGTCCTCGAATATTTCCAGAATCGCTGGCCAAGATTGTACCTCGGCGGCCCCGAATACATACCGTGTGGATGTTAGCGATTCAGGCTCTGGCATCGCGCCTGAACACTTGGCGGACATTTTCGAGGAATACACATCTTATGGTGGTTCCCACGATCGGTCTGGGGGCGGACTAGGGCTGGCGATCTGCAAAATGATCGTCGCTAACCATCGTGGACAAATCTGGGCGGAAAATACTTCCAGCGGAGCGAGGATCTCATTCACCCTGCCCTTGGGACAACTCCACGCGCGGAAGGGGATCATGGCTAAGACAGAACGCACTGCGTTCGCACGAGGAGCGGCCTCCTAGCCTCAGCTTATGCAAAAAATACTTGTAGCCGAAGATGAGCCGGATGTTGGAAATTACCTCGAGCTTTCACTCCGGTGCCATGGCTACGACGTAGAACAGGCTGAGAACGGCGACGAGGCAATGAAGGTTTTGCACGGCAGGGATTCTAGCGTATCGCTTGTCTTATTGGACATCATGATGCCGTTCAAGGACGGGATCGAAACGCTCCGTGAGATCCGTCAGTTTAACAAGAACCTGCCTGTAATCATGCTTTCCGGAGGCTGCGCGCCTTCCACGATTGTGGAGGCGATGAAGTGCGGCGCCGATGATTATTTGACGAAGCCTGCCAGCCAGGAACAACTCCTTGGAGCAATTGAGAAGACGCTCGCCAAGCACCAGGCGGCTCACGCTCCCGTGATGAAAGGGAGTTCAAAGACCTGGGAAGCATGGGCTGCCGGCCCGAACTCGTGGATGAGGAAGATGGAGAAAACTCTCCGCCAGATCGCCGTTTCGGAAACCTCGATTCTGATTGAAGGAGAGACTGGGTCCGGGAAAGAGGTTGTTGCTCGCATGCTGCATTCCGCATCTCCCCGCGCCACACATCCCTTCCTCAAGGTCAATTGCGCGGCGCTCCCGTCGGAACTGGTCGAAAGCGAATTGTTCGGTTATGAGCGGGGGGCGTTCACAGGAGCGGTCAAAAGCAAGCTGGGGAAATTTGACTTGGCCGACGAAGGGACCATCTTTCTGGACGAAATCGGAGATATGGACTTCCGCCTGCAAGCGAAACTTCTCCAGGTCCTGCAAGACCAGGAGTTCCAGCGCTTAGGTGGTAAAGAGACAATTCGCGTCGACGTTCGCGTGATGGCCGCAACGCACTGCGACTTAGACCGGGCCATTCGCGATGGACGTTTTCGTGAGGACCTCTACTATCGGCTCAACGTTATAAATGTCCACGTGCCCCCTTTGAGAGATCGGCCGGATGAGATTTTGCCGCTGGCATCGTACTTTCTGCAGAAGCACGCAGCGCTTGGCTGCGCTGCGTTCGAGATGACTCCGATTCTCAGCGATGCTCTATTAAATTACCATTGGCCGGGCAACGTCCGTGAGCTTGAAAATGTGATGCGAAAGTGCTTGGCGCTTCACGATCCGGACGCCATTGCCGCTGAGATTCGCTATAAGTCACAGAGGTCTGAAGCCACCCAGACTGGTTCCCCCGGACCGGAGGTTGTCGCGTCGTCCCCTCCGGCTATGTCCACTCTGAAAAAGGTGACAGAGGTACAGCGACAAGCAGAAATCGACACGATTCTCTCCGCTTTAGACCGGACCAGGTGGAATCGAAAAGAAGCGGCTGCCCTCCTCCACGTGGACTACAAGGCGCTCCTCTACAAGATGAAAAAGTTTGGTATTGATGGCAAGCGTTCGGCCCCGACGGCACCTTGACCTTGGCGGGAGCTAGCAACCCTTCGTCAAGTTCATCCCTCTGATTCTAGGATACTTACTCCAATCAAGCATTCGTTTGCAACCAGAAACACAGTATGCTGAGTAAGAGATTGAAACTGATGAGTTAGGCAATATTGGCGGGGTCAACTACGGTATGTAGGTAATTAAGAAGCAGGCACGAGGAGTACTATAATAAGCTTTAAAGAATGCACGCCCAAGCCTCACGATGGCAGGTTGTCCGGCTGTCTACGCTTATTATCGCGGCGTGCGGTTGCGGCTTAGCGGCAAATGCCACACTGAGTCTCTCTTCCGGTTCTGGAGCGCCGGGCGCCGTCGTGCCGTTGAATATATCTCTCACCGGTACCGGGACCCTTCCGGTGTCGACTGAATGGAGTCTGAGCTATTCCACCACTGACTTCTCCGCAGTGAATGTTACCGTGGGATCTGCGGCGGCAAGCAAGACGCTCTCCTGCCAATATGGCACTGGGACTGCCAACTGTTTGCTTTGGGGCCTCAACGACACACCAATGGCGTCTGGCGTGGTTGCAACCGTTAGTTTGACCGTGTCCGCCTCCACCAAGGACACTTCTTCGGTAGTTCAGCTTACAAATGGAGTATCAGCCAACACCACTGCGGCAGCTGATTCGACCTCCACGAGCAATGGGTCTGTCACCATCTTCCAGACTCCGAGTTTGAATGGCTTCTCCTGCAATTCGACATCAATCAGTCCGTCAGCGGGAACAACCTGCACCGTGCAGTTGACTTTCGCCGCTGGAAGCGGAGGGACTACGATTAACCTGAGTTCTGCTCCCGCGGACGTCACGATGCAATCGACAGTAACGGTTCCACAGGGTTCCACTTCGACGACGTTTCCGGTAACTGCCGGAAATGTGGCTACGCCAACGCCAGTCACGTTGACAGCCTCCCTTGCCGGCGTCAACGAGACGTTCGGATTAACCGTCAATCCTCAGGCTGTGGCGCTCAGCAGTGTTTCGGTATCTCCAGGGACAATCGTCAGCGCTCAGTCTGGCACAGGAACAGTCACGCTAACAGCGGCAGCGCCTTCAGGCGGGACCGTCGTCGCGCTTTCCAGTTCGAACACCTCTGCCGCCACCGTACCAGCGTCCGTAACGGTTCCGCAAGGTCAAACCTCGGCAACCTTCACGGTGACAGCCGGAACCGTGACTACTTCAACTCCGGTTACCCTGACCGCTACGTATTCCGGTGTCAATGCGACGTTCGGACTGACCATCAGTGCGCCGTCTGCTTTCGGGTTAACGGTAAGTCCGGCAACCGGCAGTGGCTCAACTCAAAACTTCACCCTCACCTTCAACGATTCAAACGGGTTTGCGGACCTGGCTGTACTGGATGTGCTGATCTACAATTCCCTGGACGGAGTCGGCGCCTGCTATGCGGCGGTTGTTCCTTCCGGGGCTTCCTCAGGTTATCTGTATCTGGTGGACGACGCTGGTGACGGCGGTTATGTGAGCGGATCGCCTATGTCGCTGCCGTCGAGCGGTACTCTCCAAAACAGCCAGTGTACGATCAACGGCACCGGCAGCTCCGTGTCGGCCAGCGGCAACACACTGACGCTTACACTGGCCGTCACGTTCTCATCGGGCTTTACTGGAAACAAGATCGTTTACATGGCCGCGCGCGGCAGCAGTCAGAACTCCGGCTGGCAGCCGATGGGGACCTGGAATGTGCCCGGAGCGGCTCCGACCGGTCCTGCGGTGGGAGGAATGACTCCAGCACGAAGCTCCACAACCGGTCAGTCCTACACCTTTACATTCACCGACACGAACGGCTACGCAGACTTGGCGGTGGTGGATGTGCTCATCAACAATTCGTTGGATGGCATTGCAGCCTGCTACGTGGCCTTCGCTCCGACTGGCGCTACGTCTGGCGAATTGTACCTGGTGGATGATGCCGGCGATGGCGGGTACGCCAGTGGATCGCCCATTGCCCTGCCCTCCAGCAGCACGTTGAGCAACAGTCAATGTACGATCAACGGCACAGGGAGTTCGGTGACGGCCAATGGGAACACGCTGACTCTAAATCTGGCGATTACGTTCAGTTCGGGCTTCGCGGGTAATCAGGTCTTTTACCTCGCGGCTCGGAACAATGGTAACGGGAACTCGGGCTGGCAGGCCGTGGGAACGGTCACCGTGCCCTAAACAGACGATGTACAGTATTCTCGTCGCTTGAAAACCCCTCTGGATGTCCGCGTGCCAATCCAATGGGTGGCATCCACCATCCTGCTGATCACGGCGAGTTCTCTATGCTCCCAAACCGTCAGCAGCCGCGCCACGCTCGCAACGGGGCGAACGACGGTGCTGGGCGTCCGTGATTCGCCGGGGGCTAACGGGTCACTCCATATTTTTGGTCCGAGCGTGGTCGCCACGGACGCCCCTGGCAACGTCTACGTCGCCGTGAATGACGGCGTTTTCAAGATTGACCCTTCCGGCGTTCGCGAGCGTGTGGCGGGGATGGAACGAGTTTGGCGGTACTCGGGCGACGGAGGCCTGGCCATCTCCACAAGTGTCAACGCTCGCGCCGTAGCGCTGGATGCTGCCGGCGATCTCTATATCGCGGACGCCGGCAACAACCGGATTCGCAAACTAGCTGCGGCCGCAGGCTCCATCACGACGGTAGCTGGGGACGGATCGCGAGGTTATTCGGGTGATGGAGGCCCCGCCGCCAACGCCCAGCTCGACGGCCCAACAGGCGTGGCAGTGGATACCGCGGGCAACTTGTACATCGCGGATGGTACACGGGACGGTAAGGATCGCATTCGCCGGGTGATGGCGACAACTGGATTCATCACCACGGTTGCCGGGAATGGAACTCAAGGATTTTCCGGTGATGGAGGTCCCGCGACGCTGGCCCAACTCAGGTCGCTCGGAGGATTGGCGACGGATCCGTCAGGCAACCTCTACATTGCCGATAATTTCAACAATCGGGTCCGGATGGTGTCCGCGGTCACGGGCATTATCTCAACAGTGGCCGGAAGTGGCGTCGCCGACTTTTCGGGCGACGGAGGTCTGGCGACCAAGGCCGAACTCGATAACCCGCTCAGCGTGGCAGTGGACACTAGGGGCAACATATACATAGCCGACTCTGGCAACTATCGCATTCGCAAAGTGACGGCGGCCACTGGCACGATCAACACCATCTGGAACGGCAGCGTAGTTTATCGCAAAGACTTGCATACGTACCCTTGTGCCATCGCCTTGGATGCTGCTGGCAACCTCTACATAGCGGACTCGGGCGTCTCCGAAATCCGAAGAGTCCCTGCAAGCACCCCAAGTCAGCCCGGCGGCGAACCCGATGCTCCGATCGTAACTCCTCTGCGAAGTCACGCATCACCCGGCGGTTTCCAAATCAATGTGACCTATGACACCAGCGTTCCGGCCGCCGCGCAAGCTGCCTTCAATAGCCTGGTCAGTAACTACGAGAGCGTTTTCACGACGAATATTACCGTCAACATCGATGTCGCCTTCGGCAACACCGGCCTGGGCGAAAGTGAGACCGAGGAGATCGGCGTGTCATACAGTGCCTGGCGCGCGGCGATGGCCGCCAACGCCACCGCCAATCCGGGCAACACTTACGCTGCCGCCGCAGCCGCCAGCCTGCCGGAAAGCGATCCGATCGGGAATGGCACCGTTTTATTGAACACCGCTCATGCCAGAGCGCTAGGCTTTACCGCCAACACGGCCATTGACAGCACTCTGACGTTCAGCGATTCAGTTGTTTTCGAGTACAACGGAGTTCCGGCTTCGGGCGCCGCGGATTTCATGGATGTTGCGGCGCACGAACTCGATGAGGGCCTGGGTATCGGCTCGGCGCTTACGGGACTGGCCAACAATGCCCCGATCCCGACTGGCAACTACGTCGCGGAGGACTACTTCCGTTTCAGTGCGGCGGGCACACGCGACATCACCACCAACCCGACTGCGGTTGTCCACTTCTCATACGATGGTGGCAACACCAACGTGGCTCAGTTCAACCAGGCCTACAGCGCCCTGGGAGATAACGACCTCGACCGCAACGACTGGGTCTATGGCAATGCCGGCTGCCCCGCCGCCAATCCACATGTTCAGGACGCGATCACATGCGAGGATCAGGCCGTCGCCATCGGATCGGGGCCGGAAATAACGGTGCTCAGCGCACTGGGCTACGATTCTGGCACTCCTCAAACGATTACCTTTGGTTCGCTCGGAAATGTCACCTTCGGAGTTGCGCCATTTTCGATCAATGCGACGGCTAGCTCCGGACTGGCGGTCAGCTTTGCTTCCACAACGATGGCTGTTTGCACGGTAACGGGAAGTACCGTGACAGTCGCCGCAGCCGGCATGTGCTCCATCACCGCGAGTCAACCGGGAAACGCAATGTATTCGGCTGCACCTTCCGTAACCCGCAGTTTCACGGTCAACAAGGCGTCGCAGACGATCGGTTTTGGGGCAGTGGGGAACGTCATGTTCGGGACGCCGCCTTTTTCCCTCGCCGCGACATCCACCTCGGGCCTGGCAGTCGCCTTCGCTTCGAACTCAACCGGTTTCTGCACGATTGCAGGAAACGTCGTCACTCTTGTTGCGGCCGGAACTTGCTCCATTACCTCCAGTCAGTCCGGTAATCCGGATTACCTGGCTGCCCCGACGGTCACTGAGACCTTTACCGTGAATCAAGCCCTTGTCTCGCCAATAAGCGTGAGTCCAGGCGCCGGCAGCGCGGCAACCCAGACCTTGGTATTTACTTTCCAAGATCCAAACGGTTATGCGGACCTGGCTGTGCTGGATGTGCTGATCGACAATTTTCTAGACGGGATTGGCGCCTGTTATGTGGCCGTTGCTCCTAGCGGGGCTTCTTCGGGCTATTTGTATTTAGTGGACGACGCAGGTGACGGCGGTTATGTAAGCGGATCGCCCATTTCGCTGCCATCGAGCAGTACTCTGCAAAATAGCCAGTGTACGATCAACGGCACTGGCAGCTCGGTGTCGGCCAGCGGCAACACATTGACGTTGACCCTGGCCGTCACGTTCTCATCGGGCTTCAGCGGAAACAAGGTCGTTTATACGGCGGCGCGCAGCAGCATCCAGAATTCGGGCTGGCAGCCAATGGCGACTTGGAATGTGCCCGGATCGGCGCCGACAGGTCCTGCGGTGGGAGGAATGACTCCCGCGCGAAGCGCCACAACAGGCCAGACCTACACCTTTACGTTCACCGATACAAACGGCTACGCAGACTTCGCAGTAGTGGATATACTCATCAACAATTCCTTGGATGGGATTGCGGCCTGCTACGTAGCGTTCGCTCCAACTGGCGCTACGTCCGGCGAATTGTACTTGGTGGATAATGCCGGCGATGGCGGGTACGCCATTGGATCGCCCATTGCCCTGCCCTCGAGCAGCACGTTGAGCAACAGCCAATGTACGATCAGCGCGTCGGGGAGTTCGGTAACAGCCAGCGGCAATACGCTGACTCTGAATCTCGCGATTGCATTTAGTTCCGGCTTTGCAGGCAATCAGGTGTTCTACCTGGCGGCGCGTAACAACAGCACCGGGAACTCGGGCTGGCAGGCGGTTGGATCGGTGATAGTGCCCTAAGGGGGACGCGGGGGTCGCAAACGTGTTCACTCAAGGAGCCAAATTTTTCGCCCATAGCGCTGGCCAAACCGGCCGCCGCCGCAAACTGACATTGCACGCGCACGACACGAATTTCGAGCGTTCGCCTCCGTTGAATCCCCCATTTTCACGACAGATTTTGACCAAGATTCAGCTTTTCCGTTGACACCCAGCCTGTACTAGAAATAGAGTATGCGTGAGTGAGAGCCGATTTGAGAAGTATGTTTTCCGGCGGGAATAATGTCGTGAGAGTTTCGCTGATGGTAGTATTCGGCGCAGCGCAAGCACTTGCCCAGAATGCTCTCACCACGGTGAGTGTGGATGCGAACGCGAACCGCCATGCGATCAATCCCAATATCTACGGCATTGCGTACGGTGCGGCCAAGGACATTGCAACGCTGAATGTTTCGCTCAACCGCTGGGGAGGAAACTCCACCAGCCGCTACAACTGGCAGATCGACGCTCACTCGGCCGGCTCGGACTGGTATTTCGAGACCTATCCCGACAGTAGCGGCACACCCGGCGCATCGGCTGACAGCTATGTCGCGACCGCACGCTCGGCCAACAACGGCGCCCAACCGATGTTTACCATTCCTATGATCGACTATCTCGCCAATCTCGGCCCCAATCGAAGCACGTTGGAAGGCTTCTCAGTGAAGAAATATGGCCCGCAGACTGCCACCGATCCTTATAATTCCGATGCGGGCAACGGCGTCAGCTCGGCCACGGGTTTGGACATCACGGGCAACAACCCAACCGACACCGGCATAGCCAACAGCACTACCATCCAGCAGGCCTGGGTGCAGCATTTCGTGAATGAGTTCGGAAAAGGCTCCACTCCCACCGGCATCAAATATTACATCCTGGACAACGAACCGTCGCTATGGTATTCCACTCATCGCGACGTCCACCCCAACCCCGCAACATATCAAGAAATGTATAACAAGATCACGGCCTACGCCGCCGCTATCCGCGCAACCGATCCGACCGCGAAAATCGCCGGTTTTGAGGAGTGGAGCTGGTGGGCCATGTACTATAGCGGATTCGATCAAGCCAATGGAAGCGGCGCCGCGAACTCGGACTACAACACGCACGGCGACACTTACTACTACCCCTGGCTGCTTCAGCAACTCTACGCCTACAAGCAGTCGACGGGCACCCAGCTGATCGATATCCTGACTGTTCACTGTTACAATGCGATTCCCGACAGCGACGACGATTCTCTCGCCGGGCAGCAAACTCGCAACGCCGAG
>Ga0302324_100029093_pt1 | contig 10487 bp, 8 predicted proteins | sample Palsa_T0_1_FD_201949 | JGI IMG/M metagenome (GOLD analysis project Ga0302324, IMG submission 201949) | Peat permafrost microbial communities from Stordalen Mire near Abisko, Sweden - Palsa_T0_1 | ecosystem: Environmental > Terrestrial > Soil > Palsa > Peat permafrost | place: Sweden: Abisko... | reverse complement strand
CGGAATGATGTCATCCATGTCCTTGAGCGATAGTCCGCCGATGGCTTCAACGGGGCCGCGCCCGCGCGGGCGCGGAATGCGCCAAGGAGCGCGCTTAAGCTGCTTCCATTCCACAGCTTCAACGGGGCCGCGCCCGCGCGGGCGCGGAATGCCCTCTCTTGTAACCCTTTCCGGCACAGGCTCGCAACAAATGAATTGCGATTGCATGCGTCCATCGAGTTACCCTTCTCTTCCTGCCATTAACCAGTCTCACACTATTTGTTCAAAATCAAGCGTTTACGTCATGCGAGCGCCAGCGGGGTTTTCCGCGTCACCTCGCCGCTCGCGGGTTCAATTATCAAAGAACACCAAAGGCTCAGACCACATAACATGGCGCGTCCAGTTTCGTATAGGGCAATCCCAACGCCGTAATTACACGATCCCCGCGCCCTTCTGACGGCCCCAGCCCGACAAAAATCACCTGGTCTTCGTCGTGGTTGATAATTTCGCCCAAAGCTGTTTCCAGTTCAACCTTTTCCGATGGATTCAGGTCACACTCGAACACTGAGAATTGCAGGTGGTCGCCAAAATTGCCACAGGTTTTAAACACCTTCCGCAGCCGCTTGTCATCGGCAATATCGTAACAAACCAAATAAGTCGTTCGCATGGGTCACCTCGTCAACAATGGGATGTATTCAGCAATTTCGCCGGTCAGAGTTTTGGCCAGCAGGCGCGCCTGCAATTCAAGTGCCCGGCGATAACTCACTTTGTAATCGAAAAGCGGATGGGTGATTAGAGAACTCATGCGCTGCTCATACATTTGGAAAAAGCGCTTGCGCCCTGGCGCGGTGAGATTGACCGCTTGTCCGGCGCGCACAAAATCCTTTTCGGTAACGACACGATTATTGATACAACTTAACACCGTGGACTCGGCAACCAACGGCCTCATTTCTTCCATTAAATCCAATCCCAACGCCGGTCGGCCAAAACGTGGCTGGTGATAGAATCCGATGTAAGGATCAAAACCGACTGCCAAGGCAGCAAGCGTGCAGTCTTTGGCCAACATGCTGTAGGCCAGGGAAAGCATTGCGTTGACGGGATCGGTCGGCGGACGGCGGTTACGATTGGTAAAGTTGAAGTTGAATGCGAGCTGTTTGGCGCTTTTGCCCGGCATTTCGAGGCCGGGCAGGTCGTCATCTTCAACCTTTACCATGCCGTTGAATTGCTGGAAATACTGGCTCGCTGCCGCGCCCTCGATTCCGAGAAGTTCCGCGATTGATGCGGCGGCCAGCGCATCTTCGGACGCCCGTTTGAGTTTCATTATGATCGGCTCCGGCGGCTCAAGATGGTTTCGCATTAGCAAAGTGCGATGATTGCGAATTTTTCCATGCACAAACTGCCTCGCCAGCGACAAACATACGGTTTCGTCGCGTGCGAACCGGAATTGCTCCATGCGTAAAAACACATTCTTCAGTGCGTGACCGCGCGTAATCCCGTAAAACCAGCCGCCCATCGAAAAATAAGTGACGGGGATTTCCAGTTCGCAAAGCGACTGAATTGCCTGAGTCGAGATTTGGATGTTTCCGAACAGCGCAACGTGGGAAAGATCGCGCATCCGCACTTCCTCGATGACCCTGTCTTTTTCTTTGACCGTCAACACCTCGTCTTTGCATCCCACACGATAACCCTGGGTGTTCAGATACAGCGGACGGGTATCGTCTCGCGCGGCAATCAACCTGCGGGGTGGCTCTCCCGTCACACCCTTCGAGTCTTCCGCCGTGTCTGTTGCCTCGCTTTCACCCAAATCAACCGCCGCGCGGGCCTGCGCCAGCATACGTATTTCGTCCGGCAGACAAACCGGCGCGAGTGAACATCGCACACACTTCGGAGAATGGATCAGCGGCGCGGGAATCGGCCCGGTAATGACTCGTTTGGCTTCGGCAATGTTTTGCAGAATCCAATTTTCCAGTTCGGGGGTGATAGACAGGCGAACACGCTGCTTCGTGGCACGATAATAGATAACGCCCTCGTTGCAGGTGTAACCGTTGTCACGCAAAATCAGCGCCTGCAATCCAAGCTGCATCTTGTCGGTGTCCCACAATTCGTTGGCCTCGTCTCCTTCTTTGGGCGCACCCGCCTTGTAATCAACCGGACAGACTTCCGACGCCGTGAATAAATCTTCTTTCTCCGTCTTGGACTCAACCAGGTCCATTTTCGCCACGACGCCCAATCGCTCGGAACCCATCTGCACGGAGCGCGAATGAATTGTTTCGGGTTCCGCGTTTTGCGTTTCTGCCTCTTTGGTTGGAGCCTCAACGGTCGCCGCTGGCTCATCCTGCGTCGTCTTCTTCGCTTTTTTCTTGGCCGCAGGCAAAGCACCGCTGCCCGAATCAACTCGCTTATGAATGGCATCGCCCCGCAAGGTATCCACACTTTCAACGAATACTCCTTCGACAAATTCGTAATAGAACAGCCGCTGACAATAAACGAACTCGTTTAACATCCGCGCGGGAATTTGCTGCGGCTCGTTCTCGTGGTGAGAGGAAGCGGCCTTGAATCGCTGGGACGAGACGGTGGATGCGGGAATTTGCTGCGGCTCGTTCTCGTGGTGAGAGGGCGCTGGTGGGGGTTGCGGCAATGCGGGCGCCAGCGTTTCGACCGCAGGTTGTGCCACGCTGGCCAGTCGTGACTCAACGGCCTCTATCCGCAATACAATCTTCACCGGTTTCGGCTCGCCGGTTTTCTGAGGCGCATCCCGTTCGCCGCCCAATCTGGCCCCGCCTACACTAGGCGAAAGCCCCCTCGGCATCGGTGACGATTCCGTGTCACTCAAACGATTTTCGGACGAAGCTGATGGGTCTTGGTCGGTCATAATTTTAATTAGTTGCGGACAGACTCGTCGGAGTCCTCTTCATTGGGTTGCACGACCCCAAGTCCATAATCGGCAGAAATAGGCCTAAACTGAAGTGCGCGCCATAGCCAAACGCGAGCGGACCGCGAACTGGTGCAGGAAATGTGATTTGAAACGCCGTTGGCGCTTGGCGCGCTCGCGTTCCGCCTCCATTTCGCCGCTCCATCTGAAACTCAAACGCACGAAAGCGTCGTGAGTTGACCACGATTTCTCGCAATTCCTCAACCTTTACAAGGGGCGGCAATCCAGACTCAGCGATCAACCGCCGCAGATCGTGTGCCGGACTTCCAATCGGCCAACCGTCAACATCTAGTTTGGGGCGACCATCGCGATACAGTTTAGGATGCCGCGTCGAGACGAATGGTGTGAGGGAGCGCCAGACGCACGAAGAATTGAATAATCTGCTGTCAGGAAATGATTCGGGAGTGCCCGTGCCGAGCAGGACAAGGCGTAAGTCGCCCATGCCGAATCCCCAGACACCTGCAGTTGTCAGAGTATCCAGCGCTCGTCTGGCCGACTCATCGAATCCCGCTGGTGCAAAGACACTGATGTGCGAGATACTGTCGTTTTTACCATTGGCTTCGCACAAAACGTGCGCATGTCGATGCCCAACAAGCGGACGCCCGTCCTGCTTACCAGCGAATACAGGCGCTTGCCCTGAATGTTTTACCAACGCTTGATGAATACAGTCGGCCAAGGCCAATGCGACCGTCAACCGTGGTGAATTCACACTGGTGACGGCAAAACGGGCGACGGTTTCTTGCCACAGTTTTGTCATATTGTCCGAAATGTTCGTCAGCATGGGAATTCAAGGGTTAGTATGATGTTCAGTGTTTCGGATCCAACCCGTTACTGAGTTGTAGAATTGTCCGACTTCTGTCTTGGCGATATAGACCATGCCGGTTGTGGCATCTGGCTCTTTGGCGGCGAAGTGTCGCGGGACTTCAACCACACTTCGTGCGATCTGTGGACGGAGAGACCGGAGCAAGCGATGGCGCTTGGCAGCATCTGTGAGCGCCAAGGCTTCATTGAACTTTTGCCAAATGATTGAATCGTCGGCGTCAATCTCGATGAAGTGCGGAATGCGATTTGCCAACTCTTGAATTAGATTAATCGCCTTTTCTGGCTCATTGCAGTTCAGTCCACGCAACGCGCCAAATTCAAACTGCCGCACCGCTTCCATGACCTTGTTGGATTTTTTCTGACTGATGTCCGCCGCAACAGTTTGGAAATAGGTGTCAATAATGGGCTTGAGTTCCGGTTCGCGGAAGTTCTTGCCTAAAGTCTGCTTGGTTACGCGACGAGCAACATCCATGTGGACCGCACCATAGATCTGTTTGCCGGTTTCGCCTTCCAACTCCACAACGAAAACTTTTCCCCGTTGGCCTTGACCGTGGCGGTTGCAACGTCCTGCCGCTTGCACCACGGAATCAATCGGCGCGTTGGCGCGAAACACGAGGTCGAACGACAAATCAACGCCAGCCTCGACGACCTGAGTGGAAACTAAGAGGTGCGGCTGTGAGGAAGTTGCCGCAAGTTCATCCAAGCGCACCCTTCGGTCTTTGGGCCGGAGATTCGTGGAGAGGTGGTAGAAACAATGGCCAGCAAGTTGAGGAAAATCGTTTCGTTGGCTAAACAGATAAAATAGTTCCAACGCCTCGCGGATAGTATTCACAACGACAAGCGCGGAACCGCCCGACTTAGCAATCTCCTGCGCTACTCGTTCCGCGAAGGTTGGAAGCGAAAGGGTGACGTTCGTCTCAAAGCGGAGGTCGTAACGATCAAACGAATCGGTGTTCCACAAGAGCAGTTCGTTGGTGGCCAATTCAGTGACGTTATCTTCGCCTCCAAAGATGGCTGGCTGTGTTGCGGTCATGAGCAAGATGTCAGTGCCGAAGTTCGCACTGAGCGAGCGCAGGCTTTGGCGCAACACCGGCCAAAACTCCACTGGTATGGCCTGCACTTCGTCGAGAATCAGAGTAGCCCCTGCCAGACGCGTGAAACGACGTGCGTCGGCGGGAGTGCCGTGGAATAACGCCTGCACCACTTGCACAAAAGACGTGCAAACAATATCTGCCCGCCAGCTTTCAGCCAAGAGGCGTGTTAATGAGTGGTTCTCGCTGCCACGTGGGCCGAAGTCGGCAAGGTGATGGTGTTCTGCCAAGATTTCGTTTGCTGCGGCTTCGCCCAGCGTCGTTCGTATAACTTCGCGAATCACCTTTGCGTTCTGGTCAATGATGCTCGTGAAGGGCAACGCATAAATGATTGGCCGGGCAGGATGTCCAGCGGCACGACGCATCTCTCGCCGACGTAACGCCCATCCGAATGCCGCCAGCGTCTTTCCCGAACCGGTAGGCACGGTCAGCGTCCAAAGACGCCCTCCATCAACTGGCACGGTCGCAGCCTTGTCACAGGCAACTGTGAACACTTGACCGCGCAGCGACTGAATAGCCGTTTTCGAGCAATCGAAGCCTTGTTCTGAACGAAATGCAGAGAGATGATCGCTGATAATTCGATGCGGGGTTTCGGAAGAAGTCGTTTCACACCGCGCGGCGGAATCACGGTCAGCATCGATGAGAATGCCGAAACGGAGCAGCGCCCTCTGAAAGCGGCCCATTGCATTGTCATTCGACACAATCTCATTCAACAACCGTCGCACCGCCATTCGGCGTCGCTGCCACCAAGACGTGTTGAGCGTCGGCATTTCCACAGGACCGAACCCTTCGGCGCGCAACCATTCACTCATACCCGCCAAATCCATCGCGGAAAATTGCTGATTGAAGACTGTGGCCTCGCGCTGAGATGGCGCTTCCAATGCTGAAACTAAATCCATCAGGCCAGTATGATGGCCACGAATGGCTAGATAAGCCAAGGCGATTTCGAGATTGTCCTTACCCGCGTCCCCATTCATTGTGAGAAAGTGCAGAATCAGCGTTGCTCCCAACCAAGAGTGTCGGCTCAATTCGCCGTTAACTGAACGACCAGCCAAATGCGCGGCGAAGAATGCGGAAGCTTTTCCAAGATCGTGGAACAGCCCTACGCCTCGGAGCCACGGGTCGTCTCCTCCTCGCACTAGTGCTCGCGCAGCCACATCGAGCAAGTGTTCGACGAGTGGCCGGCCCGGATGCGACTCACATTGGAGAAAAGGCTGTGCCATCGGTGAACTGCCAGCAGGTGTTCAGCTTTGCCAGGACGGGTTGTCCAGTCGTTTCGAGGATGTATTCCTGATATCGAGTGACGCACCGGTCGGGTTGCATCTCGGCGGGCATGCGGATGCGTTGATAGATGCTTTGATCATCCCACGCGATGTCGCCATTGATATCGTCGGCTCGCACTATAGTGACGGGCGGAGTCCCCTCCTTGGCTCCGCCAATCTGCTCCGCTTCGACCCATGCGGGAGCACTATTAAACCAGCAGAGCATCCACGCCAGTCCGAGGCTGGGAGTGAAGTGAGCATTATCTTCAAACAGCATATCACGGAGGCGCGGCCCCAAATCCTGGTGGCTGAACCAGATGCGATAGCGCGGTTCCCGAATGATTTCGTAACGCATGATGGTGTGCGGATTCTGCGCCTTCGGGCGAAAGCTTGGGTTATTTTTTGTGTCGAGCAGGTTTAGTGAAACGTGCCCGGTTCGAAGCGGAGCAAGTAATTGAAACCCGAAAATTGCTTGGTCGTCATCGAGATACGCTAACCCGTCGTTTTTAGGCAGCCCAAGTAATGCACCAACCAACCCGCATAGCGCCGTCCGTGGCGGTATGGGAAACGTGAGTGCGGTCGTGATAGCGTAAGGGCGTCGGAAATGTGCCAAGTCCGAAGCAACGTCAAATCTCACGAAATGTCGGCGCGACATACTCATTCAAAGCCAAAAGGTTTTGCGGAGATGCCAGCAAATGTGAATTGCTCGTCCTTTTTCTCGAAAGCTGGCGATAACGGCAGCCGTGAGTCGTGGGCGAAACGGATTCGCTCAATCTTTTCCTTTCGGGCCTTTAGCGTCGTCACCAACTCCGCGAAATTCAACTGAAGTTCACCCGCATCTCGAATCGCTTCACCGCGCGGCGAATCCTTGCCATCAAGGCTGGTAACACTCAAGAAACGGTCGAGCCGCCCAATGTAACTGTTAGCGTGATCAGATTTGTAATCCACAGCGAGCAGCAGAAGCGGGCGGTGGCCCATTTTTGAGCGAGTGATGAGGTTCTTCGTTCCATACCAGATGGCTTCGTAGAGTTTTTCCACGTCATCAGAAGTTAGTCCAGTCGCCTTGGCACTTTGCTGATTGACGATGCCGTAAAAAGCGATGAGTGCATACGGCAACACATATTCCTCACGGAACGTTCTCTGTTGTGCGCCCTGCCCGGAAGCGAAAGCGCCGGTGCCCTTGATGAAACACGGCTCGACCCGATGCAAGCTTCCGCCCATCGCAAACTGAACCGCTCCTGTGAGCGTGACGCTGGATCCCTTCTTGTTCTTCTCACCACTGCTCACTGGAATGGTCGCGCCGAAGAGACGGACATCAATACAAGATTTGATAACCTCTTTCTGAATGAGATCGCGTTTCTGTGTTACTGTCGCCGCCCGCTTCATTGCGTCCTCGCTTATCTTCTCAAAAAAGTCCTCTGCTCTGTCTTTGCCCTCTTGGATTGTTCCGTCCGGCTTTTCGATTTCCCAACAGAAGATTGTTTCGCTTTTGTAGTCGTGTAAATAGTCACGAATGGTCCGTTTCAATCGAACATCCGACACCTTGGCGCGACCACTTTCCAAGTCCATGCGGGGCCGGTTTTCGTCGTTTGGATCACCATTTGGATTTGCATCGGCGATGTCATAAACAAACAGGATTTCACTTCTTGTTTTGATAGTTTCAGTGCTCATAGATTTGTGTTAGTTCTTAGGAAATTGTGTGTCATCCATTCGTGGCGTCTTCTTCGGCTGCTTTGGCGAGACGAGGTCGAAGCGCGTGTCCAAGGGCGAAAAAATAGGATACCTCGTCAGGTGAAAGTGACCACTGGTCAGGGCTGGCGAACAATGCACTGCCAGCGCACTGCAATAGCCCTGCGACTTTTCTCTCTTCGTCATCGCCATAAGAACTCCCTTTCTCTTTGGCTGCGCGAAACAGCGTGCGGACATCGCGCTCGTTGAGTCGAAAGCCTTTCAGCTTGCTGGCAAATGGCGCGGACCCGCGGACATTCTGTTGAATTAGTTCAATGCGGCTACAACAGGCCCCAATCAGAAAGACTGCTTGAGGGGTGGGGTCATGGCTGAGTTTGCCAGGGGCTTGAGCAAATAATCGCCTCACCCGGTCAGCTTGTTCAGAGATACCGTAATCAACATTCATATGGTGTGAGTTGTGGTTGGATGGAATGAGTTCTTCAAAAAACAGTAATGAGCGAAACAGGTGCGCCACGCGGAATATCCAAGGTTTGTCCTCTAAGCGGTCTTCCTGAAGCCAACGCATTCCGACTTCTAGCAATCGGAAGTAAGGCACACGGCTGCGCTCTAGCGCTGCACGTGTGGCCGCCAGAAAATCGTCGTCGAAAGCACCACCCTTGCGACCGGGATAAAACACGTCGTGCAGTTCACCAAACGTAAATGGAGCAGCATAAAATGGCTTGGGACTCGGCGACTGACACCAAGGATGAGCCTCCGTTCTTTCCTTCGCAGCAAACAATTCCCGAAAACGGGACGGCACCATGCCTGAGACATACAATGCGGGCCGGAAGGACTGCGGGTCGCCCTTAAAGAACATGAAGTCAAACTGAAGTCGGTTTTGTTCTTCAGCGAGAATAAAAGCCAAATCGTCTTCGGCACTGATGAGCTTCTTGGCTGACTTGTTGTTCAAGCGAGCTTTGTCTAGTCGGTCCAAAAACTCGCGAAATTCCGATGGTTGCGGCGCAACGGGAGATGGCAAGACTAGATATTGGAACCCATAATAATCGAAACTGAGGTGTTTCTTGATTCGCTCACGAGCAAAATCCACTCGCTCGTAGCACGCCTGACACGTAGGGAAGTTTTTCCATGCTTGCATCAGGTCAAACCCACTTGAGACAGATCCTGGTTTGTCGGTTGTGTAGAGCGGTGGCCAATAAATTGAGGGTGGTTCAGTTACTTCAACCTCAATTCCTCCACAGACTGAACATTGTCCCATATTGAACCCCTTCTTATTTTCCCCGGTCTTTGTCCGTTCAGCCTCTGCCCGCTGCAACAACTGGTGACGAAAGGCTTCAAAGTCTCCGACGTGCTTCGGTTGTACATCGTCACCAGCAGTCCATACGACACTCAGGAAAGCCCTATCCTTGGGGTTGGGATGCCGGTTTTTCAGCATGGTGATGATCGGAATGCGGGTCGCGTCTTCCAACAACACATGCGACATCTTCTCCAAAGCAGCCTTTTCCCACGCAGGCAGTTTAGACAAATCGCCATTCAGCACATCTCGGATGCTCTTTCCCATACGCATTAGGCGTGTGCCAACTTTTCCCTCAAAGTCGTCAGCTTTTTTGGGATCCCAAGCAGGCATTCCGGAAGTCGGTGTCGCATCCCATTTGTTTGGTGGACCTTTGCGATAGAGGTAGCGTAGGCGCTGCGCTTCTTCGTAGTCTTTGACTGCAATGTCGCCGAAGCCAGTTGGCGAGAACTGAATTAGCAAGACCCGGTTTCCAAACTTGGCACCAGGGTCGTTCGCAAATTGTGCCAACGCATTTTCTCCAGCACCTTCGCGCTGTTGGTAGTAGTGTCCAAGTTCTGAGAATTGGTGAATCATGGCATCAAATAGTGAAACCAGATAGTTCCATCACCACATGCGAAGTCGTGCTGAAAGCATCGCGCATGAACCGGTGTTGGCAATCGAATGGTTCATGGCCCATTGCGCCACTGAAAAACTTGTCGAAGCCCGGCGAGTTCACAACTCGCCGCCTTCCATAATTTCATCCTCATGATGTCCGATTCTGAATTGCATGAGATCACCTTAAATCGCGCCAAAGTGGAACCAGCATTGCGTCGCTTCTCGGCGTGGTTTTATTCTTTTATCAGAACAACTTGTGGAGCGCGAGCACGAAAATTGTGCTCCCCGTCATTATGATTTGCCGCCCAGTTCATGGATCGTCCGAGCGCTTCGGTTGAGGTGTTGGCTGGCTGGCAACTGATCAGAGCCATCGTTGAGCGTAATCATCGCAATTCGCGCTTTGGGTGTCCCGAATTTGCCAGCCCGCGCCGGGTGCATCCTTTCAAAGGCGGTGCTTGCCGTCCATGGCCACAAGTTCCAAAATCAGTGCGCGGTGCAAAATGCATCCACAACACTGCCGGAGAGCCTTTCGGGGCTGATTGAACGCGTCACGTTTTTCGACGAGGACGGCGGATTCGGCGTGCTCAAGGTCAAAGCCCAGGGGCACCGCGACTTGGTGACCGTGGTTGGCTCCCTTCCGTCCGTGAGTGCTGGGGAATGGCTTACGGCCCAGGGCCGCTGGGTTCAGGACCGGGAATACGGGCAGCAGTTCCAAGCCGAGATGCTGACCAGCACACCGCCGACCAGCAAGGAAGGCATTGAGAAATACCTGGGCAGCGGCATGGTTAAGGGCATCGGCCCTGTTTACGCCAAGAAGCTGGTGG
>Ga0302324_100029087_pt1 | contig 10488 bp, 9 predicted proteins | sample Palsa_T0_1_FD_201949 | JGI IMG/M metagenome (GOLD analysis project Ga0302324, IMG submission 201949) | Peat permafrost microbial communities from Stordalen Mire near Abisko, Sweden - Palsa_T0_1 | ecosystem: Environmental > Terrestrial > Soil > Palsa > Peat permafrost | place: Sweden: Abisko... | reverse complement strand
ACCCTGCACATGCTGCATACGCAAGGGCTGAGTAGGTCCCCACAAACTGTCCCCATAAACACAGAAGCCGCCGACCAAACGTGCTGGTCAGCGGCCTGTGCATACGCAAGAAGGCGCGAAAAGCGCCCCTACTTGGTGGCGGGGGATTCCCGCGAACGGCCGATCGCTGAGTTATGAGCTGAATGACCGGGTCATCCGACTGAGGGTGCTCACGTGTGAGTTCAGACCGTGATCACGACGACACCCGCAACCCTGTCGGCGATCTCAGGGGGAGTCGGCCTGTCCTCCTGGATGTCCCGTACGTAGGAAGGAGGATTGGTGCGGAGACCTCGGAGGAAGTGCTCGAAGTACGAGTTTGGGTAGTGGCCGGTATCCCGTGGTACGACGGGGAAGATCGGGTCGCTGGCGATAGTCGTCGGTTCAGCGATCGCCGCAGAGAACGAGGTACTCCGCTGTCGAGACACAGCAGCGAAGATGCGTTTCGCGACTTCACGAGGCCCCCGTTGCCCCTGGAGCAGGAAGCTACGGAGTTCGGGCGACGTGATCGCGCGCAGGTTCAGGTCCCAGACAGCTTCGGCCGGGAGAGCGGGATCGACCAAGTTCTCCAGCGGTATGGAGTCGTTTAAGACCATCGTCGCAGTGTCTACGGGTGACTCCCAGCTGGCCCAGATCTGGTAGGCGCTAATGATCGATATGGCCATGCGCCGGCAGCCGAGACAGTTCGGTTCCTTGTCATGAAAACACGGCAGGTCGCGGCGAAAGATCAAACCGCCCGTGTAGACGGCGAACATCGCTGGCACCTCGAAGTAGCGGGCCGTTCTCCTCAGATCTCCGAGTTGCTTGCCGCCTCGGTGCCCGATGTCGACGGTCCACCTTCCGGTTGCCTGATTGAGTCGCTTGGCCTGCACCAACATGCCGAAGCACTCGGTGCTGTCCTCGTCGAGCCACCACCACAGGTAGTCAGCGCCGAGGGCGCCCTCTTCGCGACGGTTGAACTGGGTGACTCGGACATGGGGGAGACCCTTGTGGATGGAGATGTCGGTCACCGATTCTTCGACCCATCCCAAGCCCGCTCGGTCTCGCTCGTCCATATACCGCTCGGCGGTGTCCCGCACTCGGCCGAAGGCATCGAGCAGGGCAGCGGTCAATGATTGGACGTCGCGTTTGGGAGGTCGGGAATCCGGCGGACTACGCCATGGCTTCGCTGCGGGTTGGCCCCTGAGTCCAGCCAGGAGTATTGGAGACGCCGGCAAGCACCAGGTCGTTCCTGTCCGCGAGGGAATAGGTGAAGACCGGACTCCCGTCGGCATGGGTCTTGCCGTTCGGCGTGACCTTCCCGAGAGCACCTCCGTCCCAGATGACCACACCGTCCGGGTGCGCCGCCATCTCCCTGATCGCCGCATAGACGACGGCCACAGCTCCGTGGGTGACCTTCCGGGTAGCGGCCTCTCTGATGTCAACCATCCAGGGCTGCCTCCTGTTGACCTCGAACAGGAAACCCCCGGATACGACCGGTTCGGGACGCCCATCCACATCTGCCCTCCGTGGGTGGCTGAGCAGGCGCACGGGCACGCCGTGTCGCATCGCTTCGCCGATCGGCACCGCCCTCAGGTCGTACTCCAGTCCGTACCCGAGTTCGCCCACGATCTCCTCCAGTCGGTTGACCGGGATGTTCACGCCGCCGGCCTCCCAACGCGCAACCGCGGGTTGCTGAACGCCGAGTCTTTCGGCGAGTTCCCTCTGACTCAGCCCGTTCTTCTCGCGAAGAAGGCGCAGCATCGTCCCGACCTCTTGCGCCGAATCCATAACACGGCACGTTATACATCTCGGGAGCCATCGTCAACTGGGCGGGTCAGCCTCCTTCGGCCAGCCAGCCGACGGACCCTCGACGGTCAGTATCAAGCCGCCGCGTCCGGCTGGAGATGCAATACGGTTTCCACCGGGACTACGACCGATGCGGCCATAGCTAACGCGTAAATCGGGCCATGGATATCCCGTAGCTACAACCGGTCGCTGAGCTGCGACGACGAGACGGCCGGTGAGTCCCGCGGTCACCTCTCGTGTCGCTCTTCGAGCGATTTGAACCGACGACAAGACGCGGGTGCCGGGCCGAAGTCACGGCACCTCTGCGCCTGTCGAGGACGGCTCGAACGCCTCGCCGTCGGGACTGGCAACGACGACGGTGTAGCCGTCGGGGTCCTTGAGCCAGATCTCCCGGTGGCCGGGACCGTTCCCCTCGCCCTCGGCTGGATTCCGTAATGGCGGGTGAACGACGGTCGCCCCGAGGTCTGCGGCGCGGGCGACCGTGCCGTCGAAGTCGGCGGTCTCGCCGAACCAGAGCACTACGCCGTTGCCGAGCTTCCGCTTGGGGTCGCCGATGGTGCCGTGGTGATGGTCGGACTCGAAGCGGTGGAGCTGGAGGACAAGGGTGTTCCCGTCGACGAGCCTCTCGTAGGTGGGACCACCGTGGTCGCTGCGTAGTCCGAGCACGTGCCGATACCACCGGCTGGATGCTTCGACATCGCGCACGGCGACGAGCGTCTGGGACTCGGTCCGGCGGCGGATGGGGACGGCTATGCCAATGCGGTTGCCGGCGGGGTCGTCGCACTCGACGAGGTATCGGTGACCGCCGTCGGACTCTGGCCTCCCTCTGATTTTCCCGCCGTTGGCTTCGATCCGCTGCAGGGCGGGCCCGAGTTGCTCGGCGAGAATCCACACGACGGGCCCGGTGTCACCGGCGGGTGGGCAGTGGGTGGTCCATTCGCCGATGATCCCGGGTGCCTCGAAGCGACCCTGGACACTATCGACCGACCAGCCGAAGACCGCCTCGTAGAAGGCCGCCGACGCGGCGATGTCGAGGGCCGGCAGCTGTAAGTAGACGACTTCGCCTTGCACCGGATGTGGCACCGCCGGTGGTCCTTCTCCTCCGCTCATGTCGGACTCCTTCTTGGGTCTGTTGGCGATTGACGTCGTTGGCCGGCGTCGGACACGAGGAGGCAACGCAGAGATCGCGCCACCCAGTGCTCATACTGGGCGAGCGTCCAATCTCGCTGGCGGGTGAGCCGATCGAACAGCGCCGGTTCCATGAGGGCGAAGAGGGTGTCGACGGCTTCGTCCTCGCCTATCTCGTCATGCAGCGCGCCAAGGGCAATGAGCCGATCCACTACCCAGGTCGCCATGGTGGCCCGCTGGGCGCTCATCTGGGCGGCGAGGACTGCCAGCTCGGGGTCGGACGCGGACCCTTCGAACACGGAGAGGACCAGTCCCGACGAGCGTCCCTGCGCGGGGGCGAGCACGCTGGCGACGATGGACACAAAGGTCTCGGCGTCAGTCGTCTCGATGGCAGCCGTGGCCCAGTCCCGATCGAGCATCGGCACTGGCTCGTCGTCACCGGCGATGGCCACGTCGATCGTCGCCTTCAGCAATCGGGCCTTCGTACCGAAGAGCGTCTCTACAGTTGGCACAGACACCTTGGCCTTCGCGGCGACGGACCGGATGGTGGTGGCTGCGTAGCCGCGCTCGGCGAACAGGGTCACCGCGGCGCGCAGGACCCGTTTTCTCGTCGCATGGGCACGAGCCTCGCGCTCAGGCGAACGGTAGGGGCGGCGAGTTTTCGGCGGTGCCACGACCACCGAACCAGTATTGACCATGGTATAGCCATGGTCAATACTCGGGTAGCCGGGCGCGCCGCCTCAGCAGCTCAAGGCGTGGCATCCCGAGACGGTCGCAGGCAGTCGTACCATCTGGCGTCGGCGTGAACCCTCGACCCCCCGGGCTCGCGTCCGACGGCGCGTACAGGCCGGGTCGGAGAACGTTTACTCCAGGTCAGGCGGCGCATTTATCATCGAGCCACAGCTGATCGGCACTGTTACAGATTCGGTTGGAGCCGCGAGTATCGGGCCATGGATGTGTCGTAGTTACCACCGGTCGTTGAGCTGAGAGGACGCGGCAGAGGATCAGTACGTCGGCAGCATCTCGTGTTGCGGCGCCAGGCGATTTGAACCCCCGACCTTCCAGGCTTGTCGATCGGATTTGCGCCGTCAGGCTGGGTCGGTGCCGGGGCGCGGGAGACCGTCAACGGTTGCCTTCGGGGGCGATCCCGGAAAGCTGTCCCGGTTCCGGCTGGCCACCGAGCCGCGCTTCCGGTCGACCGCCCGCTCGACCCACGAACTGTGTCATCAGAACCGCCCGGCAGCTTCCCCGCCCGAGGCGCGGTCACGGCCGATAGCCATGGCGAGGAGTGCGGCAGCGACGGCGAGGCTGCCAGCGACAGCGAAGACGGTCGTGAGCCCGGCGGTGTCCACGAGCAGGCCTCCGAGCGCGGCGCCACCGGCGATGGCGATCTGCATCGTCGTTACCCCGACCGAAGAGGCTGGCTCTTGGTGCTCCCCGGCGCTGCTGAGGAACCAGACCTGCGACGAGAGGGGAACGGCTCCCCAGATGAGGCCCCAGACGACCAGCATGGCGCCTAGAGCCAGGTGCTCTTGGCCGAGAATGGCCAGGCCGATGAGTGCTGCTCCGGTCCCGAGCGCAGCCGTGACCCACGTCACGATTGCGGGCGATGAGAATCCCGCCGACGATGGTGCCGACGATGCCCGCTGCGCCGTAGCTGACCAGCAGGAGCGAGACGGTTCCGGTGTCGATGCGTCCCGGTCCAAGAGGAAGGGCGTGATGTACGTCGAAGCGGTGAACTGGCCGACGAACACGATGAGCGTGACGATCAGGCCAGCCCGGGTGAGAGGGAGCTTGAGGACTTCCACCAGCTGGCGAACTCGGTTGCGGGAGACCGCCTTCACCGAGGGGAGGAGGACCACCTCGGTGGCGATCGCCACGATGGAGACAAGCGACGCGATCCCGAACGTCCAGCGCCAGCCGACCTCACTGGCGAGGAACTGGCCCGCCGGCAGCCCAACGACGGTACCGATGGATACGCCGGAGACGATGAAGGTCGTTGCCTTCGCTCCCAGGCCCGGACCGACAAGGCGCGGGCCGATCGGCGGGACGACCGACCAGAAGCCGCCGATAGCCATGCCGAGAAAGACTCGGGCGACGATCAGCACGGCGAAGTCTGGGGCGACGGCGGCGAGGGCGTTCGAGAGGACGACCAGCGACCCGAAGACGGCGACGAGCAGACGGCGGTTGATGCTGCGCGCCCCGGCGTAGAGCACCCAGGCCGAGACGGCAGCGCTAAGGGCCGGCACGAGAACCATGAGGCCACCGAGGCCGAGCGACACATGAAGGCTGCTGGTGACCCGAGGTAGCAAGCCGACCGGCAGGAACTCGCGTCATCGACCGTCTCTCCCGACAGGGGCTTGTCGAACGGGAACTGGTTAGCAGAGGACAAACAGGTGTTCGCATTTTACCGCACGCAGGGGACCCCCATCTCACTCCTCCGTGCTCCAGCCAAGCTGGTGAGCGGCGTGCTGGTACTCCGCGTTGAGGGCGAACTGTCGCCGCACCTGGTCCGGTTCGAGGCCGATCCGGCCGAGCATGATGGCTCGAAGCACCCAGGTCAGGGCGCTGGCTTGCCAATAGATCTCCGATACCTCGACGGAGGCGCGCGTGCCGTGGGAGACAAGATTGCGGTAGTCGGCGAGGGACCTGCAGAAGTCATTGCTGTTCTCAGGCAGAAATGGGCATCCTGCCTCGCGGGAGTGCTCCACCAGTTCCGCCAGCCTCGTTCGCAGCGAAAGTCCGTTGGCGTTGGTCAGGACCTGCCCGGCCCAAGTGCGAAGGTCCGGGTCGGCGATCGACTGTACGCAATCTCGGACACGTGCGGCGTGCTGGTCGGCTGGGCGCGACCGCCTGTTCCAGAGGGCTATATGCAATCCTTCCGCTGCCTGGACGACGGAGCTGACGTAGTACTCCAATATGGTTGGGGTTTGGTAGTCGCGACCGAGCAGACGAGCAATCACCGTCGGTATCTCGGCCGAGAGCCGCATCCAGCCGGCAACGATCTCAGCGCCATGGTCGCGCATCACCGCAGGCGTCAGAAGGAGCTTGTGGTCCCAGAGGTAACTCGGGGCCGATGCCGGCAACTTGTCACCGCGGAGTTCGAGGTGAACACGAGCGAGCGGGGTGTCTGTTGCTTCACTAACGCGGATATCAGCCACGCGATTTGGGCTCAGCGTCGCGAAGGACACGAGGTTTTGTAGCGGCCCCACCCAATCCTGGAGCATCACATACAGGGGTGCTGGCTCGTTTGGGGTCACCCCCCAGACCACCTGGGTCTCAATCGTGGCCGAGTACTGGGAGGCCTTCGCTCTCGTGAAGGCGTACAGCTCAACTTTGCCCTCACCCAAGTCCACGCTGCAAAAGTTCTGTCGCCTCAGGGCGGTGACACCGTACGGTCCGTCGTCAACCGGCGCCATCGCCCGCGGACCCTCAGGACGGATCCAATGATCGAGGTAGTCGGTCGAGAAGACGAGATGGGCATAACTCGGTGGGAACTCAAGGACTGCGGCCTCAATGGCCGCCTGAACCGTGTACTGCTCCGTCGTCCCGCTCCCAGGGGGCAGGCCGAAGGGCATACCCTGGACCTTGAGCAAGGTGAACAGTCCGGCGTCGGTGTCGCCGCAGACCGTCTCGTGCTGGACCCACGTCGGGGAGTACGACTGGGGTGTGGACGCCGGCTCGATCGGGTCGAGGGCTCCGTCAAGTTCCAAGCCGAGTCCAGTGGCACCGATGCGAAGCGTGCCTCTTGCCGGCTTGTCCTCTTTGTCGGGTAGCCACCAGTTGCCCGTGGCGGTGATCTCGGAGGTCGGCACGACAGCGATGGTACGACGACCTCGAGACTCCACCGCCCGAGCGGGTCTTGAGCCCAAAGGCGCGTCAGCTGAGTGGGCTAAGTGAGGCCTTGGCGGCAAGCGCCGGTCGCCGAACCCGAGGATCGGTCGTAGTTATCGACACCGATATGAACCTACGACCACCCAGAATTCCGAGCCGCCGGGTCTTGGCGCGTGTTCTGCCTCGATCGCGCGCGGCGCCGGTCCAGTTGCAGGCCGAAGGAGGATGGCCCAGGTCAGGCGGTACTTTCGTCATCCAGCCACAGCACAGCGCACACCGGTACGAACGCCGGCTCGGTCGTAGTTAACGCGAGTATCAGGCCATGGATATCTCGTAGCTACAACCGGTCGTTGAGCTGGGACGACACGAGAGACGACGAGTCGATCCTCGTTCAGCAGTTCGGTGCTGTGAGCGATTTGAATCCGCGACCTTCCAAGTCACCGGTTCGGGCCGCGAACTGCGATTTTTTGCTTGACCATGACCTAAGGTCAGGGTTCACACTGACCACATGACAAACTCAAACTCAAACTCGTCCTGGACCGGCATGGTGCCGGTAGAAGACAGCGCCCTGGCCGTTGCCGACACCGGTGGACCCGGTAGGCCGGTGGTCTACCTCAACGGTTCCTACGCCAGCCAGTCGACCTGGCGGCGCGTGACCGCCGAGCTTGGAGGGGAGTGGCGGCACATCACCTACGACGAGCGCGCCCGGGGCCGATCGAAGAAGTCGTCGGACTATTCGTTCGAAGCCTGTGTTCGCGATGTCGACGCCGTCCTCGAGGCGAGGGGGGTGGATCGGCCCGTGTTGGTGGGCTGGTCCTATGGGGCGATGCTCGCGTTGCACTGGGCCACTCGGAATCCCGACCGGGTCGCTGGTGTGGTTATGGTCGACGGCGGCTATCCGTGGGACTACCTGGCGACGGTCGAGGGGGACGGTATCAAGCTCAACTTGCGCGCTGGCGAATTGGAACCCGACGACCCCCGGGTCGAAGAAGTCGCTACGGCCCTCGCCGAGCACTTCATTGCCAATCCCTCGCTTTTGCCCGCCCTGACCGGCCTGCAAGACCGCGATGATGGCGCGGTCCGACACGAGATGCTCAGCCACCACGGAGAAGACCAGAAGCCCGCCTGGGCCCGGATGACCGCGTTGATCGAGGCTAGACTGCGCTCAGCCGGCATCGAGATCCCCTGAAAGACTCCATGCCACTCGGCTTATTGGCTTGATCTTGCTCTGGTTGGGGCTGAGCGCCAGTCCGCGAGGTGGAACCCGTCCGAGACCTGACCGACGGTGTCGGCTGACCGCAAACACGACCCAGTCCGTGTCTGTCCCCGCATCAGATTCCTATTCAGTCATTGAGCCATAGGGTCGTCTCGATCCGTACGATCTGCGGCTCGGTTGGAGCTAACGCGAGTATCGGGCCACGGATATCTCGTAGCTACAGCCGGCCGTTGAGCTGGGACGACGTGCGGAATGATGAACTGATCCTCGCTCTGTATTTCAGTGTCGTCAGCGATTTGAACCCGCGACCCTCCAGGTTTCTGCTGCGCGGTCGCAAAGGTTCCGGCGACGGAGGTGTCCTCTACCACCGGACCTGTCCGTCTATCAGACGAGTGGCGATCACCACTCCGAAGAGAGAAACGAGGAGATCAATGACCAACAAGACATCGGCAACGGCATCTGATGCAGATCAGCAGGCGGTTCTAGGCGTCCTCAAGGGCGTGTACGAGGCGTGGGAGGCGAACGACGCCGAGGCGTTCGTGGCCGACTACCTCGACGATGCCAGCGTGGTCCAGCCCGGCGTCTACAAGAAGGACCGGCAAGAGATCCAGAGCAGCATGGCCGGTGCGTTCGCGGGCCCGCTCAAGGGATCGCGCGTGATCGACCAACCCCAAGACGTCCGGTTCCTCAACGAGGACACGGCCATCGTGATCAGCGAGGGCGGGATCGTTTTTCCCGAACAGAACTCCGTGCCGATCGAGGGCATGGTCCGGGCCACGTGGATGCTGGCCAAGCGCGACGGCCGCTGGTTTGTCGCGGCGTACCACTACAGCGCCGCGAATTAGCGATCGGGGTACGAGGCGGCTTCCCTAGTTCTGTGGGAAGTCGACTCGTACCCCGATGGGCTGTCCGGATCGAGTTACCGTCGCGAGTGGGTTCGGCCGAAATGCCCTGTCCTCCTGGCACAGCCTTGATCGTCCAGTAGACGTTAGATGTCCGCGAAATAGAGGAAGGAAGTTCTGACGATGGCGCTATATGTGGCTTTGTGTTACTACGACCGAGACCGGTACTGGGACGAGCCTCCCGAGACCGAGTTCTCTCCCGAATATACGGAGTTCGCCCGGCGGGCCACCGAAGCGGGGGTGATGCGCGGCGGTGAGGCGCTTCACCCGGCGACCATGTCGACCACCATCACCGTTGCGGGCGGCAGGGGCGGCGACGTGATGTTGACCGACGGTCCGTACGCGGAGGCAAAAGAAGTCCTGGCCGGCTACTTCGTGCTGGAGACGGCCGATCTTGACGAGGCGGTCGCCTGGGCGGTCCAGATCCCGGCCGCTTGGAGGGGCAAGATCGAGCTCCGCCCGATCGCGCCACACCACGCCTAGGCGTCCGGCCGTGGACGCCAGCGACGCCCTGGTCAAGGTGCTCAGGGAGGAAGGCCCGAGAGTGCTCGGCACCCTGGTGCGCCAGTTCGGGACCCTGTCGGTGGCCGAGGACGCCCTTTCCGAGGCCACGATCGCCGCCTTGGGCGCTTGGCCCGCTTCGGGGATCCCGGAGAACCCCCGGGCTTGGCTGACCGTGGTGGCCCGGCGCAAGGCGCTCGATCTCCTGAGACGGGAGTCGGCCAGAACCGACAAGGAAACGGCGGCGTTTCGATGGGGAACGGAGCGCGCGGAAGACGAGATAGAGGAGGTGATCGACGCGATGGAGACCGAGAGCCAGTTGCGAGACGACATGCTGCGCTTGATCTTCACCTGTTGCCACCCCGCTCTCAGCCGAGAGGCCCAGGTGGCCTTGGCCTTGCGCACGCTGGCCCGCCTCGAAGTGGATGCCATCGCCCGAGCCTTCTTGGTGCCCGAGCCCACCATGGCCAAGCGCCTGGTACGGGCGAGGTCCAAGATCGCCACCGCCCACATCCCTTATGCAATTCCTGCTGACGCGGAGCTTCCCGATCGTCTGGCCGCGGTGCTGGCCGTGGTGTACCTCATCGCCACCGAGGCCCACGCCCCGACCGGCGGGAACGCGGTGGCCCGGGTGGATCTCGAGGCCGAGGCCGTCCGCCTGGCCCGTTTGTTGGTGGAGTTGATGCCCGACGAGCCGGAAGTGCTGTCTTTGCTGGCTCTGTTGTTGTTCACCTCAGCTCGCACCTCGGCGCGAAACGACGCCGAGGGTCACGTTGTGACCCTGGCCGACCAAGACCGCGGTCGATGGAACCGGGAGGCCATTGCAGAGGGATCTCGGTGGTTGCACAGAGCTGTCGACTGGTCGGGTGGTAAGGCGGGGCCTTACCAGCTTCAGGCTCACTTGGCCGCGGCCCACTCCACCTCGACGAATTGGTCCGAGACGAACTGGGACCGGATCATCGGGCTGTACGACCTGCTCGGGTCGGCCGGAGCCAACCCGGTCGTGGCGCTCAACCGGGCCGTTGCGGTGACTGAGCGCGACGGGCCCGAGCACGGGCTGGCCGCACTGGAGGCCATCGTCGG
>Ga0302324_100029084_pt1 | contig 10489 bp, 9 predicted proteins | sample Palsa_T0_1_FD_201949 | JGI IMG/M metagenome (GOLD analysis project Ga0302324, IMG submission 201949) | Peat permafrost microbial communities from Stordalen Mire near Abisko, Sweden - Palsa_T0_1 | ecosystem: Environmental > Terrestrial > Soil > Palsa > Peat permafrost | place: Sweden: Abisko... | reverse complement strand
AAGTATCTCTTCCTCATTCTTCCCATTTGCGCCTTCGCGCAACCCAAGTTCATGATCCAGGATCTGGGCGCGTTGCCGAACATGCCATCCTGCACCGGGACCGCCATCAGCCAATCCGGCAACGTTACCGGATACTGCAATCCGGCCGGCGGCTCGATCTATCTTGGCACAGCCACCCACGCATTCCTATACTCGAAGGGCGTGCTGACCGATTTGGGCCAGACCAATGAGCCGACGGTTCCCACCGGCGTGAACGATTCGGGAGTGGTGGTGGGAGGCTACATCGTCATCAATTTGGAGAAAGGAATCTCGGTTGCTCCTTTTATCTATCAGAACGGCTCCATTCAACAGCTCGCCGGAGTTCCGAGTGACGCAAGTCCCTTTGGACTCACCAATGCAGGCCAATCCGCGGCCACCCAGGTTCAGGCGGGCGGCTTCAACTTCTTTATTACGAGCGAGGCGTTCTTCATCACAGGCGCCGGCACTTCGATGGCCCTGCCCTCCGCCCAATCGTCACAAGCCGTCGCGCTTGGAATTAGTCCTTCTGGAGATTGGGTTGCGGGGGCCATAGTGGCTGTGGCCGCCCGGCAGGTTGACACGCTGAAAGGAGCGCTTTGGAACAATGAGACGCTTCAACCATTGCCGCTGGCACCCAACTTTAACTATGTAACGGCCACCGGCGTCAACGATTCCGGGACGGCCGTGGGAATGGCATTCACCTTCGATTTTAGTGACCTCCTGAGTCCCCACGCATCCGGGGATGCGGTGCTGTTCACGAACGGCGGCGTGACAGACCTGGGCACGCTTCCGGCCGATAGGAATAGCGCTGCCCTGGGAATCAACAACTCAGGCACTGTGGTCGGTTTCAGTACTTCGCAGTCGCTGGATGTAACGCTATTTTTCCAGCCTGAGCTTGAAACTGCGTCAATCCTGTCCCACGCTTTCGTCTACACCAACGGCGTGATGTACGACTTGAACCGCCAATTGATCAACGGATCCGGATGGCAGCTAACTTCGGCAGCCGCCATCAATGAGGCCGGCCAGATTGCCGGGACGGGAATCATCAATGAGCAGCAGCATGCATTTTTGTTGACGCCGGTCACGCTGCCGCAGATCAACTCGGTGGTGGGCGGAGGGCTGCACTCGCCGCCTGTGACCGCCATCTCGGCCGATGCGCTTTTCACGATCTTCGGTACGGGTTTCGCCGATCCAGCGGTGATGCGCAACGTTGTAGGGACCGATTTGATGAACAACGCGCTCCCGACGAATCTGGCGAATGTTTGCGTGCAAGGCGGAAATGCAAATTGGGGATTGCTGTACGTTTCAGCCACGCAGATCAACGCCGTTGCGGATCCGCTCTCCACCTCCGGATCCGTGCCGGTTACGGTGATCACCAACTGCGGACTCCCTAACCAGCTTGCCACTGCGGCCTTCAGTGTAACGGTGGCCGGCGAATCGCCACAGTTTTTCTTTGGCGCCGGAAATGAGATCGCCGCGCTCGAAGCCTCGAGCGGCATCCCCGTCACACCGGACACTCCGGCGCATGCCGGCGATATACTCACCGCCTATGGCACTGGTTGGGGCGCCACCACGCCGGCAGCCGTGGTGGGTAGTCTGGCGGCCGCGGCCGCCAATATCACCGGCAGCTACACGCTGATGGTCGGCGATCAGACGGCGGAAGTAATGTATGCCGGGCTGTCGCCTACCTATGCGGGTCTTTACCAGATCAACTTTACGGTTCCGGCGGGTTTGACGCCTGGCAATCAGCCGATCATGCTGACAATAAACGGAGTCCCAACCCCAACTGGCGCGATGCTGGCAGTCCAATAAAGTGGGGCAGGCGCTTCCGCCTGCCAACCGGTTTAAGTCCGGCGACGCACGAAGTACTAAGCAGCAATACCTAAGACCCGACACCATCTAACGTTACCGTCTTCTCCAGCCGATGAGAAACTGAGTAGGATCAGGTCCGCTCTAAACCAGCTAACCTGCCCTAACTTAACGGGAACCGTGAAGATTCTAATCGCAGATGACAGCCTGGTCTCGCGCCACCTGTTGGAAGCCACACTCACGAAGTGGGGCTATGAAGTAGCCGTGGCTTGCGATGGAGAAGAGGCCCTGGCGCTGCTGCAAAAAGACGACGCGCCGGCGCTTGCGATTCTGGACTGGATGATGCCCGGCATGACCGGCCTGGAAGTCTGCCGCCGGGTACGGGTGCGGGCTCGTGAACCCTACACTTATATCCTGCTGCTAACATCCAAGAGTCAAAAAGAAGACCTCATCGAAGGGATGGAAGCGGGCGCCGACGATTACATCACCAAGCCCTTCGATCAGCACGAGCTCCAGGTCCGGCTGCGCGCGGGTACCCGGCTGGTGGATTTGCAAGCCGAACTGCTGTCGGCGCGAGAAGCGCTGCGGGAACAGGCTACCAAAGATTCTCTGACGCACTTGTGGAATCGCAGTTCCATCTTCGACATCCTGTGCCGGGAGTTAGCCCGCGCGCAACGGGAACGCACCCCGGTAGGCGTCGTGATGGTGGATCTGGACCATTTCAAAAGCATCAACGACAACTTCGGCCACTTCGCCGGCGATGCCGTCCTGTGCGAAGCCGCGCGGCGCATGCAGAATGGCATCCGGCAATACGACTCCATTGGCCGCTACGGTGGCGAAGAATTCCTCATCTTATTGACCGGTTGTGACGAAGAAGCGTGCTGGGCCCAGGCCGAACGCTTGCGCAAGCAACTCTCCCAACTTCAGATGTCGCTGCAAGAGAGTTCCATCGGCGTCAGCGCCAGCTTTGGAGTCACCACCGCGCTTCCAGGTCAATCCTGGACCCCGGAAGCGCTGATCCACAAAGCGGATGAAGCACTGTACCTGGCTAAGCGACGGGGCCGCAATCGCGTGGAGTTTCTGTCCCACGATTCTCAAGCAGCGCCGATCACCCACCCCGAACCCGAAACCGCGGTTTTATAGGACCGCTCGCGGCTGAGCTCCGACGCCGGAATTCTGAACGCAGGTTGCCTATCTTTTTTGAGCCACTTGAAAGTGGCTCAACGTGCCGGCGTAGCCCGCCAATCCCTTGTAAAGTGCTTCGGCTAGCCGCTGTCGATACTCGGATTTTTTCATCACGCCTTCGTCGTGGGCGTTGCTGATGAATCCGATCTCGGCCAGCACCGACGGCATGGACGCGCCAATCAGCACCACGAATGGCGCCTTGCGCACGCCGCGGTCCCGGGCATGGCTGTCGTTCTTGGCGGAAAACGAATAAAGCGCCGATTGAATCCGGTTGGCAAACTCGCGCGATTCGTCCACCTTGTCTTTCAGGGCGATTTTCTCCAGCAGATCCTGCAATTCGAAAATGCTCTTTTGCGATCCTGCGTTCTCTCTCGCCGCCAAGTCCAGCGCGGCTTTCGACGTCGTGAAATTCAAATAGTAAGTTTCAACGCCGGCCGCCGAGCGCAGCGGCGATGAATTCGCGTGAATCGAAAGAAAAAGATCGGCCTTGGCCTGATTGGCCATGTCGGTGCGCTGTTCCAGCGGGATGAAGGTGTCATCCGTGCGCGTGTAAACTACTTCGCTATTCATCCGCTCTTCAATCAACGCACCCAGGCGCTTGGAGATATCCAGCACCAGATCCTTCTCCCGGAGTCCTTCCGGTCCTACAGTGCCCGTATCGTGCCCGCCGTGGCCGGGGTCGATTACGATCCTGCCGACCTTGAGACCCAGCACGCGAATCATCGAGCGCCCACCGGCCGAATTTCGTTTGGCGGGGAGCGCCGGCGTATCCGGAGCCGGAGTTGCGACAATGGCGGGCGCGGCCGGGATGGCCGAAGCGGATAACGGCGCGCTTACTTTTGCCAGAACGGCCCCTGGCGCTGGGCGGCTCGGGCCCGGCGAAAGTCTCGGAATAGCGTTGGCTGCTGTGGAGGGTACACTGAACTGCGGACGCACCACCGGGGGTGGATCAATCGATGCCGTCCGCCGTTCCGATGGCTCGAACGCGCCGGGCGCGGGCGGAGGCGTGAAGCTGCGGTAGGCCGGCGCTTTCGATTCGACAACCTCGGCTTCGATCGGCGGCTTTGCAACGGATGCGAGCGGGGCCGCTGCCTCCGAGGCCCGCGCTTCAACCCCAGAGGCGCGTACCCCGGTGCCGGAGGCGCGTACCTCCGCGCCAGAGGCGCGTACCTCAATGATCAGTCGACTGGGATTGTCCAAATGAGACGTAGTGGCGTCCGCCGCCCGTTCCAAATCCAGCACCACGCGTGTGACCCCGTGCTGCGTCTCGGCCACCCGGATTTGCCGCACCAGCGTGTCCGCTACCTGGATCACGGTAGTGCCTTTCCCTCCCAGATTCGGCTTGGCGCCCGCCAGATCGAAAAAGAGCCGATCCGGATTCTCCAGACGGTCCGAACGAACCGCGAAGTCACCGTCGGACTCTATGGCGATGCGCGTAACATCGCCGAGCGACCAGAATCGAACCGCAGTGATATGGTGCGTCTCCACCCGATCGCCCGCTGGAAGCCAGGCGGCTCCGAAAAACAAAAGCAATAGGGCGCTCGGAAACAGGCGCGCTCTACATCTCAAGGCTGGCTGGCCGTTAGGCTGGCGGGGGAGATGGAGCATATCGGGAGATGAACCTATCGAGTTGCCAGGTGCAGCCGGCCCTCCGAATCTCGATATTGAACCAGGTGACGGGTTTCTTCCTCGGCAGGTTTTGGCTCGTCAGCAGCTATTACTGAAGCGGCAGTCTTCTCGGCCGCGCGCTTCGCTTTGTTGTATTTGGCTCCAACTTTATCCACGTAGCTCCTGGTCTCAGGATAAGGCGGCACATCGCGATATTTTGTTACGGCTCCTTCGCCCGCGTTATAAGCTGCAATCGCCAGCCGGTCATCCTGGAACGTATCCTGCAGGAACTTCAGATAGCGGACGCCGCCTTCAATGTTCTGCTTGGCATCGAACGAATTCGTAACGCCGAACCGGCGGGCGGTGGCCGGCATCAATTGCATCAGACCTTGCGCGCCTTTGGCAGAGACCGCGTATGGATTGTAATTGCTTTCCACTTGAATTACCGAATCCACCAGCAACGGACTTACCTCGAGATTCTTCGCAGCTTCCTCTACCAAAGTCCGGACTCCGGCATCGCTATCCTGCAGGCCAATCTCTCCGGCAGGCCTCGCCTTCACTACCACGCTACGCACCAAGCGGCCAGTGCGGGCATCGGATCGCACCACGGATACGGCGTGTGGAGCGGGCGGCTCCACGGGCAGGGCTTCCCCCTTGGCCAGCGGCCCAAACCCGGCCGCCAAAACCGCCGTTCCCAGAACAAGTTCCGAACAAAATCGCATCTTATTGTTTTATCCGATTATAACCGGATTTCTCCAATCCGCAACCGCCCGCCTCCCGGGCCCGCCCCAACGTCCCGTCTGACGGTCCCCCCCGGCGTCCCCTGCAACATCCAATGCTATTATTCTCTCATGCAACGGTCCGGATTCGTGCTGGCCGGCGGCGGGAGTTCCCGGATGGGCCGGGACAAGGCTCTGCTCCCCTTCCGTGGAACCACGCTCGTGGAACACATGGCGCAGGCCGTACGGGATGCAGCCGGCTCTGTCGCCCTGATCGGTGAGCCGCTTCGATACTCCAGTCTCGGCTATCCGGTTCATCCTGACAAATTTGCGGGCTGCGGTCCACTGGGAGGCATCTACACGGCCCTGAGCGTATCTTCCACGGATTGGAACCTGATTGTGGCTTGCGATATGCCGGGTGTCACCGCGGACGTTCTCCGGGTCTTGCTCGGAAGCGCCCAGGAATCGGGCCGGACTTGTGTTGTTGCCGCCGGGCCCACCGGCGAACCGGAACCGCTGTGCGCCGTCTACCATCGGCAGTGCCTGCCGGCGCTGGCCCGGGCGCTAGAACGGAAGCGATTTAAAATGAGAGAGTTAGTAAAGGAATTGGACCTGCAAACCCAGCCCGTGCATGCCTCCGCGCTGGCCAATGTGAACACGCCCTCCGAGTGGGCCGAGTTCGAAGAAAAGCCATCCCGATGACTGAAAAATTCCATTACATTGAGTTCCGCCACGTCTTTAAGACGTTTGATCGCCCCGTTTTAGTCGATTCCAATTTTTTCGTCGATGTCGGCGAAACGCTGGCCATCATCGGCCGCAGCGGCGTGGGGAAATCCGTCAGCCTGGGCCACATCATGGGTTTTCTCAAGCCCGATCGAGGCCAGGTCTTCGTGGCCTACCAGGACATCACCAATTTCAATGAGGCTCAACTGCGCGAGATTCGAAAAAAGGTCACCATGGTGTTCCAATCCGGCGCGTTATTCGACTCGCTGACGGTGGCCGAGAACATTCTTTTCTCACTCGAGCTGCGCAGCGATTACGACGAGAAAAACAAGGAAGACGTGGTGGACGGGCTGCTCTCGCTGGTGGATCTCCTGCATTTTCGCGATGTCTATCCGGCGGACTTGTCCACCGGCCACAAGCGTGCCGTGGCCATTGCACGCGCGCTGGCCGCGCAACCGGAATGCATCCTTTACGATGAACCCACCACGATGGTCGACCCCATTATGTCCGACACGCTCATCAAGCTGATGCTGAAGCTGAAATACGATCTCAAACTTACCGGTGTCGTAGTGACGCACGACCTGGACCTAATGCGTAAAGTTGCCGATCGCGTCATGTTTATCTACGAAGGCTCAGCCATCTATTTCGGCGCGGTCAAGGATCTGGATAAATCCGAGCATCCGCACATTCGCGAGTTTCTGGCCATGGACCGGGTGGAGCTGGTGCCCGGCCAGTAGTCAGTGGCGCCTCAGTCTCCCCGGCGGACGCTTGTCAAGAACTGTAAGGAAGGTCCAATCGAAGTAACTGAAACCGTCAGTAACTCGTCTGTTTGTATTGACCCTTACCGCACAGCTCTGCCTATTCATTTATTTCGCGGCTCCGGCATGGGCGCAGGACAGCCCGGCGCCCGCGCAACCGGGTCAAACGCAAGAGGCTCCCGATAAGCGCGTATTCGGCGTACTGCCTAACTACCGAACCGCCAACGCGTCGGCCGTATACACTCCCATCAGCGCGAAGCAGAAGTTCGTCATCGGCGCCAAGGACTCCTTCGACTATCCCTTGCTTCTGCTGGCGGGCGTTTTCGCCGGGCTGGGGCAATGGACCAATGAGAATCCCTCGTTTGGCCAAGGCATGGCCGGATACGGGCGGCGGCTGGGAACCGCGTACGCGGACCAGGCCATCGGGAATATGATGACCGAATCTATTTATCCAGCGCTGCTCCGCGAAGACCCGCGCTATTTCCGGCGCGGGACTGGGCCCAAGCTGAGCCGCGCCTGGTACGCCCTCACGCGCGTCATGGTGACACGCACGGATTCGGGAGGAACCCGATTCAACTTCTCGGAATGGGTCGGAAATGCGACGGCGACCGCCATTTCCACCTCATATTATCCGGACAACCGCACGGCCGCCGCGAATATCGGCAAACTCTGCGAAATGGTCGGCACCGACGCGATCTCGCAAGTGTTGAAAGAATTCTGGCCGGACGTCAAGCGCAAGTTTTTCCAGCGTCACAATACGGTGTCGGCTATCCCGTAGCGCTCAAACCCGTTCCAAAACCTTGCTCATCTCTAACATGCCTATGGGTAATGTCTCGTGGGAAAATTCTCTCTCGACTTTCCATCCCTGCCGATCGTAGAAAGACACTGCCTGGACATTTGATTTCACCACTCGAAGGCGGGCAGTGAAGTGGCCTCGCGCTGCTATTTCGATCTCACCGCAAGAGAGCAGTTGCCTGCCAATGCCCTCCTTTCGGTGTTCCCTGACCACCCATAGATCGCTGACCCATGCCTCGTTCGTCAACACCATCCCGACGATCTTGAATTCAGAAACGGCCACCCAGGCGAGCGACCAATCCGCCTCATCAATGGGAAGAGGAGGCGCTGCCCACATGCCGCCATAGACTTCGTCGACCACCGTTTGCACCAGCGCTCTCACGGCATCAGGTTCGCTTGGCGCCGGCCGTCTTATCTCCATCTCACGAAAACGTCAAGCCCACTCCAGAATCACTTTGCCGGTGTTCCCCGAGCGCATGGCTTCAAAACCCTTTTCGAAATCCTGGTAAGAGTAACGGTGCGTGATCACGGGCCGGATGTCCAGTCCGGATTCCAGCATCACCGTCATCTTGTACCAGGTCTCATACATTTCGCGGCCGTAGATCCCTTTGAGGGTGAGCATGTTGAATACGACGGTGGTCCAATCGATGGATATTTCCTTGGACGGAATTCCGAGCATTGCGATTTTCGCGCCATGGCTCATGTTGGCGATCATCTCGCGGAATGCGCCAGCATGGCCGGACATCTCGAGCCCAACGTCGAAGCCTTCCTGCATCCCGAGTTCCTGCTGCACCTGCGCGAGCGATTTTTCGGCGGTGTCGACGGCCAGCGTAACGCCCATTTTTCGCGCCAGTTCCAAACGGTAGGGATTCTTGTCAGTGATGACAACATGACGCGCGGCCGCGTGCCGCACAACCGCTGCGCTCATGATTCCGATCGGCCCGGCGCCGGTGATCAGCACGTCTTCGCCGAGCACTGGAAAAGATAGCGCGGTATGCACCGCATTGCCGAAGGGATCGAAGATAGCCGCCACATCCAGATCCACGTTTTCTTTGTGCCGCCAGATGTTGGTCATGGGCACGGCAATGTAATCGGCAAACGCGCCGGGCCGGTTCACGCCAACGCCCAGTGTATGCGCGCACAGGTGACGCCTTCCGGCCAGACAGTTCCGGCAGCGGCCGCAAACTACGTGTCCCTCACCACTGACAATATCGCCCGGCCGGAAATCGGCCACATTGGAACCGGTCTCGACAATCTCACCGACAAACTCATGACCGATGGCCATGGGGACGGGAATGGTGCGCGCGGCCCATTCATCCCAGTTGTAGATGTGCAGATCGGTCCCGCAAATGCCGGCGCGCAGCACGCGGATTAATACGTCATTGATTCCAATGGAGGGCTTGGGGATTTCTTCCAGCCACAGTCCCGGCTCGCGTTTGCTTTTGACCAGTGCTTTCATCGCAAAGAACCAGTCTGGCACGTACCGGGCCGGCGCCGCACGTTACCGCGCCAAGAACCGATGAACTCTTACTTCCGGCGCTTTTTGGCGCTTTGGTCTTGCCGGACTATTGTGGTGAGTTGAATAACGGGAATGAGGGAATGCTGCGACCCTTCCGACGGCCTACGGGCTTGGAGGCTAAGCTCCCGATTCAAGGTTGCGACAAACTGTTCGATCTGGCCCTGCATGGCAGCCATCTTCTCGCGCATGTTCAAGATGATCTCGACTCCCGCCAGATTCACACCCAATTCGCGGGTGAGTTTAAGGATCACTTCCAGCCGCTCCAGATCGTCGTCGGTATAGAGGCGTGTATTTCCGTCGCTGCGGGAGGGCGCAAGCAGTCCCTCGCGCTCATACAGCCGCAACGTTTGCGGATGAATCTGGTATTGATCCGCTACCGCGGAGATCATGTACGCTGCTTTCGATCTGGCTTTTCTCATACCATGCCCCATATCGCGGCCCGTGGATCTTCTTTGTCCACCTGCGATAGCTCGCGCAGCAGTTCCTTGGTGCGCTCGTCCTGTACCTTAGGCGCCTGGATGACAACTTCCACAATCTCATCGCCGCGTTTGTTCTTACGCGTATTCATGACGCCCTTTTCACGAAGGCGGAATTTCTGGCCGTTCTGCGTACCCTGCGGCACCTTCAGCAGAGCCCGGCCGTCAATGGTGGGAACCTCGATCTTGGCCCCCAGGCCGGCCTCGGAAACCGAGATCGGTACGTGGATCTGAATGTCGTCGCCTTCGCGGTTGAAAAAGGGATGCGGTTCCACTCGAACGGTGATATACAGATCGCCTGCGGCGCCGCCATTTCTTCCCGCATTGCCCTTCGCGGGTACGCGCAATCGCGAACCGGCCTGCGCGCCGGGCGGGATCCGCACGTCCACCACTTCGGTCTTGGAAAGGCGGCCATCGCCATGGCAAGTGGGACAAACGTTGCGCAATCGTCCCTTGCCATCGCAGCGCGGGCAGGTCAGGCTGAACTTCATCGCCCCGGCCATCTGAGTTACCTGGCCGCTGCCGTCGCACTCCGGGCAGACTGTGGTCGCGCCGCCCACCGAGCCCGATCCGTTGCAGGTCTCGCAAATCTCCTGGCGCACCACATTCAATCGTACTTGGGTTCCGCGGATAGACTCCCAGAAATCGATGTTGAGTCCGTATTCAAGATCGGACCCTTTCTCGGAAACGTTGGCGCCCGGCTCGCCTCTCCGGCCGCCGAAGAACTGGCTGAAGATGTCCCGAAAGGCTCCGGCTCCCGCACTGCCGCCCGGCTGCTGCGCGCCGCCGGACTGGTTCATGTATTCGGAAAAATCGAAGCCGCCGAATCCCATGCCGGGATCCTGCGGCCCCGCCCCGCCGCCCGCTGGACCGCCGGGT
>Ga0302324_100029083_pt1 | contig 10489 bp, 12 predicted proteins | sample Palsa_T0_1_FD_201949 | JGI IMG/M metagenome (GOLD analysis project Ga0302324, IMG submission 201949) | Peat permafrost microbial communities from Stordalen Mire near Abisko, Sweden - Palsa_T0_1 | ecosystem: Environmental > Terrestrial > Soil > Palsa > Peat permafrost | place: Sweden: Abisko... | reverse complement strand
GGCCCGAGGGGGAGACCTGTGGTCGCGGCTTGCTTCCAGAGGACCAGGCGCAGTGCCTTCTCGACCCGCACCGGACAGACTTCGCTGCCGGCGACAGACAAGGCGCAGGGAAGGGATCCCCCCGGCGACGGACAGGCGGCCCCGGCGGTCTCGGGCGTCAGCGGACGGAACGACAGCGCCTCACAGGAAAGCAGGGCCTCGGTCTCGGGCCAGCTGGCGCCGCCATCGGTGCCGCCGTCCGCGCCACCGTCCGGGGCGACGCAGGGCTTCTTGATCGCGACGGCGCAGGTCTCTCCCTTGCCCGCGATCAAACCCCAGAACCCCCCTGTCGGATCGGGAGCGGGCAGCTCCTCGATTGCCTTCGCGGTCTCGCTGGTGCTCACCCGCAATAAGGCGATCTCCTTGGCGCGTTTCTCGGCCAGGTAGATCCAGCGGCCGTCGGCGGAAAAGCGCGGCATCGCCACCCAGCGCGAGCGCGTGAGCTGTCGCACGTGGCGCAGGTGGCGTTCACGCGGGTCGCGGAGCGGCTCGAGGTCGGCGGCCGGCGCTCCCTCGCCGGCATCCACAATGGATGGCGCGGCTGGGGTGACCGGATTGCCGCCGCGAGGAGTCGCCATCCCCGCCAGGACCTGGCATCCGCAGCCGGCCAGCAGGGCTGCCAGCCCGAAACGGCGCGATGCCATGCGGGGACTCTAACACCCACCGTCTCCAGCCATGTTAGTTTCGCAGCTCAGCAAATGCCTCGCACAAATCGCCAGCTGCGGGTCGTCGGTCTCAGCGCCGCACTGATCTTTGGGTGTCAGCGTTCGCCCGCTGCCGCCCATCCGGCCGTCCCCAGGACTCACCTGACGCCGTCGCCCGCGACCAGGCCTGCCGATGGCTCGGCCGAGCCTCAGCCCGACGATCCGGGAGTGGCTCGAGCTCACTGTCCGCCGGACGAGAATCACGTCGACGCCGCAGGCCGGGCCTACGACGCGCACCAATACGATCTCGCCCTGGCCTGTGCCGAGGACGCGCTCCTGGAGGACCCCGAGAGCGCCGAGGCCGAGCAGCAGCGGAGTCTGGCCCTCGCGGCCCTGGGCAAGATCGACGATGCCCGCCTGGCGATACAGCATGCGCTGGCGCTGGACCCCGACGACCCGGAGACGTTGGCGGATGCCGCCGATCTGTACCTCACGCACGGCGGCGTCACGCGCGAGCTCGACGAGATTGCCCTGGAATACGCCCGCCGCGGAGAGCGGCGCGCCCGGCGCCATCATCCCGAGCTGCTCGACCAGCTGGATCTATTGCAGGGCATGGCCCTCAACGACCTGGGCCGCTTTGAAGAGGCGCTCGAGAAGCTCGACCAGACGCTGGCGCGCGACCCCCAGGACCTCGACGCGCGTTACGAGCACGCGGTGGCGCTCTTCGAGCTGTGTCGCTTCGCCCCGGCCAAGGCCGATCTGAAGCAGATGCTGGGCGAGCTTCCCGACGACGCCTACGCGCACCGCGAGCTGGGGCTCACGCTGGAGCGATTGGGGGATGCCAAGCAAGCCCAGGTCGAGCTCGCCCGATCCACCGCCCTCGACCCGGAGGCCTTCCCGGCCGAGCTGCCCGTGAAGATGGACGAGTTCAAGGAAATGGTCAGCGCGGCCGTGCGGGCTTTGCCGCCCCAGCTGCGCCATGATCTCAACGAGGTCAAGCTCAGCAGCGAGGAGATGCCCGACCTTTCCGACCTGACCGTCGACGCGCCCCCGCTGTCCCCCACCATCCTCGGCCTCTTCCGAGGGGCGCCGCTCGATGACCAGTCCGGGCTGGGCGTGCAGGAGCCGCGCGCGATTCTGCTCTACCGCCGCAATCTGGTGCGGGTGGCGCGCGATCGCGCCGAGCTGGCGAAGCAGATCCAGATCACGCTCTGGCACGAGCTGGGCCACCTGCGCGGCGCCGACGACGACGAGCTTCGCCTGCGGGGCTTGGAGTAATCTCCGTGGTAGATTCGCCGGCATGACCCGCGCCCTCGCGCTCTTGCTGTCGCTGTCGGCTTGCGGGGGATCCCGCCACTTGGATTGGAGCAAGGTCGCCGAGAGCGAGGCCACCTCGAGCAGCGTCAAGCTCCCGGTGCTCGTCCCCGACGCCAAGCTCAAGACATTCCTGCCCGAGCGACTCGGTGGGCGGCAGGGCGAGTCTCCCCAGGGCACCATGACCCGGATGGGGAATCGGGCCTTGAGCGAGGCTACCCGCAGCTACCGCGGCAGCCCGGCCAGCGAAACGGGAGCGGTCGAGCTCAAGATCGCCGACGCGCGGCTCGAGCCGCGCGCCACCCAGGCCATCCGCTCGCTGGCCGACACGGAGTTCGCCTTGGGCGGGACCACGATGCTCGGCACGACGCAGCGGCCCGAGCGCCTGGTTCTGCCGGGGGCCGTCGGCTACGCCCGCTATGACGAGGACGCGCGGCAGGCGCAGGCCCAGGTGCTGATCGGGGGCCGCTTCATCGCCAGCGTGGTCGTGGCCCAGGCGGAGGACGCCCAGGAGGCGGCCCAGGCCTTGCGCTCGCTCGATACCTTGGGGCTGGCGCGATTGGCACAGGCTCAGGAGTGACCCGCAAGGACGCCCACCAGGATTTCAACGCCCGCTTGGAACAGCTGCGGCGAACCTATGCCGCGGCCGGCGAGAACCCGGGCTGCCATGCCTGCAAGGCCTGCGAGCTGTGCGCAGCCTGCATGTTCTGCCAGGAGTGTCGCTCGTGTTATCGCTGCACGCACTGCGTTGGCTGCGCGGAGTGCAGCCAGTGTTCGCACTGCCGCGAGTGCACGCAGTGCCACGCCTGCGCCTACTGCACCCGCAGCGAGGCCTGCCTGGGCTCGAGCTACCTGATTCTGTGCGCCAGCTGCGCCGACTGCACATACTGCTTCGGGTGCGTGGGGTTGCAGAAGAAGGACTTCCACATCCTGAACGAGCCCTACACGCGGGCCGAGTACTTCGAGAAGGTGCGGGAGCTGAACCGCGAGCTGTAGCCCCGGCGTCCCTGCCGGAGTCGGCCGGCGGCTAAGCCGGCCGTGGCGACCGCCGGATCGAAATGAGCTTTGCGACATTCGAAAAGGAGAGACTCATGGACGCACACTTCGACCAGGTTCAAAAGGCACGCCAGCTCGCGCGCGGCGGTCAGCCCCGGAACTACTTCGCCTACTCCACCGTCCTCGATCGCCAGGCCTTCGAGGAGTGGCGCTCCCAGCACGGCTATCTGGAGTTCGAGCTGCCCGAGGGGCAGCTGGCGGAAGCCCGCGGACTGGGACTGGTCTTCGATTTCCCATCGCGCTGGTGGGGAGGGCGCGTGGCGGGGCTCGCAGATGCCCCGGGTCAGCGCGTGTGCGGGAGGCTCTTCACGCTCTCGGCCGAGGACTGGCCGATCGTTCAGCACAAGGAGGGCGCCATCACCGGCATGTGCGTCGAGCGCGAGCTCGAGGTCTTTGTGAATGGAGCCCCGGTGCCGGCGGTGGCCTTCACCACCGCCCCTGGCCGGCGCAGCCTCGACGGACCCGTCAGCGCTCGCTTCGTCGAAGCTCTGCAGCGGGGGGCGCGGGCCGCTGGCCTCCCCGAGGCCTACCTGGAGGAGCTGCGGGCACTGGCCTGATTCCCTCCCCCGCGCAGCGGGGGAGGGTTAGGGAGGGGGGTCACCGGTCTCGTGGCCGCCCCTCACCTTGACTTGATGAGCACCAAACGGTTATGACGGCACGCTCTCGCGCGCGGTGGCCGGCGGTTTGGCCGCTGCATCTGCGCTGACGATTCAACCGCTTAGAGCGGCGAAGGGAAGCACACGTATGGCCGAGAAGAAGGCGACCGCCAAAGGGGCGGCGAAGTCCACAAAGTCAAAGGCACCTGCTCACGCCGAAGAGTCAAAGTCCGCGGCGCCAGCCGCTCGCGGCAAGACCCCCAAGCGCGCCAAGGTGCCCCAGAAGACGGACAACCGCTTCACCCGCGCGGCCCCGTTTGCCACCTTCGTCCCGCACGGCAAGCAGAAGATTTCGCGCCGCTGGTTCGTGGTCGACGCCACCGGGCTCATCCTCGGCCGCGCCGCCAGCCGCATCGCCATGGTCCTGCGCGGCAAGAACAAGCCGACCTACACCCCGCACGCCGACGTCGGGGATTTCGTCATCATCATCAACGCCGACAAGGTCAAGCTCACCGGCAGCAAGGAAGAGCAGAAGCCCTACTACCGGCACTCGATGCACCCGGGCGGGCTCAAGACCGTCCTGGCGCGCGACGTTCGCGTGCGCAATCCGGAGCGCCTCCTCGAGGACGCCATCCGCCGCATGATCCCCCGCAACCCGCTCGGTCGCGACGTGCTTGGCAAGCTGCACGTCTACCGCGGCCCCACCCATCCCCACCAGGCGCAGAAGCCCGAACCGCTCGCGCTGACCTAGCTCACGGAGATCATCCAGCATGGCAACCCAGATTCAGACGACGACCGGGCGGCGCAAGGAAGCGGTGGCGCGCGTGCGCCTGCGCCCCGGCAGCGGGAAGATCGTGGTGAATGGCCAGGACCTCAAGGTCTATTTCGGCCGTGAGACCTCGATCATGATTCTCGTCGAGCCGCTCAAGGTGCTCGAGCAGCTCGACAAGCTCGACATCGACGTCAACGTGCGCGGCGGCGGGCTCTCCGGCCAGGCCGGCGCCATTCGCCTCGGCGTGACGCGGGCACTCATGGAGTACAACCCCGAGTTCCGGCCGGCGCTCAAGAAGGCCGGGTTCATCACTCGCGACGCGCGCGTCGTCGAGCGCAAGAAGTACGGTCAGCCGGGCGCTCGGAAGCGCTTCCAGTTCAGCAAGCGGTAGCCGCGGGCCGATACGGGCGCATCTGCGTCGCCCGCTCCTTGTTCCGGTCCTCATGTACCCAACCACGTACATTCCGGTCCTCACCGCGTCGCGGGCTCGCATCTGCAACCCGTCTCAGCCCGCTCCGAGAAATTGCTAGCCCTGGGCCGTAGCAAACGGCCCTCGGCGTGCCCCATCTGCGGAGTGATGGGCCGGCGGCAAGGAAACTCTTCCGCCGGTACACGGCCGGAGCTACTGCTCTTCGAGCGCCCTTGCGTGCTAGTGTCCATGGTTGGAGGCTCGGTCGATGGAGCTGAATGAGATCCTGCAGGTAGCGCTCAAGGGCGGGGCTTCGGACATCCACCTCAAGGCCGGCCTGCCCCCGATGTTCCGCGTCGACGGCTCGCTGGTTCCGCTCAAGGACGGCCGCCGGCTGCCCCCGGAGGACATCGCGCGCATGGCGCTTGGCATCATGAGCGAGCACCAGAAGGGGAAGTTCAAGACCACCAACGAGGTCGACCTGGCCTACGGCGTGCCCGGCCTGGGCCGCTTCCGCGTGAACGTCTTCCAGCAGCGCGGCACGATCGGGATGGTGCTGCGCGTCATCCCCTTCCGCATCCAGAGCATCGAGCAGCTCATGCTCCCCAAGGTGCTCGAGAAGATCTCGATGGAGGAGCGCGGCCTGATCCTGGTCACGGGCACGACAGGCTCCGGCAAGTCGACCAGCCTGGCGGCGATGATCGACCACATCAACGCCAACGACACCTGCCACATCATGACCATCGAGGATCCCATCGAGTTCCTCATCCGCGACAAGCGGTCGGTCGTGAACCAGCGCGAGGTGGGGGTCGACACCATGTCCTTCGCCCAGGCCCTCAAGAGCGCCCTGCGCCAGGACCCCGACGTGATCCTGGTCGGCGAGATGCGCGACCTCGAGACCATCGAGACCGCCTTGACCGCGGCCGAGACCGGCCACCTCGTGATGAGCACCCTCCACACCCTCGACGCCACCGAGACCATCAACCGCGTGATCTCGGTGTTCCCGCCGTACCAGCAGAAGCAGGTGCGGTTGCAGCTCGGCTCGGTGCTCAAGGCCGTGGTCAGCCAGCGTCTGGTGCCGCGCGCCGACGGCCGCGGCCGCGTGGCGGCGGTCGAGATCCTCATCGCCACCGCGCGCGTGCGGGAGATGATCGAGGACAAGGATCGCACCAAGGAGATTCCCGACGCCATCTCGCAGGGTCACCAGACCTACGGGATGCAGACCTTCGATCAGTCGCTGATGAGCCTCCTGCGCCAGCAGCTCATCACCTACGACGAGGCCCTGCGGCAAGCCACCAACCGGGATGACTTCGCGCTGCGCGTCTCGGGGATCAGCGCCACCTCGGACAGCAAGTGGGACGACTTCGAGAGCAAGCAGGAGGCCCCGGCGCGGGCCGCTCCGCCCCCGCCTCCACCGGCGACGTCCTCGCCGCCGATCAACGCCACCCCGCTCGGTCGCATCGGTGGGGCAGCCGCGCGGCCGAGCGCGGCACGGCCGGCCGCAAGCTCCCCAGCCGCGAGTCCGGCGGGATCGTCGGCTGGGTCCTCAGGCGCCTCGCCCGGCGGCTCGCCAGCCGGCTCATCAGGCTCCCCAGCCGGCTCCAAAGACGACGACTTCCAGATCGAGCGATTCTAGTGTCCCGTCCGGTTAATCCCAGAGACCTTCGTCGAAGCTGTTCGCCGCGCACGGCGCGGCGCGGCCGGGAGTCCGGCCGGAGCGAGGAGGGAATGACGGGCTGCGTAAGCGGCCCGGCAGGGAGGGCGGCACGCCCTCCTCCAAAGGCTAGTGTCCCGAAGAGCCTGCCTCTCCTTGACACCTCTCGAATCAACCAGACGGGACACTAGCGAACCCCTCCAGTGGCGCGGGCGGTGACACCCTTTCAAGCTCTGGTGAGGCTCCTCTCGGCGCGTGAGAGGACGGCTTCGGATCTGCGCGCTCGACTCGCCCGCAAGGGTTTCCCGCCTTCGGCCATCGAGGCCAGCCTGGAGCGCGCCATCGCGCTGGGGTACGTCGACGACCTAAGGGCCGCCCGGGCCAAGGCCGGCCGCATAATTGCGCGCGGCCTCTCGCGCTCGCTGATCGAGCACAAGCTGCGCGAGGCCGGCGTACAGGGCGGCGTCCTGAGCGAGGTGATGGGCGAAACCCCCGACGATCTGACCTTGGCCCAGACCGCGCTGGCGCAGCGCTTCAAGTCCCGATCGCCTTCGCCGGAGCGCGTGGCACGCTTCCTGGCCGGGCGGGGCTTCGAGGTCGAGCTCGTTGAGGACCTGGTGCGCAAGCTCGCCGGCTGACCGCGGTTGCATGCGGCGACTGTTTCCGGCACTTTCCCGACCCGTGCGCCACTCTCCCCTCGCCCTGGCCGTCTTCAGTGCCCTCGCGTTTGGCCCTGGCTGCGCGGACGTCTCCAGCAACCTGGGCGGCGAGGTCACCTACGCCAAGGATGCCCAGGGCAACTACGACCTCGGTGAGAAGTCCTTCAAGAGTCACAGCTGGGCCGATGCCGACCAGTACTTCCAGTTCACCAAGAGCAAGTTTCCCTACTCGCGCTTCGCGGCGCTGGCCGAGCTGCGCGTGGCGGACGCGAACTTCGAGCAGGACAAGTTTGTCGAGGCCATCGACGGCTACAAGAACTTCATCAAGGACCACCCCAGTCACCCCAAGGTGGACTACGCCGCCTGCCAGATCGCGAAGTCGCACTTCAAGGATCTGCCCTCCAATTTCTTTCTGTTCCCGCCCGTCTACGAGAAGGACCAGCAGGAGCTGGTGGATGCGCAGGGCGCCATCAAGGACTTCCTGCTGAGCTACCCCCGCAGCGAGTATCGGCCCGAGGGCCAGAAGATGATGGCCGAGGTGAGGAAGCGGCTCGCCCAGCACGAGATGTACGTGGCGGCTTTCTACGAGAAGCGGGGCTACAAGAAGGCCGCGGCCTGGCGCTACGAGAACGTGGTCAAGGAGTTCGGCGACACCCCCCAGGCCGAAGAGGCGGGACGCCAGGCCCGTGAGCTCTATGCCAAGCTTCCGCCCGACACCCGGCACTACGGGCAGCCGTTGCCCGCCTCCAATTAGAGCCTGGCTGCTCGGGGGTCTGGTCTTCGTCGGAGCCTCTTCGGGAGCCTGTTCGGCAGGCTGCTCGGGTCTCTTCGCGCGGCACGATCCCGAGAGCGAAGCCCGCCGGGCGCTCGAGGATCTCTCTCGCACCGGCCTCGAGCTCGGGTCGCTCCCGCAGCCCGCGCGCTTGACCAAGCTCGAGCTGTCGGAGATCGAAGTCGACGGCCAGGATCCGCCCAGCGTCCTCTTTCACGTCGTCGCGACCGGCACCTACGGGGAGGCGGCGCTGGGCTACTACGGCAGCGAGCACGTCACCTTGCGTCGGCCCTCTGGTCGGGTCGATGGCCGGCTCGTAGCCCCCATAAGCTGGCTCCCGAAGCTCGCGGGGGTCCTGCGCGCGCTCGCGGCACGCGATGCGGCCCCGTTCGGAGCGTCCGATTCGCTGTCGATCCGCATCGACGGCGACCAGGCGTCAGTCTCGTCGCTAGAGGGTGCGACCCGCCACACCGCCTCGCTCCAGAAGCTCGGGGATTCTTGGCACTTTTGATGCGGGCTGTTGTAACGTCACAGCACATGGACGACGACCCGCGCCACGTAGTCACCCTGGGCAAGGGCCTGTTCGAAAAGGGCCTCTACGCCGACGCCGAGAAGGCGCTCTCCAAGCTCGGCGAAGCGGCGAAAAACTTCGCCGATGTGCAGAACATGCTGGGGGTCATCTTCCACGACCGGGGCCAGTTCGCACGCGCCCAGCGCTGCTTCGAGCAGGCTCTGGCCCTCAATCCGGGCTACACCGAAGCCGCCCTGAACCTCTCGGTGATCTACAACGACGCCGGACGCTACGAGGATGGCCGGCGAATCTACGAGGAGGCTCGCGCGCGCCAGCAGGCCAACCCGAGCGCGCTCGACCCCTTTCTGCAGGGAAAGATCGCCAACCTGTACGCCGAGATCGGCGACGTCTTCGCGCAGAGCGGCCAGCTGCCCAGGGCCATCGACGAGTACCGGCGCGCCCTGGAGCTGGGGCCGAAGTTCCACGACATCCGGCTCAAGTTGGCGGCGGCACTGCGCGACAGCGGGCAACGCGACACGGCCCTCAAAGAGCTGGAGGTGATGGTTCGCGAGGCACCCGGCTTCACGCCGGCGCGGGTGGCCCTGGGCGTGACGTACTACACCGCCGGCCAGATGGCCGACGCCGAGCGCGCCTGGGATGAAGTCATCAAGCAGCGTCCGGGCGACCGGGTCGCGGAGATGTACTTGAGCCTCTTGCGGCCGGCCCCCAAGGGGAGCATTTGACCCGCGAAGGCGGCGAAGTGAGGAAGCGGCTTCGATCCAAAGGAGCTCCGTGTCCCCATCCCACGGTCAGGGTTTCGCCCTAAAGTTCATCTCGGGCAAGTATCAAGGCGGCGAGTTTCCGCTGCGCCCCGACAAGGAAGTCGTCATCGGGCGTTCGAGCGACCTCGACATGGTGCTCGTCGAGGACATGGTCTCGCGCAAGCACGCCAAGATCTCGCTCTCGCACGGCAAGGTCACGCTGCAGGATCTGGGCAGCACCAACGGGACCTTCGTCAACGGGGAGAAGATCAAGCAGGCGCGGCTCAAGGCCGGCGACCGCATCCTGATTGGCACCTCGATCCTCAAGCTGGTGGCGGGGGTCTCGAGCCGGACCCGGGACATGGACGCCAAGCAGATCAACGAGCAGCTCGAGGAGGTGGCGGCCTCCAAGCCGACCTCGGGGGTCATGAGCGGCCGGATCGAGGAAGTGCCGGTGCCGGACCTGCTGCAGCTGTTCGGTACCTCCAAGAAGACCGGCATGCTGAGCATCTCGGGCCAGCACGAGGGGCGCATTCACCTGCGTGACGGCAAGGTGGTCTTCGCGGCCATCGAGGGGGCCGAAAGCCTGGGTGTGCGCAAGGCGTTCTTCCGCATCATCGCCTGGGAGAAGGGCCGGTTCGTGCTCGACCAGGCGACTCAGGAGGAGTTTCCCGAAGAGCTCGAGGGCTCGACCGAGGCGCTGCTCATGGACGGCATGCGCCAGCTGGACGAGCTGCGGCGGATGCAAGACGAGCTGCCGCCGATCTCCGCCATGCTCGGCCTGGCGCAGCCGTTGGATCCGCTGCTGCGCGAGCTCAGCGCCGAGCAGCTCGACGTTTTGCAGGCGGCCGTGAACCACGGCAGCGTGGGGGCGGTGCTGGATCTCTCGCCGCTCACGGACCGCGACACGGCCGAGGCGCTGGTTTACCTCGTGAAGCACAACTACCTCCGGGTCGCCTCCTGATTCTCGGGCGCTGCGGGCCCGTGCTCGGCGTGGTTGGCCTGCTGGGGATCGCCGCCTCGGCCGCGGCGGCGCCCTGGCTGCTGGTGCTCGACCCCGGCCACGGCGGCGTGCACGAGGGGGCGGTCGGACCGATGGGAGCCAAGGAGAAGGACCTCGCGCTTCAGATCTCGAAGCAGGTGGCGGCCCTTGCCGAAGCGCAGCTGCCGGTCAAGACGCTCTTCACGCGCGAAGGCGATCGCGACGTCCAGCTCGAGGACCGGGTGGCCTTTGCCAACCGCAAGCACGCCAACCTCTTCATCTCGATTCACCTCAATTCGATGCCGACCGAGGAGAGCCGG
>Ga0302324_100029079_pt1 | contig 10491 bp, 8 predicted proteins | sample Palsa_T0_1_FD_201949 | JGI IMG/M metagenome (GOLD analysis project Ga0302324, IMG submission 201949) | Peat permafrost microbial communities from Stordalen Mire near Abisko, Sweden - Palsa_T0_1 | ecosystem: Environmental > Terrestrial > Soil > Palsa > Peat permafrost | place: Sweden: Abisko... | reverse complement strand
GACGACGAGCACGCCTACGGGAACTTACCCCATTACCTTGACCGGAACGTATGCCAACCTGAGCGACCCGGTGGCGCTCACGCTGAACGTGAATTAGTCGCCCTCGCCGCGATGGAATCAAAGTGCGGCGAAAAGTGCGGCGAAGGGAAGGATGTTGCAAGAAACTGCAATTGTGACCAAAGAACAGCTACGAGGGGGTTCTCGCGGAACGTCCCATGCGATGTAGGATTTTATGGAGCGGAGAAAAACCGCTCCGCCGTTTTTTCAACCTCCTCCTGCAGCCAGCTAGTAAAACTATCCGGAGGTAGCAAATGAAGTTCCGCATCGGGCTGATGGCCGTGTTGACCGCGTTGTGGAGTGCGTCGCCCGGGTTGTCGGCAGCCCAAGGATTCAGCGGCGTGTTTACGCAGCACAATGATCTTTCGCGCAGCGGCCAGAACCTGAGCGAGACCATTCTGACTCCGGCGAACGTAAACATGAACAAGTTCGGCAAGATCTTTTCCTATCCGGTGGACAATCAGATTTACGCGCAGCCTCTGTATGTGCCGAACGTGACCATTCCGGGCCAGGGCGTGCACAATGTGCTGTATGTGGCCACGGAAGGCGACAGCATTTTTGCCTTCGATGCGGACGGACTGAGCCCGACGGTTTTATGGTCGTTAAATTTCACTAATCCGGCGAAAGGCGTAACCACGGTCTCCTGCACGCAGGCCGGCCTGACGTGCAATGTGTATCCGACCACGGGCATCACAGGCACGCCGGTAATCGATTCCACAAGCAGCACGCTGTATGTTCTGGTGCGCACCGCCGAGACCACCGGCAAGACCACCAACTACGTGCAGCGGCTGCACGCGCTGGACATTACCACGGGCGCGGAGAAGTTCGGCGGACCGGTCGTGATCAGCGCCACGGTAAAGGGCACGGGCTCGGGCAGCAGCCGGGGGATGGTTACCTTCAACACCACCCACGACGATCAGCGTCCGGGATTGACGCTGGCCAATGGCAACATCTACATCGGCTGGGCGGGCAACGCCCACGGCTGGGTGATGGCGTATAACGCACAGACCCTGGCGCAGGTTGCCGTTTTTAATACCACGCCGAACGGCACGCTGGGCGGGGTTTGGCAGTCGGGCAACGGCTTCGTGGTGGATGGGGACGGGAACTTGTATGTAGCGACTGGCGACGGAACGTTCGATGCCAACACGGGCGGCGGCGACTACGGTGACACTTTGCTGAAGCTGAGTCCGACGCTGGAGGTGCTGGATTCCTTCACGCCCATGGACGAGAGCTGCCGCTTCACGCCCGCGCCCAACAACGATCTCGATCTGGGTTCGGGCGGGCCGATGATGTTTCCCACACAGGGCGGTTCCTTCCCGGATGAAATCGTTCAAGCGGGCAAAGGCGGTTCGCCCTGTGATCTGTTTGGCGGCACCTACGCGGTTCCCATCTACTTGCTGAACCGCGATGGCCTGGGAGGTTATGACCCTACTCAGGATCAGGACATCCAGACGGTGCAGGGCACGGTGCATGGTTATTGGGGCAGTCCTGCTTCCTGGCAGGGGCCCAGTGCGTACTACGTCTACTACTCCGGCATGACCAGTGAAACCGGGAGCGGCGACTACCTGAAACAGTACACGCTCACGAACGGCGCGCTTTCGACGGCGCCCATCGCGCAGAGTCCCAATCTTTTCACCGTGGGCAGCACCCCTTCGGTATCAGCCAACGGGACGAGCAACGGCATCGTATGGGCCATCGCGCGCACCGACATCCTCTCGGCCGCCCCCGGCAACCACACCGCGATCCTGTACGCCTACAACGCCGCCAATGTGGCGAGCGAACTCTATAACAGCCGGCAGTCGGAGGCGAGAGACGCGACCGGCTGCGCCAACAAGTTTCAGACTCCGACCATCGCCAACGGCAAAGTGTACGTGGGCACGCAAAACGAGCTGGACGTGTTTGGACTGCTCCCCAGCAATCCGATTACGCCGGCGCCCAGCCTCACGATTCCGTGCATGTCGTTCACCGGCACGGTCGGGGTGAAAAGCGCTGCGCAATCGACCACGCTGACCAATCTGGGGCCGGGAGCCCTGGCGATCAATGGCGTGTCGATGCAGGGGATCAATCCTACGGAGTTCAAGGTGGCTACCAACACGTGCGGAAAGTCTCTGGCGGTGAATAAGAGCTGCACCATCTCGGTTACGTTCACGCCCACGGTGGCCACGATCCCGCAGCAGGCCTACCTGCAGATAAAAGACAATGCGATTGGCGGCGCGCTGACCCTGCAACTGATTGGGACGGGCAGCAGCGGCAAGAAATGAAATCAGCGCTTGCGGAAGATTGCAGTGCGAACGAAAAAGTGACGTTCAGGGAGAAACACATGCAAAGGAAGTCGTTCCTGTCGCTCCTCGCGATTCTGCTCGGATTGGCCGTCGGCGGACTTGCGCCCACGGCGCACGCCCAGTTTCCCGGCGTGTTAATGCAACACAACGACCTGTCACGCACCGGTCAGAACCTGCAGGAATCGATTCTCACCCCGGCCAACGTCACCGAGAAAAAATTCGGAAAGATCTTTTCTTACCCGGTGGATGGGCAGATCTATGCCCAGCCCTTGTATGTGCCCAACGTCACGATTGCGGGCGGCCAGCACAATGTCCTGATCGTAGCGACGGAGAATGACAGCGTCTACGCGTTTGATGCCGATGGATTGAGTCCAACCGTGCTTTGGCAGGTCAACTTTCAGAATCCCGGGGCGGGCATCACGGCGGCGCCGTGCGCCACCAACGGCGGGGGCGGACTCGGCGGCTGCAATATCTACCCCATCGTAGGGATCACCGCGACTCCCGTGATTGACACCACCACGAAGACCATCTACGTGCACGCCAAGACGGGGTCGGTTTCGGGCGGCGTCACCACCAACTACCATATGCTGCACGCCCTGGACCTGTTTACGGGAAACGAAAAGTTTGGCGGACCGATCACCATCACCGGCTCGGTGAAGGGCACGGGCACGGGAAGCAGGAAAGGCACGGTCACTTTCGATCCGATTCATGACGCCGCGCGCGCGGGTCTGGTGGAGGCCAACGGAAACATTTACGTCTTCGAAGGCGGCAGCCAGCATGGCTGGGTCTTTGCTTACAACGCGACCACCCTGGCGCCGCTGTCCACTTCCCCGCTGAACACCTCGCCCAACGGAACTCTCGCCAGCGTGTGGCAATCGGGCAACGGCCCAGTGGTGGATTCGAACGGCAATATCTACCTCGCCACCGGCGACGGAACCTTCGATGCCAACACGGGCGGACTCGACTACGGGGACTCGGTGTTGAAACTCAGCCCCACGCTGCAGATTCTGGATTACTTCACGCCCATGGATCAGAGCTGCCGGTTTACGCCCGCGCCCAACAACGATCTGGACCTGGGTTCCGGCGGGCCGATGATGCTGCCCCTGCAAGGCGGCGCCTATCCCAACGAAATTGTGACCTCGGGCAAAGGTGGTTCGCCCTGCGACCTGATCAACGGCGTGGCCGCGGTGCCGATTTATCTTTTGAACCAGAACGGCCTGGGCGGCTACAACCCCAGTCAGGATCAGGACATTCAGACGATCGCGGGCACGGTGCACGGCTACTGGAGCAATCCGGCGTTCTTCCAGGGGCCTACTGCGTCCTGGGTTTACTACTCCGGCATGACCAACGAGAACGGCGGCGGGGATTACCTGAAACAGTACACGCTGACCAACGGCGCACTTTCCACGGCTCCGGTGGCGCAGAGCACCAATTTATTTCCGGTGGGCAGTACGCCATCGATTTCCGCCAACGGGACCAGCAACGGCATTCTGTGGACGATCGAGCGCAAAGACATTTTGTCGGCACAACCGGGCAACCACACGGCCCTGCTCTACGCCTTCGACGCCACCAATGTGGGGTCCACGCTTTATTACAGCTCGCAACAGCAACAGCGGGACGCGACGGGCTGCGGCAACAAGATGCAGCAGCCGACCATCGCCAACGGCAAAGTGTATGTGGGCACGCAGAACGAACTGGATGTCTTCGGACTTTTGCCTGCGGCTCCTGCGACTCCCGCGCCCAGCCTCACGGTGCCCTGCTTCTCGTTTAACACGACCGTGGGCACGACCAGCGCCGCGCAAACCACCAAGCTGACCAACCTGGGCCCGGGAAACCTTGTGATTACCAATCTGTCGTTCCTGGGACTGAACGGCAACCAGTTCGGCCAGACCAACACTTGCGGCACTACTCTGCCTTACACGCTGGCGGTGAAGGCCAGCTGCAACATCAACGTCACGTTCTCACCGACCGTGGCGGGCACGCTGAACGGGTACTTGCTGATTAACGACAATGCGATCGGCGGCGGGCTGAGCCTGCAAGTGGTGGGCACGGCCAAAGCGGCGGCAAAGTAATCGATCCGGCTTTCGTCTTCGATCCCATCCACGCCCCATAAGCTTGGATGGGATTTTTTCTGTGTGGCCGGGCAGAGGCTTGAACACTAAAGTCATGCTCCGGCAACTCGCCTTTCTCAACTCCTGCTGCCATACTTAAGGGAAGTCCATGATTGCATTTGCCAAACGAGGGAAGGCCGGACCTTCTCTGATTCTGTCGGTTCTTTTCTTCAGCGCAATCGCTGCGGCGCAAGCACAGCCGAAGGCCGCGGCGCCGGCGAAGGTGGAAACGGTAAGTTTTATTGAGGTCACATCGAAGCTGGGTATGTTCGTGCCGGCGCTGGCGCATGCGCCCGAAGCCAACGATCTGCGCCCGATTGCCGCGGGAGATTTTTCGCTCGAGTATGCCCGCCAGCATCTGATTCCCGCCATGGGCGGGTCGATTGCCGTGGGGGGTGTGGAGGGCGATGGGCGGCGCAGTCTTTATGTGGTCGTTCCCGGAAGCTCGAATCATCTTTTGAGCCAGAATGAAAGCGGGATTTACGCGGACCTTACAGAAAAAGCGAAGGTCGCGGGAACGGGCAGCGATCTGGGCGCGGCCTTCGGAGATTACGATCACTCGGGGCGGCAGAGCCTGTTTGTGGCGGGGTTGGGCGGAGTGAGGCTCTATCGCAACGAGGGCGGCGGAGTTTTCGCCGATGTGACCGGGAAAGCTGGACTGACGGGCAAGGCGGGCGAGCTGGCGACGTCGGTTTTGTTGTTCGACGCCGATGGGGATGGATTTCTGGATGTGCTGGTGACGGTTTACACCGACCTGAGCGTGCCGCCCACGAAGCCTTCGTTTACATTTCCCAACGATTTCTCGGGAGCGAACAGCCATCTTTATCGCAACCAGCATGACGGCACGTTTCGGGAGGTGACCGCGGCGGCGGGGCTGGATTCGAACCCAGGACGCACGCGCCGGGCTGTGGCCGCGGACTTTGAGCACAACGGGCGCATGGATCTGCTGCTGCTGCGCGACAACAAGCCGCCGGTGCTGTACAGAAATCAGGGGGAAGGAAAGTTCGAGGACGGAACCTGGGACGCGGGGAAAGAAATCTGGAGATACGCGTATCTGGATGCCGAGACTGCGGATTTCAATCACGATGGCAAGCCCGACCTGGCGCTGTGGTCGACCGTGGGCAACGAGATTTTGTGGAATGTGGGCGAGGGAAAGTTTGAGGATGACGAAGCGGTGCTGCCGCTGGTGTATGCGGCCAACCGTCCGTTTGGATTTCATGGCACGGTGCTGGATTCGGGCGACGGGTATGCCAGCCTGCTTACCCAGGACAAGAACGAGAGCCTGCGCTTGATTGTGAACGATCACGGGCACTTTTCGGAGGCGCAGGTGGAGTTTCTGACGGAAAAGTCGGCAGAAAGCAAGGCTTCGGACTCTGCGCACTTTGCCTGGTTGGGCCAGGTCCGACTGGGCCATGCGGGCAAACTTCAGCTTCTGGGGTTGACTGCCGAGGGGCGCGTCATGGTGTTTGAAAGCGGGTTCCAGAGATGAAAACCAAGCTGTCGAAGGAGAAGTCCGGCAAATAAGCCGGCAGGGGAGGTTTGATGCGAGCGAGTTGGCTGCTGTGGGCATGGTTGGGAACGGTGGCGTGGGGACAGGCATCGGGGCCGGCAAGTTCGCCCGCGCCTGAAGTTCCACTGGACGCGACCGTGCTCACCATCAAAGGCCTCTGTCCGGATCGGCAAACGGCCGCGCAATCCGGCTGTGAGACCACGATTACCCGCGCCCAGTTCGAGGCGATCGCGGCGGCGATTCAGCCCACCATGAACTCGGTCGTGAAACGGCAGTTGGCCAGCCTGTATCCGCGGTTGCTGGTGATGTCGCACGAAGCGGAAACCGAGGGCCTCGACAAAGATCCACAGTACCAGCAGATGATGGCATACGCCCGCATGCAGATTCTGACCCAGGCGCTGACGCGCCGGGTGCAGGAGCAGGCGGCGAAGCTCGAGGAATCCGACCTCGTGGATTACTACCAGAAGCATCTGGAGCTGTTCCAGTTGTACGGCTTGCAGCGCTTGTTAGTGCCGTTGCGCAAGCAATCGCCGGAGGGCGACCGGGGAAAGAGCGGGGAAAAAACGCCGGCAGAAAGCGCGCAGGAGCAGGCCGCGCGCCAGGCTGGCGAATCTGCGGAGCTGACCAAATTGGCGGAAACCTTGCGCGCCCGGGCTGCCGCCGGGGAAGACTTATTGACGTTGCAAAAAGAGGCTTTCAAGGCCGCGGGCGTAAAGGTGGAATCGCCAAACACGGACATGGGCGAAGTGCGGCGCACGAGCATTCCCGCGGCGCACCTGCCGGCGCTGGACATGAGAGTGGGGGAAGTATCGCCGGTGATCAGTGACGCGGGCGGACACTACGTCTACAAACTGGAAGCGAAGAAGCAATTGACGCTCGATCAGGTGAAGGACGAGGTTCGCGGCATCCTGATCAGTGACCGCATGAAAGAAGCAATGGATAGAATCCAGCACTCCTACACGACCGAAACCAATGAGAGCTACTTCCAGCCCGCCGGGAACGAAGGTACGGGGCGGCGGGCGCGGAATCCGGATTCAGAAAAGCGCTAAATCGGGAAGTTGCAAAATAGGGAAATTGCTGGATGACATCGCTCGAATCGCGAAATTGCATCCGGGGTGCCGCAATTGAGTTTTTGCGCCCGCCGGGGCAATCTGCAGTCTTACGTAACTTCAGTTAAGTGTATATCTATCAATGTTTTAGTCCCATCTGGAGACTTTCGTCACTAAGGCTTTTGGCCTCTTGCAGTAATTTGCAATGTTGCGTACGCTATGTCTACTTTCGGTAGGCGTGGGCGGCGGAACGGCCCGGGCACAGCCAAGCGGTAAGACTGAAATTCCCCCCATCAACAAGCGGCACACGGTTTTCGTTGCGGTTCCCCAATTTTCCGACACCAAGGAACGAGCGCCATATCCCTGGGGACGGGCGAAGAAGTCACAACAGCACTCCATGTGACTGAGAGGGCGGAGCTACGACAGGCTGGCAAAATCTGGAAGCAGCGGGGGCAGCCACGGCGCAGGAAGCCGCAGGCGTAAGTTGGTACGCCGTGCAGACGCGCTCCCGGCACGAGAAGATGGTGGCGCGGCAGTTGCACAGCCAGGGCTTTGTGACCTTTCTGCCGCTTTCGCAGCAGGTGCGGGAGTGGAGCGACCGGAAAAAAACGGTGGAGTTTCCGCTGTTCCCGGGCTACGCGTTTCTGCAAATGGTCTACGAGCCGGAAGGGCGGCTGCGGGTTCTGCGCACCGAAGGCGTGGTGAGTTTTGTCGGCGCGCAAGGGCAGGGAATTGCGATCCCCGACCCGCAGATTGAGCATATTCAGACGTTGTTGGCCAGCAAGGTCCCATTTGAGAGTCATCCCTTCTTGAAGGTAGGTCAGCGCGTGCGGGTGCGCGGCGGCTCGCTCCACGGCACCGAAGGCATTTTGACCGGTCACGACAGCGAGCGCGCGCTGGTGATTTCCGTGGAGCTGATTCAGCGCTCCGTTTCCATCCGCTTGCAAGGCTACGAAGTGGAACCCGTTTAGAAGGTTCTCCCCAAACACTCCCCGAGTTCCCCCGGAACAAAAGCGAGACGATAAGCACGCCACTCCCAGGCGCCGCTGATCGCTCCAGAATCCCGTGAATGTGGGCACGAGGTGAAATCTAATGAGTGAAGCACTGTTGAAAAAGATGGAAGAAGGCGAAACTATGACGCAATCTGGAACGCTGACCGAATCGGGTCTGCTGGCGCAGCCGGAACCGGCTCCGCGGGCGACCTTGCGTTCTCTGCGCGATAAAACCGAGATTCACGCCATCAGCCGGGCGCTGGAGGAATCTGGGTGGAATCGCAAGCGTGCGGCCAAGCTTTTGAGCATCAGCTATCGTGGGCTGCTCTACAAGATCCGCCAGCACAACATTACCCCGAGCACGGTGAGCAGCCTGGCGCAGGCCTCGCGCCAGGAGATGTAGGACACACCGACCCGGCAGATTACTTTCGGGTGCGGCAAATGCCGCCCCCAGGGAGTAGTCTTAGATCAGCCCGGCCGCATTGACCAAGCCGCGGGACAAGAGCCCGATCTGCCCGCGGCTCACCGCCAGGGTTTGTTGCGGGGTTCGTGTTCCATGGTGCGGCCAGAGTTGGCCGGCCGGGGGAGAATCCATTCATGAGTCGCAATTTTGAATTGCTGCAGAGGATCGGACGGGAGCAGGCGCTGTATACTACGCCTGCGCCCGAGCCTGTGCCGCTGCCCGAGCAGCCGGTATCGTTCGCCAGCCCGGCGGCCTCGCAATTGGCCATTGGCGGCCGCGAGCTGGAAGAGTTCACCAAACTGGTGCAGCGCGTCTTCGTGCTGCCCGGCAACGATGCCCCGCGCAGCGTGGTGTTCACCTCCACCGAGCGCGGCAATGGCTGCAGCTGGGTGTGCGCCCGCGTGGCCGACGTGCTGGCCAGCCAGGTTTCCGGTTCGGTCTGCCTGGTCGACGCCAACCTGCGTCACCCCGGATTGCACGTGGAGTTTTCCGCCGAAAATCACGATGGACTTTCCGAGGCATTGCTCAAACCCGATCCCGTGCGCAAGTTTGCCCACACCGTGGGCCGTCCCAACTTGTGGATGGTGAGCTGCGGATTGAGCGCCGAAGAGGGTTATGGGCTGCTCTCGTCGGACCGCATGCGGCTGCGCATGTCGGAGTTGCGGGCGGAATTTGACTACGTGCTGATCGATGCGGCGGCGTTGAGCGACGCCACCGACGCGGTGGTGCTGGGCAGCGGCGCCGACGGCATTGTGCTCGTGCTCAAGGCCAACGCCTCGCGGCGCGAGAGCGCGCGCAAGGCCACGCAGGAATTGCAGAACGCCAGAGTGCGTGTGCTGGGAGCGGTTCTGAACCAGAGAACATTCCCCATTCCAGATTCGATTTACAAGAAGCTGTAGAGCAGGAAGCGGGCACCCAGGGCAGTGCCGGGCGACCAGGAAGCAGGGACAGAAGAGCATCATGTTCGAGAATTTGCGTGCGGACTTTCAAGCTGCGGCCGGGCATCGCGCCCTGGAGAGCGGGCTGCTGCGAGTCCTGATGCGGATCGAGACCCCGGCGATTGTCTGCTACCGTTTTTCGCACTGGGTAATAAATCTGAAGACCCCCGTGGTGCGCCCGCTGCTGATGATTCCCGCCCTGATCTGGCAGCGGCTGAATCAGATGTTTTTCGGCATCTTCATTTCGCCTGACGCCCAGATCGGCCCGGGCATGGTCATCCATACGCCCTACGGCGTTTTTATTCCTCCGGTGAAGATCGGCGCCAATTGCACGTTTACCACGGGAACGCTGATTAGTTCGGGCTGCAAGAGTGTGGGCGACAACGTGTATTTCGGCGCTGGCTGCAAGATCATCGGCGACGTGAAGATCGGCAACAATGTGGTGATCGTGGCCAACAGCGTGGTGCTGACCGACGTGCCCGATAACATCACCATCATGGGCGTGCCGGCGCGCATCAAGCTGCCCGGAGGCAGGCCCAAGAAATTTCCCTGGCGCTACGTGGGCCGGGAGGAAGAACAGGCCAAGACCAACGGAAAAGCGGCCGACGGAAAAGCGGCCAGCGGACAGGGAACGAATGGGCAGGGTGCGAACGCCGCGGCCGTTGGCGCGCCCGGAAGCAACGGCGATGCCCCCGCCCCCGCGTCCGTCGCCGACAAGGCCACCAGCAAAGATTTTTCGCAGTCGTAAACGGAGAGAGAAAGACCTTGGATTTTTCCTGGAGCGAAGAACAGGCCGCATTTCGCAAAGAAGTTATACGATTTGCCAAGCAGGAACTGAACGACGATCTGGAACGGCGTGACCGTGAGGAAGAATTTCCGCGGGAGTTCTGGAACAAATGCGCGGCTTTCGGCATTCAGGGCCTGCCTGCCCCACCCGAGTATGGCGGGGGCGGAGCGGACACGCTTACCACGGTTTGCGCGCTTGAAGCTCTGGGCTACGGCTGCAAGGACAACGGTTTTCTGTTCTCGCTGAACGCCCATCTGTGGACCAGCGTCATCCCGTTGATGACGTTCGGCACCGACGAGCAG
>Ga0302324_100029078_pt1 | contig 10491 bp, 7 predicted proteins | sample Palsa_T0_1_FD_201949 | JGI IMG/M metagenome (GOLD analysis project Ga0302324, IMG submission 201949) | Peat permafrost microbial communities from Stordalen Mire near Abisko, Sweden - Palsa_T0_1 | ecosystem: Environmental > Terrestrial > Soil > Palsa > Peat permafrost | place: Sweden: Abisko... | reverse complement strand
GCGGATGGCATCCGGGGTCAGCGAGGAGATCCATAGTCGGCTGAAGGGCTTGTCACTCTTGGCCGCTTCGTAGATGTAGCGGAAAATCAGTTCTCCTTCGCGCCCGGCATCGGTCGCGCATACGATTCGCGACACCCGCGGGGATACGAGTATCTTTTGCACCACCTCGAACTGCTCTTTGCTGCGCTCGTAGACCACGAGGGGCCACTGCTGGGGCAGGATGGGCAGGGTTTCCATCCGCCACTGCCGCCAGGCGGGATTGATCTGATGCGGCTCGGCCAACGATACCAGGTGCCCGATGGCCCAGGTGACCACATAGCCGTTGCCCTGCAGGTAGCCCTGGCCCCGCTTATCAGCCCCGAGTACGCGGGCAATGTCTCGCGCCACCGAAGGCTTTTCCGCCACGACGGCGATGGTCCCGGATTCACTCGCCTGCATGATGTGTTCCAGTTTAAATGCTATGGGCCGGCGCACCCGTCCTCAATCAGATCCCTCCCCTTTAATAGCAATATGAGAAATGCTTTAATCAACTGTGGACGTTTCCCTCGGTCAGATACAACAAGCAGAACAACGCATTCGCAACTTTATCTACTTCTCTCCCTGCCAACTCTCGGCCGCCCTCTCCGAAATGACCGGCCAGCAGGTTTATCTGAAGCTGGATAATCTGCAACGTACCGGAGCGTTCAAAGAGCGCGGCGCGCTTAACCGGATTTTGCTGCTGAACGAGGACGAGAAGCGGCGCGGCGTGATTGCTGCGAGCGCGGGAAACCATGCCCAGGCCGTGGCATTCCACGCCACCCAACGCGGTGTGGTGGCGCGCATTGTCATGCCGCTTATGACCCCGCTGGTAAAGATCTCGGCGACGCGTGGGTTCGGGGCCGAGGTGGTACTACACGGGGCGAATTACGATGAGGCGTACGAGGAAGCGCTGCGGATTTGCGCCCTGGAAGGGCTGACGTTTCTGCATCCTTTCGATGACGCCGCGGTCATCAATGGCCAAGGGACGATCGGCCTCGAGCTGTTGGAGCAGGTGCAAGGCCTTGAGGCGGTGGTGGTGCCCATTGGCGGCGGGGGCTTGATCAGCGGCGTGGCCTGCGCCTTGAAAGAAAGCAACCCGGCCATTCGCGTGGTGGGAGTACAGACGGAGCGGCTTCCCTCCATGCTGCGCGCCATCGAAAACGGCGGCCCGATCACGCTTCACGCAGAAGCGACCATCGCCGATGGTATCGCGGTTCGCCGCGCCGGCGACCTCACCGTTCCCCTGGTGGAACAGTTTGTCGACGAAATTGTCACTGTCGATGAAGAGGAGATTGCGAATGCCATCATGGTGCTGCTGGAGAGAGAAAAGACCCTCGCCGAAGGAGCAGGCGCAGTAGCGCTGGCGGCCCTGCTGCAGAAGAAGACGTCGCTCAAGGGGGAACGCACCGCGGTACTGGTGTGCGGGGGCAACATCGATGTAAGTCTGCTGGCCCGGATTATCGAACGCGGCCTGGTGAAGGACGGACGGCGGGTTCGCATTCGCGTTCATCTTGCCGACCGGCCGGGAGCGCTTCATCACTTGACGAAGATCCTTGCCGACCAGCGGGCAAATATCGTCGAGACTCTCCATAATCGTGCTTATTACGGGGTCAATTTGGGCGATACGGTGATTGACATCACACTCGAAACGCGAGGCGCGGCGCACATTACCGCGATTGGGGATGCACTGGTCGTCGAGGGCTATCGATATGAGCGTATCCAGTAAACCGATGCAAGAGTTTCTAAGATTGAAACGGCTGCCGCCGTATGTGTTCAACATCACCGGCGAGCTCAAGGCCGCGGCGCGGGCGCGCGGAGAGGACATTATCGACTTCGGCATGGGCAACCCCGACGGGGCCACGCCCAAGCACATCGTGGACAAGATGATTGAAGCGGCGGGCAAGACTGCGACCCATCGCTACTCCTTGTCGAAGGGGATTCCGCGGCTGCGCAAAGCGATTTGCAACTGGTACTTCAAGCGTTATGGGGTGGAGCTGGATGCGCTGACGGAGGCGATTGTCACCATTGGCTCCAAGGAGGGCATCGCGCACCTGTGCCTGGCGACGCTCGATCGCGGCGACGTGGTGGCGGTGCCGAGCCCCAGCTATCCCATCCATATCTATGGTCCGGTGATTGCCGGAGCCAATGTACGCGCCATCCCGGTGCATAGCACGGATGAGTTTCTGGCGGAGCTGGAGCATTCGGTTCCGCTGATGTATCCGCGGCCCAAGATGTTGATCTTGAATTTTCCTGCTAATCCTACGACGCAATGCGTCGATCTGGCATTTTTTGAGCGCGTGGTCGCGCTGTGCAAGGAGTTTCAAATCTACCTGGTGCACGATCTGGCCTACGCGGATATTGTTTTCGATGGATATCGTGCGCCATCGATCCTGCAGGTGCCGGGGGCGAAGGAGATCGCGGTTGAGTTTTTCACCTTGTCGAAGAGCTACAACATGCCCGGCTGGCGCGTCGGTTTCATGGTGGGCAATGCGGAATTGGTGGCCGCGTTGGGGCGGCTTAAGAGTTATTTCGACTATGGCACGTTTACGCCAATCCAGGTGGCTTCGATTCTTGCCCTGGAGGGGCCGCAGGAGTGTGTCCAGGAAATTTGCGACACCTACCGCAAGCGGCGGGATGTGTTGGTAAAAGGGCTCAATCAATTGAACTGGCAAGTCGCTATGCCGAAGGCCACGATGTTCGTGTGGGCCTCGATTCCGGAGCGTTATAAAGCGATGGGTTCGCTCGAGTTTTCAAAGAAGATGCTGACCGAGGCCAAGGTCGCGGTCAGCCCGGGTGTCGGTTTTGGCGAATATGGAGACGAGCATGTGCGCTTCTCTCTGATTGAGAACGAGGAGCGAACACGCCAGGCATTGCGGGGCATCAAGCAGATGTTTATGCAGGAGAGCTAGGCTTTAAGAGCTTCACCAGTGCAAGCGGGATGGTCGCATTGGCAAGCTAGCTCGGTCATGCCCTTTGCGTCTTCACAGACTTCGCTGCAGTATTTTTGCTTGTCCGGGGGGATACAGCTACAGGCGGGGTGTGCGCACTTCTTTACGTCGGCCATTGGTTCTCCTTTGGTTGGCTGCCCAACACGTTGGTATGATGCCGTCCGCGCGTAATGGATACGCTATCGGGATCAGAAATGTGTGGGCCAGCGCCGAGAACCGTGAAGCAGGGCGAGAACGCGAACTGTCGCGCCTCTTAGGCGGTAGGCAACGATATAAGGTGTGCCTGGAATGACCAGTTCGCGCGTGTGGCTGATCCGGCCGGTACGGCCCATTTCCGGAAAATTAACGAGCTGATTAACGGCTCGCAAGATCATGTCCACTTGCCTGTCTGCCGCAGAAGGATTTTCCTCGGCGAGGAAGTCATGTGCAGACACAAGCTGTTCAGTAGCTTTCTTGGTCCATCGTATTCCAATCAATTGTGTTTTGTGCGCTTACTGATCAGGTCGGCTACCATTTTCACCACTGTTTCGTGGTCCACTACATCTCCTGCATCGTCCTGCCGGATGCCTTCTTCAATCAAACCACGGTGGTATTCGTAGAGCGAGAGGTATTGAGTTACCGCCTCATTGATGACAAAGCTTCGATCACGCTGCTGTACATCAGCAACTGAGTCAAGTGCTTGGAGCTTCTCTTCAGGTAAGCGAAAGGTGATCGTCTTCAAAGGCATACTATAAGAATACAAGAGAATACAGGAGAATGCATGATTTCAATGAAAATCGTGTGAGCGTACTTCCAAGTTGCTGAAGGCTAACGGTTGTATGCGTTTGGCTTTGATGTGGATGACGCTGTCCTGGTTCTGCAATGGGCCTTCGACCAGAACAAATTTGCTGCGGGTGACCACCAAACGCTCCCGCTCATAGAGATCGGGCGTGATGATGACGTTGGCGATGCCGGTCTCGTCTTCCATGGAAAGAAAGATGAAGCCCTTGGCAGTGCCGGGGCGCTGGCGCGCGATGACACAACCGGCGGCGCGCACATACACGCCGTCTTGCAAATTCCTCAGTTCCGAGGAGGACCGCACCTTCATGGCTTGCAACTCCTGGCGGCGATAGTGCAGCGGATGCTGCCCCACCGTCAGGCCGGTGCCGGAGTAGTCCGCATTCAGCCTCTCGTCCGTCGTCATTTTTCTCAGGGGAGACGAGTTCGAGGAACCACCATCATGGGGCTTCAACAATGGGCCCACCGGCCTAGCCGCTTCTTCTACCGCCCAAACCGCGTCGCGGCGATGATCGACGCCCTCCAGACCATTCAACGCGCCGATGCGGGCCAGCAGCGTGAGTTCTTTGCGCTGCAGCAGGGGCACACGCCGGGTGAGATCTTCCGCGGAGCGGAACGGGCCGAATCTCGTCCTGGATTCGACCAGCGCTTCCCCCACGTCCCGGCGCAATCCGCGGGCATACAGCAAACCCATGCGTAGCGAGCGCTCGCCATTGCTTTCATGCTCAATGGTGCATAGCCACTGCGCCTGCTGCACATCGACAGGGCGCACGCGCAGGCCATGACGCTGCGCATCCTTTACCAGGACGGCAGGCGAGTAAAAACCCATGGGCTGATTGTTGAGAATGGCACAGGTGAACGCCGCCAGGTAACGCACCTTGAAATACGCCGAAGCATAGGCAATCAAGGCGAAACTAGCGGCGTGCGATTCAGGAAAGCCATAGAGCGCGAACGAAGTGATGTTTTGAATAATGTTTTCCTGGGTAGCCGCGTCCAGACCGTTCTTGGTCATGCCGGCGCGCAGCTTCACTTCCAGCTGCTCCATGCGCTGCCAGGAACGGCGCATGCCGACGGCGCGCCGCAATTCTTCGGCTTCTGCACCGGAAAAATCGGCCACGGTCATGGCCATGCGCAAGAGCTGCTCCTGGAATAGTGGCACTCCCAACGTGCGTTTGAGCACCGGTACGAGCGAGGGGTGAGGGTAAGTGACGGCTTCTTTTTTCTGCCGCCGGCGCATGTACGGGTGCATCATTTTTCCGACGATTGGCCCAGGCCGGATGATGGCCACCTGCACTACTAAGTCATAGAATTTGTCCGGGTGATTGCGCGGCAACGAGGCCATTTGCGCCCGGCTTTCCACCTGAAACATGCCCACCGTGTCGGCACGCTGCAGGGTTTCGTAGACCAACGGATCCTGCGGCAGGTCCGCCAAGTCGACGGGCTTGTCGTAATGCTGCGAGACCAGGACAAGCGATTCCTGGATAACCGCCATCATGCCCAGCCCCAGCAGATCCACTTTGATGATGCCCATGTCGGCACAGTCTTCCTTATCCCACTGGACTACCGTTCTACCGGGCATGGAGGTTCGCTCCAGGGGCACCACACGATCCAACTGGCCCTGGCAGATCACCATGCCTCCGGAGTGTTGGCCTAGATGGCGCGGCAGGTCCTGAATGCGCATGCAAAGCTCGAGAAATTTGTGGATGTGGGCATGCTTGACGTCGAAACCGGCATGCATAAAGGAATGTTCCAGGGTGTCGTTTTTGCCTTTCCACTCCCACTGCGACACCAGGCTCGAGAGACGGCCCAGGGTTTCAGGATCGAAGCCCATGGCCTTGCCTACTTCCCGCGCGGCCGACTTGCCGCGATAGGTAATCACGTTGGCGCACACCGCTGCGCCCAGTTCCCCATAGCGCTGATAGACGTACTGGATGGCCTGCTCGCGCTTGTCTCCGGAGGGCAGATCAAGATCGATGTCCGGCCACTCCCCGCGGCTTTCGCTTAGGAAGCGCTCAAAGAGCAGGTCCATGCCGACCGGATCGACGGCGGTGATTTCCAACGCGTAGCAGACGGCGGAGTTTGCCGCGCTCCCCCGGCCTTGCACCAGGATGTCGTTCCGCTTGCAGAAATCCACCAGGTCCCACACGATCAGAAAATAGCCGGCAAAACCCAGTTTTTGGATCAAGGCCAGCTCATGCTCCACTTGCTTTTCGGCTCTTTCCAACAGATTGCGATTGAGTTTGGACCCGTAGCGTTTCACGACCCCTTCCGCAGTCCGCCGGCGTAGAAAGCTATCCATGGTTTCGCCCTCAGGCACGGGATAGCGGGGAAATTCATAGCCCAGATCATTCAGCTCGAATTCCAGCCGCTCAGACAAAGCCAGGGTGTTCGCGATGGCCACCGGAAGATCGCCGAATCTGGCGGTCATTTCCCGGGCATCGCGCAAATGGCGCTGCTGGTTGACGCTGAGCAGGCGGCCGGCGTGTTCGAGGTCAGTATGGTGGCGTATGGTAGTAAAAACATCGAGGATTTCACGATCATTCGCAGTGGCATAGCGAACCCCGTTGGTCGCCAGCAGGGGCAAACGCAGGCGGCCGGCAATACGGATCGCGGCCTGGTTACGCCATTCTTCCTCCCGCTCACCATGACGCTGCAGCTCGATGTAAATATTTTGCTGCCCGAAGATGCGAACAAGTTGTTCGGTAACTTTGACTGCTGCTGATTCCCCGCCCTGCATCAGCGCGGCGGCCATGGGACCTTCATCGCCGCCGGTCAGGCATACCAGCCCGGAAGAATACTGTTCCAGGTCTTCGAACGTGGCCGCGCCTTCGCACTTATCCCTCTCCCGCATCTTGAACCGGGTAATCAGCTGGCAGAGATTCTGATAGCCGGCCCGGGAGGTGCACAACAGGGGAAGACGCGGGGGTTCAGGAGCATGCTGATGCGGCAGCCATGCCGGGGGCGTAAGACGCCGACCCAGGCTGGAGACAGCGACTTCCGCTCCCACATGGGCGTGCACACCGTGCTTACGGGCAAGGGTGTGAAATCGGGCCGCGCCGTAAACCCCATTGCGATCGAGCAGGGCCATAGACGGCATGTGGAGCTCGACCGCGCGCTGGATAAGGTCTTCGGGCAGGGACGCTGCTTCAAGAAAGCTGAAGGCACTGGCCGCATGCAGCTCAATATAGCCCTCAGTCATACAGAGCCTCTACCTGCCAACGTTCCTGCATGAGATCACGGGTCATGCAACAGCAGAGCCAGGAGGCATCATGCGCCCGGGCTACCAGGTCCCATTGCTCGAGCGACCAGAGAGTGGGTTTCCACCAGTCCCCCGCGGAAGACCAGGGCCCATAAGCCCGCTCAACGGTATAGCGCTTCTCACGAAAGACGAAGGATTCCGGTTGGAGATTGCGTACATTGACGATTACTAATTCCGGTGGCCGTAGTTGGCGCATGGCCAGGCGCTGGGTTCCCGATTTTCTATCGGCCGCCGGGGAAAAGGCCACGGTGAAGGGTTCTACCCGAAAGGCGTCGGGGTGATGGGTGTCCTGGAGTACCGCCCGCCCGGCGTTCCCTTCGCCGACAATGCTGCGAATCCTGGCCAAGGTTACATCGAGCCGCATGGGCTCCGGGACCTGGGGAGAAAAAAGTCCAAGCTGCACTTTGCTGGTGCTGCCGGGCTGGGCGCTCAAGGTAAGCGCTTCAATTGCAGCCTGAGGGGGATGGGCCTGAAGATCGAGATGGATCAGCTTCAGCCATAGTTTCCGATCGGTATTCGGCAGTGCAGGCTGTACGGTGCGGGAATGGGATGTGCCGCCCTGGAGGTCGAGGCGCAGGGTGATGGAGGCCAGCGCCAGTATGCGCGATTGGGCACGCACGATGAGCTGATCGAGCATTACTCCCAATATAAAGAGCAAGGAATCGAGCAGCTCGACAGGGACGTCTAATTCGACTCGCTCCTCGAGCGGGAAGTCGGCCTCGAGGGCAGTAAATAAATGGGGTGATTCTCCGCGCGCAAGCAGGCGCAGCTCTTTGCCGGCTTGTCCAAGCCGGGCAATCAACTCTGTTTCTTTAAGACACGCCAGTTCGCCCAGGGTGGTGATGCCCCACATGGCGAAGGTTTCCGCATGTTCCGGAGAAAGATCGAGAACGGTGAGGGGCAAGGGCGCGAGGGCGGCGCCTTCCCTACCCTGCGGAACAAAGAGTACACCTGAGTGCCCCCGTGCCAGGCATCGGGCGGCTTGAAAATTGCTGCTGATCGCGATCGAAGCTTGTATGCCCAGGGCATGGGTTTTTTTTAATAGGCTCTCGCCCAGCACCTGGGGAGAACCGAAGAGGATTTCTGTACCGGTAATATCGATCACGCAGATAAAGTAACCGTCACTGCTCTGATCTTCCACCCGCGGAGAAAAGGTTCCGGCACACTCCAGCAAGGCTGCGCGCGCGGCTGACTCCAGCGCGCGCGAACGGGTCAATACGATCGCGTTAGGAAACATTTCCATTTCCAGCTTGGTCATGCCTGGGGCGATGCCCAGGGTGAGCGCCGGACGGTTGAGGGAACACACCTGCTCAAAGGGGGGCTCGCCGTCCAGCACGGCTACGGGTTTGGGGCGTGATTCCGGGCGAAAGCGCAGCAGCGCCTGGAGAGGAAATTCCTGGGCGACGAGGCAAGCATAGCGGGTCGTCATCGTTGGCCTGCCCAGACGGTTTTCGTCTGCCACTGGGCGGCCGGCACGCTTTGCGGCGGCTTGCGCAGGGGGAGGATATCGCCTTGGGGAAAGCGCTGGCGGGTTACCTCGGCCCGATGATGCAGGCCGGTGAAGACGGTCGAGTGCGGGTTAAGCCGGCTGCCTGGGTCAAGACGTAACACCAGGCCGGCGCTGTTCCTGGAGCAGCCGTGTTGGGTCAGCAACACAACATTCGATTGCAAGCGCTCGGCCGCGGCGCGGAAGCGAAACCAGGTGGCCAGAGGCACACGCAAGGCATACTCCGCGCTCAGACTGCCCAGGTCGAGCACGATGCAACTGAAGCCGCCTGCCTGAAGCAGCAGATCGCTCACCCGCAGCCCCTGTTCCAGCCGAGACCAGGATTTGCGATTGAGGGTGGCGGCGCCACAGCGTATCCAGAGCAGGCGCGAGAGGTCGACTCCGAGGGCGGCTGCGGATTCAGGATGCAGGGTGTCGGAAACATCTACCCAGGCGCACACCTTGCCGGCCTGGGTCATGGAGGCGACAAAGGTGAGCGCCAGTGAGGTGCGTCCGGAGCATTCCGGCCCGACGATTTCGCTGATGGCGCCTACTGGCAATCCGCCATCCAATAGGGCATCGAGCTCGGGGATCCCTGTGGGAGCCACCGGGTGCTGCAGGCGGGGCAGCGGAGTCAGCGCCGAAGGGATTCGTTGGGCCAGGTTGGCTTCTATGTGGGCGCGCAGATGCTGGGCGGAAGGCATAGCGAATCTTCGCCTTATTTTCGCCTAAGGCAGCCCTGGGACGCCAATCAAATCTGTGGGAAAGTTCCAAATCAGACCTTCAAATGGATGAAAATAAAACGCTTATAAAATGCTTAAGGATGAAACAGCATAGCCCTCGCGTCCGTCTTAAGTACTGGCATATTTCGGAGATAATTAAGCATGGAAATTAGGGCTGAATGATCCTTGGTTGTATCCGTTTCACCATATTGGGGATGGGGGTTATCCCCTGGATCTACTACGCTTTGGCACTGTTTAGCGCGGGGCGTTTTTTTCGCACTTCCCGTAAGCCCGGGCGGTTGGGTGGGTACACCCCTCCGGTGAGTAATCTCAAGCCGATTCGGGGACTCGATCCCGATGCTTACGAAAATTTCGCCAGTTTTTGCCGTCAGGATTACCCCGAATACGAGATTGTCTTTTGCGTAGGCGATGCGTCGGAACCTGCGTTGCCCACGATTCAGAGACTCATTCGCGACTTCCCTGATTGCCATATTCGGGTGCTGATCGGCTCCGGCCGGGTGGCCACCAACGATAAGGTCGCCAAACTGGCGCGACTGACTGCGGAAGCAAAGTATGAAACTGTGGTGATCAGCGACAGCGATGTGCGCGTCGAACCGGATTACCTGCGCACCATTGTTGCCGGAATGGCGGATCCCAAGGTGGGAGCGGTTACGTGCTTTTATGCTCCAGTGGCCAGCGAAGAAAAAACCCTGGTGCAGCGCGTTCAGTCGGTGGGGATGCTGTCTGATTTTTATGCCGGAATTTTGGTGGCCAGGCAGTTGGATGGGGTTAAGTTTGCCCTGGGTCCGACCATCGCCACCACGCGCACGCGTTTGGCCGGCTTCGGCGGTTATGCGGCGATTGAAAATCGCCCGGCAGACGACTTGCTGGTGGGACGATTGATCGCGGAGCAGGGCTATGAAGTTGAGTTGCTGAATTATTCCATCAACACAGTTTCGGATTTTCACTCACTGCGGGATCTTTTTTTGAAGCGTCTGCGGTGGACGGTGGTGATGCGCATCATGCGGCCTTGGGGGCATCTGGGACTGATTTTTACCCTGGGTTTGCCTTGGGCCCTGGCGGCGATTTTTGTCCAACCTACGCCGAAGACGGCTTTCGTTTATTTGAGCGGGTATTTTGCCTTCCGCATTGCCATGATGGAGGTGATTGGAAGGTGGGGTTTGAAGCAGCCGGGGATTTATAAGAAGCTGTGGCTGCTTCCGGTTTGGGATCTGCTGGCGGCTTGCATATGGCTGACCAGCTTTACCCGCAATAGCATTC
>Ga0302324_100029077_pt1 | contig 10491 bp, 7 predicted proteins | sample Palsa_T0_1_FD_201949 | JGI IMG/M metagenome (GOLD analysis project Ga0302324, IMG submission 201949) | Peat permafrost microbial communities from Stordalen Mire near Abisko, Sweden - Palsa_T0_1 | ecosystem: Environmental > Terrestrial > Soil > Palsa > Peat permafrost | place: Sweden: Abisko... | reverse complement strand
AGTGAAAAGGTTGGCAGGTTTGCATTGGTAGCGCTGCTCAAGCGATTGCTCTATATCCTGCCGGTCATCTGGCTGGTAGTGTCGTTGGTCTTCTTGCTCATTCATCTGGTGCCGGGCGACCCGGTGCAGCAGATGCTGGGCGAGGGTGCGACCGCGTCGGATCTGTCGGCGCTGCGCCATGAGTATGGTTTAGACGCGCCGCTGGGGTTGCAATATCTCCACTACTGGCGCGGCGTGCTGCATGGCGACCTGGGAAGGTCCTTGCGTCTCAACGACTCCGTCTCTCACCTGGTGTTAACTCGCTATCCCTACACGCTGGAGCTGACCGTGGCCGCGCTTCTGCTGGCCTTGGCCCTGGCAATTCCCGCCGGTGTGCTGGCCGCGCTGCGCCGGGCCCGCTGGCAAGACAGTGCCGTAGGGGTGGTGAGCCTGCTGGGGCTTTCCTTTCCCAGCTTCGCCCTGGGCCCCATCCTGATCTTGCTCTTCTCGATCAAGCTGGGATGGCTTCCGGTTTCGGGAGCAGGTTCGTTCGCTCACTTGGTGCTCCCTGCGGTCACCATGGGCGGCAGCCTGGCCGCGATTCTCACCCGCATGGTGCGCACCGCCATGCTGGAGGAATTAAGCCAGGATTACATTCGCACTGCGCGCGCCAAAGGCTTGCCCGAGCACGTGGTCGTCTACCGCCATGCGCTGCGCAACGCCATCATCCCCGTGATGACGCTGGTAGGCCTGCAGTTTGGCGCCCTGCTGGCAGGCGCCATCGTTACCGAGACCATTTTTTCCTGGCCCGGGATTGGCCGGCTCACCGTGTCGGCCATATCCAACCGCGATTACGCCCTGGTGCAGGGCTGCATCCTGGCCGTCGGGCTGACCTACGTGCTGGTCAACCTGCTGACGGATGTGCTGTATACCGTGGCCAATCCCAGAATCCGAAGCTAGATCTCCACTTTCTGCGCGAAAACGCCGGCGAAGGTCCGCCGCACCCCGTAAAAGACGATGAACCATAAGACAACGGTGAGCAGTCCAGGCGGCAACCCGGCAGGTTGCAGGGCGATGTGGAAGAGGAGGATGTTGACGATGACCGGCCCGAGCAGGATCAGTGCCAGCGGGACGAACTGGCCGGAAAGCAGCAGCACCCCTCCCACAATCTGCACCAGGAAGACGAAGTGCATGTAAATGGTGGGGCCGAGCAAGGTCATGAATTGGCCAACAGGGCCGGGGGGTATGGGGGCGTGCAGGAAGTTGAGGAACCCGTTCAGTCCAAAGAACAGGAAAATGAGACCCAGTAGGATACGTGCGATCAGAACCGCAATTTTCATGACTTTCTCCTTGTATTGGGCAACCGTACGGATGGTTTAGACGGCGATGCTTCTTACCTGCTCCAGGTGGGGTTGGAGGAACTGGCCGCGGTCGACGGTTCCAGTCCTTAACTGCGCTGTGCCGCCGGCGGTAACGAATTTTAGGTCCGTGATCCCGATGAAGCCGAGGATGGTACGGAGATAAGGATCGATAAAGTTGAATGGCGCGTAGGGAGTCCCTTCATCATAGACGCCACCCGTCGCCACCAGAACCGTGGCCTTCTTGCCTGAAAGTAGTCCCTTAGGCCCCTCCGCCCCATAGTCAAAGGTGTGTCCTTTGCGGACAACCTGATCGATCCACAGCTTGAGCACCGAGGGAATACTGAAGTTATGCATGGCCACGCCAATCACGTATTCGTCCGCCTTTTCCAGTTCGGCGATGGCCTCATCCGAGTAGGTAAGTAGGGCCTTCTGCTCTGGCTGTAACGCTTCTTCGGGGGTAAAGACGGAGTAAATCCACGCTTGGTCTATTGGTCCAGGAGGGTTGGCGGCCAAGTCGCGATAGATCACTTGGCCTGTAGAGCGGTTAGCCTTCCAATTGCTGACGAATTCCCGCGTTAATTCGCGGCTGACTGAGCTTGCGAGGGAGCTGGTATCTATATGTAACAACGTGGCCATGCGTAATCTCCTCAACGACATACGTTGTCTATGCGTCGTCTGTCGTTGACTATAAGACAACGGTTGTCGTTTTCCCGATTCTTTTAATTGCCTGATGAGCTCTAATAGGGGTGACGATGCCGATTTCTGACTGTCAAGTTCGCGATCCGCGGATCCGCCGCACCCGGAAGCTCCTGCAGGGAGCCCTGGGCACTCTTCTGCAGGCCAAGAGCTTCGACGAGATCTCGGTGCAGGACATTACCGAAGTAGCCACCGTGAACCGGGCCACCTTTTACGACCACTACACGGATAAGTACGCGCTTTTGGAAGCGATGATTGCGGGTGGTTTTCACGAATTGCTGTTCGAGCGTGGCCTGCGCTACGAGACCGGCTGTCCCGGTGCTCTGAGCGCCATTATCAAGGCCACGTGCGATTTCCTCATCCAGGCTCACTCCGCAGGAGCTTGCGAGCGCCAAACAGCCTTTGAACCGCTGATGTGGGCGGCTATTGTGGCCGCCATCCGGCGCCTGCTGATGGAGGGTCTGGAACGCGCGAAACGCTCATCGTCCTTAGCGCCTGACGAACCGCCAACACCTGACTTTGAAGTGATTGCGGCGGCAGCAAGTTGGGCCATCTGTGGCGGGGTAAAACAGTGGCTCTCTATACCTGATCGTCCGCCGGCCGGCACTTTTGTGCCCCAGCTGCTGCAGCTCGTTCTTCCAATGCTCGATAGGGCCGTTAGGGAAGATTCACCAATTGCGGCCGCAGGGAGCCTGCATCTATCGTCACCAGTGCCAGTGAAATAGGCAGTGAGAAGCGGCGGGGTCCGGCACTCCCGGGGTTAAGGTAGAGCACGCCCTTGCGCCACTCAATCAGAGGCCGGTGCGAGTGCCCGCTGATGACCGCCGAAAACCCCGCGGCGGCGGGATCGAGATCGAGGGCGTGGCGGTCGTGCAGCATATAAAAGGTGTGGCCATGCAGCGTGACCACCTCGGTTGCGGGCAGGTAGGAGCAAGGTCCGTGCACATCGATATTGCCGCTGATGGCGGTAACCGGGGCAACTTCGCGCAACTTTTCCAGGATCCGCGGATCGCCCACGTCTCCGGCGTGGAGAATGTGCTCGACGCCGCGCAGAGCCGCGATGGTCTCCGGGCGAAGCAGGCCGTGCGTATCTGAAATAACCCCGATCAACGCGTTTTTGCTAATACTGTGCTCCGGTGGGATCAGCTATGTGCGGCCGTTCTTTGGCGGAACGGCCGCGTCAAGATCAGTTTCCTGGTCTAAACCATTAGCAAAAATGCTATAGCCCGATTAATAGCCGTGTACGCGGGTCGAGGTAATCGCGCAGCGCGTCGCCAATGAAGTTGAAAGACAGCACGCAGAGCATGACCGCGATGGCGGGGAAGACGACCATATGCGGCGAATCAAAGAGGTGCGAGCGCGCGTCGTTGAGCATCCCGCCCCAGCTGGCCGCCGGCGGTGGCAGTCCCAAACCCAGAAAACTGAGCGTCGCTTCCGCCAGAACGGCTCCCGCCATGCCGATGGCCGCCTGGACAATGATGGGTTGAAGGATGTTGGGCAGGATGTGACGGGTAAAGATGCGCAAATCCGAGGCGCCAAGAGCGCGCGCGGCCTCGACAAACTCCCGCTCTTTGACTGCCAGCACTTGGGCTCGCACCAGGCGCGCGTAACCCACCCATCCGCCAATAGCCAAGGCAAGGACCAGGTTAAGCAACCCGGGGCCCAGAAAAGCCACGAAGGCGATGGCCAGAAGAATGCCCGGGAAGGAAAGAAAGGCATTCATGACAAAGACATTGAGCAGCGTATCCACCCGTCCGCCATAGAAACCGGCGAGGCCGCCGAGAACCAATCCCAGGGAAAGAGAGAGACCAACGACGCTCACGGCAACCATCAGCGAGAGGCGCGCACCAGAGAGAATGCGGGAGAAGATGTCGCGGCCGAGCTCGTCGGTGCCAAACCAGTGGGCATGCGAAGGCGGAGTGAGGCGGTGATAGAGGTCAATGGCGGCGGGATCGTAAGGCGAAATGGCAGGCGCCAGCACCGCGATGATGACGAAGAGCACGAGGAGAAAAATGCCAATCACTCCGAGTGGCTGGTGGCGGAGGGTGCGAGCAAAGGCCATCGATGGTCATCATCGCATATCGGGCCGGTGACCTTGGTGCATCAACATGCGTACTATTCCGCTCCGGGTGGGTTGAATACGATGGGGGAGAACGCAATGCGCAAACGACACTGGCTTTCGACGATGGTGCTGGGGGGAACGATGGCGGCGCTGCCGGTTCTGGCGCAGCAACCGGCCGAACAGCAGGTGATGGACTTGGCCAATGCGGACCGGGCGCAGCAAGGATTACCTCCGCTGAAGTGGGACCCCGCGCTGGCCCAGGCCGCAACCCAACACGCACAGCTCATGGCGCAGCAGCCCGCGCTTTCCCATCAATATCCCGGCGAGCCCGACCTGGACGCGCGTGCTGGCTCGGCAGGTGCCCATTTTCGCGCGATTGCTGAGAATGTAGCTTTGGCGCCCAGCCCCCAGGCGCTGAATCAGGAGTGGATGCACTCGCCTCCTCATCGCGCCAACATTCTCGATCCGCGCATGGATACTATTGGCGTGGGCCTGGTGCAACGGGGAGGGAACTACTACGCCGTGGAGGACTTTGCCTCTACGGTAGCGGAGCTTGGACCGCAGCAGATCGAGCAGAAGATCGGGCAATTGCTGCAGCAGAGGGGGCTGCAGCCGGCGGGGCTGACCCAGGAAGCGCGCCAGACCTGCGAAATGGATCATGGCTCGGCCGGAGGTCCAAAGCCCTGGTTCGTCATGCGCTGGACAGGAACGGATTTAGGCCGTTTGCCGGACGAGCTGGAGCAGAGGATATCGACTGGCAAGTACCACAAGGCCGCGGTCGGCGCTTGTGGCAACCCGGGGCAGGGCTTCACGACCTACAAAATCGCGGTGATGCTCTACCAGTGATGCCATCGCCATCTCCTTGGTGAAGCCACAGTTCAAGTGGCAGGCTGAGGGGCGAGATCATCAGGCGGAGCCACCACTCCAAAGCCGCATTTGGAGCAACAATAAAGGTGGGTTATGCACCATTCTCTAGTTCCAGGTTCCGGCATGAACCTGGGCAAACTCGATGTAAATTGGGGGTCCGTCCTTCTCCCGCACCGGAGGCAATACAGCACTTGGGGATAATGTTTCATGGCGTAACCACGTCCCTGAGTGAAAATTGTACGCTTGGCCGGAGGGACGCAACGATTTGACTCGAAGGCCGCTTGCCGCCGGCAAGATATTTCGTCACCGTTCCCGTTTCTGATGAGGACGAGTTGCATCCGCAGCCGCAAAAAAAGCTCCGAAGGTAGGAGCAGCGGGCAACAATATGGCTGAAACTGGCCGGGGCATGGCAAAAACTGGCCGGGGGTGATGAGGAAATTGCTTGCGGCGAGGCTTGATTTGGCGCTAATGTCTACCTGGTAAGTCGCAGTCCTATCCCCCTTAGTTGCCGTTTTTGCGTACGCGCCTTGAAGGACAAGTCCCCCAGCCGCAGTCGAATGCGTTTACGAGGGGGGTTGGGTCAATGTCTAGACAGTTGCCGGTTGTGCTTCGGAGTATCACTGCCTCCCCGCGTTTCTTCCCGTTAAAATGCATTTCTCGATGGCGGCTCTTCGGCGCCCTGGTCCTATTGTTTACTGCGGCTGCGACGCGGCCTGCGCTTGCAGCTCCCGCGTCTGTGGAGACATGCAATGAGCCGGGCAACGTTCTGCCCGCCGGTAACGTGGACACCGATCTTGAGGTAAGCAACGGGATCAATTGCATTGTGGATGGGACCGCACCCGATGGCACTTATCTCTATCGCAATGTAAACATCTGGAATGGCACCCTGACGTTTCGTGACGCCAAGATCAATTTTCACGCGCACTCCATCCTGGTGGAAAACGGCGGAACGCTGCAGGCAGGCTTCGATCCTACTAAGGGTCCTGTGGCTGGGCCGATTACCATCTGGCTCTACGGCGCAAGCGACGACGGTGTCCCCAGCATCACCTGCAAAAGCAGCGCCACCTGCGGCGTGCCCGGCCCCATCTGGACATCCAATGAAAATGTCGCCATGAAGGAGATGCCGCACGGAGCCTGTGTGCCGGCTTCCAACTTCGGGCCTCCACTCGGTCCCGTGGGCACCGGCTGCTTTTACCAGTACGACCTCTTCGAGCCCGGTGAAACCACGGCCGGCGCTTTCTTTGGCCGGAAGGTGCTTGCGGTTTCTTATGGCGGAAACCTTCTTTTGCGCGGCCAGAAAGGAATACGCAGCGGGGCGATGGATGCCGATCCCGCTGACTCGGGAACCAGTTGGGTCCGGTTAACCGACACACTCAACCCCGGCGCCCAATCATTCCATGTCGATCGCACAGTACCCACTTGGGCAAGTGGAGACCACCTTGCGTTGACCAGCACGGATTACCTGCCGGGCCACTCCGAGGAGGTCGTGATCCAGAGTGTGCAAAACGACGCCAAGGGCACTCTGATCACCCTCAACAAAGGCGTGACCTATCCGCACTACGGGACGGCGTACGATTTCAGCGGAATTGCTGCGACGAGCGGCCCCAGAGACGATCCCGACGGCCCTAAGACGCTTCCTTCACGGCATATCGAGACGCGAGCGGCAGTTGCGCTGTTGACGCACAGCATCATGGTTGCTTCCGAAGGCCCGCAGCCCGTGCTTGGCGGTCGCGACGTTCCCCATTTCACCCAGGGCTATTACGGCGGCCACACTCTATTTCGACAGGGCTTCGAGCAGCTGCAAATCCAAGGAGTGGAGTTCTACCAGTTAGGACAAGGCGGCGCCATCGGCCACTATCCTGTCCACTTCCACATGGATCGCACGGTTCCCCCTTTTCATCCGGCTGCCGACCCGGCCTTGGAGGGCACATACATCGCCGACAGCTCGATCCATGATTCCAATACGCGTTTCATTACCCTGCACGCCACCCAGGGAGTGCTGGTTGCGCGCAACGTCGGCTTTCGCTCGATCGGGCACGGTTTTTATCTTGAGGATGCGACCGAGATTAACAACCGGCTCTATTCCAACATCGGAATTCAGGCCCGCGCCGCCGTGGATGACGATTTGAATGACCGCAAAGTGCCGGGCATCCTCAGCCGGAACGACAACAACGCTGGCGAGGTATTTCCTTTCCACTCCGACTTTGATCATCCCTCTATCTTCTGGATCATGAATACGTGGAATGATTTCCGTTACAACGTCGCCGTCGGGGCGGGGACTTGTGGCGCTTGCTATTGGATGCCGCCTGCTGCCAACAGTGGCCCCTCTGTCTATGAGACCTGGGACTCCTATGCCTCTGCGCAAACCCGGGGCCGCGAGGGAGCGGTGCCCCTGATGAATTTTGTTGGTAACTCCTGCAGCACAGCGATGAGCGCCATCCAGACGGTAGGAGACACGGCTGCTTGTCTGGGCGTTAAACCGGGCCCTGGCAGCGATACGCAATATCTGTATTCGATTCCGAATCCGCAGCAAATTCCCGACAATGCCTACCCCGCAGTCGGCCTGGGGCAGCGTGAGCACGCCACCCTTTGCGATCCCTCGGTGTCGGACTGCAGCACCATCCCTCTTTGCTCCGGGACGAACGGAAATGAGGGGCAGTGTGCCGCGACCGTGATCGATCACTTTAGCAGCTCGTTCACCTGGGCGCAGAAGAACTTCGCCGCCATCTGGCTGCGCGGATGGTGGTTTCTGATGACGGACAGCGCGGTCACGGATCCGCAGAGCGGAGGCTTGACGTTTGTCACCGGCGGCGGGTACACCAGGGCGGACGCGGCTCAAGGGTATTGGTCGCTCTCGCACCACAATATTTACGTAGGCAACACGCAACCAAATCTTGCTTCCGGTCAAGTACCGCAGAATGCTGCTGCTTCCAATGCGGGTCCCTTCAATCCATACGCGGAGAAATGTGCCTACAACCCGCAGTTCTGCATTTCGCGAAGCAACGGCGTTAGTTTTCAGAACGAGGCTTTCAACGGAGGTCAGCGGCTGTTCAATATTTACGATGGCCCGTCGTTCGAGGATTCCGATGCTTTTGCGGATGTGCACACCACAACCGTCGGCGAACTCGGCCAGTGCAAACCCGGCGGCAATAACGCCGGCAGCTGTGTTGACCTGGGATGGATGAACGCGTACACCCCCGGCGTCTTACAAAAGTTGGCAACCAACAATTCCGCGAACGATTGCGTTCTTCCCAATGCCGCCATCGCCTGGAAGCAGCCCAACGGTTTCTACTATCCGCCGGCCTTTCACTCCACCAATCTTGCCTTCAGCAACGTGGATATCCGGCACTTTGTCATCCAGCCTCTGTGGCTGCCGGATTCTTTTCAGCAGGATCCCACGGCGACTAAGAATGTGTACTGCACTTGGGAGGGCGGCCAATTCACTAATTTTACCGACGTCGATCGCCAGACGGAGTTAAGCGATGACAGCGGCTCACTCACCGGGCTCACCTCCAACACCGAGGGAACTGCGGAGCCGTCGATCTCCGTAACCAGGGACCCTTTTTTCAGCGCACCCCTGGTTACGCCGGAGTGCTCCAGCTCCGTCCCCGGTCTGGCGGCTACGGTGGATACCAGTCCCTATCAGTACGTCACGACCGCAATCTACACTCCGTGTGGGGCGCCGGGCGGCTCATGCAATGCTGCGCCCAAAACGTGGGGCGCTGACTGCGGTTCGCAAAGCTGTTACGGAGTTCCGCTCTATCGCCAATATCTTACCGACGATGAGTTCAAGGCCTATCAAACCGATCCCACGACCCGCCCCCAGATTCGCATGATGGGCCAGGGCACCGGGCAGCGTAGCAACATGACGTTCAATCATGGCAGTTATTACATCGACACCACAGTGCCTCTGAACGCGCAAAACGTGGCCAATCCCAACGTCTTCTTGGCCGGTCACCCTTACTACATCTACTTCCTCTACGCTACGCCGTCCTTTCACCAGACGTACAGCATGTACATAGGCAAGGTCTCTGAGCAGCAAGGCCTCGCTGCGGTCACTCCAGGCCGCATCGGCATCGACTCTGGAGCCTACAGCTTTACCCCCGCCTCTGGAAACTGGATCTCGAACAAGGTATACGATCCCGACACGGGGCTGCTTACCGTCACCGTGGACCTGTCTCAGCAAAGCGCTGAATTTGCCAATGACCGGCCGAAATTCTGTCAGCCGCAAAGCTATTGCAGCTACAAGGGAGACACCTGCGGATGCCGGCCAGGCAGCAATTGCAAGGAGGATTCTGTATGCAGCTGGGCGGTCAAAGACATCGACTGCCCGATTAACGGATGCTTCGGGTTCTCGGTGACCATGACTGACAAGTTTCTCGCTGCCAAGCAGATAAACTTGCCCCCGACGCCCATTCGCTTTGTTGGTGATCCGGCGAGCGACCCATTCTTCCGCCAGGGCAACGTGACATTTGAGAACGCAACCGAAACGGTTGCCGGTTCCTGCTATTATCGTGTCCCGCCTACCCAGCCGTAGCCAGGCGCTTTGTCATCCCGATCAGGGCGGCGCCGGCCTGCTTGCGGTTCAGGGCAGGAGAGACCGGTATTGGCGGTTGCTATCCAGCAACAACCGTGCGTTTAGATTTCATCCCGGTCAACACCATTCTCCAGCGGCGTGGATGCGGGAGGCGAAAACCGTTTTACTCTCGCCCCATGAGCATTTTTCTTGAGCGGTCAAGCAAAGCCCTGCCCGCGACTTGGCAGAGCGATCCCGCGAGAGCAGGCCAGAGATGACCGATGCAGTGGTCATCGGAGCGGGCTTAGCTGGCCTTAGTTGCGCCTTGTCGCTGGAAGCCGCGGGTGTTTCCGTGACCCTGCTGGAGGCGGGTGACGCGCCGGGTGGGCGTGTCCGCACCGACCTGATCGAAGGCTTTCGTCTCGATCGCGGCTTCCAGGTCTTGCTGACGGCCTATCCGGAGGCGAAGCGGTTGCTGGATTACCCCGCCTTACAGTTGAAACAGTTCGAGCCGGGCGCTCTGGTGTGGCACGGCGGCAAGTTCCATCGCTTTGCCGATCCCTTCCGCAACCCCATGGGAGCGGCCAGGTTCCTCTTTGACTCCATCGTGCCGCTGGCAGACAAACTGCATGTGGCGAAGTTGCGCGCGCGGGTGCAGCGAGGCACCTGGGAAGAGATCTTTGCCCGCACGGAGAGGACCACGCGCGACTATCTCCAGGCGGTTCCATTCAGCGCCGACATCATCGAGAGGTTTTTTGAGCCGTTCTTTGCCGGCGTCTTTCTGGAACCTGAGCTGGTGACCTCGAGCCGCTTCTTCGAATTCCTCTTTCGCATCTTCTCGCTCGGGGACACCGCCGTTCCGGCAGCTGGTATGCAACAGATACCGTTGCAGTTGGCGGCGAAGCTGCGGCCGGGCACGGTGCTGGCCGGTGCGCGGGTGAGCAAGGTGACGCGCGGCAGCCGGTCATTCCAAATAGAGATTGAGGGCAAGGACCAGCAGGAGGCGCGGG
>Ga0302324_100029073_pt1 | contig 10491 bp, 9 predicted proteins | sample Palsa_T0_1_FD_201949 | JGI IMG/M metagenome (GOLD analysis project Ga0302324, IMG submission 201949) | Peat permafrost microbial communities from Stordalen Mire near Abisko, Sweden - Palsa_T0_1 | ecosystem: Environmental > Terrestrial > Soil > Palsa > Peat permafrost | place: Sweden: Abisko... | reverse complement strand
ATCGCGGATGGCGCCGCGCAGCGACATGAACAGAGATTGCGTCTGCTTGATCGGGCAGCCGCCCACTTCCATATCGCGCGAGGCGATGCGCCCTGTGATGTCGACGGGAGATTCGTAGCGCAGGATTTCTTCCACCGCGGAATTGATCAGTCCTGGATCGGCTTTCAGCTTCGCGAGTTCAGCCGGATTGGTGAGGAACAGCCAGATGCCGTTGCCGATCAGGTCGGTTGTGGTCAGGTTTCCCCCGACCAGCAAGCCTTGCAGATTGTTCTGCAATTCGCCGTCGCTCAACGGGGCGCCCTCGGCCTGCAGCACCATCATGTCACTGATCAAGTCGTCTTTGGGATTCTTGCGCCGTTCCATCATCAGTTCGTGGAAATAGGCATTCAGCGCATTTGCGCTCGCGATGAATTTTTGCGTCTGCTCGGGTGTGCGGAACGGATTGAGACTGAGGATCACGCCTTCGGACCAATCGCGGAATTCGACCAGCATTTTGTCGTCCACGCCCAGGATGCGCGCGATCACATCGATGGGGACGGGGACAGCGAATGTGTCCATCACGTCGAACTGCTTGCCGTTTATGCGGTCGAGAATCTCATCGACCACTTTCGCAACCAGCGGCCGGCATTTTGCGACGCGCTTGTAGAGCGCCATCTGAAGCGGATTTCGAATGCGCGCGTGATCGGGATCGTCACTGAGCAGGATGCTGGAGTCGCTGCCTTCGTGAACTTCAAGTCCGGGCGGGGGAGGGTCCAGAAGCCGCCGCGGCAGGATCGCGGCTTCCTCCGCCCGTGCGGGATCGCGCCACATGGTCGTATCCGACAGTGTACCGCGCACATCGGCATAGCGCGTCAGCACGAAGGTGCCCGCCGCGTCGTCGCGATGCACGGGACATTCGTTGCGCAGTCTGTCCAGCAGTGCGTGGGGATTCTGATTGAAGTTCGGATTGAGCGGCGTCAGCTCGAATACCGACGGAAGATCGTCCTGCGCCATGGCAACCGGCTTTCGATGTCTGTGTCGCCGGAGCTTAGCCCATTTCTGACGCGTGCGTCACTATTTTGGCGTCATCCCTTTTGGCGTCACCCCTTGGGAGCGCCAGAGCCGCCATCGATCTTCAGCTGGTTCAATTCTGCCACCACCGTGCCGTAGCCGGTCGAGGCCCAGACGCGCAGGGCGATGAAATAATGCCCGTTGGGCGAGTCTGCGCTCGGAATGTCGGCGAACCAGCCATAGATCGGCGGAAAGGCTTTGCCCTCCTTCAAAATTTTCGGTTTGAAGCCGGCGATCTGGTTGTAGTGCATCTGGCACAAATGCGCCTTGCCGTTGTAGACGCCCGTCGAGAGCTTGGCCTGCTCGTCCTTGAGATAGGTGAACGTAATGTTGTAGCGGCGGCGGCCGTCGAACACGGGCGCGAGCGTACCGCAGGGATTGGCGGCATCGACTTTCGTCGCCGTCAGGATGTAGGCGACCGCGCTCAACGGATCGAGGCCTTCTTTCTTCTGTTCGGCCGTGACGGGATAGCTCGTCGTGTTGTAGGGCGGATCGGCGAATACCGTCGGCTCGTCGCCGGAGTAGGTCACCTTCACGCGTTCGTTCTTGTCTGACCCCCGGCGATAATAGGAATCGTAGACGCCCGGTTCGATGTTGTGCGCCGCGTATTTGCCGGTCGAGCTGGCGTCGATCGTCGCCTGCCAGAACATGCTGACGATGCCGCTCGTTTCGAAATGCGAGACGGTGTTGTAGGTCTGGTCGTGAAATTTCGAGTCGAAATTGGTTTCGCCGAAAGGGATGCCCCAGAAGCTGATCGTGTAGGCAACGTTGAGAGAGGCCCCGGGTTCGAGGGAGGCGATTTTCATTGCTGGTTGGTCGCCAGCCAGTGCCGGCAACGCCGCGGCGCCCGCATTGACAGCGACGACTGCCAGAGCCGAGGCAAACACGAGATTGCGTTGCGTTTTGGTCATGAGCCGTCCCTGATCGAACCGTTGAACCTGCGACTGGAATTGGCGCGATATCATCTTAGAAGCCCTTGAGATCATGGTCCAATTATGACCGAGCGGAAGGTAAAGGCGTCCGAAAAAGTGAGCGAGGACGCGTTGGCAGAGCCGGTGCGGGCCGGCGACCGGCGTGCGCTCGCCCGTGCCATCACGCTCGTCGAATCCACGCGGGGCGCCGATCGCGAGCGGGCGGAACGGCTTCTATCCACGTTGCTGCGGGCGGCCGGAAAAGCGATCCGCATCGGCATTTCCGGCGCGCCGGGTGCCGGGAAGTCGACGTTCATCGAGGCGTTTGGCGCCCAACTCACCAAGCTGGGGCACAAGGTTGCCGTCCTGGCGGTGGACCCGTCGTCGCGCCGTTCGGGAGGTTCCATTCTGGGCGACAAGACTCGGATGGAGCGGCTGGCGCGCGATCCCGATGCGTTCATTCGGCCATCGCCCGCGGGCATCACCCTGGGCGGCGTCGCCCGGCGCACGCGCGAGGCGATGCTGCTTGTCGAGGCGGCAGGCTTCGATGTCGTCCTTGTTGAGACGGTGGGAGTCGGCCAGTCCGAGGTGGCGGTTGCCGACATGGTCGATTTGTTCGTGTTGCTGGTCAGCCCGGGAGGCGGCGACGACCTTCAAGGCATCAAACGCGGTGTGATGGAGCTGGCCGATCTCGTTCTGGTGACCAAGGCCGATGGCGACCTTGCCAAGGCGGCGGGCCGAGCGGCCTCCGATTACCACGCGGCGCTCCACCTGATGCGGCCGAAATACACTGGCATTGCGCCCGAGGTTTTGAAGGTGTCGGCTGTCGACGGCGTGGGGATCGCCGGCGCCTGGTCGGCCATGCAGCGGTTCCACGAAGTCCTGACAAAATCGGGACAATTGAAGCGGCTGCGGCAGGACCAAGCCCGTCGCTGGTTTCAGACCGAAGTCCAGGCTGTCCTCGCCGACGAGATTGCCCGCGATCCCGCCGTGGCTGCCAAGGCGGCAAGCATCGAAGCCGAGGTCGTCGCGGGCCGGACTCTGCCGCATGCCGCGGCCCGAAGCCTCATAAAAGCCTTCCGCAACGCTTGACCACGCGGGCAGGCGACTTTATGAGAGCGCCTCTTTTGCATTGAAAGACCGAATATGGCGCGCCGCTGCGAATTAACCGGAAAAGGCCTGCTCGTGGGCAACCACGTCAGCCATGCCAACAACAAGAGCAAGCGGGTGTTCCGCCCGAATTTGCAGGTCGTTTCGCTGGCCAGCGATGCGCTGGGCCAGACAGTGAAGCTCAAAATCAGCATGAACGCCTTGCGCTCGATCGACCATATCGGCGGCATCGATGCCTTCCTGATGAAGAGCAAGGACGACAAGCTTTCAGTCCGAGCCCTTCGCCTGAAGCGATCGATCGCGAAGAAAAAGGCCGTAGCCGCCTGATTTCAACGTCGTCGCGGCTGCACGCAGATACCTTCCCCGCCGCGTTAACCATCATCCCTTGAAAAACCCGCCAAAGGCATAGCGCCTGCAGTGAAATGTGGGTAATGTATCAAAATGTGTCAGGCGGCCGGATAGGGCAGTCGGCGCAGGGGCGTGGGGTGTCGTGTCAGTTTTCGAATCGGGCGTGCGCGCCGGCCGTGATGCCGGTGCAGCGAGATTTGCCGCAGGCGTCGCGGATGCCGGTCCGCGCCCATTTCGCCGATCGTCCGAATTGGTCGGTCGCGCGCATACAGCAAAGCCTCGAACGGATATCGCCGGGCCGCTCGGGCGCGCGGTGGGCGCCGCGATTCGGCTTGTCGTCCCCCTGCTGTTGCTGCTCACGATCGGCATCGCGGCGTTTCTGTACAGCAATCAGCCGGCCGAATGGCTCGGCAATATCGATGTCGGCGGCGCGCCTCCGAGCCTCGGTCTGGCGCTTCTGCCGCTCAGCTTCTTCGTCGTGCACCTGACGAACCGGCGCTACGGCGCGGGTTACGCCTGCGGGCAAGTGATCGGTGCGTGGCTGATCTCGTTCGGGTCGCTTCCCTATACGCAGAACGATCTGTCGATGCTCCATAACGGCTCGTTGCCGGATATGCGCCTGGTGATCGGCTTTGGCGGCGCGCTGTTTCTGGCGCAGTTGTTCTCGATTTTCGTGTTCGACCGCTTGCGCGGTCCGCACTGGTGGCAGGCGCCGCTGATCGCATCGCTGCTCGGCGGTGTCGCGATGTGCCTGATCGCCTATCCGCTCGCCTATGCCGGTACGGACGTCGCGTGGACGCATCCGATGCTCAGCTATATGGGCGTCACGGCTGCCGTCGCGATCGTGATGGTGGTGCCCTATTGGATGCTGCGCTCCGTCGTCACGCCGCTGTCCGGCTTCGGCGGATATTGATCCGCCGAAGATCGGATTTCATCCTTCACATAAATTACCTCAGATAAAGTGGAAGTCCGATGCGTCGTAGCTTGGCACGTAGCCGGGCTGCTTAGGCGGCCGCTTTGCGCGGACGGCGGAGGGGCGCGCGCCGGGCGCCTTCTTCCTTGTTTTCCACGAACAGGGAAATGAGCTGGTCCGTCATGGCGCCGCCCAATTGTTCCGCATCGACGATCGTCACCGCACGCCGGTAATAGCGCGTGACGTCGTGGCCGATGCCGATGGCGACGAGCTCGACGGATGATTTCTCCTCGATCTCTTCGATCACGCGGCGCAGATGGCGCTCGAGATAGTTGCCGGCGTTCACCGACAGCGTGGAATCGTCAACCGGCGCGCCATCCGAGATGACCATCAGGATGCGGCGCTGCTCGGGCCGACCCACAACGCGGTTGTGCGCCCACATCAATGCTTCGCCGTCGATGTTTTCCTTGAGGAGGCCTTCGCGCATCATCAATCCGAGATTGCGGCGAGCGCGCCGCCAGGGTTCGTCGGCGGCCTTGTAGACGATGTGGCGCAGATCGTTGAGGCGACCGGGATGGGGCGGCTTGCCGTCGGCGATCCATTTCTCGCGCGACTGGCCGCCTTTCCAGGCGCGCGTGGTGAAGCCGAGTATTTCCGTCTTGACCGCGCAGCGCTCAAGCGTGCGCGCGAGAATGTCGGCGCACATCGCCGCGACCATGATCGGTCGGCCGCGCATCGAGCCCGAATTGTCGAGCAGCAGGGTCACGATGGTGTCGCGGAACACCATGTCCTTTTCGCGCTTGTAGGAGAGCGGGAACATGGGATCGACGATGATGCGTGTGAGTCGCGAGGCATCGAGGATGCCTTCCTCGAGATCGAACTCCCAATTGCGGTTCTGTTGTGCCATGAGCAGCCGCTGCAGCTTGTTTGCCAGCCGCGCCACGACACCCTGCATCGCCTGCAATTGCTGATCGAGGAAATTGCGCAGGCGATTGAGCTCTTCCGGATCGCACAGATCGGTGGCGGCGACCGTCTCGTCGAACTGCGTCGTGTGGATGCGATAGCCCCAGTCGTCCTGACGCGAGAAGGGCTGTTCCGGCCGCCAGGGCTTCATTCCTTCGTCGGCTTCGTCGGTGTCGGAAGGATCGGCGGTCTGATCGGCCTGCATCTCGGCCGTCGTTTCCTCGCCCTCTTCGGAATCCGATTCGCTGAGCTCGGCATCGGCCATTTCGGACTCTGCGGCGGAATCGGAGCCTTCGCTGCCTTCCTCTGCTTGCGGCTCCGGCTCGCCCGACTCGTCGGAGCCGTCGCTTTCGGAGTCTTCGGCGAGGTCGTCGCCCATTTCGAGGTCTTTGAGAATCGTGCGCGTGACTTTGCCAAATGCTTTCTGATCGCGCAGCGCACCTTCGAGCCGCGCGAGATCCTTGCCCGCGCGTTCCTCGATCCAGGGCCGCCACAGATCGACGGCGTGTTGGGCGCTATCCGGCGGCTTTTCGCCCGTCAGATGTTCGCGCACGATGAGGCCCAGCGCATCCGCCAGCGGAGCTTCGGAACGATCGCGCGCCTTGGCGAGCCCGCGCGCATTGCAGCGTGCTTCGAGTCCCGCCGCGAGATTTGCGGCAACACCCTTCATCGACAGCGACCCGATCGCTTCGACACGCGCCTGCTCCGCCGCCTCGAAGATGGCGGCGGCATCGGCGGATTGCGGACGCAATTGTTCGTGCAACGCATCTTCGTGATAGGCGCGGCGCAACGCATAGGCGTCGCCGGCTCCGCGCACGATCGCCACTTCCGAAGGCGGCAAATTGCGCGAGGGCAGGGGCAGACGCGCCTTGAGGCCCTTGAGCGCGGGTGGCTCGGCGCTGAAATTCACTTCGAGTTCCGGCTCGCCCGCAAGCGAACGAACCGCGCAGGCGACCGCGCGCTTGAAGGGTTCGGCCGGATTCTCCGGCTTCATGCCACCAGCACTTTGGCCGAGGATTCCGGCAATTCGTCGCCGAAGCAACGCTGATAGAACTCGGCCACGCTTGCGCGCTCGAGCTCGTCGCATTTGTTGAGGAAGGTCAGCCGGAACGCAAAGCCGATATCGTTGAAGATTTCGGCATTCTCGGCCCAGGTGATCACGGTGCGTGGGCTCATCACGGTCGACAGATCGCCGTTGATGAACGCATTGCGCGTCATGTCGGCCACGCGGACCATTGCCGAGAGCTGCTTCTTTCTTTCCGGCGTCGAATATTGCGGCACTTTTGCGAGCACGATATCGACTTCGGCGTCATGCGGCAGATAGTTGAGCGTCGTCACGATGTTCCAGCGATCCATCTGGCCCTGGTTGATCTGCTGCGTGCCGTGATAGAGGCCGGTTGTGTCGCCCAGTCCGATCGTGTTCGTGGTCGAGAACAGCCGGAATGCCGGATGCGGTTTGATCACGCGATTCTGATCGAGCAGCGTCAGCTTGCCCTGCACTTCGAGCACGCGCTGGATGACGAACATCACATCCGGGCGGCCTGCGTCATATTCGTCGAACACGAGCGCAGTGGGGTGCTGCAGGGCCCAGGGCAGAATGCCTTCGCGGAACTCCGTGACCTGCAGGCCATCGCGCACGACGATCGCATCCTTGCCGATCAGGTCGATGCGGCTGATATGGCTGTCGAGATTGATGCGGATGCAAGGCCAGTTAAGGTGCGAAGCGACCTGTTCGATATGGGTCGATTTGCCCGTGCCGTGATAACCTTGAATCATCACCCGGCGATTGAAAGCGAAGCCTGCAAGAATGGCGAGTGTCGTTTCGCGATCGAATTTATAGGCCGGATCGCGGTCCGGCACATATTCGGTCGGCTTCGAAAACGCCGGCACCTTCATCTTGGCATCGATGCCGAACGCGCTGCGCACGTCGATCGTGGTATCGGGCACGGCCGCGGCGTCGAGGCCCTGGGGCTCTGGGGTCATGGGAGAAAATTGTCCGGTTCAATTGCGAGGGCGGGCGTGTCCGTGGCCGCAGGTGGAGAGGGGCGTGGCGGAGACGCCCTAGGTAAGTCCGGCCGCGCGTAATACGCCGTAGGCCTTGATAACCTGTTTCAGACGCTCTTCGGCGCCCCGATCGCCGCCGTTAGCGTCAGGATGGAACCGCTTTACCAGTTCCTTATACCGCGCCTTTATCTCCTGCAAGGTCGCGGTGGCCTCGAGATTAAGCATCTCGAGGGCCTGCAATTGTACACGCGTAAGTTGGCGAACCGGGCGGCGGACTTCTTCCTGGACCTCTCCGAACACGGCGAACTTGTCTTCGAAGTGCTGCCCATCGCGCGCACGCGCCGAACGGCGGCCTAAAGGCCAGGTTGGACGATGGCCCGTCATCGCGTCCACGCGGAACGCCGCGATCTGGTCCTCGTTCATGCCGTTGAAGTAATCCCACGACTCGTTGTGCGCGCGGGCGTGCTCCAGGCAGAACCAGAGATGCTCGCCCAGGTTCTCACGGCTTTTCGGCACGCGATGGCTACCTTCGAGCGCGCATTCCGGCCGGGCGCAGGCCCGCATCTGGACAGGCTTCGCCTTCTCCGGCGGCTTGATCCGCATGTCCTTGCCGAGACGCGGTTTGTACCCCGATTTCGCCATCGTTGGATTATGGGTCCCAACCATGAAAAAACAAGAAAACGATCTGCTTGACACGCGGTCTTCCGGCGTGAAGGAAATCGCCAATGACGGTTGCGGGAACCATTCGCGAAAAATTGATTGCCGCCTTTGCGCCCGGCGAACTCGTCATTGAGGATGAAAGCGCACGCCATGCGGGCCATTCCGGAGCCCGGCCGGGCGGCGAAACGCATTTCAATGTTCGGATCGTTTCGGCTGCATTCGAGGGCATGAGCCGGGTTGAACGACAAAGACGGGTTTATGCCGCACTCGCCGAAGAAATGCGCGGGCCCATACACGCTTTGGCGTTGACAACACTGACGCCTGGCGAAGCCAGTCGTTAGTAACTTGAGGGCGATAGAGGCTTTTTTTAACGCGGTGGTCGCGAAGGATGCGCAGAGGACGCAGGGGAAGAAGACTGCGCGCGAAGCGCACAAGAAACTCCTCCGCGTCCACCGCGAAACCTCCGCGACCACCGCGTTAAGAATGCCACGATCGCCTGATCCCATGAACTAGGTCGCCGGCTGAACGAGTTCCTTCGCAGCATTCGGCGGGATCACGCGCAGGGCCGTGATCTGGTTGCGTTGACGGCGCAGCACTTCGAACTCGTAGCCGTAAAACGCGAAACGCTGGCCCGGTTCCGGAATGGTGCGCGCTTCGTGGATCACGAGGCCGGCGATCGTCGTTGCTTCCTCATCTGGCAGGTTCCAGTCGAGGGCGCGATTGAGTTCGCGCACGGGCGTGATTCCGTCGATGGTGTAGGAACCGTCGGCATGGCGGCGGAAACCCGCCGGCTCCGGCGCCTCGTGCTCGTCGGGAATGTCGCCGAAGATTTCGTCGAGAATGTCGGCCAGCGTGATCAGGCCCTGCAGCGCGCCATATTCGTCCACCACCAGCGCAAAATGCGAACGCTTCTCGCGGAACGCGCGCAGCTGCTCCTCCAATGTGGTCGTATCGGGTACGAACCAGGGTGGCGTCATGAGCGACAGCAAATCGAACTCTTCGGGCTCGCCCCGGCGGCGCACGAACTGGCGAACGACATCCTTTGTGTGCAGCACGCCCACTATGTTGTCGGGCGTGTCACGCCAGACGGGCACGCGGGTATGGTTGGCCGCTATCAGGGCGTCGAACAGTTCCGTGGGCTTCTGATCGGCCTCGATGGCCACCATCGTCTTGCGATGGATCATCACGTCGCCGATGGTGAGCTCGCGAAGATCGAGGATGCCGCCGATCATGTCGCGATGCTCGCGCTGAACGCCGCCTTCGATGTGATGCAGTTCGACGGTGCCGCGAATCTCCTCGTGCGGCGGCAGCACGGGCTCGGCCTCGCTCTGCTGGCGCACGCCGACCAGAGCCAGCACATGCCAGACGATGAATTGCACCCAGCGCACGACGGGCGCGAGCACGAAAACGATCGGCCGCAGGAAATAGGCGACGGCGAGCGCAAAACGGTCGGTGCGGGCGATGGCGAGAGTCTTGGGCAGGACCTCGCCGAACACCAGAACGACGAACGTTATCAGCAAGGTCGTGACCGCGATGGTGCGGGGACCAAAGGTCGCCGCAAACATCAATGTCGCAAGCGACGAGATAAGGATGTTGACGAAGGTGTTGCCGAGCAGGAGCGCGCCGATCATCCCTTCCCGGTCGGCGAGCAGCCGGTTCACATCATGTGCCGCGCGAGAGCCGTCCTTCTCGAGCTGGTGCATCCGCCCGCGCGACACGGCGGTCAGCGCGGTCTCCGAGCCTGCGAAGAAGGCGGAGACGAAGAGAAGAAGCACGATCGCTGCAATGGCGAGCGGAAAGGTCATGGCGATATCCTTGGTCCCGAGAAAAAACGAGAGTGACGAGAGACTATAACGGAATTGGGAACGGTAAGGTGCGGGGTCAGGCCGCCAGAATCCCGCGCACAGCCCCGACCGGCACGTCGGAGGTGACGAAGGCGCGGCCGATGCCGCGCACCAGCACGAAGGTCAGTTTGCCGTCGCGAGCTTTCTTGTCGTGCGCCATATGGCCGAGAAGGGTATCGACCTCGGGCCGGGCTCCCTTGATTTCTGCGATGGCAGCCGGCAGTCCGCTGGCGCGCAGATGGCGTTCGATCCGGTCTGCGTCCGCCGCAGGCGAAAGCCCCAGCCGTGCCGACAGCCGGAAGGCGAGGGCGGTTCCGATGGCGACGCCTTCGCCGTGGAGCAGGCGTGTCGAATATCCTGTTGCCGCTTCCAATGCATGGCCGAAGGTATGGCCGAGATTGAGCAATGCGCGGTCGCCCGTTTCACGTTCGTCGCGCGCCACGATGTCGGCCTTCATTCGGCAGGAATGCGCCACGATGCGGGTGAGGGCGGCAGTGTCGCCGCCGAGCGCTTCGGCGCCATGTGCTTCAAGCCAGTTGAAGAATTCCGCGTCTCCGAGAGCGCCGTATTTGACCACTTCGGCATAGCCCGCGCGCAACTCGCGTGGCGGAAGCGTCGCGAGAAGTCCCACATCCGCGATCACGATACGCGGCTGGTGAAACAGCCCGACGAGATTCTTGCCTTCGGT
>Ga0302324_100029070_pt1 | contig 10492 bp, 11 predicted proteins | sample Palsa_T0_1_FD_201949 | JGI IMG/M metagenome (GOLD analysis project Ga0302324, IMG submission 201949) | Peat permafrost microbial communities from Stordalen Mire near Abisko, Sweden - Palsa_T0_1 | ecosystem: Environmental > Terrestrial > Soil > Palsa > Peat permafrost | place: Sweden: Abisko... | reverse complement strand
CGTCCACTGGTGCCAGCCCCCGCGCTTCTCTGCCGTCCGCCCTCTGCGATCCATCGTGACCTCCAGTCACGCGCGTAGCGCAGTCCGCCAGGACGCAGAAGGACGTCAGTCGCCGATGGGATACGATCCACCTGCACGATGGCTGCCTTGGACGGATAGAAGTTTCGGTACGGAAAGTCCGTGCCAAGCATGACCAGCGTGTCGCAGCCGAGCATCGCATGGTAGCCGGACGAGAAGCCGATGAGCCCTGTCATCCCGACGTCGAAGGCGTTGTCCCATTCGATGTGCTCCTTGCCGCGCAGCGCATGGACTATCGGCGCAGCGAGTTTGCCAGCGAGCCCGAGCATTTCGTCATGCGCCCCGGCGCAACCGGCTCCGCACAATAGGGTCACTCGTCGCGACGCGTTGAGGAGCTCCGCCAGGCGGACCAAGTCAGCCTCTGCAGGCACGACGTGAGGCGGCTGCGCCAGACCGCGCGCGCTCGACCCTGCTGGTGCTTCGGCGAGGGCAACGTCGCCTGGCAGCACGATCACGGCCACTCCACGTTTGCCGACGGCCGCATGCAGAGCCCGTTGCAAGACGCCGGGCAGCTGTGCCGGGTTCGTGACCAGCTCAACGAAATCGCTGCACTCACCGAAGATCTCGGTCGGATGCGTCTCTTGAAAATAGCCCAGGCCGATCTCCGACGACGGGATGTGTGCAGCGATGGCCAGGACCGGCTGGTGACTCCGATGGCAGTCGTAGAGGCCGTTGATGAGGTGCAGGTTCCCCGGACCACAGCTACCCGCACATACGCCCAGACCGCCGGTCACCGCTGCGTCTGCACCCGCGGCGAACGCCGCGACTTCTTCGTGGCGAACGTGCATCCACGCGATGTCTTTCCTACGCCTCAGACTCTCCGTGATCGCGTTCAGGCTGTCGCCCGTGATGCCCCAGATCCGCTTCACCCCTGCGTTCGAAAGCGTCTCCGTGATCATGTCGGCTACGGTCATCATGATGGCTTCTCTTCTCTGGACTTCGTCAGTTGGACCATCGTAGGTCGGCGAGCGGCACCTTTGCCGCACGAGGCCGTAGGGCTCGTCGCGAACGCAGGTCCGACGGCGCTCCCGGGTGACCGCCCCTCACAGGATCGGGTTCTCGTCGAACAGCCGGGCCACCATCGCGGAGTCCAGGTAGGCGCGAACGCTGACGATGATCCCGTCCCGGAATTCGACCACCCAGCAGTAACGGTTGTCGAAGCGCATCCCGCTTCTGGCCGTCGCCAACGAATGAAGTTCCACGACCGCCTGGTCACCCTTGACGAGTAGGTGCTCGACACGAAGCTGGACGCCGTCGGTAAGGACTCTGCCCAGCTTGGCGAAGGTCCCGTCGATGAACGCCTGCTTGCTGCGGTAGTGGCCAGCGAGCGGGTGGGTCCCCATCACCGTCCAATCGACGCCGTCTGCGACGTGCTCGAAGAAGGCAGCACCGTCACCATTTTCGAGGCCGCGGAATATTTCGATGACACGTTCATTTGAAATGGTCATTTGGCTTGTCTCGTCTCCAATCGTGTCGCGAACAAGCAACACGCAGGCCAATGAACAGATCGCGCTCTGCTCAGCGTGACGCAAGACGGCGCATGCAGACCGTCTCTCTAGAGGGAGCTCGAGCTCCGGCCGGCTGGTGACCACAGATTGCTCCAGGTGGCCAATTGTTGCCCACGCGCGGGCGTACCGCACCGATCACGATTCTCGTTCCTACGCCAGACGAAGCAGCAGGCCGTTCAGCCGGTCGATCGTCAATGAGCGGGCGTCATCGACGATCGCCGAGCACGTGCCGGCGAGCTGGTCGACGAGACGGGTACACGTCGAGACATCCTCGCGCGTTGCCGAGTCTTCGAGGGCCGTGGCCACCGCCGCTGCGGCGCTCGAGAAGAGCTTGGTCCAGGCCGGGGGCCGTCGACGGTCGAGCCGGTGAGTCAATAGAGGGCCGTACCCTGTCCTGGTGCGTCAAGGCGCACTGCCAGCGGCGACGGAGTGCCCGAGAGCAGCCACTCCGCGGCCGAGGCACCTACCTCTGCCACACCCGCCACACTGCAAGGCGCTGGCGTGGCAAGCGTACTACTCGTAGCAACAATCGCCGCCGGGCGACCGCAGCGCGAAAGGGCGGGAACGCGAGTCGACCCGGCGGCGGAGGCTGTTCAAAGATGGTCGACGTCCACAATCGCCTGCGCAAATGCCTCCGGAGCTTCCTGCGGCACATCGTGGCCGATGCCGTTCAGGATTCGATGTGCGTACTTGCCTGAGAATTTGTTCGCGTAGGGCGCACCATTCGCGGCGGCACCATCGAAGTCACTCCCGATGGTAATCGTCGGCACGGCGATCACGGGCCCCTCGTTGAGCCGCTTCTCCAGTTCGGCGTACTGCGCTTCACCGTCTGCGAGGCTGAGGCGCCAGCGATAGTTGTGGACCACGATGGCGACGTGGTCGGGATTGTTGAACGACGCGGCGCTGCGGTCGAACGTCGCATCGTCGAAGCTCCATTTCGGCGAACAGTTCTTCCAGATGAGCTTCGCGAAGTCGTGCCTGTTTTCGTCGTAGCCCAGGCGACCGCGCTCCGTCGAAAAGTAATACTGGTACCACCATCCCAGCTCCGCCTGCGGCGGCAATGGCCGCTTGTTCGCATCCAGATTGGTGATCAGGTAGCCGCTGACGGAGACGATGGCCTTGCAGCGCTCTGGCCAAAGAGCCGCCATGATGTCGGCCGTCCTTGCGCCCCAGTCGTAGCCCGCCACGATGGCCTGCTGGACCTTGAGAGCGTCCATCAGGGCAATCATGTCGACCGCGATGGCGGCCTGTTCGCCGTTACGGAAGGTCTCGCTGGAGAGAAACCGCGTCGCGCCGTAGCCGCGCATGTACGGAACGATGACGCGGTACCCCTTCGCAGCCAGCAGCGGGGCGACGTCGACATAGCTGTAGATGTCGTAGGGCCACCCGTGCAGAAGAAGGACCACGGGGCCGTCGGCAGGACCCGCTTCTGCGTAGGCGACACTCAATACTCCAGCGTTGATCTGCTTCAACGGACCAAAGCGTGTGTTCAGGGGCGACGTGCCCGTGGTGGCGATTGCGACAGCCAGTTCGCTGGAATGAGCCTCCTTGCATCCGCTGGCCGAAAGAGAAAGGGCTCCAACGACAGCGCTGAGCATGATGCCCAGGAGGCGGCTGCGGTTCTGACTACTTGTGATGGACATGATGGGTCTCCCTGTTCAAATGGTGTGTCTTGCAAACGCAGTGGTCGTTGTCCGTAACGGCACGGGCTAACGGAGGCTGCGTCGGGCGCACTCTCTGCATCGGCCGTACCGCAGGAGGCCGAGGGAAAGTGGTCGGCCCTCGACGTCGGATCGGCTCCAGACCGGCCGCCAAATCAAGCGGGTCGGCGTGCGTCAAACTCGCCCGCCGACCGGGCCGCATCGATGGTCAACGTCTCAGGGAGACGCGCTCAGCCGAACGTGAACGAGAAGACCTCGGCGCCCGAGTCGAGAAACTCGATCTCGAATCTCCGGTCCGAGATGGGCCTCGACTGTCGGATCAGTTGATACAGTCGATGGTCGGTCACGGCGCCATTTCCTTGCTCGTCGACATCGACCCCGTGAGCGAACCCCGGCGGCTTACCGTCGATGGTGATACGGAAGCGGACCGATGGGCCTCGCGTCGCCGCCCCCATGACGACGTTCAGGTCACGCGCATGAAACCTGTACGCGACGCGCCCGCCGGCTTTCGTCTGGAGGGCCGGCTGCTTCGTGATTGTCCAGTCACCGGCGAGCGCCCAGTGATCGTGGCCCAACTGCGCCGGCATCTCGTACAGGTGGCCCCGGTCCGGGACCGCTCCGCCTGGAGACGCAAATCGCTCGGCGCGATCGTACCCTAGATAGGTCTCATCGGACTCCAAGTCGGCCACATCAGCGGGAGCCTCTGCCCCATGGGCCTCGACCGCCACCAGCTCTTGGCTGACGTGCGCGGCGCCAGCGGCCGTCAACAAGCTCTGGATGACCCGCTCCGACCGTTCGTAGTCACCCTCACCGTAGTGGTGATGCCGGATGCGGCCTTCGGCATCGATGAAGTACAGGGCCGGCCAATACTCGTTGTGAAACGCACGCCATACCGCGTACCCGCTATCGAGCGCGATCGGATAGCCGACGCGCTCCTGTCGCGCTGCGAGGGCGACGTTGTTCGTCTGGCCTTCAAATGCGAATTCAGGGGCGTGTACACCGACCACCACGAGCCCTTGACTCTTGTACTTGTCAGCCCACGCGCGGACATACGGGAGGGTGCGTCGCCAGTTGACGCAGGTGTATGTCCAGAAGTCGATCAAGACAACCTTTCCGCGCAAGCCCTCGGACGTGAGCGGCGGAGAGTTGAGCCAACCCGTCGCGCCCGCGAGGGAAGGCAGCTGACCCTCGACCGACAGCGGTGGTGCTCCGGACGCCGCGACCGAGGTGTCGCCGGGGAGCAGCAGGGTGACTCCGCAGCTGCCGGCGGCGGCCACTATCAGCGCAAGCACGCTCCTGCTGGACTTCATGATGAGCACCACGGGGGGGAGCGGTTTGCAGCTTGCGGCGTGGCGTGCACGCCGGGTCACCGCGTAGACGGAGCACTGGCCGTGCCAACCCGTCACAGTACGGGGAACAGTGCATCCAACCAATTGGTGTCAGCGGATGGGTCAATTCGGTACCATCCGGTCAAGATATCGGGCCGGTAGATCAGCCACGCGGCAACCCCTCGAGCCCACGCCCGCTCTGCATCACACATGGCACAAGCCTCGCACCGTATGGGCCAGCACCCGATGGGGACGCTCGTCGCCTGGGGGGCCGCGTCAGCTGCTTCCCCAAGTCGGCGGCCTTCGAGTCGCGTCCGATCTCGGCACCCATCGTGAGATCGATGGGCCGCGCGGTGGGATGGAGTACGATGCATGTTCCACCGTGGCGGGAGCCCACCTCGTTCGCAAAGCTCCCGTTGCAGGTCAGGGCCACTCACGCCAGGCAGCCCTACGGCCAGCACGAGGCAACTCGGGCGTGCCACACGCGCCTGGAGGAAAGAGCTGCGCGTCGGGGATCGACTCACCGCTAGCCCGGCCGAAGGCAGCAGGTTCCGGACGCTGCTTCGGACGGAGGCGTCGTCGTCGTCGACGACATAGACAATCCCAGAATCGGCGCCCTGAACGGCAAGCGTGTTCACGCAAACCAAACTAGAACGAGTCATCGCTCGTGACCCGACAAACGTCGGGGGCATGCTTGCGACGTGCCCTTGCCCCGGGGCAAGACGCACCAAGGAGGCGAGACTGCGCGGAAAAACCGAATGTGCCAACGTGGCAAATGGTTGTCCTCTTGAGTGCCGGGAGCCCATTGAACATCTCGCTGTCGTGACGCGAAGTGGTCTCGACGCGCGCGATCCCAGCGCCAAGAGGCCAGCAACACGCGCGGATGCAAGAGGCGGCGGCGCGGCACGGGTCATGCTGACGGAGGATTGACGCGCGGCTACTCGGTCGCCGCCGTAAACCCCGTTTTCAGGGAGGTCCACAATGGATAAGAAGCATCGAATTCAAAGCGCATTGTTCGCTGTTGTCACCTCCGCCGGCATGCTCGCGCAGGCTTGTGGCGGTGGGAGGCACACCTCCGTCGACGACAACCAGCGGCTCCGCCCGTCGCTCTGGTCGGTCAAACCAACTTTCAGATAAGCGCGTCGGCGGACGTGCCGAGCGTGGTCATCGCCGACGAGGTGCTTGAGGCCTGCAGCGTCCAAGATCAGGGCGCACACTTCGCCTTCGACTCGGCGAACCTGGCCGGGTCCGATCTGGGACCCCTCGCAGTGGTGGCCGCCTGCTTACGTCCGGCCCGATGGCCGGACGTAAGCTCTCGCTCATCGGCCGCGCCGATCCACGCGGGACGCCAGAGTACAATCTCATGCTCGGCCAAGCGCGAGCGAATGCTGTCGCCCGGTATCTCACCGCGCACGGCGTGAGCGCGGCCAACGCGGGCGCGACTTCCCGGGGCAAGCTCGACGCGACGGGAGTCGATGAGGCCGGCTGGGCGCGCGATCGTCGCGTCGACGTGCTGCTCGCGAAGTAGATCAAGTCAAGGAACGCACGGAGCCAAGACCATGGACACCACCACCGAAAAGTTCACCCACTGCGTAGCCATCTTCGAGCGACACGAGGATGCCGAGGCCGCGGTCCGCGATCTGCAGAGCGCGGGATTCGACATGAAGAAGCTATCGATCGTCGGGCGGGACTATCACACGGAGGAGCAACCCGTCGGCTTCTACAACACCGGCGATCGCGTGAGGTACTGGGGACGGCGGGGAGCCTTCTGGGGCAGCGTATTCGGTATCCTGTTCGCTCCGGCATTCTTCTGGATCCCCGGGATCGGGCCGCTGCTGACGGGCGGCTTGATCGGGTCGTTCTTGATGGGAACGATCGAAGGGGCGGTCGTAGGGGCGGCGGTTGGCGGCGGCGCCAGTGCCTTTGCGGCCGCGCTGGCCGGCATGGGAATTCCCAATGACAGCGTCATTCTCTACGAAAGCGCAATCAAGGCGGACAAGTTCGTGCTCCTCGCGACGGGAACCACGTCCGAGGCGCAGCGCGCCTACGCCGTCCTCGTCAAGCATGGTGGACAGGCACGCGTTCACGCGGCGTGAAAAGACCTGGCAGGAGCGAGCTCCGTATATGGAACGATATCGAAGTACACGTTCGCCTCTTGCGCGTCTCGGGGGCAACCCTCGCGGTCGTCGTGGTCGGCCAAAATGGCAGGCTGTTTCGGCCTGATGGGACCAAACGCGCCAAAAAGGTGCCGATAAGCAGCGACAGTGTCAACTCGCCAGGGGCCTTTGGCCCCAGAGACTCGCTAACTTGTCCTACGCGCACGCGGGCCCGTGCAGGGGAAGCGAACTACCGCGAGGGTCGCCTTGAGCCTCTTAAGGCTGTTTGGGCACTCTCACCGACAGGACGCCGTCCGCTAGGTCGCGGCACCAGCGGTGCCCTCTGTGCTCCCCCTCGGCCGGCCTCGCCAGCCGGCGGCGGGGGGGACGGGACGCTTGCGTGCCCGCATCACGTACGCGAGGCCGCCGCCTCCTCACGGCGGCCCCCGTTCGGACCTCAACGCGCGCGTCCAAGTCTTGTGACCCCATCTCGAACTTGGACCGGAGCCGCGCAGCATGGACCAGGACCCCTTCCCTCGCTGCCCCCGCTGCTGACGACCCGCGCCGCCGCGTACTGCGGCTTCAAGACCACCGGAGCGATCCGCAAAGCGCGCATCGAATGGCGCCTCACTCCCGTCGGCAAGCGCGGCGGACGCGGCGCCTGGATGTGGAGCAGCGAGGAGCTCGACCAGTTCTTCGAGGAGAGCGCCCTGCTACGGTCCGATCGGATCGTCCGCGTGCGGCTCCTCACGGAGCTTCACATGGACAAGAAGTGGATCAAGCGATGGAAGACCTGGGTAGCGCCCACAAAGCTACCCGGAGTTTGGATGCACCAGAAAGGGGGCTACTTGGTGCGCGCGCATCACCGACCCGACCACGGGCTGCAGGAGGGAGATCCGCAAGGTCCTCCCTCACCCTCATGCGGACGAGGCTACGCATCAGTTGCCGCGACGCGCCTGCCGCGCCCGCTGCCCCCGACCTACTGAAACGAGTCTTTCCCGACGGGTAAGGTCTGTACCCATCACTCGTCCAGGTGTCCCGCTGCGCACGATTTCCGATGATGCGTAGGACGCATTTGTCGATGAACCGCAGGTCCTAACGCTCCCAGGGCTCGAGTACCGCGTTGGCACGAGGAGCGCATTGAGCGCCAACACACTCCTTTCAGAAAGGCATATCCACCATGAGTCGCGTCAAAGGAAAGCACACTGCTAACGCATCCAGGCGAGCCCAAGTCGATGCTTGTGCAAGCGGCCGGAGCGGGCTTCTCGCAAACCGCACATCCGCAAGTGCACTCGGTCTCCTCCTCATTGGCGCCTCCAGCTGCGCACGGGCGATTCCCACGGCGGTCGCGTCCGAGTCCGTCGTGTCACCGCGCCCGCCGCCGGCCGACGACGGGCGCATTCGTTCCTTCAACATCCATGTTTCCGAGGACGCACTCGTCGACCTCCGAAAGCGCGTGCTGGCGACACGCTGGCCCGACCGGGAGACGGTCGCCGATGAATCCCAAGGAGTGCAGCTTGCGAGGATCCAGGCTCTCGTCCAGTATTGGGGATCGGAGTACGACTGGCGGAAAGCAGAGACGAAGCTGAATGCGCTGCCGGAGTTCGTGACCGCAATCGACGGCGTCGATATCCAGTTCATCCACATGCGTTCGCGTGAACCGAACGCGCTACCGCTGATCCTCACCCACGGCTGGCCTGGCTCGCCGCTGGAGTTCCTGAGGGTGATAGGCCCGCTCACCGACCCTGTCGCCTACGGCGGGCGCGCGCAAGACGCGTTCGATGTCGTGATCCCCGCCATCCCCGGCTATGGCTTCTCGGGCAAGCCGACCGATCTCGGCTGGAATCCCGACCGCGTGGCGAGGGCCTGGGACGTGCTCATGAAGCGCTTGGGCTACACCCGCTACGTGTCGCAGGGTGGCGATCACGGCTCGGTCATCTCCGACGCACTGGCGCGCCAGGCGCCGCCTGGACTGCTCGGCATCCATCTCACCATGCCGGCCACGATTCCCGCGAACCTGGTGAAGGGCATCAACAGCGGCGATCCGGCGCCCCCTGGGCTGACCGCCCCGGAAGGGCAGGCGTACAACGCCCTCAGTACCTTCTTCGGAAGAGACGCGGCCTACGGCGCGATGATGGTGACCCGTCCGCAGACCATCGGCTACGCGCTCGCCGATTCGCCGAGTGGTCTGGCCGCCTGGACGTACGAGAAGATCGCCGAGTGGACCGACAGCGACGGCCACCCCGAACCCGTGCTCGGTCGCGACGAAATACTCGATGACATCACGCTGTACTGGCTCACCAACACCGGCGCCTCTTCGTCCCGCTTCTACTGGGAAAATAACAACAACAACTTCAGCGCCGCGGCACAGAAGACCAATCAGATCAAAGTACCGGTGGCCATCACGGTGTTCCCGCATGAGATCTATCGCGCGCCGGAAAGCTGGTCACGGCAGGCGTATCCGTCGCTGTACTACTTCCATGAAGTCGCCAAGGGCGGTCACTTCGCGGCCTGGGAACAGCCGGAACTCTTCTCCGAGGAGATCCGATCAGCGTTTAGGTCACTGCGGTAACTCATTAGCTTCCCGGTCCTGCCAGATGTAGCCGACGTTGGCGCGCAGCGTGCACGGCAATAGCGCGCGACAGCAATAACACCGTAGCTGTTGGCCGCGTGCACCATGCCGCTGCGGCCACATGCAGGAATGGTCATGTCCGCACTACAATTATCGGCTGCCCGACACGGCCTTCTCGCGGCCGCAGTAACAGCCACTGCCTTCGGGTTGGGTTGCGCACAATCCAATGGCCGCGAATCGACGGATGTCCCGACGCCGCATCCGGAAGCCCTGGTCCACGAAGGCACACTTCCCCCGGAATACCGCGACTGGAGAGTGATCTCCGTGGCCCACGAGGAGGGCACCCTCAATGACATTCGTGCCGTTCTGGGCAACGATGTAGCGATCAAGGCCTACCGGGAAGGGAAGGCCGCCTTCCCCGACGGCACCATCATTACCCGTCTCGCCTGGAAATACGTCCCGTCGGAGGAGAACAACAAGATCTTTGGACGACCTCAATCTTTCGTGGCCGGCCCCCCGTGAACGGGGTTCAGTTCATGGTCAAGAACTCAAGAAATACGCGGCGAGCAAGGAAGCCTTCTCGCGCGTGACGACCTAGCTGGATTCGCCCTATCGGAGCCTGCTTCTCTAGAATTTGACGGAGACTCACTCGGACTGTGCTTGGTCCAAGAAGGGCTCCCTGTCGGAACACACTTCACGCGCGGCGTTTGTGCGCGCCGCTCAAGTGACGTCCAGTCGTCGCTGCCCGAGCCGCGACCCGCCCTGACCGCGCTTGCGGCAACCTTGTTGGGCAGAGCCTCGCACGCAAGGTTGAGGAAGCGCTTGCGCGTCACGGGCGGGGGCTCCTCGGCGCGGTGAGGGCGTTCGCGGTGCGCCATGCCGCCTCATGCGGGCTCCGCGGCCAGGCCGCCCGAGGGGAGGACGCCCTGTTGACGCGGCAGCCACACCGAAACCGTCGTCCCCGCGCCCGGGCATGAGTCGATACGAACAAGCCCTCCGTGGGCCGCGACCACCGCGCGAGCGATGGCGAGCCCGAGCCCCGAGCCCCCGGACTTCGTCGAGTGAAACGGCCGGCCGATCTCCGCTAGCTCGCCGAATGGAATCCCGCTACCCGTGTCCTGGACCACCCAGTTCTGGTCTCCGTCGTTCGTTTCGTAAGTCGCCAGGAAGACGGCGCCGCCAACCGGGCTCGCGTCGATTGCGTTGCAGAGGAGGTTGGATAGCGCCTCCACCAGCGCGCGCTCGCCGC
>Ga0302324_100029066_pt1 | contig 10493 bp, 10 predicted proteins | sample Palsa_T0_1_FD_201949 | JGI IMG/M metagenome (GOLD analysis project Ga0302324, IMG submission 201949) | Peat permafrost microbial communities from Stordalen Mire near Abisko, Sweden - Palsa_T0_1 | ecosystem: Environmental > Terrestrial > Soil > Palsa > Peat permafrost | place: Sweden: Abisko... | reverse complement strand
AACAAAACCCGCTGATTTAGCGGGTCTTAACGGATAATAGTTGGTAGCGCTAACGGGAATCGAACCCGTGTTTGAAGATTGAGAATCTTCCGTCCTAACCCCTAGACGATAGCGCCATCCGGCAGACATCGATTATAGCAAAAGGAGTTTACCCACTCCGATGCCTTTCGACAGCTTCCACATGGTGCTGACTAAGTGTTGCTCATCGAGCAACGCTGTTGCTGGATATTGTTCCGAAAATAGCAGCTTTCCTCAAGTTTCTTGTCGCGGACTATTTGCTTCGAGGCTCCATCGCGGTATTATTAGAGGTAACTCTGCAGAAAAAACTAAACCGTTGAGTGGCCATCGACACCTAGACGTGTATGTCATTCATTCACCAACAAATCAGTACATTCCTAAACTTAGGCATCTGTAAGGAGTATCCAAATATGGCGAGACCAAAATCCCCTAGCGGAAGCAAGCGGAAAGTCGAGACCTCCCCGGCAAATAATGCGGCTGCCCAGCCCACCGTGGACCGTCATGCCGAACCAAACACGTCCATCGAAGCCCAACCTGCAACAACCCCACCCGTGACAACCCAACCTGTGCAAGCCCAACATTCGCCGACTCAGCCTGGCAAGACCAACGGAGCGCGAGAAGGCGCGAAACTGGCTGTAGTGAAGACGGAATCCAGGGCCACCGTGATGCCCATTAATATGGAGGAAGAAATCCGCCGCCGGGCCTATGAACTTTCCGAGCGCCGGGGCTTTAGCTCGGGACACGAAACTGAAGACTGGCTGATGGCGGAAAGTGAAGTGCTGCAGCGCTATCGTCAGCATAGCGCGTAACAGCCAGGGCAACCGAACTGCCTCGAGAAGTTAAAACAGGGGAGTTAACAAGAACGCTTTGTCTGTGCCGAGGGAGGGCCTTGGCTTTAGCTGCGCTCTCTTTCTCTCGTGTGCCGTCGCCGTTCGGATTCCGTAATAAACACCCTTTACCCGTTGCCTCGGCGGGAGGTTTCTGGAAAAATGGTCAGGGACTTCCCCCATGGCTTCCATTGGTAGCTTCGCTCTTCTCCTCGCGCTGGCCCTGAGCCTTTATTGTTTCAGCGCGGGCATCTGCGCGCTTGCCCTGCAAAACCAGTCCGGCGGATCGGAACGATTGGGCGAAACCGCGCGTCGATCCGGCATCGCCACATTCGTCGCCGTCTTTCTTGCCGCGGTCGTTCTGGTTATCTGCGCCTTCCAAAACGATTTCTCCATCGCCTACATTTTCCACCACAGCAACCGCGACCTCCCCGGGCCCTACAAGTTCGCGACGTTGTGGTCGGGACAGGAAGGGTCGCTGCTGTTCTGGTCTCTGCTGTTGGCGGCGTATGGTTTCGTTCTGCGCCTGCGTTACAAGACCGATCCGCGCTTGTTCGCTTATGCCTCGGTGGTGCTGGCTGGCGTGCAGATCTTCTTTCTTCTGCTGGTGAATTTTGCCGCCAATCCGTTCGGCTTGATGCAAGGCACGATTCCCACCGAGGGCAGCGGCCTCAACCCGCTTCTGCAATATCCCGAGATGGTCATTCATCCGCCGATGCTCTACCTCGGTTATGTGGGATTCACCGTGCCCTTTGCCTTCGCGCTGGGCGCGCTGATCATGAAATATCCAGGCGAAAAGTGGATTCACATCACGCGCCGCTGGACCATGGTGACCTGGGGATTTCTTACCTGTGGAATTTTTCTCGGCGCGCACTGGGCTTACTCGGTGCTCGGCTGGGGCGGCTATTGGGGATGGGACCCGGTGGAAAACGCATCGCTGATGCCCTGGCTCACGGGTACCGCGTTCCTGCATTCGGTGATGATGCAGGAAAAACGCGGCATGTTAAAAGTCTGGAATATGTGGCTGGTATTTGCCACATTCTGGCTGGCAATTCTGGGAACGTTTCTCACGCGCAGCGGAATCATCAGCTCCGTCCATGCCTTCGCGCAGTCGTCCATCGGCGACTGGTTCGCCTGGTTCCTCGGCATCACGCTTGTCGCGTTTTTGTTTTTCTTTTTCAAGAACAAATCGCACCTCCGCAGCGAGCACAAACTGGAATCGCTGATTTCGCGCGAGTCTAGTTTTCTCTTCAACAATCTGCTGCTGCTGCTGGCCTGCTTCACGGTTCTATGGGGAACCTGGTTCCCGAAGATTTCCGAACTGGTGCAGGGCAACAAAGTCACGGTCGGCGCGCCGTTCTATAACCGCGTCGCAATTCCGGTTGCGTTGTTGCTCCTGATACTCACCGCTCTGGGACCGCTGCTGGCGTGGCGCAAGACTTCGTTCGAAAGTCTCAAGCGTAATTTCTTCTGGCCTGCCGTGGGCGCTGTCGCGGTCGCACTCTTCTTAATGCTGACGCCGGAAAGCTGGGGTGGACCCTTCGGACTGAAACCCTGGAACGATATTTCCTATTTCTATTCGCTGATGGCCATTGCCCTCGCGGCGCTGGTCACCTTGACGGTTGGTTCCGAATTCGTCCGTGGCGGCCGCGTCATTTCGCGGCACACTGGGCAGGGGATGTTCGCCTCCATGGTGCAGCTCACACACCGAAACACGCGCCGCTACGGCGGATACATTGTGCACTTCGGCGTGGTCGTGGTGGTGATTGGCCTGGCGGGCGGGGCTTTCAACCAGGATAAAGAACAGGAAATGGGCTACGGCGACCAGATGACGATCGGCAGTTACACGCTCATCTGCCGCTCTTATACCGAAGAGGAGAATCCCAACTACAGCAGCGCGTGGGCGGTGCTCGACGTATATAAAGGTGGCAAAAAGATCGATATGCTCACGCCGGAGCGCCGCTTCTACCACGCCAGCCGCCAGCCTTCCACCATTCCTTTTATTCGTTCTACGTTGAGCGAAGATCTTTATCTGGTGTTCGAGGGCTTCAATCAGGATACGGGTCATCCCATTCTCAAAGCGCACCTGAACCCGCTGGTCATGTGGATCTGGCTGGGCGTGTGGATCATTCTCGCAGGAACAATTCTGGCTCTGGTGCCCAACGCTCCGGCTCCGGTGCGTGTGACTGCGCCGCGTTTAGTCGAAACCGCCGCCGCTGAACCGGTAGGGGCGGGAGATTGAGAAATGTATTGCTAGTCGTGTCGATTCAATGTGGGGACAGCCGCCCTCGGCTGTCCAGCCGGGCGCAGCCCGGCGGATTTGTACAAATATAGATGACCAAGCTAACTAAAACTCGCAGCCGCTACCTGCACTGCCTGCTGATCTCCCTGGCCGTATTCCTGTTCTCCGGCGCCGGAGATCCTGCCGCCAGCTTCAATGAAATCGGCCATCAGCTTATGTGCATCTGCGGATGCAATCAGATTCTGCTGGAGTGCAACCACGTTGGCTGCCCCGATTCCGATGGCATGAGAAATGAACTCATGGCTGCCGTCAGCCGCGGCGATAGCGACAGTCTGGTGGAGCAAGCTTTCGTTCAAAAATATGGTCCCACGGTGCTGGCCGCGCCCACAACGACAGGATTCGATCGCACCGCGTGGATCGTTCCTTTCGTCGCGTTGTTCCTGGGATTCTTTGCGGTGGTCGCGGTGGTTCGAGCGTGGAAGAACCGCCCTGCTCCCGCGCTTGCCACCGGCCTCCATCCAGTGCCCAGCGCCGAATTAGATCGATTCCGCGACCAGGCCCGCAAGGAGACCGACTTATGACCATCGCCATCTGCCTGCTCATGGGCGCAGCCGCCCTGTTCTATGTTTTCTATCTGCCGGGCAAGTTATACCTCGGGCCTAAGAAAACGCGCGCCGCCTATCTTCGCGAACGCAAAGACATGGTTTACGAAAACCTGCGTGACCTGAATTTCGAATACAAAGCCGGCAAGCTGCCCGAGGCCGACTACGCCTCGCTGAAAGCAAATCTGCAAGACGAAGCCGCCACGTTACTGGCCGAAATTTCCCGCCTGGAATCGCGAGCCGCATCAGCGCCGAAAAGAGCAAGATCGTGAATCTAATAAAAATTGTCATCCTGAGCGAAGCAAGAAGTGCGCGAAGCGCACTTCTTGCGCAGTCGAAGGATCCCTACCGCGCCAGCGCACCAGCCAGACCCGGCAGCGCGTTCTCTCACCGCGCCTTACTCCTGGCCCTCACCCTAATCATCCTAGGCGCCGTCGCCTCGGCCCAAACCCTCACCGGCGCCGTAAAGAACTCCACCACCAACAAGCCCGCCGCGGGAGACGAGGTCGTCCTGCTCAAGCTTGGCCAGGGCATGGAAGAAGCCGGCCGCACCAAAACCGACGCCAAGGGCAACTTCTCCTTCAAGCTCGACGACGCGCAATCTCCGCATCTCGTCCGCGCGATTCATCAGGACGTCACTTACCACCGCATGGCCCCACCCGGCACAACTTCCGTCGAAGTCGAAGTCTATGACGTTGGCAAGAAGATCGAAGGCATCACCAGCGTGGCCGACATCATGCGGCTGCAGACCGCGCAGGGACAGCTCGAAGTGCAGCGCGTCTTCGCCGTGCAAAATTCTTCCAAGCCCCCACGCACCCAGATGAACGAGCGCAACTTCGAGTTCTACATCCCCGAGGGAGCAAGAATTATGGAAGCCTCGGCCATGACCGCCGGTGGCCAGCCCATCAATTCCGCGCCCGTGCCCGAAGGCGGAGGCGACAAAAATCGTTACGCTTTTCTTTTTCCCCTGCGTCCGGGCGAAACTCGTTTCGAGGTCATTTACCAGCTTCCTTACACCGGCAGCGCCAATATCGATCCCCATCCCGTGCTCCCGGTGCAACATTTCGTGGCCGTTGTGCCCAACGCATTGCGGTTCACCGCAGCGCCCGGCGCGAAGTTTCAGCAACTCACCGATCCGCAGCAGCCGGGTCTCCTGATGCAAGTCATATCGAACCCGACGCCGAGCCAGCCGCTGGCGTTCCGCATCGCAGGCGAAGGCACGTTTCCGCAGGAAAACGCCGGAACCCAAACTCAGGGCCAGGGACAAGGTCAAAGTCAAGCTCAAGGACAAGACCAGGAACAGGGACCGGAACAAGCTCAAGGCGCCTCAGCTTCTACGCAATCCGCCAATCGCCCCGGCGGCGGTCTCGGCCCACCCATCGACGCGCCCGACCCTCTGCAAAAGTATCGCTGGTACATTCTGGGTGGCTTCGCCGCCGTGCTGATCGTGGGCGGCGTCTTCATAGCCTCACGCCAGCAAGCCGCCGCACGCGCGGTGTCGCGCGGGAAAAAATCTCGCACCGTCGATTATCTGGATGACAACGAATACGCAGACGAAGACGCGGCCGCCCCGCCGCTATCCCAGGTTCCCGCCACGCAAATTCCCGCGACGAAACCGCGAGTTGCAGCCGGCTCCAAGCCACTGTTGCTCGAAGCCCTCAAGGAAGAACTCTTCGAACTCGAAGTCGAACACAAACAAGGCGGCATCTCCGACGAAGAATACGAAAAAGCCAAATCCGCCCTCGACCAGACCTTGGAACGCGCCCTAAGGCGCGAGGCGCAAAAGAAGGCGTAAGCCGGGCGCTCAAATAACCCTGCCCAGGCTGCGTGGCGCTCGAATTAGGCGGGTCGCCGCAGTCTGCTTACCCACCATGGGAATTCCTTCCGTTTCGCCCCTCCTCTGCGAATGCCTAAAGTTTCTCCCCGCCCACCCGATGGTCATGAGTGACTTTCAAGGAATATCCCCGAACCGGCCCGCGCAGCGGCGGTCGGGATTTCATGGGGGAGGAAATGAAAAACACGGTTGCATCATCCACTCTGAGCCTGCTGGGGAGGATAAGTTTGGTCTTATGCATAATCTTGCCATCCATAATCTTCCCATCTTCGGCTCGGGCCCAACAGGCTGCGTCCGCCGGTCAGGACGATAGCAACCAGCAGTTGCTGCAACGAATCAACGAACTGGAAGCCAAGGTCAAGCAGTTAGAGGAAAAGCAGGCCGCGGCCACTGCAGCCGCAGCCCCGCCTGCACCCGCAACCGCCGCTCCCGCGCCCGAGGCCCCGCCTCCGGTCGAAGTCCCCGTGGTCAACGAGGTCGCTCCACGGCTGAAGCTCAACGTTTTCGGCGATGTCGGCGCTTCGTGGTACAACCACGTCCCGAGTAGTTTTGAATTTGGATCGCTCGACCTGTTCATGACGGCGCGCCTTTCGGATAAGGTTTCCGCGCTGGGAGAAGCGCTGTTCATTGCGGAAAGCGGCAACGACGTCTCGGTGGATGTTGAAAGGCTGCTGTTGCGCTACCGGCAGAGCGACTACTTCATGGCATCGATTGGGCGTATGCACACCTGGGTCGGCTATTACAACACCGCCTTCAACAAGGGAGAATTCCTGGAAACCACGGTTGATCGGCCCTTCATCTATGCCTTCGACGACGAGGGCGGCGTGTTGCCCATGCAGGATGTTGGCGTAAACGTGACGGGCAAGATTCCATCGGGCAAGCTGGGATTGAATTACGTAGTCGAGGTCGGTAACGGCCGGGCTTGGGGGGGGCCGAGCGTGGAGCCGACGCAGAACTATCAGGATGCAAACAACAGTAAGACGATCAACGGCGGCTTGTTCATCCGTCCGGAGAAATTCTCCGGCCTGCAGATCGGTTTTTCCCTTCTACATGACAATCTCTCGCTTCCCGGTCCTCCGGCAGTCGCCGAGACTATCGCCACGGTCCATGCCGTGTACACCAACAGCAAATACGAGATTCTCAACGAAGGCGTGTTGGTCAGGAATGCTGAAACCGGCGGGCCGATCTTCCACACCGGCGCCTTCTACAGCCAGTTTTCTCGGGCCTTCCACGCGTTCCGGCCCTATTTCCGTTACCAGTATTTCAACGCCAATAGCAACGACCCGGTCTATGCCTTGGCAACCAGTCCGAACGCGTATGTACCGCTCAATGTCACAACATTTGTAGGCAGGCTCAACGGTCCTTCGGCCGGGGTTCGCTGGGACTTCACGGAACATTCGGCAGTGAAGTTGCAGTATGACCGGTACTCTTTTAGAGGACTGGCGACCGAAAACGGTCTGACCTCACAGTTTGCATTCACCTTCTAAAGGAGACCGCCATGAAAAAAAAGAACGGCAAAGCATTCGCTTCTTGCGCGGTCGCGATTCTAGTTGTGATGACGGGCCTATTGCTGACGCTCTCGCCCCTTCCGGTGCAAGCCGCTGGAGACCCAATCGTGGTCATCGTCAACAGCGCGAATCCCGTCGACAACCTGACCATGGGAGAACTGAAGAAGCTCTTCCTCGGCGACCGCAGCCGCTGGGATACGGGAAAAGCAGTCGCGCCCGTGATGCTCACTCCTGGCCCTCCCGAAAGAACCGCATTCCTGAAAATTGTCTGCGGCATGAACGATGCGGACCTGGCCAAGTATTTCCTCCAGGCCGCGTTCACCGGGAAGTCTGCCACCCCGCCCAAGGAGGTGAGCAGCGTAAGCGCGGTTAAGGCCTTCGTGGGCGGGTCGCCGGGCGCGATTGGTTTCGTGAAGGCTCTCGATTTCCACGGAGACGGCAGCGAGGGAGCGATCAAGGCGGTAAAGGTCGACGGCGCAGCCGCGGGCGATGCCGGGTACAAGCTCAAAATGTAGCATTCCGAGGCGGAGGCCGGAACACGGAGAGGCGCTCAAGATGCAATTGACAATCAGAACGAAATTGTTCGGTTTGACCGCGACGGGTTTGGTTTTCGTGGCGGCGGTGGGTGCGACCGGATACTGGGGTATGACCTCGGTCGAAAAAGGCACCGGCGAAGTCGCGGCCACCGGTTCGGCCATTCGCAACCACATTGAAGCCGGCGTCTACAATGATCTGACTCGTACCGACACGTCCGCAGTCTTCACCGCCAAAGGGGATGATCAGCAAAATGCGGCCGAAGAGTTCGCCCAGCACGGCAAACTGCTGCAAGATCGGATCGCCAAGGCGCGCGGCTTTGCCACCGATCCGGCGAGCCGCTCCATGCTGGATTACGAAATCCAGTTGACCGATCAGTACGTCAAGGCCGGCGGCGCCTTGGTCGAAGCCATTATGCATAATCCGAGCGCCGCGCCTGGCTTGCTCGGCCCCTATTTGCAGCTTTATAAGGAACTGCAAGGCAAGATCGAAGAGACCAGCGATCAACTTGCCAAAAGCGCCCAGGACGCCGAACTCAGCGCCAAACAGAAAGCCGCCCGGGCGGTTCGCGCCATGTTTGTCATTTGTGGGGTGTCGCTTCTGATGCTGTTCTTTGGCAGCTCCACACTGGTGCGGGGGATTTCCCAGTCCCTCAATCGATTGACCGAGATGATCCAGAATATCGCCGAGGGCGAGGGCGACGTCACCGCTCGTCTGCAGGCCGCTGGAGCTTTCGGCAACGACGAACTGGGCGAAGTCAGCCGCCTCTTCAATTTATTCATGGATAAGTTGCAGGAAATCCTTCGCGGGGTCGTGGCCCATACCCATAAACTTACGACTGCCAGTCAGCAATTGCTGGAGGCCAGCCAGCAGATTACCAGCAACTCCGGCGAGACCGCGGCCCAATCCGATTCCGTTTCCCGCGCCACGCAGCAGGTTACCCAAAATCTGCAGAGCCTCTCGACGGGCGCCGGCGAGATGACGTCGACCATTCAGAGTATCGCCGCCAACACCCACGAAGCCGCGCAGGTGGCGGGTTCCGCCGTCAGCGCGGCCCGCACCGCCAATGCCACGGTCGCCAAACTGGGCCAGTCCAGCGCCGAGATTGGAGAAGTCATTAAGGTCATCACCTCCATCGCCGAGCAGACCAACCTGCTGGCCCTCAATGCAACCATAGAGGCCGCCCGCGCCGGAGAAGCGGGCAAAGGCTTTGCCGTAGTCGCCAATGAAGTGAAAGAACTGGCCAAACAGACGGCCAAAGCCACCGAAGACATCGGCCGCAAAATCACCGCTATTCAGGCGGACACCAAGGGTGCGGTGGCGGCCATCGGGACCGTGAGCGGCGTGATTAACAAGATCAACGACATTTCCGCCACCATCGCAGCGGCGGTCGAAGAGCAGAGCGCGACCACCGATGAGATGACTCGCAACACCGGCCTTGCCGCCACGGGAGCAGGGGACATCTCCACTAACATCGGCGCCGTTGCCCACGCAGCCCAAGGTACGTTGGCGCGTGCCCAGGAGTCGCTAAAAACCGCGGAGGAATTGGCTTCCATCGCGAACCAAATCAGCGTCCTCTTGCGGCAGTTCAAGATCGAGCGCAGCGACCCGCGGATCGAGTTATCCTTGCCGGTTCGCCTTACCGCGCAAGACATCGACGGATCTCCTCTGGAACAGGAAGTCACGACCCTCAACGTAAGTCGCCAGGGGGCTCTGTTGCGAGGCATCCGTGGCAGACTGCGGATGGGTGGCCATGTTTCTCTCGCTCGCTCTAACAAAGTGGAGCAGTTTCTCATTGCGTGGGTCGGTCAAGAAAATACCCCCGGCGCGGGCCAACTCGGTGTCTCCGCAGTCGATCCCGCCAGTTCCTTTTGGAGTGATGTGCTGGAAACGCTCTCTCCAAGCGAGCTTGCCGAAGGGCAGAAGGGCGATCTGGCCAGGCTTCCCGCAAAGTCAAAAGCGAAAGCGCACAGCGCCTAACCTCGTCCCGTCCGGCGAAAAGTCGCTCAGTAGAAATCTGCGCAACTCAGGTAGAACCCGCACACCAGGCAGCTCAATTTGCAACGGCTCTCTGTCAGCTTGGTGGAGCAGTTCGGGCAGTACTCGGAGGCGGTCTCCGTGCGCGGGCTAGCCGGAAGTTGAGTCCCGTTAGCAGCGGCGGCGATTCGCTCACGATTGTTCATTGGTTCCTCACGTGGCCGTCCCCACACCCATGCGACACGGAAGCGATCTTGCGTCTAGAATGCGTCTAGAATAAAAAAGAGAGTTTTCATTCCAACATACGGAGAAGTCGCAATGCAACGGAAAGCAAGCGCAGTTTGGAAGGGTGGCCTCAAGGAAGGCAAGGGCTCGATCTCGGCGCCCGGCGGAGTTCTCAACAACACTCCTTATTCATTCACCACGCGTTTCGAGAATGCTCCCGGCACCAATCCCGAAGAATTAATCGCAGCCGCGCACGCCGCCTGTTTTTCCATGGCGCTGTCGGCCCAGTTGGAAGGCGCCAAACTTCCGCCCGAAAGCATCAATACAAACGTGACTCTAACGCTGGAGAAACTCGATTCTGGATGGACGATCACTGCTAGCCATCTCGATGTCGTGGGCAAAGTTCCCGGCGCCGATGCGGACACTTTCCAGAAGTTTGCCGAAGGTGCCGAAAAAGGCTGTCCGGTCTCGAAAGTACTGAATGCGAAGATCACGATGGATGCCAAGCTGGAGTAGCGGCTTGGCTTTACAGACGGCTCGGAGTGGCCGTTGTTTGACACACAGCGACGCCTCTGTAAAATAGAAAGGTTGATCTTCCTGATCGGCGGCCGTAGGGCCGCCGCTGCAACGGAGTCCAGTTGCCATCGTGGCGGAATTGGCAGACGCGCATGGTTCAGGTCCATGTACTCGCAAGGGTGTGGGGGTTCGAGTCCCTTCGATGGCACC
>Ga0302324_100029063_pt1 | contig 10494 bp, 15 predicted proteins | sample Palsa_T0_1_FD_201949 | JGI IMG/M metagenome (GOLD analysis project Ga0302324, IMG submission 201949) | Peat permafrost microbial communities from Stordalen Mire near Abisko, Sweden - Palsa_T0_1 | ecosystem: Environmental > Terrestrial > Soil > Palsa > Peat permafrost | place: Sweden: Abisko... | reverse complement strand
ATTTGGGTAGTGCCAGTTTATGAAGTCCGATTTTACCGCCGTTGAGTGGGCCGCCATGCCCGACGAGCAGCGCAAAGAAATTTCGCGCGGCGAATTCGGGCGCATGATGATGGAGCAGTCCGCGCGGCACGTAGCTGCTTTTTGGTGGGTGGAACCCGCGCCCTCAAGCCCGTTCTTGATCTGCGCCGGACACCCTCGCGTGCGGAACGGCTCGGCCTTTTTTGTGGAGATTGAAGGCAAGCTGTTTTGCATTACGGCGGCGCATGTCTACCGCGGCTATTTGGACGCGAAGGCTCGTTACCCCGGTCTCCCTTGTCGTCTCGGCGAGAGGCCGATTGTGTTTGATGCTGAGAACAGGCTTCGCAGCTTGGGTGGCACGACGGCAGGCGTGGACAATATCGACATTGCGACCTTTCATGTGACTCGCGAAGAACTTCGCGCCATCGGCAAAGAGGCGATTGTCTATCCCGCTGGCTCCTGGCCGCCGGATCACCCGTTCCCCGACCAGCAAGCCAGGATCGTTGGATTTCCCGGCATATCTCGGCTCTGGATTAATGAGACGGAAGTCAGCTGGGGTCTGTACTGCGGCGCTCCCGCGGTCGGCAATGCCAGCGACAGGCAGATCACCTTCCCGTTTGACCGCACGTCGTGGGTGGACAGCCTTGGTAATGGATTGCCGCCTGAGGGAATGGATTTAGGAGGTATGAGCGGCGGCCCCGTGCTGTTCCCGACCGAAAAGGACCGCGAGTGGTCGCTTAATGTCGGCGGAGTTATTTCGGAAATGCCCAGGTCTTCGCTCTATGAAATCGTCATTGCGGTTCCTGTCCACTACATCGGTGCGGACGGCAAGGTGTTGGACGAGCGAAGCGCACCACTCAAGCACTACACTCCCGTGAAACCAAGCGGCGGCTGATACAGGTTGCTCGCTTCGACCTTCCGGCGCGGCTTTTGCCAATGGACCGGGTTCCCGCTTGGGTCGCGAAGGAGTATCTTGCGCGCGGGCACTGAGGCCAAGGCTTGAATGGCTGGCGTCGGTGAGACGGGGATAGCGCAGATGAATGTCATTTCCAATGGGGCGCAAACCGCAGAGAAGATCGCGTCTCGTTTGCAATATTACGAGAAGTGGAAGCATGTTGAAAATGAGATCGCATATCTCATTATCGCCAACGATAGATATATCGTCTTTATCGATAAGGACACCGATGTCGATTGGTCTCTGCGCGACGATCATGCGGACGCAAGCGAACGCTACGACAGACCCGAGTTCAACACTGCACTGAATCGCGTCGCGGCGCTTGAAACGACGCCGTGCGACGAAATAGCCCCGAAGATGAAGCTCCAGTTCAAGCGCTTGCTAGGCGAAGGAGTAGCGCGCGCACTTGACCAAGATTTCAAGGGCGCAAATGAAATTCTGAATTCCGCCGAACTCTACATTCAAGCCAGAAGTCAGGAAACATCGCGCTATTGGTATCTGTCCGCGAGCGCCGCGATGACGCTCCCCTTTGTTGGCGTCGGCATTGCATTATGGATTGCACGAGGCTGGCTACAGGCGGAGCTTGGGGAAACTGCATTCTGGGTAATGCTATCAGCGTGTACGGGCGCGCTCGGTGCGTTGCTGTCTGTCATTGGCCGGACGGGGAAGCAGCACTTTGATTGCTCCGCAGGCAAGCGGCTGCACTATCTGGAAGCCGCCTCGCGAATTTGGGCGGGCACAATCTCCGGGATTTTGGTGAGCTTGGCAGTACATGCGCAGATTTTTCTCACGGCGCTCACGCACAACGGCAACATGCCCGCGATCATGATGCTTGCAGCATTGGCTTCTGGACTGAGCGAGCGGCTAGCAACATCAATAATAGCTGATCTTACGTCCGCGAGGGCGAACACCGACACGGGGAGCGAAACATGACGCGCATCAAGCTCACGCCGCGAGCGTTCGCCAAGATATTTTTCGTGATCGTGCTTTGTAAGAATTGGGGTCAGAGTGGAAATATTGGCGGCCCGGTAGAGCCATATTAAATGCACTCTGACCCCAATTCAATTCCTCGGTATGGATGTGGGGTGGCAATGTTCGTAGGAGACCATCGACCAGTTGATCGGCCGCTTTTTTGATCTGATACCGCACGACGACTGTCGGCGCAGCCGCTGGGGATTCGACCTCTGCCGCCATCACTTGGCGATGCGCATGATCTCAGGGCCGCTTTCTCGATAAACATATGCTGATAAGCATCTGCGCGGATCCACTTCGATGACAAGAATATTTGGTGACACTCCAGAAACGATGAAACTCAAGGCAACGTGTCCGTCTGACGAGTTGATCGAATGAAGCTCGTCGGCCCGAATTTCTTTCAATTGAGATCGAAGGTCGTCCGATTCAAAAAAAACGCTCGCGCCAAGCTTGCTATCACCGGATAATGAAAGTGCAAAAGAAACTGCGGCTCGAAGATCGTTGTCCTGCAAACCTGGAGTCAATTCGACAAAATTGCCATCTTCGGACCACACTCGGTCGCAATTGCTGAGGGCAACTACTTTTCGAGCACGATTTCTGCCGCTAACAGAGTACAAGCCATTCGTGAAGTCCACATCAAGGATGACCAAATTGGCAACACATATTTTAGTGTCGATCTGCTGTGGCTGGCTGAATACATCAACTTGCCAATGCAGACCCTGTTTCTCGTAACCGAGTTGATCAATATGCCAAGCGCCGGACAAACCATTCTTACCTAATATGATTGATAATTCGCTATCCGGAATGGGGAGTGGTTGACCCAAACCTTGTACCGTAGCTCCACAAAGCATCAGGATGCCCAGTGCGACCAGAAGTGAGTTCGGCGTGCTCATCGATACCCCCTGGCCAGATTAAATAGGTCTTGGCCCATTACCGTGCGAGTTTTATCGTATGACATGATGCTGCCTGATAAATCAGGAGCGTGCGTAAGCCCTAGCGCATGACCGAACTCGTGGGCCCAGTCACCTGGATTGTGGACCGCTTGAAACGCGCCAGGCGGGACCATCATCTTTGAATCTCCAAAATGATTTTCCCCTCCGACAGTATCACTTCCCAGATTCGCAGGGGCAATAGTAGCTCTATTGAGTCTCATATACTCGGCCACGCCCATTTGTTCAATTTGCCAGTCGCCGCCGGAATCGACCGCGGTCATCGAGATGTGCGACTCGAAATTCTGATTATTGTATGTGCCGGTTGAATTGTAAAAATTGGGGTCAGAGTGGAATTATCAGCGGTCCGGTAGAGCCATATTAAATGCACTTTGACCCCAATTCTTCAAGCACATCGCGAGAAATACGTTTATTTCCAGTACCGCGACGGTGAACGTTGGTCCTGTCACTGAATCCTATCGGCTTAACTCCGGTCAGAACGAACGCGCCAAATACAGAAAGAGCGCCGCCAGAATCCAGTACGAGACCCTCGCGACAAGCCGCCCTGATGGCGAGAACGTGTTACGCCCGGCATCCGACCACAGGAAAATGTGCCAAACCACTCCGACGACGAGGACGACAACGATCGCCCATAACGGACTGTGATGCCAGTGCATGCAAATCTCTTTCGGATGGGTGACGGCTGGACCGGACTGCCGACATTACCTGGCAGGATAGCCTTCGGCAAATTCCGGTTTAACTCCCCTGGCTCCGCTGGATTGCGGAATACGGGCACGTGAAATCGATTTCCAAACTTTCTCGCGGCCGGCGCCTCACCGCTTCATTTGCAATGGATGAGACGTCCCGGCATTTCTCAATGCGAAACGGCCCGGCAGGCTCCGCATCCTTTGCGAGAGCCCTGAGGTCGTCGACGCGCTTCAGCACATCGCGGCTCTGTTCCACGATCCGGATGCCCAGCGGCGTCAGCCGCGGCGGCTTGACCGATCTGTCGAGCAGTTGGGCGCCGAGTTCGGCCTCGCGGCGCTGCATCTGACGCGTGATGGCGGAGGGCGTGCGATGCAGGCGGTTTGCCGCGCGCGCGATCGATCCGGCTTCGGCAAATTCAACCAAGGCATGAATGTCTTCGAACATGGCGATCACCCGGGGTCCAGCCGAACAGCGACAGGAAGATTCTACCGGATTTGCAATATCATAGTGACTATAATGAACTTGATGAACGTTGTGGAGGTGCCTTATATCGGCTTCGGAACTTCCGGCGCAGGTCGGGTTAATCCGGGTGCCGGCCGAGCAGGGAAATATCGCAACAGGTGGGGAGAAAATGATTAAGACGATTATCTTATCCGTGTGTCTCGCAGCGTCCTCGCTTTCGCTCAGTGCATATGCCCAGGATGCACATGCCCAGGACGAGCGCCGGTATAATGTCGGCCCGGTCACCGAGGTGGACTACATACATGTCGAGTACGGGCATTTTGCAGAGTACGTCGATTGGCTGAATTCGACATGGAAGCCGACCATGGAAGCCTTGAAGAAAGCCGGGCTCATCATCGATTACAAGGTCTTCCAGGCCAGTCCCAAATCGCCGGATCAGCCCAATATATTTCTCACGATCACTTTTAAAAACATGGCGGCTTATGCCGGGGACATCGGCGATAAAGGCGTCGAGTTCGAAGCCGTGGCCAGGAAAGTCATCTGCAGCACCGAGTGTCAGAACAAGGCCAGGGTGGGCCGGAATGACTACAGAAAAGTTCTGGGCACGGAATTGATTCGCGAACTTATTTTAAAATGAAATTGTCATACGCGTTCAAAGAGCGCGCGCAGAGGACCGTCAAATCATGAAACTCTATTCCGTCGATCTCAGCCCCTATTCTGCCCGTGTCCGCATGCAGATCTACGCCAAGGGCATACCGGACATCGTCTTCGAACTGCCGGAACATTGGGGCATGCCGAAATTCCGCGAGAGATTTCCGATCGGACGTATTCCGGTTCTCGATATCGACGGCGACACGATTGCGGAATCCGAAGTGATCGCGGAATATCTCGAAGAGGTCTATCCCGAACCTTCGCTGCTGGGAACCGTTCCGCGCGAGACCGCTTATATCCGCATGCTTGCCCGCCTTGCCGACATCTACATCATCAACAACATGTTCATGCTGTCCCGCCACACAGGCGCCCTGTCCCGTCGAACACCCTCCGCCATACGCGACGATGGTGTCGCCGAGCAGCTCGCCGGCGAGGTGGTGCGGAACCTCAAGGCGCTCGACAAATTCATCGGCAAGGATGGCTTCGCCTGCTGCGGTCGCATCACGCTGGCGGATTGCGCGCTCGTGCCTGGACTCTTCTTTGTCGAAAATGTCCTGCCGGCCGCCGGCGTCGACTCGCCGATTCCGGCAATTGCAAATGTCGCTGCCTATTGGGCTGCAATCCGGAAGAACGAACACGCGGCGAGAGTGTTGATCGAACTTCACCGCGGCCTCGAAGAACGCCGTGAAAGGGTCCGCAGCGGCGAGTTCGAGCGGTTCAGGGCCGCGGCGGCCGCGGCGCAGAAAGAAGCGGACGCGCAAGATTGATAGCCGGCGTCACCGTATCAGCGTTCACCACGGAACGGTGTGCCCGTCACGGTCAAGGTATTGCAGACCAGGCTTGCCCTGCTGCGCGAGAAGCACGTTCACGATTTTCGGAATTGACTCTTCGACACCGAACGGCGCGTTCGGGCCGCCGAAATCGGTGCGGATCCAGCCCGGAGCGATCAACACCAGTGCGCGGGGCTCTCCTCGCGAACGTTCTATTGAGGAAACGAGGGGCGCGTCCAATGGTACTCAGCGGTTTCGCAGTCCACGCAGGCCACGTCCTCTACCGGCGCGCCCGTAACGGCCGCAGTAAACCAATCGAGGAATCGGACGCCGTTGGTCTGACGCGTGTAGAACCGATCCAGCACATGGGGACGTCCGCGATTGTCCAGCGCATTTTTTGCCGGCACAGCGTCATAGTACCCGCCGATGATGGCTTCGTCGTGCCCCCAGCTGGTATAGGTGCGGAAATTGGGAACTTTCGCGCGGATATAGGCGTGCGCGTTGTCCAAATTTGCCGGGACATCGGGTGCAGCCACGCCCATGAGCCGCATGAAAAGGGCCTGAACATCATCGTGCCTTTCGTTGTATTGGTGAAAGGTGATTTCAGGATGGAGCTTGGCCGCCCGAATATAGAGGTCCTCCATTGACAGGCCGTCCATGCTCAGGTCTTCGAAGCCTCTGACCCTCTTTAAGAGGTTCGCCGTCCCCCAGGATTTGAAGAGCGGCGCAAGTTTTTCGCCCACGCGATAGGCGCCCCCGCCATCGGCGAAATGGGTGACAGACGCGTGCCGATAGTGTTGAGCGACAATATGAGTATAGAGGGGGGATGCCATCGCCCCCGCGCTCCATCCCATCACGGCGACGGTCTTGGGATCCCGGTAAGTCTTGAACATCCAATCCAAGGCAGACGCCGCATTATCGTAGCCCTTGTGCAGGATTTTGACCTTGCCCGCAGGCTGGCCGCCCATTGCAGGTACGTCATAGGTCGTGACCGAGTCCCCGAGAAAGACATCTCCGTTGGCAGTGGGAAGATAGACGATCGAATGGTCAGCGAGCGGGTTTTCCGGGTTGTCAGTGTCGAAGACCCCGCCCAAATTGCTCGGATCCTGTTCGAGGCCGGCAAACGGCCGGTAAAACGGTCTGCCATGCAACGCACAGTTTTCGCCCGTCCAGCATGCGCCACCGCCGGAAAGGATGACGGCGAGCTTGGTGGGATCGCCTCCCTTCACCCAAAAAGAATAGGGCGTACCCTGTGAGCATCCAGGCGCCGCTGCCGGCAACACGTTGCGCCAGTCATGTCTAACGGATTGAACGGGTTGGGTTGGCATGGTTGCCTCCTGGACGATGTGTGTTGCCGGCGATTTTCGGTTCCTCCTTCGCAAAGCCCCTCCGATGATGGCGAGCATCACCGGCAGGAAGGCCGTCAGCAGGCCCCACAGGCTCGCTTCGTGGAAGGCCCGTGGGTAGCTGCGTTGGTAGCGGAGATACCAGTCGGCGAAGACCCACGGGGGGTAGATCCTGACTGGCCCGATGTCGGCCAGGCCGCGGCCGAACTCCCGCGGAAAGTGCAAAGCTCCGGCGACGTCCTGGGTAGCGACTGCGAGCCCTGCCATCAGGGCGAGCACCGCCAGTGGGAACATGATGAGCGCGCGCTTGGCGAAGGTCATGATGGGCTCGTTGCTGACCATTCGAACGGCAGCGGCGCCTCTCGAAACGCGAATCGATCGAGATGTCGGACGACGCTCTCTTTCAGTTGCTCGACCGACTCCGCATCGTTGGTCTCGATGGTGACGAGCAGTGCGTCGGCGCTCGCCTCCATGATTGCGACAGCGGATGGGAAGCGTACCTGTCCTCCGGTCTCCGAGAATTCGACTTCGAACTTGTGACTCCAATGCTTGCAGAGCTGCTGGAGATATTTCGAACTGCTGGCCGTCCTTGCACGGCCTCTGGCAATGGCCATCTTTAGGCCCTCCCGATCAATTTTTTTGCTTGTTTGCGGAGGATTTGAGTGCCGCCGTCCTCGATCGCACCGATGCGCAGCCACCGATCCAAATTGTCGAATTCGCGCTCTAGTTCTCGCGCTTGGCCGGTACTGGCACGAGACAGATTAGCGCATATCAGGACGCCATCATCATCCAGCAGCGTGTGGAGCTGCTCGATAATTGGGATAGATGGCGAGCCGCCGTCAAAAAACGCCATGTCGTAGCGGCCGAGCAAGCTCCGAAGAACTTCTTCAAAACGGCCGAGATGCACCGTGATGCGTTCCGCGAGACCTGCTGCTTCAATATTAGTTTGCGCTAGTGCGGCATGCCGGGAATCACGTTCTATCGTATCGACCCGTACTGCTTTTCCCGACGAGGCGAGGCAGCAGGCGGTGAAACCGAGAGCAGTACCAAGCTCGATGACTCGCGCGGGCGAATATCGCCTGGCAATGTCGATCAGTCCGGCGCCGTCCTTGAATGCATAGGCCGAGCACCAGTGGCGTAGGCGGTGATTGCGCGTCGTCTTTTGGATGAAGTCGAAGGGCGTGGGGCGAGCATTCACCACGGAACGGAACGCCCCTCTCGGTCGAGAAATCGCAGTCCGGGTTTGCGCCGCTGCGCGAGAAGCACGTCCACGATTTTCGGAATTGACTCTTCGACACCGAACGGCGCGTTCGGGCCGCCCATGTCGGTGCGAATCCAGCCGGGAGCCATCAGCACCAGCGCGCGCGGCTCTCCGGCATGTCGCGCGGCGTAGCAACGCATGAACTGATTCAGGGCGGCCTTGCTGCCGCGATAGATATCATTCCGGCCGCTCTCGTTGTTGCTGACGCTCCCCTGTCCCGACGACATGACGCCGATGAGCCCATCCGCGGGAATAAGGTCCTGAAGTTCCTCTATGACACGCATCGGACTCAGGGCATTCGTAACCATCACGCGAACGAACGCCTCCGTCGACACCTCCGCGACGGACCGGTGTGGGTTGGCGTTTGCTATCCCGGCGTTGTGAAACAGGATGTCGAAGCTGCGGCCGGAGAGACGGTCGTGCAGCGCCGTGATCTGATCGGGTTCGGTTATGTCGAGGGACTCAATCTCAACACGGCCCGGATGTTCATCCGCCAGATCGTGCAAATCGGTTCTCGCGCTGCCTTGCACCGTCCCGACGACGTTCCACCCCCTTTTCCGGAATTCATCCGCCATCGCCAGGCCAAGACCGCGGGATGCGCCGATGAGAAGGATCGTACCGGCGGAGCTGGGTGAAGCGGCTGCGAGCACGAGAAATCCTTTGCCGCGGAGGTCGACAGCGAATGTGTGAGAGACCGTCGACAAGCGCCAGACGCATCGGACGCACAGTATAGTTGCGTCAGGCGCTAGGTCTTACGTGCCAAATCCCATAAGCTTCCGCTCATGGACACCCTAGACATGAATCTGCTCGCGACGTTGGACGCACTGCTCGCCGAGGGGAGCGTGACCGGCGCAGCACGCCGCCTCGGATTGAGTGCTTCCGCTATGAGCCGGACTCTCGCGCGGCTTCGCTCCGCGACAGGTGATCCTCTGCTCGTGCGCGCGGGGCGCGGGCTTGTGCCTACGCCACGCGCGGCTGAACTGCGTGATCGTGTCCACCAGCTGACCCGAGACGTGCGCGCGGTCCTGACGCCGGATGTGAGCCATTTGGACGTCGCCTCGCTCGAGCGAACCTTCACCATTCGAGCCAATGAAGGGTTCATCGCCACCCTCTCCGCTTGCCTGGTCGCGGCCATCATCGAAGCTGCGCCGCGCGTTCGGCTGCGTTTCGCACCCAAGCCCGAGAAAGATGCGCGCCCGCTTCGGGAGGGGCAGATCGATTTGGAGATCGGCGTGCTGGGCGCCTTCGCGCCGGAGGTTCGCACGCAGGCTTTGTTTCGGGACAGATACGTTGGGGTGGCTCGGATTGGGCATTCGCTTCTTTCCGGGGGGGACATTACGCCCGAAAGATATGCAGCTTGCGATCATGTTGTTGCGTCACGGAAAGGGGAATTCAGTGGACCCGTTGACGACGCCCTGAACGAACTCGGGCTCCAACGAACGGTATCCGTTGTCGTGCCGGGATTTCCCGATGCGATGCGGATCGCCCGTCAATCGGATTTGGTCGCGCTCGTGCCGCGCTCGTGCCTCGGCAATAGCCTGACAAGCGATCAGGCAGCGACAGCAGGACTGCAGAGCTTCGAGCTTCCGGTTCGCACGCCGGAGATCGTGGTTTCGGCGATGTGGCATCCTCGGCTGGATGCCGACCCGGCACATCGCTGGCTTCGCGATGCGGTAGTCTCAGTATGCCGAACGGCCTTTCAGCACCGCTAACGATGGCCACCCCGGGAAAATGCATCTTTCACCCTGGTTTTCGCGCTTCCGCGAACAGCGGGCTAGGCGATTCCAAGCTGCTGCGCCTGACGGAGCAGCCGCCAGTCGCACAGTCGTCGAACCGAACTTCTGCTGAGGGTCTAATTCCTCGTTGCAACCAAGACATTGATATCGCCCGGTGCCATGGGCGCATAGATCACTAGCTTGAGGTCAGGGTCGTCGTTCGCTTGGAAAGTGGCGTACTCGAAGCTTACGATGCTCTCCTGTCGATTGAGCTGCTTACGGCCTGATCGAGGTTTGCCGATGTCGTGGGCTTCCCACCAGCCCTGGAACTCAGGACACCCGGCGCGCAGCCTTTCCAGCAGTTCGATGAACGCGGCTTCGCCCGACCATAGATCGTGGGTGGCGCGGAACTGGGCGATCATGCGCCGGGCTTCGTTGGCCCACTGGGCGCCGAACAGCCGACGTGCGTGTGGCTTGGTTAGCATGGTGACGAGGGTGTTGCGTTCCCCCGCCTCCAGTCGGTTGAAGCCGAAGATTTTGTCGGCTGCTTCGTTCCAGGCCAGCACGTCCCACCGTCGCCCGGTGACATAGGCCGGCTGATTGAGGCTCTCGACGACGCGGCGAAGGGTCGGCGAAACCATTTCGGACACAAACGGCCGGCGATCGGGCGACGAGGCCAGCGCGCGGAGATGAGCATGCTCGACCTT